>Ga0209382_10011478_pt1 | contig 11002 bp, 1 predicted proteins | sample SoiMetdeltSBSDD5_FD_187599 | JGI IMG/M metagenome (GOLD analysis project Ga0209382, IMG submission 187599) | Bulk soil microbial communities from a Populus tree surrounding site in Tennessee, USA - Soil MetaG P. deltoides SBSDD5 (SPAdes) (version 2) | ecosystem: Environmental > Terrestrial >...
GGGAAACGGCGCCGCTAGTGGCTGAAGCGGAGGGCGACTACAAGCTGGTTGTGCAACCCAGGCAGAAGGCGGCGCCGGCAGGCGCCTATGAGATTCGGATTGAGGAGTTGCGGGCAGCGACAGAAAATGACCGCGCGCTACAACAGGCGCGCAAGTTGTATAAGAAAGCCAACGACCTGCGCATCGCAGGCAAATATGACGAGGCGCTGCCGTATTTTGAAGGCGCGCTTGAGATTCGGGAAAGGACCCTAGGGCCAGATCACCCCGATGTCAGTCAGGCGATCATTGGTCTGGGCACGATTCACAATTTTAAAGGCGAATATTCGAAAGCGGAGCCGCTCTATCAACGCGCCCTGGCCATCCGCGAGAAATCGCTCGGCCCGGAACACCCCGACGTCGCTCAATCCATCAACATTCTCGCGGCCCTTTACGCCGCCCGGGGCGAGTATGCGAAGGCGGAGCCGCTCAATCAGCGCGCTCTGGCCATCCAGGAGAAATCGCTCGGCCCGGAACACCCCGACGTTGCGGCTTCTCTCAACAGTCTCGCCAACCTCTACAGCGCCCGGGGCCAGTATGCGAAGGCGGAGCTGCTCCATCTGCGCGCTCTGGCCATCAGGGAGAAATCGCTCGGCCCGGAACACCCCGACGTCGCGGTTTCCCTCAACAATCTCGCCAACCTCTACAGCAACCTGGGCGAGTATGCGAAGGCGGAGCAGCTTTATCTGCGCGCTCTGGCCATCCGGGAGAAATCGCTAGGCCCGGAACACCCCAACATCACGGGTACTCTAAGCAATCTCGCGGCCCTTTACGACGAAATGGGCGACTATGCGAAGGCGGAGCCGCTTCATCGGCGCGCTCTGGCCATCAGGGAGAAATCGCTCGGCCCGGAACACCCCGACGTCGCGGCTTCCCTCAACAATCTTGCCAGCCTCTACCTCAATATGGGCGATTATGCGAAGGCGGAGCCGCTCTATCGGCGCGCTCTGGCCATCAAGGAGAAATCGCTCGGCCCGGAACACCCCAACGTCGCAAATTCTCTCAACAATCTTGCGATCCTATACAGATATAATGGCGACTATGCGAAGGCGGAGCCGCTCTATCGGCGCGCTCTGGCCATCAAGGAGAAATCGCTCGGCCCGGAACACCCCGACGTCGCGGGTTCTCTCTACAATCTCGCGGCCCTTTACGCCGCCCTGGGCGACTATGCGAAGGCGGAGCAGCTTTATCTGCGCGCTCTGGCCATCCAGGAAAAATCGCTCGGCCCGGAACACCCCGACGTCGCGGCTTCTCTCAACAACCTCGCCAGCCTCTATTGCAAGAAAGGCGACTATGCGAAGGCGGAGCAGCTTTATCTGCGCGCGCTGGCCATCCAGGAGAAAGCTTTGGGGTTGGACCACCCGGAGGTCGCGAACCCCCTCAACAACCTCGCAGCCCTCTATCGCGACCTGGGAGATTATGGGAAGGCGGAGTCATTTTATAAACGGGCGCTGGCCGTCCGGGAGAAAGCGCTGGGGCCTGAGCATCCCTTTGTCGTTCATTCCATCGAAGATCTTGCGGTTCTCTACCGAGACAGGGGCGAGTATGCGAAGGCCGAAACTTTGTTTCGACGGGCGTTGGCCATCCTGGAGAATGCGGCGGGGCCTGAACATCCTTATATCGAAACGTTTCTTGGCGATATGGCTGTCCTCTACGCCGCAAAAGGCGATTTTGCTCAAGCCGTCACGGTTCAGGCTCGCGCCAACTCCGCCGGCGAACGAAACCTCACGCTCAATCTCACTAGAGGCTCTGAACGCCAGAAACTAGCTTACCTCACACTCTTCTCGAAACAGACCGACTTCACCCTCTGGCTTCATAGCAAATCCCTTCCGCATGATCCTCGAGCGCTCGACCTGGCTTTCACAACTCTGCTCCGCCGGAAAGGGCGCGGACTCGATGTGATGGCCGACACGATCGGCGCTTTGCGACGCCGCGCGGCGCCAGAGGACCAGGCGATCTTCGACCAACTAGCAGAGGCCCGCTCACAGTTGGCCGCGCTCACGCTCAAAGAGTGGGGGACGGGTAAGCCTGAGACCTATCGGGCGCGACTCACATTGCTCAAAGACAGAGTTGAGGACTTAGAATCATCTTTGAGCGCCCGGAGACCAGATTTTCGCGCGCATGCGCAGCCGGTCACGCTGGCCGCCGTCCAATCATCCCTCCCCGCCGGCGGCGCCCTGGTCGAATTCGCCGTCTACACTCCGCATGATCCGCGGAACAATAAAAACAAATTGCCGCCGTGTTACCTGGCCTATCTGCTGGCGGCGAAAGGCCGGCCGAGATGGGTAGACCTCGGCGAAGCCGCGCCGATCGATCGCGCGATAACCGCCTGGCGCAAGGCGCTACGCGACCCGCGCAGGGCGGACGTCAAGCGCCTGGCGCGCGTGGTGGATGAGAAAGTGATGCAACCTGTGCGGGCGTTAGCGCAGTCGGGGGTTGGCGCCCCCCATCGCCTGCTGATAGCGCCCGATGGTCAGCTCAACCTCGTTCCTTTCGCCGCACTCGTCGACCGGCAGGGCCACTATCTAGTCGAACGTTACTCGATCAGTTATCTGATAAGTGGGCGTGATCTGCTTCGGCCGCCTGTGCGCCGGCCGGACAATCAAGACACAGTAATTGTGGCCGATCCCGATTACGGCGCCGCGGGGGACGTAATCGCGGCAATGAGCCAAGACTTCGGGCTTCCACCCGAGTTGTCCGGCGCATGGAGAATTAAGCTTCCAGGAGTCACGGCAAGGAGGCGCGACGTCGGGCTTCCAACCGGGCTTCCGCAAACCGCCGACTCAAACACTAACCTTTCTCAAATCTATTTCCCTCCGTTGAAAGGGACGGCGGATGAAGCGCGGGCGCTCAAAACGATTCTGCCCCAGGCCACAGTGTTTACCAGAGGGCTGGCTACCGAAGCGGCGCTCAAACAACTCCACAGTCCGAGCGTTCTCCACGTCGCCACGCATGGATTTTTCCTCCGGGATCAAGAGATCAAGCTTGTTGGCGCGCGCGACTTGATATTGGAACCGGTCCAGTCTGGTGGGGCTCCTGACCAACTGATTGAGAATCCACTGTTGCGTTCAGGGCTGGCGCTGGCGGGCGCTAATCAGCGACTAGGCCACGCCGATCAAGGGGACGATGGCGTCCTGACGGCCTTAGAAGCCGCGGGGCTGGATTTGTTTGGGACGAAGCTTGTCGTCCTCTCGGCCTGCGACACTGGAGTAGGCGAGGTGAAGAATGGCGAGGGGGTCTTCGGGCTGCGGCGCGCGCTGTCGCTGGCGGGATCGGAGACTCAGGTGATGAGTTTGTGGCCGGTTTCAGATCTCGGCGCGCGGGATTTGATGACTGAGTACTACAAGGCGTTGGAGCGCGGCGAGGGACGAGGCGACGGACTGAGGCGTGTGCAACTGGAGATGATCAAACGCAAAGGACGCCGGCATCCGTTCTACTGGGCGAGCTTCATCCAGTCGGGCGAGTGGGCGAACCTGGAAGGCAAACGATAAGGTTCTGGTACATCGCATTAACATTGAAAGTGAAATTATGACTGATCGAAGCCGAACTGATTCAGACTTTAGCCGACCGAACCGGCGATTCACGCCTAGGAGCCAGGCTAAATTCCTGGCGTCTTGCCTGTTCTTCAGCTTATTGATTGTGGCGCTCTCGGAGAACGCCTTGGGGCGCACATTCGGGATGCCTGCCCAGCAGCCGACTCAATCGCCGCGTGGCGCAGGCGCCAAAGTCGGCGCCGAGAAGGAGGCGCGTCTGCTCGAACCTGGCAAAGCAATTAAACGCGAATTATCAGGCGCGGGTAGCCATACTTATCAGATCAGGCTTAGCGCCGGTCAATTCCTGAAGGTGGTTGTCGAGCAGCAGGGCATTGACGTTGTGGCGCGACTGTCAGGGCCAGGCGGCGAGCAGATCCTTGAGTTCGACAGTGAAGGCGGAAGCCAGGGGCAAGAATTGGCGCCATTTGTGGCCGAAGCGGAGGGCGAGTATCGGCTGACGGTATTGCCACGGCAGAAGAATGCGCCGGCAGGGGGCTATGAGATACGGGTCGAGGAGTTGCGCGATGCGACCGGTGATGACTACGCTTTGCATGAGGCGCGAAAACTGCTTCAGAGGGCTTCCAAACTGCTAGGCGCAGGCAAGTATGAAGAAGCGCAGCCGTTAATTGAGCGCGGGCTGGAAATTCGTGAAAGGGTATTAGGGCCGGAACATCGCGATGTGGCTGAGGCTCTCAATAGCCTCGCCTCTCTCTACCGTCGGAAAGGAGACTACGCGAAGGCGGAGCCGCTCTATCAACGGGCGCTGGCCATTAGAGAGCGAGCGCTGGGGCCTGAACACCTTCTCGTTAGCGATCCTCTCATTAGCCTCGCCGTCCTCCGCCGTCAGAAAGGCGACCACGCGAAGGCCGAACAGATCTACCAGCGGGCGCTGAACATCAGGGAGAAAGCGCTCGGCCCTGAGCACCCTGATGTCGCTGATATTCTCTACAATCTCGCCAACCTCTACACTGATAAAGGCGACTACGAGAAGGCCGAACATTTCCAACAGCGCGCGCTGAACATAAGGGAGAAAGCGCTCGGGCCTGAGCACTCTGATGTCGCTCAATCTCTCAATAATCTCGCCATCCTCTATCGTCGTAAAGGCGACTACGAGAAGGCCGAACAGATCTACCAGCGGGCGCTGAACATCAAGGAGAAAGCACTCGGATTAGAACATCCAAGTGTCGCTACATCTCTCCACAACCTCGCCAACCTCTACATGGATAAAGGCGACTACGAGAAGGCCGAACAGATCTACCAGCGGGCTGTGAACATCAGGGAGAAAGCGCTCGGGCCTGAGCACCCTGATCTCGCTATATCTCTCCACAATCTCGCCAGACTCTACCGTCATAAAGGCGACTACGAGAAGGCCGAACAGATCTACCAGCGGGCTGTGAACATCAGGGAGAAAGCGCTCGGGCCTGAGCACCCTGATCTCGCTCACTCTCTCAATGATCTCGCCATCGTCTATACTGAGAAAGGCGCCTATGCGAAGGCTGAACAGATCTACCAGCGCGCGCTGAAAATCCAGGAGAAAGCGCTCGGGCCGGAGCACCCTGATGTCGCCACATCTCTCAATAATCTCGCCATCCTCTATCGTCGTAAAGGCGACTACGAGAAGGCTGAACAGATCTACCTGCGGGCGCTGAACATCAAGGAGAAAGCACTCGGATTAGAACATCCAAGTGTCGCTATACCTCTCTACAATCTCGCCGACCTCTACACTGAGAAAGGCGACTACGAGAAGGCTGAACAGATCTACCAACGGGTACTGAACATCAGCGAGAAAGTACAGGGATTAGAACACCCAGGTGTCGCTCAATCTCTCCAATATCTCACCAGGCTCTACATTGAGAAAGGCGACTACGCGAAGGCAGAGCCGTTGATTCAACGGGCGCTTTCCATCCAGGAGAAAGCGCTGGGGCCAGGACATCCCGATGTCGCTCGTTCTATCGAGAGTCTCGCAATTCTCTATCGAGACAAGGGCGAGTATGCAAATGCAGAGCCGTTGTTTCAACGGGCGCTGGCCATCTGGGAGAAAGCGCTGGGGCCCGAACATCCCGGCGTCGTAGGGATTCTTGACAATCTGGCCAGGCTTTATGCGGCAAAAGGCGATTTCGCTCAAGCCGTTAAAGTTCAGGCTCGCGCCAACTCCGTCGGCGAACGCAACCTTACGCGCAATCTTGGCCCCGGCTCTGAACGCCAGAAACTTGCTTACCTAGCCATCTTCTCGAAACAGACTAATTTCACCCTCTCGCTTCATAGCCAGGCCCTCCCTCATGATCCTCAGGCGCTTGACCTGGCTTTCACTACTCTGCTCAGGCGGAAAGGGCGAGGACTCGAGGCGATGGCCGACACGATTGGCGCGTTGCGACGCCATGCGACGCACGAGGACCAGGCGTTCTTTGACCAACTCGCCGAGGCCAGATCACAATTGGCCGCGCTCACACTCAGAGAGTTGGGGACGGATAAGCCTGAGACCTACCTGGCGCAGCTCAAATCACTCGAAAACAGAGTTGATGAATTGGAATCGGCCTTGATCGCCCGCAGCCCCGAGTTTCGCGCGCAAGAGCAGCCGGTTACGCTGGCCGCCGTCCAGTCGGCCCTCCCCGCCGGCGGCGCCCTGGTCGAATTTGTCGTCTACACGCCGCAGGATCCGCGGAACTATAAGAACAAATTGCCGCCTCGTTACCTGGCCTATCTGCTGACGGCGCAAGGCCAGCCGAAATGGACAGACCTCGGCGAAGCCGCGCCGATCGACCGCGCGATAACTTCCTGGCGACAGGCGCTGTGCGACCCGCGCCGGAGGGACGTCAATCGACTGGCGCGCGCGGTGGACGAGAAAGTGATGCGGCCCGTGCTGGCGTTAGCGCAGCCTGGGTTTGGCGCCACCCGTCGCCTGCTGATAGCGCCCGATGGTTTGCTCAACCTCGTTCCATTCGCCGCCCTCGCTGACCGGCAGGGCCGCTACCTGGTCGAACGTTACTCGATCAGCTATCTGATGAGCGGGCGCGACCTGCTTCGGTCGTCTGTGCGCCGGCCGGGCAATCAGGACGCGGTAATTGTGGCCGATCCCGATTACGGCGCCGCGGTGGACGCAGTCGCGACAAGGAGCCGAGACGTCGGGCTTCCATCCGGGCATCCGAAATCCGCCGGCTCGAACTCCAATCTGGATCAAATCTATTTCCCTCCGTTGAAAGGGACGGCGGGAGAAGCGCGGGCGCTCAAAAAGATTCTGCCCCAGGCCACAGTGTTTACCAGAGGGCAGGCCACCGAGGCTGCGCTCAAGCAACTCCACAGTCCGGGCATTCTCCACGTCGCCACGCATGGATTTTTCCTCCGGGATCAAGAACTCGAGCTGGTTGGCGGACGCGACGTGCGAGCGGCTACAGTCCGGTCCGGTGGGGCTTCTGACCAACCGATTGAGAATCCCCTGCTGCGTTCAGGACTGGCGCTGGCTGGAGTCAATCAGCGACTGGGCCGAACCGATCAAGGGGACGACGGCGTCCTGACGGCCTTAGAAGCCGCGGGGCTGGATTTGTTTGGGACGAAGCTGGTCGTTCTCTCGGCCTGCGACACTGGGGTAGGCGAGGTGAAGAATGGCGAGGGTGTCTTCGGGCTGCGGCGCGCGCTGGCGCTGGCGGGATCGGAGACGCAGGTGATGAGTTTGTGGCCGGTTTCAGATCTCGGCGCGCGGGACTTGATGACCGAGTACTACAAGGCGTTAGAGCGCGGCGATGGGCGCGGCGATGGGCTGAGGAATGTGCAACTGGAGATGATCAAACGCAAAGGACGCCGGCATCCGTTCTACTGGGCGAGCTTCATCCAGTCGGGCGAGTGGGCGAACCTGGAAGGCAAACGATAAGGTTCTGGGACATCGCATTGACATTGAAAGTGAAGTTATGACTGATCGAAGCCGACTTGATTCAGCCTTAAGCCGACCGAACCGGGGGTTCACGCCTCGGAGTCTGACTAAATTCCTGGCATCTTGCCTGATCTTCAGCTCATTGGTCATAGCTCTCTCGAAGAACACTTCGGGATACATACTCGGGAGGCCTGCCAAACAACTGGCTCAAGAGCCGCTTGGCGCAGGCGCCAAAGCTGATGACGAAAAGGAGGCGCGTCTGCTCGATCCTGGCAAAGCAATTAAACGCGAAATGTCGGGCGCGGGTAGCCATACTTATCAGATCAGGCTTAGCGCCGGTCAATTCCTGAAGGTGGTTGTCGAGCAGCAGGGCATTGACGTGGTGGCGCGTCTGCTAGGGCCTGACGGCGAGCAAATCATGGAGTTCGACTCCGAAAGGAGGCTGCTCGGACAGGAAACGGTGGTGCTAGTGGCTGAAGCGGAGGGCGACTACCAAGTGGTTGTGCAACCCGGACAGAAGACGGCGCCGGCAGGCGCCTATGAGATTCGGATCGATGAGTTGCGCGCCGCGACGGAGAATGACCGCGATCTGCAAGAGGCGCGCAAGTTGTATAAGAAAGCCATCGACCTACGCAACGCAGGCAAATATGACGAAGCGCTGCCATATCTTGAAGGCGCGCTGGAGATTCGGGAAAAGAGGTTAGGGGCAGATCACCTTGATGTCAGTCAGGCGATCAATGGTCTGGCCACGATTCATCATTATAAAAGCGACTATGCGAGAGCGGAGCCGCTGTTTCACCGCGCTCTGGCCATCAGGGAGAAATCCCTCGGCCCGGATCACCTCGCCGTCGCGGCTTCTCTCAACAATCTCGCAACCCTTTACGGTGAGATAGGCGACTATGTGAAGGCGGGGCCGCTGTTTCAACGCGCTCTGGCCATCAGGGAGAAATCCCTCGGCCCGGATCACACCGAAGTCGCGGATTCTCTCAACAATCTCGCAACCCTTTACAGTAAGATAGGCGACTATGCGAAGGTGGAGCCGCTGTTTAAACGCGCTCTGGCCATCAGGGAGAAATCCCTCGGCCCGGAACATCCCGACGTCGCAGAATCTCTCAACAATCTCGCAAGCATTTACCTGAGCCTGGGCGACTATGCGAAGGCGGAGCCACTCCATAAGCGCGCTCTGGACATCAGGGAGAAATCCTTCGGCCCGGATCACACCGAAGTCGCTCGGTCCCTCAACAATCTCGCAAGCATTTACCTCAAGATGGGCGACTATGCGAAGGCGGAGCCGCTCTATCAGCGCGCTCTGGCCATCAGGGAGAAATCCCTCGGCCCGGATCACACCGAAGTCGCAGAATCTCTCAACAATCTCGCAATCATTTACCTGAGCCTGGACGACTATGCGAAGGCGGAGCCGCTCTATCAGCGCGCTCTGGCCATCAGGGAGAAATCCCTCGGCCCGGATCACACCGAAGTCGCGGATTCTCTCAACAATCTCGCCAACCTCTACAGAAATCTGGGCGACTATGCGAGGGTGGAGCCGCTCCATCAGCGCGCTCTGGCCATCAGGGAGAAATCCCTCGGCCCGGAACACCCAGACGTCGCGGCTTCTCTCAACAACCTCGCGCTCCTTTACGTGAACCTGGGCTACTATGCGAGAGCGGAGCCGCTTCTTCAGCGCGCTCTGGCCATCCTGGAGAAGACGTTGGGCCCCGAACATCCCGACATCGTAACGGTCCTAGACTCTCTGGCCATGCTTTATACGGTAAAGGGCGATTTCGATCGAGCCCTTACAGTTCAGGCCCGCGCCAACTCTATCGGCGAACGCAACCTCGCGAGCAATCTCGCTACCGGTTCTGAACGCCAGAAACTCGCTTACCTGGCCCTCTTCTCGAAACAGACTGACTTCACCCTCTGGCTTCATAGCCAGGACCTGCCGCGCGATCCCCGGGCGCTCGACCTGGCTTTCACGACTCTGCTCCGCCGGAAAGGGCGCGGACTCGACGTGATGGCAAGCGAGATTGCGAACCTGCGACGCCATGCGACGCCAGAGGATCAGGCGCTCTTCGATCAACTAGCCGAGGCCCGCTCACAGTTGGCCGCGCTCACGCTCAGAGGGCCTAAGACAGACAAGCCCGAGACCTACCGCGCGCGACTCAAACCGCTCGAGGATAAAGTTGATGAATTGGAATCGGCATTGTGCGCCCGCAGCCCCGGTTTTCGCGCGCAAAAGCAGCCGGTCGAGCTAAGGGCAGTCCAGTCGGCCATCCCCGCCGACGGCGCTCTGGTCGAATTTGCCGTCTACACGCCGCAGGACCCGCGGAACGATAAGAACAATTTGCCGCCGCGTTACCTCGCTTACCTGTTGGCTGCGCAAGGCCGGCCGAAATGGGTAGACCTCGGCGCCGCCGCGCCGATCGACCGTGCGATAGCTTCATGGCGACAAGCGCTGCGAGATCCACGCCGGAGGGACGTCAATCGACTGGCGCGCGCGGTGGATGAGAGAGTGATGCGGCCCGTACTGGCGTTAGCGCCGTCGGGGTTTGGCGCCTTCCGTCGACTCCTGATAGCGCCCGATGGTCAGCTCAACCTCGTTCCTTTCGCCGCCCTCGTTGACCGGCAGGGCCGCTACCTGGTCGAACGTTACTCGATCAGCCATTTGGTGAGCGGGCGCGATCTGCTTCGGTCGCCTGTGCGCCGGCCGAACAATCAGGACACGATAATTGTGGCCGATCCCGATTACAACGCCGCGGGGGACGTAATCGCGGCAAGGAGCCAGGACGTCGGGCTTCCACCCGAGTTGTTCGGCGCATGGAGAATGAAGCTTCCAGGAGTCGCGGCAAGGAGCCGAGACGTCGGGCTTCCAGCTGGGCTTCCGCAATCCGCCGGCTCAAACTTCAACTTGTCTCGAATCTATTTCCCCTCGTTGAAAGGGACGGCGGGCGAAGCGCGGGCGCTCAAAACGATTCTGCCCCAGCCACAGTGTTTACCAAGAGGGCAGGCCACCGAGGCCGCGCTCAAACAACTCCACAGTCCGAGCATTCTCCACGTGGCCACGCATGGATTTTTCCTCCGGGATCAAGAGATCAGGCTGATTGGCGCGCGCGACTTGAGCGTTGATACAGTCCAGTCCGTGGGACCCTCTAACCAGCCGATTGAGAATCCACTGCTGCGTTCAGGACTAGCGCTGGCCGGCGTCAATCTGCGACTGGGCCGCGCCGATCAAGGGGACGACGGCGTGCTGACGGCCTTAGAAGCGGCGGGGCTGGATTTGTTTGGGACGAAGCTGGTCGTGCTCTCGGCCTGCGACACTGGAGTGGGCGAAGTGAAGAACGGCGAGGGTGTCTTCGGGCTACGGCGCGCGCTGTCGCTGGCGGGATCTGAGACGCAGGTGATAAGTCTGTGGCCGGTCTCTGATCTCGGCGCGCGGGACTTGATGACCGAGTACTACATGGCCTTAGAGCGCGGCGATGGGCGCGGCGATGGGCTGAGGAATGTGCAACTGGAGATGATCAAACGCAAAGGACGCCGGCATCCGTTCTACTGGGCGAGCTTCATCCAGTCG
>Ga0209382_10011479_pt1 | contig 11002 bp, 6 predicted proteins | sample SoiMetdeltSBSDD5_FD_187599 | JGI IMG/M metagenome (GOLD analysis project Ga0209382, IMG submission 187599) | Bulk soil microbial communities from a Populus tree surrounding site in Tennessee, USA - Soil MetaG P. deltoides SBSDD5 (SPAdes) (version 2) | ecosystem: Environmental > Terrestrial >...
GGCGCTGGCAATCGGGTGCGACCGCGACAGGCGCCAGTGCCAGTGCTGAGTACGTATTACCAATTGTGATTGGACTGAACGCGACGTGGCCGACGATGCGATTGTCAATGACTGCAATCGCTGACAAGGTGAGCGCGCCCGAATGCCGGAGACCGTCGACTAGGTCGGCCTCGGCTGATTGGCCAAAGGCTGCGTGAACCACGGCACGAATACCGGGAACATCCTCAGGCGTTTCCAGGCGAAGAGTGGTTGCAGTCATCAGCGCTCCCAATCTCTGACTTTCCCCGGCACGATTCGGAACAATGGATGGGCGTCCGGCGTGGTGATCCTTCGCAACCGGGAATAGATTTGCGGCGCGCGCTCTCTAAGCTTTTTGCGGAGATGCTTCCATTCGTAAAGCAATTGCCCAGTCGTCTCTTCGATCGGCGCGGTCGCCCGGTGTGTTAGGATCTTCGTTTGGTCAAATCGATAGCCTCGGCGCTGCGCTTCTTCGGCTATCCCGGTCAGAAAGGCAGCCACCGCGCGCAATGGCTGCGGCTGAGAACGAAATCGGAGCAGTTGCGGATGCCGTGCGTAGCCGCGCGTCTTTCCCGCCAGGACCTTCTGGGCGAGCAGGCCCTCGCGCCAGGCTGCTGTCAGCCCTTTCGCGTCAAGGTAACCTGGATGGACAGTCCACAATCGCATGGCTCGGACTTTTATTATACAACCTCGGCCATGACTGGCCAACTGCGCGTTGCCTTCATCGCGTTGTGTGTTGCCGCGCTACGAGTCTGCGCAGTCGAATTACCGCCGGGCTTCGTTGCGGAAACGCTCGCGACTAACTTGAACGCGGCGAGCACCATCGCGACCGTACCGGATGGACGCATTTTCATCGCGGACCAAACGGGGCGGTTGCTCGTGTGGAAGGATGGCGCGCTGCTGGAACGGCCGGCGCTGACGCTTCACGTCACGGATTATTGGGAGCGTGGATTGATTGGCATGACCTTGCATCCGGATTTTCCCCGCACGCCGCATCTGTTTGTGCTGTACGTCACGGACCGGCCGTTCGTGCATCATGTGCTCAGTCGTTTCACAGTGAACGGCGACGTGGTTGATCCTTCAAGCGAACAGGTACTGTTTGAAGGCGATGATCAGGCAACGCTCGGCGGCGCAATTCCGGCTGGGCATCAAGGCGGGCCGCTGCGGTTTGGTGCCGATGGCAAGCTCTACGTCGGCCTCGGTGAACAAACCGCCGGCGAGCCTGCGCAGCGCTTGAATACGCTGCAAGGCAAAATCCTTCGCCTGAATCCGGACGGATCGATCCCAGAGGACAATCCATTCTTCACAACAGCGAAAGGCAAGTACCGCGCGATTTTCGCATACGGCATTCGAAACCCGTTCGGGCTCGCCGTGCAGCCCGAGAGCAAACGAATGTTTTTCACGGACGTCGGCGGGAGCGCTTTCGAGGAAGTGAATGAGCTGACCAGCGGTGCGAACTATGGCTGGCCTCGCGCCGAAGGCTTTTCGACCAATGCGACTTTCAAGCAACCGCTGCACGCCTATTCGCCGCTCGTTGGACAGAGCATCGTGGGTGGCGCATTCCTGCCACGCGATTCTGCCTGGCCGGAGAAGTGGCGCGGCAAATTTTTATTCGGCGATTTCATGAAGCATTGGATCAAGGCACTCGATCCTGATTCGCCGACGAACATCATGACATTCGCTCGCGGCTTGAATGGCCCGATCGCCACCGAACTCGCGCCCGATGGTTCACTGCTCGTGCTCAATCGCGCCACCATCTGGCGCGACCCGAAAAAGTTTGTCGCACATGCGGGTTCGCTAGTCCGCATTCGCTACGTTGGGGGCATCAGTCGGCCGTCCGACCCGGTGCGAACGCCGTTCACCGTGGCGCTTGGCTTGCCTGCAGACGCGGCGCAACTGCCGCGCACGATCACGCGCGCCGACTGGCAAAGCTCCCTTCGTAACGCCAGGGGCGTGCCATTCTGGGTGTACGCCCGCGCGTGGCAGCCTTTTGCTCAGGAGAGGATCAAGCTTTATCTGCCGCCGGACGCAAGTGTGAAAGCTGAACTCCCTTCCGGCGCAGTCGTCGTAAGGGAGTTTGCGACAGGCGACCGGCCGATTGAAACTCGTCTGTTAGTTATCGGGGCGCCGCGCGGGTATGGCGCAAGCTACCGCTGGATGACGCCCGAGCGCGCCCAACTTGTTGAAGACGGCGAACTTGAAACCACTCTGCCGTGGTGGTTTCCCGGCGTTGACGACGGTCTGACCTGGCCGATCACCAATCCAGCGTATTGGGTTCCTGCGACTTCGGACTTGGCCGTCGATTGGCGAAGCCCGCGCGAAGCTGCGGAAGCTCGCGTCCGCTCTTATCTCCACGGCAACTGCGCTGTTTGCCATCAGCCGGGAGGCGCGTCGCGTGGGCTGTTTGATGCACGTGTCACCACGCCGCTAAGCGACGCCGGCATCATCAACGGCACCGTTGCCGCGGGTGACCTTGGCATTCCCGGTGCGAAGATTGTCGTTCCGGGACAACCGGAAAAATCGGTTCTCTATCGCCGCATCAAAGCCAAGGACTTTTTCCGCATGCCGCCGGTGCAGTATCACAACGAGCCTTCGCCCATTTTGCCGGTGCTGGAGGAATGGATTCGGTCACTTTGAGAGTTCGAGGTCGCGGAGCATGCGGTCGCGGCGGCTGATGAGTTTGTCGGTGTAGATGCGCACGTCGCCACGGGTGAAGCCGGAGGCGGTCAGAGCCTGGACAATCTGGTCTTCGGTGAGTTGCGCGATGAGGCGCGCCATCCAACGCGCATCGTCCATGGTCATTTGCTCGAACGCGGCGGTGTCGTCGATGGGTTGAAAATGGCGGATGCGAAATGGCGTGGTCATTCTGCCTTTTCCGCGGACGATCCGCGGCGCAGTGAAGGTGGACGGAAAGCGTTGGGGCGATTCCAGCGGCCTGGGGATAGCGCCGTCGGCCTCTCCAAGCCCGCTGCCAAGGTCGTTGAAGAAATGCGCGAGACGCCACTGGCCGTTAGCCTCGATGACTTTCAGGCGCGTATTCTCGAATCTCGAATCGTTCCAACCCAGCCAGGCTGCGAGCAGACCGGCGCCGCGCAATTCGCGCAGGTGCTCGTGCCCGAGGCCCTCGAACTGCCATGGCCCGATTGGCTTGAAGGGCGTGTCCTGAAGTTGAACGTTAGCGGCTGTGGTGATGAGGTAATCCACTTGTGCCTCGTTTTCCGGGCGGAAGTTGGATGGGTCGTCCTCGGGAAAATGTTTTTCCGAATTGCGGAGGAGAAAATCTTTCAACTGCGTTCCAGTCAGGCGACGGCCGTCCTTGAGCACGGCCTCGGCGATAAAGCGGAACGGATCGTAACGCTTCTGGAAATCGTAAGTGTAAAGGCGAAGCCCAAGCGACCAGATGTCGATGGTAAGATCTTTGCGCAGATGAAATTCACGGAACAGCCGTCGGCTGTATTTGATTTTGAGGTAAGGCGCATGATCGGTCGGGTCGGCATGGAAACCGAGCGCGTGAAAGATCCGGGCGTTGAACGGCTCGGAACGTGTCTCGGCAAGCTTGACCTTGATCTCCAATTTGCCGCAACGCAGCTCGAACCCGGGCCATGTGCCCCAACTCGTTTTCGGTCCGGCGTATTCCCAAACGTTGGTTTCGTAGCGCGGCAGCCTGGCGCGGCCGAAGCCCGCATAAAGGTCCTGTGATGGGATCGATGCGGGCCGTTCCCAAAACGTGGAAGGCAAAGGGTCGAGACGGCTCAAATCGTGTCCGGTGGAACCGGCTCGCAGGTTGTCAGCTGGCAACTCCCCGCGCGCGATCGGGTTGTACAAATAATCCAACGCCAGGATCGGCGGCATCAGAAAATGGACTGAGGGAGGCGCGGGCCGGCGCTGGTTGTTCTGAATCGCGTCCAGGACTTCGGCGAGATCTTTGGCAGCGGTAGCCGCTTGCTCAGGCTTCGCCAGGATTTCTTCCGCCAGCCGCCGCACATGCGCCCAGCCACGGCGCTCCCGGGAGGAGATGTAACCTCGCGGCTCCGAGAAATGCGTCTTCAATTCGGCGAAGCTCATTCTCTCGAATGGCTTGTGCTGCGTGCGCCGTTCGCCTTCCTGTGCCTCGTACTCTTCCAGCATGGCCTCAGCCAGGCCAATCAGCTTTGGCAGTTGATTCGGAGAATACGCGCGAATTGTCTCGCGCGCGGGAAGTGGAAATGACCCCACCAAAGACCCGACCAACAACACCCGTCCGATCGCCCCGAAAAACCCAGTCACTGCCGCGGAATCTATCCACACGCCGCCCGAATTGCAAACACCGGGCGACGTTCAAAGCCTTGAATTGGTTAGTTCAAGGTCTCCCGCATCTATGGCGCCAGGAAAGTCCACTGTTGGTTGTTGCCGCCCCAATAGCCCCATTGCTGAACATTGGCGCCATCGGCGGTCGATTGACCTGCAACGTCGAGACCTTTGTTGCTGTGGACGGCACGGACGCTGTAATAGCCGGCCGAAGTCGCGGTCAGGATCCATCGTTGGTGGTTTGCGCCGGAGTAACTCCAAATGTCCACGTTCGCGCCATCGGCGGTGGAAGCGCCGTTCACTTCAAGCGCCTTGGCGCTGGCGACGCCTATGATCTTGTATTGGTTGTTACCCAGGTGCGTGATGTTCCAGCGCTGGTTATTCCCGCCGTTGTAAGTCCATTGAATCACATCCGCGCCGTTGCCCGTTCCGCCACCGGACACATCCAACGCCTTGCCGCTATGACGTGCGAGCACGCGGTAAGTCCCATTCGCCACGGGACCATTTGGCAACTTGTAAAGGCGCACGTAGTCCACCTGATAATAATTTGGAAATGGCGTGGTGGCATCCGCGTCGTAGCGCATGCCGCTGTTAAGAATCAAATACATGGGCACCGTCGGAACGTAGCTCGCATAAATCGTCTTCTTCACCGCGCCGTCCTTGTACCAAATGGCATAACCGGGTCCCCATTCCAGACCGTAAGTGTGCCAGTTGGAAAACTCCTCGTTGAAGTTCGACGAATTCCAGGTCGCCGGGCAACACGTGCCGTAAGCCAGGCCCATGTGCATGCGGTTGTCACTGCCGAAATATTCCGCGATGTCGAACTCCGGCGGCCAGCCTGATGAAAGCGACCAAAACGCGGGCCACACGCCTTTGCCGGTTGGGTAACGCGCCCGGATTTCAGCGTAGCCGTAAGTGTAATTCATCTTCCCGTTGCTGTGAACGAATCCCTCGCTGTAAGGGTAGCCGCCGAACTCACTCCCCGTGGCTTTGCGGCAGCGCAGCCACAATGAACCGCCGCTCACGTACGAATCCTCGGGCGTGATCCAGCTCGCGTATTCATTGTTGTGATGCTGCCCGCCCCAGGGCAGCGCGCCCCAGCTCCATTTGCTGGAATCAATGCTTGTTCCATTGAATTCATCGGACCACGTGAGGGTCCAGCTACCCGGCGGCGGCGCCGCATTGACCGAAACGACCACCATCGCCAACCCAATAACCCCGACTATGTTTGTCTGTTTCATAATAGCTATTTATAGTTTGTTGCTAACGGCGACTTTACTACCGGTAAAATCGAACGATTGGGAAGTAGCATTGTTACCCACTACTTCGGTCCTGAAACGCCGCGCCGGGCCCGGCCACTTTTTCATCCGCTCATCGGGCTCGGCAACCAGGGTGCGAGCGGCATCGTCCCAACGGAAACGAATCCAAACCGTTTTCGGGTCGGAGCCATCGCGGTACCCGAGGCTCTGGCCATCATCGTCGTACAGCGTGAATTCTGCATTCGACCCTGGAAAGACACGGAGCGTCGTTGGTTCAGTCACCGCCTGCGAAGTGAACTGGCGAACCGGATCAAGCGGAATGATGGCGCCGGTGCGGGCGTACAGTGGCAACGTGGAGAGGTCAACCTTGCGCTCGATCCAGCGTTTGCCTTCGTGCTTCTCGCCCGTCCACCAATCGTACCACGTCCCTGCCGGCAAATAGACGCGGCGAGACTTTGCACCCTTCTCAACCACCGGCGCTACGAGCAAATCACGGCCCCAAAGATACTCGGTGCCGAGCTTCACCGCTTCGGGATCGTCGGGATAGTGTAGCCATAGCGCGCGCATCATCGGCAGGCCGGTATCAGAGGCCTCTCGCGCGACAGTGTAATTGTATGGAAGGAGTTGGTACCGAAGTTCCAAATACTTTTTGCAGATCGGTTCCACTTCGGGATTCCGCAGTTCGGCGCGGTCCACGTTCGTGTTGTGCTCGGTGGGCCCGTAATCGCCCGTGTTCCAGCCCCATGGCAAACGCAATTTCCAGGTGCGCCCATGCGAACGGAACGATGGGCAGAACGTGGAGAACTGAAACCACCGCGTGTAGAGTTCGCCGGTGAGCTCGCGTGTCGGATAAAAACCGCCCGTATCGCTGCCCCAGAACGGCGTGAGGCTAAGGCCGTGGTTCAATCCAATCGAGAGGTGCGCGGCTAGCGTTTCCCATTTGCCGTCGATGTCGCCCGACCAAATCCAACCGCCATACCGTTGCGAGCCGGCGTAACCGGTGCGATGCAAACTCCACGGGCGCACATTAGGCCGGTCCCCGAGCGCTCCTTCGTAGTAACAACGATGGCGCGTCAGCCTTGCTTCGAGCGGAAGCTCGTCGCCATCGTCCGGCCACCAGCCATCGACGCCGAGCGCAAAAACGTCACGATGTCGCGCCCAGTATTGTTCGATGTTAGAGAGATTTCGCGGCGCCCGATTCACGTGCAGAACGACTTTGAAGTTCTCATCGTGGAGCGCCTTCACGTTCTCAGGCACGAACGCGTTCGTATTGAACCGCAGCGAACCATGCCCGGTGTTCCAGCCATTGGAGCAATAGCCAGTGCCGAGATAAATCACCGCATCGCAAGGAAGTTTCTTTTCGCGAAACGTGCGCGCGATTTGCAGCGGCTCCTCCGGACCGGCGAGCGTGCGATGAGACTGGAAATAACCCAGCGTCCATTTTGGCGGCATGACGGGCCGACCCGTGAGGCGATTGTATTCGGTGAGCGCATCCGCTGGCTGCTCGATGTTGATCACAAACACGTCCAACGCCGCGTTCGTTTTCGGAATAAAACGGCCCTTGTTATCGCGAAGATCAAACCTGCCATCGGGTTGGTGCACAAACATCGCCCAACCTTCCGTGCCGATCAAAAAAGGCGACGGTACTACTGAGCCCAGCACCGGCCGGTTCCATCCGCCCCAGCTCGGCTCCATGGGATACAGTGCGCCGCGCCGATCAAATTGTTGCGCGCCTTCGCCCATCCCCAAGACTGGCGCTTCGGTGCGAAAACTGAATGCTCCGTTGGTGCTGTCTTCTTCGAACGTCAGCTCTTGCACCAGCTTTCCGTCTCGCCCCCGAATTGCGACCTTGAGCGGCTGCTGAGTGACTGTCACTTGAAGGTGGCGCGGCTTGTCGGTGGACGAGAAGGGCACCAGCACTGTCGAAGGCGCCACCGGTCCGATTGGCCATTGCACGCGCACAGTGCGTTCGCTGACTTCGGTGATGGAAAGGTCCTGCGCCGCGAGGGCGCCGATGGGAAGTAAGAGAACGAAGATTAAAGTTTTCATGGGCTATCGAGCGCCGGCCAGCCATTGGCCCAGCGCAATGAGCGAAGCGCGAGGGTCGACGCTCCACGTTGAGTTCCATCGTAGAAATGGCAACTGAACCAGAAGCGTCCGGCTTCCTCAAAGATGCCCGCGTGACCAGGCCCAATGAATGCACCGTCGCTGCCGAGCAGCAAGGTCCCGCCGCCGCTCGCCAAATCCTTTCCATCCTTGTCGAGATAAGGGCCAGTGATTTCGCGGCTACGGCCGATGCGAATGTTGTACGTGCTGTTGGTGCCGCGGCAGCAGCGGTCCCAGTTGACGAACAAATAATAAAAGTCGCTGTGCCGATGAATGAACGGAGCCTCGATGGCTTCGGTGTGCGCGAGAGAGTGGAGCGGTGAGTTCGTGGCGATGCGTTTGCCTGTGGCGGGATCGAGTTGGACGAGCTTGATTCCGCTCCAGAACGAGCCGAACGACATCCAAAGCTCGCCGTCCGGCGTCTTTGTCAGCGCCGGATCAATCGCATTAAAGTTGTCGCCCTTGTGCGACTCAATCACGATGCCGTGATCGGTCCAGAGATGTTTTGGGTCGTCAGGGTCCAGGGTTGGATTCGATGCGAGCGCGATCGCCGAAGTGTTCACTCCAAATTTCGATACCGAGTAGTACACCCAATATCGGCCATTGTGATGAATGACGTCCGGCGCCCAGAAGTATCCGCGGTGACCGCTGACAACGTTCGTGATCCATGTGGGCGGAGTCGCAAAAACGTGCGGGCCGCGTTCCCATTGCATGAGATCTTTCGAGCGCCAGGAACTCACGCCCGGGCCTGTGGCGAAAAACCAGTACTCGCGGCCGCACTTCACAATGGTGGAAGGATCGTGCACGCGCGCGTCGCGTTTGCCGTTGCGTTCGAGCGAGGAAATGTCGGGCGCCTGCGCTGTCACCGGCTCACTTTCGCGCGCTGCGTTTCGGCGCCTTCGGGGCTCCCTTTTGCCGATGTCGATGCGGCCGCTGTAGAAATCGTCCATCAGGGAGAACGCCTCGGGATCGTATGCCTTCAAGCCTTCGGGACCCGGCGCAGGTTTCGGGCCGGTCATGCTCAGGTCGCCGCGCGTGCCGAAATACCACATCGTCAGCTCCGCGAAAAACTCGTCCACGTTCGAGCCCGCATAGGATTTCTGCCAGAGCCCTTTTTCCAGCGAACGCGTCCGCTGCTCAGCAAAGCGCGTTTTGATTTCGCGCGGGCAGCCGTTGTCGAGCAGGTTATGGGCAAATTCGTGGAGGCAAATGTCGCGGCCGCGGTAACGGTCCTTCTCCAGCTTGAGCAGATTCTCCTCGCCGCACGAAGTGAGCAACCCGCCCATCCCGCGCGTGCGTTGATCGCGCGTGAGTCCTCTGTATTCCTCGAGCGGTTTGCCTTTATCGTGACGCCACTCCGGCAGATCCGTGGTGACCTGATCGCGTCCGATAATGTGCAGCGCCGCTCCAGCAGCAACGAGATTGGAAAGAGCCATCGGCTGTTTCGTAAGCAGGTTTCTGAACAACAGCGCGAGCCGGTCGTAGGCGGCGTAGAGAGCTTCGTCCACCACGACCTTGTGCGCCCTGATGGGAATGCCGTGGAAGTCCAGACGCTTCGAAAAGAAATCCTTCTCCGGCGGATCGATCACCTCAATCTTCAGATCGCTTGCGTGCGCGGTCATAGCCGCCGCAAACACGAAGGCGATGATCTTCACGGCCGGAATCTCCAGTCGACATGCCCGGCGTAAGCCATGGTCTCGTGCACCAGCGAGAAAAGATCCGGATCATAATCCTTCAACGCCTCTCGCGAATAGATCGGGTGCGTGCCGTCGCTGGGAGCAGCGTCCTGACGCGGCACGTCGAAGTAGGCCAGCACGCCGGCGGTCCAATAGGCCGTGCGATCATGGACAGCGGTGGTGCCCTTCCATTTGCCAGTGGTCGTCGCCTTTTCGAAAAGCTCCTTCAGTTTTTCATCGAAGCGCACGTCGAGACGCTTTACGCGCAATTCGTATTGCTGGACCGCGCGCCCACGATTTTCCCAATTGGCGTCGACCGGACGATTTGCTGTGACGTGATAGAGCGCCTTCGCGAACACGGGAATGACATGACTGACGTTCTCTTCGCCGACGGCGAGGAGTTTTGTTTCCGGCGTGTAATCGAGCGTGCGGGCGAGAAGATCAAGGCTCGCGGGGACGCTCGCCCTCCCCTTGAATTCCGGGAGGTCGGCGAGGTTTTCGCTTCGGCCGAGGACGACGAGCTTCACGCCATCGCCGATGAGCGCCTTCAGGACGTCGTGGCGATACGCGAACATTTTGCGAATGGTGTCGTTGGCTTTGAGCAACGCGTCATCGGTTGCCCGGCGGCCGATGACGGTGAACTCGCGCGCCCAGGTGAACTTGGTGTAGTAGGGATCAATTTCGAATTTGGCAGGGGGCGGGCCGACATTTGGGAGCTTGCGCATGAAGCTGTACCGCCAGTCCTGTTCGGGTTTAAGATTGAAGACAGTGCGGACCAGTTCGTAACCCTCCGGATCGTAGGGCTTGAATTCTTCACGCGTGCCGATGGGGCCGTGGTTCCAATTGTTGATGCGATTGCAATCAAAGTAAGCCTGGCAAACCTCCGCCCAGTACTCGCCGGCGTTCGAGCCCGCATAGGTGTTTTTATAGAGCTCCTTGCTGCGCACACTCTTGAAGACGGCATCCTTGCGTTCGCGCCAGGTTGGATCGATGGAGCGCAACGTGCCGTCAATCGTATGGCAGAATTCATGCACGCCGATGCTCTCATCGTCGTAACGGTCGATCGGCAGGCTGAGCAGATTCTCCTCGCCAAAGCTCGTGGGCTTGCCACCAGTGCCGCGCACGCGCTCATTCTGATACGCCGGGTTTGGGTGGTTCCGATATTCGGGCATGTCCGTGTAAACCTGGTCCTTCCCGATAATGATCAGGTACATGCGATTTGAAACCATCGCGGCAAGGACGTCTGAGCGGCCGGCAAGCATATGCGTCACGATCTCATAAGTGCGCTGAAGAGCCCGGTCGGCGACCTCTGCAGCCGCTACGACCGGCATGCCCTTGACGTCGATGTATTTCTTGTAGAACGCGCGCGCTGCCTCCCGGTCGCGTTCAGCGACAATTTGAAAGAACGACTCCGGCGGGGTGGTGACCGCGGGAAGTGTCTCGCTGGCGATGGCGCTAAGCGCGAGCGCCACCGAGGCGAGTTGAAGACAGAAGCGTTTCACCAGCTTAACTGTACGGAACATAAATCAATAGCAAGCCCGCCTTCGCCTCGCCTGAACATCCTCAGAACGCACACACAGCTACGCGAAATGCACACAAGAAAATTCACCACGGAGGCACGAAGAACATGGAGAGAGTTCGGCGATGCCTCAGGCC
>Ga0209382_10011483_pt1 | contig 10999 bp, 8 predicted proteins | sample SoiMetdeltSBSDD5_FD_187599 | JGI IMG/M metagenome (GOLD analysis project Ga0209382, IMG submission 187599) | Bulk soil microbial communities from a Populus tree surrounding site in Tennessee, USA - Soil MetaG P. deltoides SBSDD5 (SPAdes) (version 2) | ecosystem: Environmental > Terrestrial >...
GTGAGCGTGGTGACAACCACGGCCAGCGTTGACGCCAAAGGGATCGTGAACCGGCGAAGCACGCCGGTTTTCCGGTCCGCGATGACAATCGAATAGCGCCTCGAGGCCAAAACTCGTCCTGATGGTGAACGCAGAACTCTACCACACCCCCTCTCGGCACGAAAAGATACAAACGTAAGCTGAGCCGCTGCAAGTTGAAGATGGACAGCGGTTTGCACTAGCGTCCGCTCGCCACGCTCTTTCGATGCCGGGGTGGGAAACCGTGCGCCACAATTGGCAACGGCCTGGGACAAAAGAGCAGCGGTAGGAGCCGTTATGAGAGTCGCGTGTCTCGCAGTGGTAGTGGGTCTGTTGGCACCGGTGGCGGCGCGTGCGGAGCCGATTTCAATCAGCGTCACGTCCGGCCTACAAGGGTTCTCGATGACTGGCGCCAGCGTGGGATCGACCATCAGTCTCGGCACGATCGGGCTGCCGAACGTGAACGCCGTCGGTGACGTGCTGTTGTCCGGGTTCCGTTCGGACGCGAACACGGTCGTGACGTTCGTGCTCGAAGGCATCGGCCGCTTCGATTCGCTGCGGCTCGAGCTCTTCAACCCGTGGGGATCGAACAACTGGGACGATCCGTCGGACCAGCCCGCCAATCTGCCCAAGGGTTACTCGACGTCGAACAACAGCGACGCGCTGAGCTTCGCGCAGGATTCGGGGCTCGAGCGGAGTGCGGTGTTCGCCGGCGGGCTGGCCACGGTGTTTGCCGATGAGCTCACGCATCGCGGCGACATCCTGATGTTCAGCGGTCTCGCGGGCGCGGAGAGCGCGCGGGTGACCTTCGCGATTCGCGACGGGTTGAAATTCCTGAAGGGGAACAGCCAGGCGCCGTTCCTGCTGCGAATCAGCGCGGCCGATCCCGTCTCGGCGCCCGAACCGGCGTCGATGCTGCTGCTCGGAAGCGGACTCGCGGGCATCATCGCGGTTCGGCGCCGCGCCAAACAGCGCGCGCACTGAGCGCACACCGAAGGGCCCGTGAGGATCAGTCGGCACGCGGCGGCGGGAAGCGTGATGCTCGCCGCCGTATTGTGGCTGTATCGGGATGTGCTGCGGTCGCTCGTCCATCAGTGGGCGAGCGACGACAACTACTCGCACGGTTTCCTCATCCTTCCCATCGCCATCTACTGCGCGTGGGAGCGGCGCGATCTGCTGAGACGGATCGAGCCTCGCCCCCATGCCGGCGGCCTGGCGCTCGTCCTGCTCAGCCTCGCAACGTTCGCCATGGGAGCGCTTGCTGCCGAGCTGTTCCTGATGCGGTTGTCGCTCGTCGGCGTGATCGTCGGAGCGCTCGTGTTCGTCTGGGGACCGTCGTTCCTGCGTGCGCTCGCGTTTCCGCTCGCGCTGCTGCCGCTGATGATCCCGCTGCCGACGATTGTGTTCAACCAGATCGCGTTGCCCCTCCAGTTGATTGCGTCTCGCGTCGGGGAAACGGTGATTGGCGCGGCCGGAATCCCCGTGCTTCGCGAGGGCAATATTCTCGAGCTGCCAGGAATGACGCTTGCCGTGGCCGAGGCCTGCAGTGGCATCCGGTCATTGCTGTCGCTGGTGACGCTGGCGATATTGCTTGCTTACTTTCTCGGCACCGGCCTGTGGGGAAGGCTCGTCGTGGTCGCGTCAGCGGTGCCCATCGCGATCATGGCCAACGCCGCACGCGTCGCCGGCACCGGATTGACGGCGCACTGGGCAGGACGGCCCGCCGCCGAAGGGTTCTTCCACGGGTTCTCCGGATGGCTCCTGTTCGTGACGGCGTTTGCGGTGCTGATCGGCGTACAGACGTTCGTGAACCGCGGATGGATGCCGCGGTGGCACCGGACGGCCCTGGAGGAGCGATGCTCGCCCGCGCCGTGATCGTCGCGTTTGCAATCGTCGGCGCGGGCGCCATGGTCGAAATCGCGTCGCGCCGCCACGTTGCCGCCCCGCGATCGGCGCTTGCTACGCTGCCCCGCGCCATCGGGGACTGGCAGGGCAGCGATGCGGCCCCCTTGGCCGACGACGTGGTCGCGACGCTGGGCGTGGACGACTACGTCAACCGCCGCTACGTGCGCGGCGGCCTGCCGGTCGCCGCGTATATCGGCTATTACGCGGATCAACGTAGCGGCGACTCGATTCACTCGCCGCGCAACTGTTTGCCGGGCACCGGCTGGGAACCGACGGCATCTGGAGTCGTGCAGATTCCGACGGCGAAGGGCGGCGTGGTCGTCAATCGCTACGAGATCGCGAAGGATGGAAATCGCCAAGTCGTCTTGTATTGGTTTCAGGGCCGCGGCCGGGTCGTCGCCGGCGAGTACGCCAACAAGGGGTGGCTGATGCTCGATGCCGCGCGAGCCGGGCGCTCCGACGGTGGGCTGGTGCGGCTGATCGCGCCCGTGGTGACGTCGCCGATCGAGGCCGGTCGTGAGTTGACGGCGTTTGCGGCGCTGCTGCTGCCGCAGCTTTCCAGGTACCTTCCATGAATCGCTGGGCGCGCTGGTGCAACGTCCAAAGGGGTCAGATCTGGTATTTCAACATTCGGATGTTGAAATACAAGATCCGACCCCGCGTAACGACGACCGCGCTTGCCGTCGTCGTAGGGCTGTCGGCGGGGGGCTGCGGAAGCGATCCGGCGGCGGAGGCACGACATTACATCGCCAATGGCGACGCCTACGCCTCGCGACGCCAGCTCGCCGAGGCGATTATCGAGTACCGCCGCGCGCTGAAGGTGACTCCGAGCGATGCGGCCACGCACGTCAAGCTGGCGCGGGCCTATGCGGCGACATCCGACCCGAAGCGCGCCTACGAGTCGTACGCGCGCGCCGCGGATCTCGATGCCTCGAACGTCGAAGCCCACCTCGAGGCCGGCACGTTGCTGCTCGTCGCCGGGGAATACCAGGAGGCGCGCGCGATGGCCGAGGCCGCGCTGCGCGCGGACGCGCGGAGCGCGCGGGCCTACATCCTGCTCGGCAACGCGCTGGCGCGACTGAACAGTCCCGACCGCGCGATGCGGCAGATCGAGCAGGCCATCCATCTCGATCCCACGTACGCGCCGGCCTGGAGCTCGCTTGGCGCGATCCAGTTCACGACCGGGCAGCGGGAGCAGGCGGCGGCTGCGTTCACGCGAGCAGTCGATCTGGCACCCGCATCCCCCGACGCGAAGATCGCCCTGGCGAATTATCAATGGGCGATCGGTCGAACCCCGGAGGCCGAGCGCACGCTCGCGGCGGTGCTCGAGCAGCATCCAGACAACGGCGATGCGCATCGCGCGCTCGCGCTGCTCTACCTGACGACCAAGCAGGCCGCCAAGGCCGAACCTCATTTCAAGGCGCTGGCTCGCGACAGCATGGGGAAGCTTGCATTGGCGGATTTCTACCTCGGCCTGGGCAGAAGCGATGATGCACGGCCGCTTCTCGACCAGCTTGCGCGCGACGACAACGCCCGTACCGCCAACGCGGGACAGCTCCGGCTGGCGTCGATCGCGTACGGTCAGGGACGCAAGGCCGAGGCGGTGCGGATCGTCGACGGGATTCTCGCCAAGCACCCCCGACAGGTCGACGCCAAGGTGGCCAAAGCCAGGATGCTGCTCGACTCGGGTCGCGCCGAGGAAGCCGCCAGCGAAGCCAAGGCAGCGGCGAACCTGGACGATCGATCCGAACATGCGCATTACGTGGTGGCGATGGCCGCGCTGGCGGCGGGACGGAAGACCGAGGCCGAGCAGGAGCTGCGCAAAGTGATCGAGATCAATCCGCGGGCGTCCGCCCCGCAGATGCAGCTTGCGCGGCTGCAACTGGCGGAAGGGAACGCCGCCGACGCGCTCGCTGCGGCGGAGAAGGCGATTGATGCGACGCCGGACGACTCCACCGCGGTGCTGCTCCTGGTGCGAAGTCTTCGCGCCAAAGGGGATCTCGCGCGCGCTCAGCGCGAGCTCGAGACGCGGCTCGCCACGTCGCCCACCGCCGCGGATCTACGCACAGAGCTGGGATGGGTGCTGCTCGCGAAGCGCCAGCCGCAGGCGGCGCGTGCCGCGTTCGAACAGGCCCTTGCCGCCCGCCCGTCGGCGCCCGATGCGCGCACCGGTGTCATTGCCGCCGACCTCGCCGCCGGCAACACGGCGCGCGCCGCAACGAGAGTGACGGACTGGCGACGCGCCGCCCCGGACGATGTGGCGCTTCGTGTCTTGTCGGCCAGGGTCAGCATTGTCGCGGGCCGCACCGAAGAGGCAGAGCGCACGCTGCGTGAAGTGGTCACCACCGATCCCGGCAACCTCGAAGCGTACGACTTGCTTGGCCGGCTGTACGTCGGCCGCGGCGAGATGACTCGCGCCCTCGAGGAATACCGGGCACTTGCGGATCGCGCGCCGCGGGACGCCGGACCGCTCACCATGGCCGGGATGATCCACGAAGCGTCGGGCCGCACCGATCAGGCGGCAGCCGAATACGAGCGGGCGCTGGCCGCCAACGCGAAGGCCGGCGTTGCGGCAAACAACCTGGCGTGGATCCGGACCGAAGAAGGGCGCTATAACGAGGGTGTCCGGCTCGCCGGCATGGCGGCCGAGATCATGAAGAACCGCCCCGAGCCTCATGACACGCTGGGTTGGGCGTACTACCGCCGCGGCGAAGCGGCGAGGGCGTTGTCGTCCTTCGAGCGTGCGCTCTCGCTGTCGCCGGATAACCCTACGTATCACTACCACGTGGGTCTGGCGTACCAGAAGCTCGGCGATGCCGTGCGCGCTCGGGCCTCGTTTGTTCGCGCCATCGAGCTCAAGCCGGAATCGCCGACGGCTCGGGACGCGCGTAAGGCGATGGCCGACCAGTGACCTCGGTGAGGGGGCTCGAATCCAGAATCCCGAGCCCCGAATCCCGAGCCCCGAATCCCGATACTACTCACCTCGATACTGCAACGCCTCGGCGACATGCGCCGGTGAGACGCTGTCGGCTGCGTCGAGATCGGCGATCGTGCGCGACACGCGCAGCACGCGATCGTACCCACGCGCGCTGAGTGACAGCGTCGCCAGCGCCTTCCCAACCAACGCTCGCGCCTCCTCGTCCAGCAGCGCCGTCGACCGCAGTGCTCGTCCGTGCAGCCGCGCATTCAACGTGCGCGATCGCGCAAGCTGTCGGGCCCGCGCGGTGACAACGCGCGCGCGGATGTCGGCGGAAACTTCGCCGGACCGCACCTCCTGCAACTCCCGCGGTGGGACCGCCGCCACGTGCACCGTCAAATCGATGCGATCGCGAAGGGGCCCCGACAGCCGCGACGCGTAGCGCGCCACTTGTGCCGTCGCACAACGGCAGGCGTGCATCGGATCGCCGGCAAATCCGCACGGGCACGGGTTCATCGCGCCAATGAGCATGAAACGCGCCGGGAAGGCGACCGTGCGCGCCGCGCGCGCGATGCGCACGCAGCCCTCCTCGAGCGGCTGCCGCAGCACCTCGAGGACGTGGCGGCTGAACTCCGGCATCTCGTCCAGGAACAGCACGCCGTGATGCGCGAGGCTGATTTCACCGGGCCGTGGATACGATCCCCCGCCCACCAGCGCGACATCGGAGACGGTGTGATGCGGGGCACGGAACGGCCGCTCTGAGAGCAGTCGAGTTCCGGTACCCAGCAGTCCGGCGACGGAGTGGATCGACGTGGCTTCGAGCGCTTCGTCGAACGTCAATGGCGGCAGGATCGTCGCCACGCGCCTCGCCATCATCGTCTTGCCCGCGCCCGGCGGACCAATCAGCAGCACGTTGTGTCCGCCCGCCGCCGCAATCTCCAGCGCGCGGCGCGCCAGCGCTTGACCCTGAACGTCCGAGAAGTCGACATCGTGAACGGGAGCAGGTGCGGGATTCGCGGGTACCGGCGGAAGAGATGCAAGGTATGCGGCAGGCTCGTTGAGCGCGGCCACGGCGTCCGACAGCGATCGCACTGGGTACAGATCGAGACCATCGACGACCGCCGCTTCGGCGCTATTCAAGTGGGGAAGCAGCAGCCCGCGATACCGATGGTGGCGCGCGGCCGCGGCGATGGGGAGGACACCGCGCGCCGGCTGAATCGCGCCGTCGAGGGACAGCTCGCCCAGAATCAGCGGATCGTCGACGTCCCTCCGCTTGACGTGACCGACCGCGGCAAGAAGACCTATCGCGATGGGCAGGTCGAAGGCCGACCCCGCTTTCCGAAGATCGGCCGGCGCCAGATTGACGGTGACGCGCCGGATCGGGAACTCGAACCCGGAGTTGCGCACGGCGGCGCGCACGCGGTCGCGGCTCTCGCGCACGCTCGCATCCGGCAGTCCCACCATCTGGAACGACGGTAGTCCCAGCGACACGTCGACCTCGACCTGGACGAGCGACGCGTCGATGCCGAAGACGGCGGCGCTGCGGACGCACGCGAGCATGGCGTGCTGGGGTGCAATTCCCCGGGCACGCCAATTGGCGGGCGTTTTTCGCCATCGATCGCTGAAACCACGCAGCCGCTGCGCATCTGCAGCGCCCGCAGCGGTGAAGATTCTGCGACCCGGCGCTAGTTGGACGAAGAGGCGATCTTGAGTCGTGTACCGGGGGTGATCCGGTTGGAACGCAGGCGATTCAGGCTCTTGATCTTGTCGACCGTGGTGTCGAACAACTGGGCGATGGCGAAGAGCGTGTCCCCACGCTTCACGCGATAGGTGAGCGTCTTGGCGGCGGTCGTCGTCCGCGGTGCTGGCCGCGCGGCGGGTGCCGCCTCGCCATTCGTCCGTTCGGCGGCGGGAACCTCCGCCGGACCGGCGATCGCGCGCGACGCGACTTCGCTCGGCGCGGCCGGACGCGTGTTGGTCGCGAGCAGCGTGGTCGGCGCGCGCGGAACGAGCAGCGGCTGGCCGGTTCGCAGTCTCGACTTGGTCGTGAGCCCGTTGGCCTCGGCAAGATCTGTGCGGCTGACCTGCAGCTTGCGGGCGATGGTGGCGATCGATTCGTTGCGCTTGACGCTGTAATAGGTGAGTGCCGACAGTTCGCCGGGGCGCGCGGCGGCAATGCGGGTGCGCAACTGGTCGGCCGTGCCCATGGGGACTTTGAGGTCGTATTCGGTTCTGACCGGTGTAGTCCAGCGACGCAACTCGGGATTCAGCGCCTGGATTTCGTCGATGCTGTGGCCCGTCCATTCAGCGACCCGACGAAGGTCGACGGCGCGCGGCACCGTGACCGTTTCGAACTGGACCGGCTCCTCGGCCACCACCTCGAAACCGTATTGCGCAGGGTTTTTCGCGACGATGATGGCGGCGAGGATGAGCGGAACATATTCGCGCGTTTCCTTCGGCAGGTAGCGCGAGTTGCTCGAGAGCGTCCAGAAGTCCTCTTCGCCGGACCGTTTCATCGCGCGCTGCAACCGGCCGAGGCCGCCGTTGTAGGCGGCAAGCACGAGGTGCCAGTCGCGATCGAACATATCGTGGAGGAGCTTCAGATACTTCGCCGCGGCGATCGTCGCCTTCTCGGGATCGGACCGTTCATCGATGAACCAGTCCGTTTTCAGGCCCTGTTCGCTGGCCGTCGCGCGCATGAACTGCCAGGGCCCCTTCGCGCTCGCCTTCGACAAGGCATTGGTCTTGAACCCGCTCTCGATCACCGGGATGTAAGCCAGATCGAGGGGCAGCCCTGCTTCCTTGAAGACTCCCTGGATCATCGGCAAATACTTCGATCCGCGCGTGAGGCTTTCCTGAATGTAGTCGCGAAGGCGGCCTTGAAAGAGCTCGACGTACGCGAGCACGCGGTCGTTCTGCGGAATCGGCACGTCGTGCTCGGTTGCCGCGAGGTCGTCCTTGACGGCTTTTTCTGTTTCGGCCGCGGCTGCCGGTTTCGGGAAGGTCGCGATTTTGAGCAGTTCGTCGATCGACGCCGGTTCGTACTTCTTCTCCGAAAACCCATCGCCCTGCGCGAGCGCCGTGACCTCGTGGGCGTTGATGCGATCGATCAGGCGATCGAAATGCTCCCGCAGGCGCGGTTCGGTCCGGGCGCCGTAGGGAGATTCGAGCAGGACCTCGACGGCGCGGTCGAACTCGAGGCGGGCCCGTTCGAGGTGGCCCATCTTCAGCTCGCGCTCACCAGCCAGGAAATGCTGCTGCGAGGTTTCGATCAACTTGGTGACGGGATCGACCGGTGGAGGCGTTGGCGCCTGCGGGGGTGGCGCGGGCGCCGGGGGCGGCGTCGGAACTTTCGCCTTGGGATTCCCCCCGCACCCTGCCGTCGCAACCGCCATACAAACGAATCCAGCGGCCGCCAGATTCGACAGCCAGGCGCGAGAAGTCATTCTGGGCACTCCCTGGCCGCGCTTTTTCTCCGCCTGGATTGGCCCCGAGCGCGGCGAGTCGTTTCCGTCCCGGACGAACCGGGAACCCTGAGTACTGCTGGGGCAAAGATGATAGCAGGGAATAGCCCGGCAGGTCAACACTAACTCCAACAGCATCAATAGGAAGCGAGCAGCCAGACTAGCGCGGCAGCTCGGCCGTCACGAACAAGCGGTGCTGTTCCCCCAGATCGCGCGCGGCCGGCGTCACGATGGTACGGTCGCCGATCAGCAGTTTTCTCCCCTGCTTCAAGGCCTGACGCACGTCCTCTTCGCACACGAAGTCGAGCGGCTTGGACACGCCGCCGGACGATGTGGGGTCTGACCCTACTGGTTTTGGTCCGCCAGCCGGTTTTGGATTGGGGTCTGACCCCACTCCAGGGACGGTGAAGCCTCGGGACGCGAGGAACTGGTCGATTCGGTGCGTCAGCTGGCCGGCGGGGAGGCCGGGCGGCGCCGGTGGAGCAGCCGGTGCTTTCGGCAAACGATCCGGCGCGGCAGGCGTGCCGGTTGCGGCGGCCGCCGCCGGCTTGAGGCTCGACACGGGGGTGACCTCGTACGCAACCCGCTTGATATTCAGCAAGTGCATCGGCGAGATGTTGTCGGACGTGATGTTTCCGCCGTAGCCCCCGCAGCCCAGCGTCATTGCCGGATCGAGTCCGGTCGACAACCCAATCGACCCATGCGTCGTCGGCGAATTGACGACGATGCGGAACGCGGGTTTCTTCAGACCGAACTGCAGAATGACGTCATCGTTCCGGGAATGGATGGACATCGTGTGCCCCATCCCCCCGTAACGAAGGATTTCCTTGCAGCGCTCGCAGCCTTCGCGCCAGTCGGCGACAACATAGAAGGAGAGCACCGGGCAGAGCTTCTCGACCGACAGCGGATAGTCGCGGCCGACGCCCGTCAACTCCGCGATCAACACACGCGTGCTCGGCGGCACGGTGAGGCCGGCCTGCTGCGCGATGAAAGTGGCCGGCCGACCGACCAGCGCCGGATTGGGCAGGCGCTGCGGCGACAGCAGCACCTTCGCCACCGCGTCCGCCTCGGCGGGGTTGAGGAAGTAGCCGCCATTGGCGACGAACTGCCGCTTGACCTCTTCGACCAGGGGCGCGTCGACGACGACGGAATTCTCCGACGAGCAGAGCACGCCGTTATCGAACGTCTTGCCGGTGACGACATCGCGAACGGCCTTCGCGACGTCGGCTGTGCGCTCGATGAATGCCGGGGCGTTGCCGGGACCGACTCCGTAGGCCGGCTTGCCCGCGCTGTAGGCAGCGCGCACCAGGCCCATGCCGCCGGTCGCGAGGATGACGGCGGTCTCGCGCGCCTTCATCAGTTCCTGCGTCCCCTCGAGCGTGACCGTCGACATCCAGTTGATGGCGCCATCGGGGGCGCCCGCCTTGCGGGCGGCCTCGTTCATCACTTCGGCGACACGCGTGATGCATCGCACTGCTGCCGGATGCGGACTGATCACAATGGGGCAGCGGGCCTTGATCGAAATGAGGATCTTGTAGATCGCCGTGGACGTCGGGTTGGTCGACGGGACAATCGCGGCCACGACGCCGAAGGGCTCGGCGATCTCGATGACCTTGCGATCCTCGAGACGCCGTATCACCCCGACCGTCTTCATCGGGCGGATGAAGCGGTGGACCTTCTCGGAGCCGAACAGGTTCTTCTGAATCTTGTCCGCGACGACGCCGTAGCCGGTTTCCTCGCAAGCGAGCCTCGCGAACGGCTCGGCCTGCGCGGTGGCGGCGTGCGCCATGGCGTCGATGATTGCGTCGATCTGTTCCTGGGAGAACTCGCCGAGGGGAACGGCGGCAGCCTTCGCGCGCCGAACCATTCCACGCGCTTCCTGGATGGAGGCCAGGTCCCGGTCGCTTTGAGCGGTGGACTGCGCCATCGATGACCGAGGGAGAAATTACGACGCCTTTGCGTCTTCCTTGCCTTTGGGGGCTTTGGGCAGGACTCGCTCGACCTCTGCGTGCGGACGAGGGATGACGTGGACCGACACCAGCTCGCCGACTCGCCGCGCAGCGGCGGCTCCGGCGTCCGTCGCAGCCTTGACCGCGCCGACATCGCCGCGAACCAGGACCGTGACGTAGCCCGCGCCGATGTATTCCTTGCCGACGAGCGTGACGTTGGCGGCCTTGACCATCGCGTCGGCCGCTTCGATCGACCCGATCAGCCCTTTGGTCTCGACCATGCCCAAGGCTTCTGACATGTTGAGGACGAAGGCTAACATATTGCCCTAGCTCGAACAACTGCAGTACCATCGCCCGTTCGTTGACGTCGCCAGCGCCGCTGGCGCGAGATTGCCTGCCCACGAATCTATGTTCAGCCGTTGGTATTTCGCTCCGTTAGCCCTCGTCGTTCTGATCAGCGGTTGCGGCAGCAAGGAAGAGACGGCGCCGTGCGTGGCCACCGCCACCGTCACGCTGGCGCGCGACAAGGCCGCGATCGGCAGCCCGCTGCCGATGACCTACAAGTTCGAAGTCGCGCCGAATGCGTCGATTCCGCAGGACTACACCGTGTTCGTGCACGTGCTCGACGATCAGCAGGAGTCGCTGTGGGGCGACGATCATCAGCCGACCCAACCGACCTCGTCGTGGAAGCCGGGACAGCGGGTCGAATACTCGCGGACGGTGTTCGTTCCCAACTTTCCATACAT
>Ga0209382_10011486_pt1 | contig 10997 bp, 7 predicted proteins | sample SoiMetdeltSBSDD5_FD_187599 | JGI IMG/M metagenome (GOLD analysis project Ga0209382, IMG submission 187599) | Bulk soil microbial communities from a Populus tree surrounding site in Tennessee, USA - Soil MetaG P. deltoides SBSDD5 (SPAdes) (version 2) | ecosystem: Environmental > Terrestrial >...
CTGGTGAAACAGCCGCTCGCGGCGGTCGTGGGAGCGAAGCTCTACACGGAGATGTAGGCGGGCGGCATTGGCCGCATGACAAACCGCCGGGCGGCTGGTGAGCCGTCCGGCGGTTTGTCGTTCCTCCACCCCGCCCTACGGCATCAGCACTGGCCCGGCCCGGTCGCTCGCGCCAGGCACTCGTCGGTCGGGATAGGCAACGTCGAATGTCTGACGTCCCCGACGCGGTCCAAGGGGATGCCGGCCAGCTTCCCGGTGCGGCGCATGTCGATCCAACGGTGGCCGCCCTCATAGAGGAGGGAATACAGCCGCTCGTGCAGGATGGCATCGAGCCGCTGCGGGGCGGTCTGCGCCGCGAGCCCTGCGTTCGCCGCCAACCCGCCCGAATTGACGCGGACATAGTTGACGTCGGCGGCGACCGCGGCACCCGTGCCCACGGCGTTGTTCGCTTCGGCCCGCAACAGGATCAGTTCTTCGTTGCGGATAAGCGCGATGCTCGAGCCGGGCGCCGGATAGTTCCGGAACGACCGGTCCGACGTCAGGCCGGAGACGGTACGCGAGGGCCGGCTCACCGTCTTCGCCAGGAAGCGCGCATCCAGCCCGCCCCCTGTCTGCGTTTCAGCACTGTCCTCGAGCATGGGATGCACGAGGTTATCGGACGTCTGCGGGTCCTGGGCGAGAAAGTTGGGGATGTCGCCCGGACCGGTGCCGAAGTCGATGTACGCGCCGGCATTGAGCGTGCCGGGCCCGGTCGTGTCGATGAAGGACGCGCCGAGCGCGGTGAGGGCGGCGGTGTAGCAGGGATTCCCGCAGCCACGGCTTGCGCGATAGACCTCTACACGGGCCTTCAGCGCGCGGTTGAACTTGATGAAGTTCGCCGGCGTATCGAAGCCCGCGAATCCGACCGGCAGCGTGAACGGAAACGCGGCGCCGCCGGCCGTCAGGTGCGTCTGCGCGAGGTCGAGCAGACCCGATACAAACGCGTAGGCTGAATCGTTGCTCACGTAGGGCGCCGGTGCGGAACTCACCGGCTGGTTCACCGCGAGCGGAATCGAGTCCTGCGTGTGCGCGTTCAGCACTCCCAGGAAAGCGAGCGCTTGGATGGTCTCGGCGAAGCCGCGGGTGGCGTTCTGCTCCGCGGCAGAAAGCGCCGTCGCGGTTCCAATGACGTTCAGCATGTTGTTCGTGCTGCGGATCGTGCGGTAATGCTCGAACCAGTGATCGCCGCCGAACGCCGCGCTGCCTGCGTCGAGCGGACCGACGAGAAACTCGGTGACGAACCGCGGATCGGAGCCGTCGAAGCGGTACGCTTCGCGCCCGATGATGCCGGCGTCGATCACCCAATCCGCGAGGTCGGACCGCTGGGCGATGAGGATGCCGCTGGCGGCGGCCGCCACGATCGAGCGCGATGGGTTGTTCCCGATCGGCTCCGGGGAGTTCGGGTTCGTGATGTTGTAGTCGCAGGCTCCGGACCCGAGAACCGCGACCGCGTACAGCAAGTGTCTGATCTTCATAGCGGTTGCGCTCCTCTCAGAAGTCGAGGTCAATGGAGAAGAAGAAGCTGCGGCTCGGCGGGAACGGCGCCACGTCGATGTTCCGCCCAATCGCCTGGTTCCCGAAGTTCGAGACCTCAGGGTCGATGCCCCTGAAGCTCGTGATGCGGATCAGGTTCCGGCCACTGAGCGTGATGCGCGCGTCCCGCACTCGCTGCCCGAACATCGCTGACGTCGCACTCTGGGGCAGGTGGTACGACACATTGAGCTCCCGCAGCTTCAGGTACGACGCGTCCTGAATGAAAGGCTGCGTGAGCCCACTCAAGAAGTCCGCCAGCCGCTGCTGCCCAGCCGTGTTCCAGTCCTTGCTGTTCTGGCCGAAGTCGAAGAGCAGCTCGGTCAGGTTGATGACATCGCCGCCCTTCTTCCAGTCCCACAGCATCCCGATGCTCCAGCGCTTGTAGTCCGCGTCCGTGGAGAAGGACATCTGGAAATCAGGAGTCGCGTCGCCCACCACACCCTCGTTGCCGACGATCTGCGTGGCCGACTTTCCTTGCTCGATCTGGAATGCCCCGAGCGCCGTACCGAACCCCAAGGTCTGAAACGTCGGCACCGGAAGGTCGACGATCACCGGCCGGTAGCTGAAGAAGGTGCCGCGCACGATCCAGCTCATCTCGGGGCTTTGAACGAGCGCGTAGCCCAGGCTGGCCTCGAACCCGCGGTTGCGCAGCTTGCCGCCGTTGAAGATGCGGTCCACCTGGCCGCTCGAGGGTGGTAGCGTCTGGAGCAGCAGCAGGTCACTGATCGTCTTGTTGAAGAAGGTGAACGTCGCATTGGCCCGGCCGTTCAACAGGATGACGTCCGCGCCCAGTTCGATCTCGGTCTGCCGCTCAGGCTTGATCGTGGCGTCGCCGGAACGCTGCCCGACGAACGTCCCGAAGCGACCGTTGATCGTGCCGGTCGTGTCGGGGGTGAACTTGGCGCCGAAGGTCGGGAGATTCCCGGTCTGGCCCCAGGCGGCGCGCAGCTTGATCTCATCACCGTCGTTGCCGCCGATGCTGGTCAGCCGGTAGGAGACGGCTGCCTTCGGGTAGAAGAAGTACTGGCCGGGGTCGCCATTGCGGCTCGAGCGGTCGGCCCGGAATCCCCCTGTGACGAGCAACCGGCGATCCAGCGCCAGCACTTCCTCCTGGACGTAGAGCCCCAGGTCGCGCACCGGCTGCAGGTCCTCGGCGATCGAGATGCTGGTCGCCTGATCGATGTTCCGCTGCCCGCTGAGGATGGTACGGCCGGTGATGTTCGTGACATTCAAATCCCGGTCACCGTACTGGAACCCCGCCGCGGTGGTAGCCTGGAAGCCCCCTGAGGCGGGGACGTAGGTGTGCACGGCGTGCCCCGCCAACGTGAGGTTCAGGTTCGACGCCTTCCCGAGCACGACCGTGCCCGGTTGTCCGTCCTGTCCCTCGAACTCGAGCTCGGGGGGCGAGAGGATGTCGTTGCGTTGGTTGAATTGATCCAGCCCACCCGTCAGGATCACCTGGAGGTTCTGATGGGCGGTGGTGATCGCATCGAAGCGGAGCGTGCCGGTCCCGAACGCCCGCCACACGTCCTCGTCGTTCTTGAGGAACGCGAACGTCTGGAGCGGGTTGCTCCGCTCGAATGGGTTGTTGGGGTAGTCGCCAATCGTCGGCCCGGTGGGATTCAGGTTGGCGAAGCTGTACGTGAACGGCAACACGAGGTACGGGCTGGTGCCGGAATTGTCGTTGTTCGAGATACCGCGCTGCGCCAGGCTATGCACGACGTTCATGTTGACGCTCAAATTGAAGCGCTGACCCAAACGTTGGCCGATGTTGGCGCGCAGGGATTGCTTCTGGTAACCGGTGTTCTCAGCGATCCCCGCATCGTTGTGCAGCAGGCCGGAGAGATAGTAGCTCGTATTGTCGGTGCCGCCGCTGACGCTCAACTGCGTCTCGGTGGAGAGGTCGTGCCGGCCCCACAGCGCTGCCTCGGTATCGAATACGGGGCAGGCGCCACCCGGCCCGTTACAGTACGCCGAGCCGCCGCTCCCAATCGCGCTGTTGGCGTCGACGGAATCCGTGAATACGCGGGACCCGAGCAGGTGCGAGACCCGGTATTGCCCAAACCGCTGCGTCATGTGAAACGTCGGCGCCCCCGCCTGGCCACGCCTCGTGGTGATGATGACCACGCCATTCGACGCTGCCGACCCGTAGATCGCCGCGGCCGACGCACCCTTCAGCACCTCGACCCGCTCGATGTCGGCCGGGTTCAGGTCTGCGATCCGGTTGACCGCGTTGTCCTGGTTGGAGGCATTGCCGCCCGCCGCCGCCGCCGAGACGGCGTTCATGCCGTTGGCGATGGCCGCGTTGCTGATCACGAGACCGTCCACGATGATCAGCGGATCCACGGCGGCGTTGATGGTCGAGACGCCGCGCAGGCTGATCTGCCCTCCGCCGCCTGGCGCGCCGGAATTCATTTGGATGAGGGCACCGGGGACCTTGCCCTGCAGCGCACTTTCGATCGTCGGCGTCGGCGCGCGACCCAGCTCCTCCGCGGTGACGCTGGAGATGGAGTTGGCTGCGTTCTTCTGCTCGACGCTGGTCGCCTGCCCCGTCACGACCACGGCCTCGAGGTTGAAGATATCGTGGTCCAAATCCACGGCGACCGTGGCCTGATCGGCGGCCACCGTGACGGTGCGCCGCTTGTAGCCGATGGCGCGGACCGCGAGCGTGACCGCCCCGTCGGGCGCCGACAGCGAAAACTGACCGCGCGCGTCCGTCACGGCGGAGATCACCGTGCCCACGACGCCGACCGTGGCGCCCGCCACGGGCTCGTTGCTCACGGCGTTACCGACACGTCCCGAAATGGTGCGCTGCTGCGCTCCTGCCGACGCCGTCCCCGCCATAAGCAGGCAGAGCGCGAGGAGCCACATATCAATACGCTTACCCACGATTCCTCCCATCATCAAACGGTCCACTGCCATGGCTGCGCCTACTGCAGCCGCATCTCCACCCGTGCGTACACGAACCGCCCGTTATAGCCGAACGGCGACGCCGCGGCCCAGGGGAACGTGCCGAAATTGTTGTTGTAGTCCTTTGCGGGCGTCCCCCCGCCCACGTCCACCGTCGACGACGGCTGGTCGGGATAGGTATCGAACAGATTCCGCACCCCGAACGACAGGTTCACGTCGCTGAAGCGGTAGCCCAGCTCGACGTCGAAAAGCGTCTTGGCCCCGTAGCTGTCGCGGCACAGATCGCAGAACCCCGGCTGCGCCGAGGAGAACGCGCCGTAGTACGACCAGCGCGCCAGCGAACGGAACCGGGCGACCGAGTACTGCGCCGTGACCGTACCCCGCCAGTCGGGCCGCTCCTCCGTGATCCCGATGTAGGTGACGGTATCGATGAGGCCCGTCTCGTCGGGATCGTTCGCGAACACCGCCGGCAACGGATCCACGCGCGTGATCTTGTTCTTCGTGAAGTTGAGCGCGCCCGTGAACTGCAGCACGCCGGCACCGGAAGGGACCCGCACGTCAGCGGTCAGATCGACGCCCTGGGTGCGGGTGTCGAGCCCGTTCGTGAAGTACTGCACGCCGCCGACGCCTGTGATCCCGCCCGCAGCCAGGATGGCCAGCGTCGTATCGCTGTCGAACGTCGCGCCCAGGAGGATACGGTCCTTGATCGTGATGTTGAAGACGTCCAAGGTGAGCGTGACGTCGTCGTTGGGGCTGAACGCGAGTCCTCCCGAGAAGTTCAGCGCGGTCTCTTCCTTGAGCGGCACGGCGCCGAGCAGCCGGGCGGCGGAGTCGGCCACCGGAAAGACGCCGACCTGGACCGGTGTGCCCGCGATCACGTTGGTCACGATCTTGCTGAAGTTGACCTGCCCCAGGCCCGGCGCGCGGAAGCCGGTGCTCGCCGCCGCTCGGAGCGTGAGGCGCGGCGACGGCCGATACCGCACTGCCCCCTTCCAAGTGAACAGCGATCCGAAGTCGGAGTAGTTCTCGAACCGTCCGGCGACGTTCGCCAGGAACGCCGGCGAGAGGTTGGTCTCGAGGTCGGCGTACACGCCGACGTTGGTGCGGTTGGCATCCACTTCGTCGGTCGGTGCAAAGCCCGGGAACACCTGCGACCCGCTCGTCGCCTCGCTCGAATCCTGGGCCAGGTGCCCCCCGTCGATCCACGACGCACTGTCGCCTTGCGTGATCCGATAGGTCTCGCGCCGGAACTGGAAGCCCAGTGCCACGTTGAGCGGCGCCGGCAGGCCGATGTCCATCACCTTCGCGGCATTGAGGCCTGCAGTCATCTCATTCCGCCACAGCCGGCCGGCCATGAACGACGTCTGATTCGGGATCCCGGGATCGTCGGCGTTCCCCAGGATGCTGTCGTCCCCCGGCGCGCAGGGCGCGGCCGGGTCGAGGCACGGGCCGAGCGACGTATTGAGGGTGTTGCGCAGGTTGTACTCGAAGTCATTGTGCCCGAACGCGACACCCGCGTCGATCGACCATCCGCCGGTCGCGGCGCGGACTCCGCCCGCGGCGGAGTAGTCCACCACATTGGGGGCGAACTCGGGCAGGAACCCGAGCGGGAAGATCTCCGGCCAGTTGCGCGCGCTGCTGGCGTAGCGCCGGTATCCGTTCCCCGTGCCGCGTCGGAAGCTGTAGCCGCCGAACGCGTACAGCTCCGTGCTGCCCGCGTCATTCGTCGGCAGCCGGAAGTTCGCCATCGTGAGGACGTCCTTCTCGAGGCCGTCTCCCCAATGATGGTTGGGCTGGGGGACCGCGTTCCGCTTGATCAGGACCTGGCCGATGTTGTTGATCGAGTCGGTCAGGCCGGTGCCGCCATCCTCGAATGGGTCCGCCCACGCCCGGTTCGTCGGCTGGCGGTCGAGGAACTCGCCGAACAAGCCGAGCGAACCGCGCCCGATCTTGACGCCCCACCCGCCGTTCACGCCGACCGTGGTGCCGTCATCGGGGTAATCCCGCGGCGTGTAGCGACCGGTCGTGGCGTTCAGGAACGGCGTGAACTGCCCATCTTTGAGCACCATGTTGACGACGCCCGCGATGGCGTCCGACCCGTACTGTGCCGCCGCACCGTCGCGCAGCACCTCGATCCGGTCCACGGCGCTCGAGGGGATCGAGTTCATATCGACGCCAGACGATCCGGCGCCCGTGCCATACGCGAAGGTGTTGACCACGGCCGTCTGGTGGCGGCGCCAGCCGTTGATGAGGACGAGCGTGTGGTCGGGGGAGAGTCCGCGCAGGGTGAATGGACGGACGATGTCCGTCGCATCCGTGACGCTCTGGTGCGGGAAATTGACCGACGGGGCGACCGCCGCAAGGATCTGGCTCGTCTCGGTCGTGCCCTGCATCGCCAACACCTCGGCGGTGAAGACGTCGACCGGCACGGCCAGCTCTTCGGCCGCGGTGTGCCGCGCGCGCGACCCGACGGTGACGTCGACCGGTGAGAGCGCGATCGGCTGTGCGGCCATGCTGAAGTTCTGCTCTGCCGCCCCTTCGCCGACGACGACGCGCGCCGACTGGGGCACGTAGCCGAGCAGTCGCGCACGCACTGTGTAGGTGCCCGCCCCCAGGCCCCGGATGTCGTAGCGACCCTGTTCGTCGCTCGTGGCACGGAGCCCCGTGCCTTCGACCGTCACCTGGACGCGGGCGAGCGGTGCGCCTGCGGGATCGGCGACGCGACCGCGGATCGATCCACCTTGCGCGGCGAGCCCGGTCGTTCCGGCGCACAGCAAGGCGGCGACGATTAGAGTGTCAACCCGACGCATAATCAGTACTCCTGGGGTGGCTTGCGTTGACATAGTGCTACCGCGCAAGCCGGGAGGCGTCAAGCGAGGCTAGTGGTGCTCGTGGGAGTCGTCGCCCGCGAACATGACGTGCACCATCCACCCCAGGAGTCGCGGCCGGAACCGGCCCCCCACCGCCTCGCACGCCTCGCGCGTCGCGATAGGTGAGCGGGGCCCGAACACCGGATGCCCGTCCTTCGTCTCGCGCCACCGCTCGCCCATGCGCGGCCCCACGCGGGGCGTGCACCAGTTCACGTGCTGGTGCCAGCGCGCCACGCTGAGCGGCAGCCGCGCGTCGAGCTCGTCCTCCGTGGCGCCCGCGGGCGCCGTGAACATCGCGCCGACGAGTTCGAGACGGCCATCCGGTGTCTTCTTATAGAGCAGCGAGCTCGGCCGGGAAGGGTCGAGACGTGTCCGCGCCTGCATCCACCAACGCAACTTCGTGAAGTGCTGCACCGGCGCGTCTTTGCCGGGGATGAATTGGCGGAAACCGTCCGCTGCCGCGACCTGAACATCACGGTAGCGGGCGAGCTCGCGTCGCATCACCACGAGGATCGAGTCGGCGCGAAGCGAGTCGCCGGGCGCACGCGGGCGCAGGGTGGTGAGGCGCATGTGCAGGTCTTCGGCCATGGCGCCGCTCATGGCATGCTCGGCCGCGTCCGCGGTGTGGTCGTCGGGACGCTCCATCGGATCAGACGCGGTTTCATCCGGCCGGCAGGCCCTCGCCAGGGCGAGCGCGCCCACGAGGATGAGGAGCGGTCTCATCAGCCCAGACCTAGGTGCGGGAGCCGTTCAAGCGTTGGAAGTGGGGCTTCTCGACCACGAAATAGAAGGCGAGGATCGACGCATGCAGGAACGCCGCCGCCCACAGCCCCGGGCCCGATCCCATGATCAGCGCGAAACCGTAGGCCTGCAGATAGCCGACGGTGTACATCGGGTTTGCCAGAAAGCGATAGGGACCGGCGAGCACGATGTGGGGCGACCGTGGCGGCGAGAAAAAATTGTACCAGTAGTACGCGTCACCGCCGAGCGTGTTCGCTGCCCACACCTTGACCGAGATACCCACGGCCACCAGCACGAGCGCTACGACGATCACGACCAGGCGCGGCACCCCGACTTCGAGCGTGTCGCGCGTCACCAGGCAGAGCAGCGCGAAGGCGAACACATCGTTCACCATCAACGCCGACACTACGCGCCGAAACCGCTGGAACCCGGCCTCCACGCCCCAGGTGCGCGTATAGGCGGCCGTCGTCTCTTGCCGCCGCAGGGCGATGCCCGTGAACAGTACGTACGCCAGGCGACTCGCGATGCAGTAGGCGACTGCGAGGAGGGTCACCGGCGGCCGTACACGTGCACGATAGCTCGTCCTTGCGCCCCGAACAGGGCGCTCCGATAGAAGAAATCGATGCGCCGGATCAGACGCGCGGCGCCGGGGAGGTCGATCACGCGGCTGCGCGTCCCTTCGCGAAAGTAGAGCCGCGTGCCGGGTGAGAACGTCTCGCCGTTTCCAAAGGTGATCTTCACATCGAACATCTCGAGATCGCCCCCTTCGACGTCAATCCGGACGGCCCGGAATGCACCGTCGCCCGCCCCCGAGATTACATCATGGTCGACGCGGAAGTCTACCGCACGCATCCCGATGTGATCCCAGTCGCTCGTGGGACCCGGGAGGGGATTCTGCGCCGTAGGGGGAGCGGGAGAGGTGGGCTGCTGCGCGACGGGAGGTTGGCCGAGCGGGCCCGCGGCGGTCCGGCCGAAGACGCGCACGGTCGCCTGTCCGCGGCGCAACCGGCTGCGATACCAGAACTCGATCTTCCGAATCACGCGGGCGCCGGGGAGGTCGATCAACCGGCTCCACGAGCCCTCGCGGAACAACAGGCGCGTGTTGGGCGACCAGGTGTCGCCGTTTCCGAGGGTGAGCCGGATGTTGTACATCTCGAGATTCCCGCCGTCGACTTCGATTCTGATGGCGTCGAACGTCCCTTCCCGTGGCCCCACGACGATTACGTCGCGGTCCACGGCAAAGCTGACGCGGCGCGAGCCCAGCGACTCCCAATCCTGAAGCAGGGCTGCGGCGACGACCATCACGGCAAGCATGAAGCCTCCCTCGGGGAATCCGTCGGACATAGACGTAAGCACCACTCGGCCCGTTCGGCAACAGAGCCACAATACTTGTGGAGACCTCGGGCAGGACGTAGTTCCATATCATGGATGTCCTCGACGAGCCGGCGGTACAAAAACGGCTCCACTACCAGGACCTCATTCCCGCCATCGCGCAGGCGCTTGCGGCGTTGTCATCGGGCCGCGTCGTGCAGCCGGTGCGCGCGGTGCTCCCCGTGGCTCCGCATCGGGGCTTCTTCGCCGTCATGCCCGCCTACGCGGGCGCCCTCGGCGCCAAACTCGTCACGTTCTATCCCCACAATGTCGGGACCCACACGCACCACGCGGTCATCGTGCTGTTCAAAGCCGAGACGGGAGAGCCACTCGCCTTGATGGACGGCCGGCTCATCACCGAGATGCGGACCGCCGCGGCGTCGGCGGTGGCGACCCAGCATTTGGCCCGCACCGACGCGTCGGTGCTCGCGATCCTCGGGTCCGGCGTCCAGGCCAGGAGTCACCTCGCCGCGCTGCGCCACGTCCGATCATTCAAGGAAGTACGCGTTTGGAGTCCCCGAAACGCGCCGACGTTCGCGCAGCGGCATGGCGTGCAGGCGGTGGCGACGGCGGCTGATGCCGTACGCGGCGCTGACGTGGTAGTCGTCGCCGCGAGTGCGACGACGCCCATTCTCCAGGGGCGCTGGCTCTCCCCCGGCACCCACGTCAATGCCATCGGCGCTACCCGCCCCGAGTGGCGCGAGCTGGACGACGATCTCGTCACCACCGCCCGGATCTTCGTCGACTCGCGCGACGCGGCGCTGCGTGAATCGGGCGACGTCATTGCCGCGCGGAGCGAGGTGACGGAGATCGGCGCCGTGGTGTCCGGTGCCGCTCCCGGCCGGCGGACGCCCGAGGAGATTACGCTCTTCAAATCCGTGGGCGTCGCCGTCGAAGATGTGGCGGCCGCGGCACTGGTGCTGCGTGCTTGAGCCAGTCCGCCCCATCACCCTAAGTGCGATCCGGGATGCCCGAGCGCGCATCGCCGGAACCATTGTTCGCACACCATTGGTCCGTCTGGAGCTCGGCCCGGGATTCCCGGACATCCGGCTCAAACTCGAAAACCTGCAACCGATCAACGCCTACAAGCTGCGCGGGGCCGCCAACGCGGTCGCCCTCTTGTCTGATGCCGACCGCCGGCGCGGCGTGTGGACGATCAGCGCCGGCAATGCCGGTCAGGGTGTCGCGTACGCCGCGCGGGCCGCGGGCGTGCCGTGCACCGTCGTGGCGATCGAAACGGCGCCCGCCGCAAAGCTCGAGCGCATGCGCGCGTTGGGCGCGACGCTCGTACTCGTGCCGTATGCAAGGGCCTGGCAGGCGCTCGAGGAGCGCGCGTACCCCGGCGCCCCAGGCACATTCATTCATCCATTCGACGATGACAACTTCATCGCCGGGCATGGATCCATGGGCCTGGAGATTCTGGAGGATGCGCCCGACACCGTCGCCATCATTGCCGCGATCGGCGGCGGCGGGTTGATCACGGGCATCGCCAGTGCCGTCAAAGCCCTCAGACCGGAGATCCGGCTGTGGGGC
>Ga0209382_10011487_pt1 | contig 10996 bp, 13 predicted proteins | sample SoiMetdeltSBSDD5_FD_187599 | JGI IMG/M metagenome (GOLD analysis project Ga0209382, IMG submission 187599) | Bulk soil microbial communities from a Populus tree surrounding site in Tennessee, USA - Soil MetaG P. deltoides SBSDD5 (SPAdes) (version 2) | ecosystem: Environmental > Terrestrial >...
CTTGTCGGCCAGCGACACGGTCGCGATCGCAGCGAACGAAGCCGCCGCCATCGCGCGTCGGAATGAGCTCGTCATGTGTTGACACCACCTCCAATTGATAACCCAGGTGGAGGCCCACCGCCCCCGCTGGTTCAACAGCAACGCCCGTGCCAGGCTGGGTGACGCGAGCTCAACACATTGATACAGCTGAGTTTCTTCGTGGAAGGCGCACGTCAATGGTGTGCGCCGACCCTCGACTGCCTAAACAATAGTCATGTGGCCTGCCGAATCATTGGGCACTGCCTGCCCATCGCCCAATCAAGTCCTGCCAGGTCTGGGTAATGCGGATGCTTTCGTCCTCGAGCAGCTGCAGGAAGACTTGTGCGGCCGGGGACATGGGCCGGCGGGAGGGCTCGATGAGGACGAGGTCGAGGCCGAACGGCGGGGAGACGATCGGGTTGACCGTGAAGAGGCGAGCGCGCATCTCGCTCGCCATCATCAGGCAAGGCAGGATCGTCAACCAGTCGGTGCGCGCCACGAAATCGAGGGTGCCGAGCATGGCGTCGAGTTCGAGCAGGCGCTCGACGGCAACACCGTTGGAGGCCAGGTAGGTCTCGATCAGGCGGCGGCGCGTGTTGGCCTTGCTCGGCACCACCAGCTTGAGGGCGCCGAGGTCGCCGAGCCGCGTCGGCGTCAGATGCTTGAGCGCCGACCCGCGGCTCGACACCAAAAGCTCGGGCGTGCGCAGGAACAGGCGGCTTTTCAAGCCGGGCGCGCCGGAGAAGGCGGGAACGATGGCAAACTCCAGCTCGCCCGCCAGCACCTGCTCGGTCAGCGCGGCGCTGTAGCCCTCGACCACGCGCACGACGACGTTGGGGTGCTTGTCGATGAAGCGGGCGAGCGCGGGGGCCAATGTGCATCGCGTCATGGTCGGCATCAGGCCGACGACAATGTTGCCGTCGAGCCCCGTGCCATGCAGGCGCACGGCCGAGGTGGCCTTGGCGTGGGTGTGGAGGAGATCGATGGCGTGGCGGTAATAGCTGTCGCCTGCCGGCGTCGGCACGACTCGACCCTTGTCGCGCGCGAACAGCTTGACGCGCAGACTGTCCTCGAGCTTGCGAATGTGCTGCGACACGCCGGATTGCGTGGCGTTCTCGCGCCTGGCGGCGGCCGTGAAGGAACGCTCCTCGTAGGCCGCCACGAACAGGCGGATGTCGCGGAAGCTGCCGTTGCTCACCGAGCGCACCACCGATCGAGGCCAATCATCTATTCTAATTCAATCCGGCACATTATATTATTTCCGCTACTGACGCTACCTGCTTTATAGTTCGTCCTGACGCGCCGGCGGATCGATGCGAATGTCGAGGCGACAACCCTTGCCAGAGAGTTCCCCCGTGGCCTTAGATGGCGCCGCGATGGATGAGCGCCACCTGAGGAACGCATTGGGCCGCTTCGTGACGGGCGTGACCGTCATCACCACCCGCACGGCCGCAGGCAAGCTGGAGGGGCTGACGGCGAACTCCTTCTCCGCCGTCTCGCTCGATCCTCCGCTCGTGCTGTGGAGCCTGAGGTCGACAGCGTCCTCCCTGCCGTCGTTCGAGCAGTCCAGCCACTTCGCCGTCAATGTCCTGGGTGCCTGGCAGTTCGCCCTTTCGGAGCATTTCGCCAAGCGCAATCCGGACAAGTTCCAGAGCGTCGTCCATGCCCCGGGGCTCGGCGGCTGTCCGCTGTTGTTCGGGGCGCTCGCAACGTTCGAGTGCATCAAGGAGACGAGTGTCGTCGGCGGCGACCACGTCGTGTTCTTCGGCCGCATCGCGCGTGCGGCCTATCGCGAGGGCGAGCCGCTGGTGTTCAGCGCCGGCAAGTACGGCACGCATTCGCCGCTGGAGTGACGACGGGGCGCAACATCGCGGCCACGAGCAGGGGGACAGGATTTTATGGCCAAGACGCGCGGCACCGGCCTGCTGATGGTGTGGACCGACATCGACCCCGAGCATGAGGCCGAGTTTAACCGGTTCTACAACGAGGAACACATGGCCCGCCTGGCGCAGGTGCCGGGCTTCCTGAGCGGCGGCCGCTACATGGCCTTGCGCGGCGGGCCGAAGTATCTCGCCATGTACGAGCTGGAGGACCACAACGTCCTGCGCACCCAAGCCTTCCTCGACACGCTGCGCTATCAGCCTTCGCCGCTGCGGGCCAAGGCCGCCGACAGCTCCATTGGCCGCAACTACATCATCAATGCCTACCGACAGATCTACCCGGAGCGCACCAACCCGATCGAGAGCACGATGGGGCCGTCGCCCTATCTGCAAATGGGGCGCATCACCATCGCCCAGGCCTTCGAGGACGAGTTCAACGCCTGGTATAACACCTGCTACATCCCCGGCTACCTGACGGTGCCCTTCTGCCTGCGGGCGCGGCGCTTCGTGGCCGTCGACGGCGTGCCGAAGTACCTGACCGTCTACGAGTTCGCCAATGCCGGCGTGCCCGACAGCGAGGCCTGGGACAAAGCGCGCAACGGCAGTCCGTGGAACGCACGCATGCGTCCCCACGTCCAACTCGATCCAGGTTCGCCAGCCGTGTTCCGGCGGATATACCCGGAGCCGGCGGGATAGGGACCGGACCTCGGTCGGCCCTCGCGCATCAAAGCTTGAACGTATACATCACGAACGGCTCGGCCGGCACGCCGTAGGATTCGTAGAGCCGCCTGGCAGGGCCATTGTCGTGCTCGGTGCCGACCCAGGCCTGGCCGCAGCCCAGGCCTTGCCGAGCGCCAGCATCTCGTCGAGCAGCCGGCGGCCGATACCCCGGTGCCGCAGGGCCGCGGTGACGCCGATCTCGTCGATGAAGAGTTCCGGCGCCTTGTCCGGATGGCGGTGCATGACCGCGGCCACCTGCCCCACGACTTGGCCGCCCTCGATGGCGACGATCATGTGGTGGCGGGGATCGGCAAGATAGGCGGCGAGGCGCTCGGGCCTGATCGGCTCGTCGAACACCTCCTCCGCCACACGATCGAGAATCGCCCGGTCGGCCGCGGTGAGCGTCTTGATCTCGAGCTGCATGACCACGGGTCCAGGGTCTGGTATCAGAAGCTGCCGAGCTTCAGGTCGGGCGCCGGCCGGCAGCATATCACCGCCGAGGCAAGGGATGGCGACGGACAAGGACTTGCGCCGCATCGCGCTCACCCTCGAGGGCACGACCGAGGCGCCGCATTTCGATCGTAGCGCTTTCAAGGTTGCGCGCATCTACGCGACGCTCCCCGCCGACGGCCGCACCGCCAACTTCAAGTTCACGCGCGACGAGCAGGAGTTCAAGTGCATGCTGGCGCCTGAGGCCTTCGCTCCGGTGCCGAACGCATGGGGCAAGCAGGGCTGGACCACCGCCAAGCTCTCCGCCCTCAGCACGGCAGATCTGAAGTCCGCCCTCGAAATGGCCTGGCGCCACGCGGTGGCGAAAAGGAAGGTGCGTCGATAACGCCCCACTGCTGGGGCGACCGCTGGAGACGCCTTCGAATCGGCCACCCAAGCCTAGGAGCGTTCGCTCTCTTCCCGCGCTCATCGAGGCCGCGCACTCAACTACATGGCCCCACAGCACCCGCAAAGCTCAACGGTGCCCGGGATCAGCGCCTGACGTCTACTGCTGCGACTACAAGGAAACGTTATGCTTAGCCAGAGCCTTACTGCATCCTGGAGTGCGCCAAACCGTAGCCGGAGCTTGCTTGCGCCACAGGCGCACGTCAGGTTACGATCACCGCCTCAATGGGCGCCATTACCTCAATTGACCAATGCATAAAGGATTGCCATGACCACTCATCGATTTTCTCTGCTCCTCATCGCAATTGCTTGCTTAGGCGCCTCGCCTGTCAACGCCGGTGATGCTCGATGGCAGTCGATCATTCGCTCATGCGAAGCGGAGGGCAAGCAACCCGCTGCTGTTATTGGGGAAAAAATCGCGCAAATAGCCGTAGATGAATATTTCTTGTTTGGCGGTCACGAGCTCGATGGTGAAGGACGTATTGTGCATTTCGGTCTCGTCGAGACTGAGCACGATGCTCCCAAGACACTTGGCGAAATGGGATGGTGGCAGGTCTTAAAATATTGGCGGCATCTCGATGATAGTCCTGAACGAAAACTTTCACTCACCGTCTATGAGAATGCTTCACAGAGCACTAATCCCGCCAGCGCCGCAAAACAGATCCGGGACAATCCCTATCTTCTCGCACCCGAGGTTATTCGTCGCATCAACACAATTAAAAAATTAAAGGACAACCAAGAAATTCAGATTTTGCTGCGACGATATCTCGTCAAGGCGGAGGGCACCGAGATTGAACGCCAGCTGAATTTCGAGAATGGGATGGAAACCCTGCGTGAAATCGCGTATCGTGCCGCAATATCCGATACGCCTTGGTCGGCAGCCTTTATCAGCTATGTGGTTAGGAATGGTCGTACACAAGCTAAGCAGTCTAACCGCGTGCCCTGTAGAGGGGACGCAGTTTTCTAGAAGACCCAGCAGCGAAGTTCGCGAAAACCCAATCATTGGCAGTCGCAGATGCTCACTAAACAAATCTGTTTGGTTCGCCGTGCTGCAGTTGCGGAGCTAGACCGCTGCTGTCGTTGCGCTGATGGTAAGTTGGCGCGCGCGCAGCGCCGTGTCAGAGGAATTGACCTTCCAGAACGGCGGCCTAACCCAACTTGCGCAGTTGGGCGCTCTAATTCATAAGCGTGACCAGGCGAGAGATACAAAGTACAATATCATCTGAGCAGAAAGGCGACAAAGAAAGGGCGTTGGATTAAGTTTTGATGAACCTCACTTTATATGATAAGACAGTTTACTTCTTTGGTGTGTTCGCCTCGGCAAAGGAGAAAAAGAGGCTGAACGCTGCCAAAGAGCCGGGCAAACGATTTCAGGCCCTGGTCGGCATGGGCCACACTCCTTATCGGCGCGGCTGGAGTCGAACCAACTGTGCCTAAACGCAACGGGGTTGCAATCGGGGCGAGCGCCGTCTCCGCGCTCCGCGAATGAACACCCATTCCTACCAGCATTCCGATCAGCGAGGCGATCAGCTCGCCACATTGGATCCTTCGCTACAACGGACACAGGCCACACGCTAGCCTCGCCAACAACACGCCTATCAGTCGCCTCCGGTTCCAAGGGACGACCTGTTGAGGCTCCACACTTGGGCCGGGGTCGCTGTTGAAGCTAATTGGCTACAAGGTCTAAACTGCAAGCTGTCCTGCACCGCCAGCGAGGCCGGTCTTGAGCGACACCTACAAAGGCGCCATCGACTGCGATATCCACCCGCGCGTGCCGACCCCGCGCGCCGTCGCGCAATACATGGACGAGCATTGGCGCGACACGGTGGAGGTGCGCGGCATCGAGACGTGGGACTCGATCGCGTATCCGCCCAACGCGCCGCTCACCGTGCGGCCGGACTGGCGCAAGGTTGGCGCCGACACAGACCCGGCCAAGACGGCGCAAGCGACGCTCGACCGCTTCGGCTTCGCCCGCGCCATCTGCAACTCGCTCTTCCCCGTCCAGTTCTTCCGCGACGAGAACCTCGCCGCCGCTTTCGCGCGCGCCCTCAACGACTGGCTGGCCGCCGAGTGGCTCGCCAAGGACAAGCGCCTCGTGGGCTCGGCCGTGCTGCCTATCCAATCGCCGGAGCGGTCGGTCGAGGAGATCGAGCGGCTGGCGCCAGACAAGCGCTTCGTGCAGGTGCTGATGCTGGCGATGGGCGAGCACCCGCTGGGCAAGTCAATGTACTGGCCGATCTACGCCGCTGCCGAGCGGCACGGTTTCACCGTCGGCATCCACGCCGGCTCGAGCTACCACCACCCGCTGACGGGCTCCGGCTGGCCCACCTACTACCTCGAGGATTACGCCGCCCAGTCGCTCGGCTTCCACACCCAGCTCGGCAGCCTGATCTGCGAGGGCGTGTTCGTCAAATACCCCAAGCTGAAGGTGGTGCTCATTGAATCGGGTATCACCTGGCTGCCGCCCTACCTGTGGCGCCTCTCCAAGTTCTGGCGCGGCGTGCGCAACGAGGTGCCGTGGATCGACCGCTCGCCCGAGGAGTATGTGCGCGATCACATCCGCTTGACGATCCAACCCTTTGACGCGCCGCCCTCGGCGGCGCACATTGGCCGAATCATGGACCAGCTGCAGTCCGACGACATGCTGCTCTTCTCGACCGACTTCCCGCACTGGCAGTTCGAGGGCGCCGACATGCTGCCCCCCGGCATCTCGCCCGAGCTCGCCCGCAAGATCCTGGTCGACAACCCGCTCGCCACCTATCCCCGTCTCGGGAGGCCCGCATGACCCTCGACGCCCCACTGGCTCCGGCCCGCGATACGGAAGCCGATCAGCGACCCGGCACGGACGCTCAGACCCGCCTGAAGATCATCGACGGCGACGTGCATCCGGCGCTGCGCTCGATCGCCGACCTCAAGGCGTTCCTGCCGGCGCGCTGGCGCGAGCACCTGGAGGTCTACGGCTCGCGGCGCAAGCTCGGCATGGGCTACGAGCCCTATCCGAAATCGGCACCCCGCGCCTGCCGGCGCGATGCCTGGCCCGTCAATGGCGGCTACCCCGGCTCCGACCTCGATCTGATCCGCAAGCAATACCTCGATGCCTACGGCATCGAGTACGGCATCCTCGGGCCGCTCGGCGTCTCCGGCCACAGCGAGCTCAACCAGGAGTTCTCCGCGGCGCTGGCGTCGGCCGCCAACGATTGGCAGCGTGAGCATTTCACGGGCCCCGAGCCGCGGCTAAAGTCTGCCATCGTCGTGCCGACCGAGCACGCCGAGGCCGCGGTCGCCGAGATCGAGCGGCGCGCCGACGACCCGGCCTATGCGCAGGTGTTCATGCTGACGCGCACGTCGGAGCCCCTCGGCAACCGCCGCTACTGGCCGATCTACGCCGCGGCCGAGCGGCATGGGCTTCCGGTCGGCATGCATGTGTTCGGCTCCGGCGGCCATCCCTACACCGGCACCGGCTGGCCGTCCTACTATGTCGAGGAAGGCGCGGGGCATTCCACCTCGTGCCAGACGGCCGTGTCGAGCCTCGTCATCGAGGGGGTGTTCGAGTGCTTCCCACGCCTCAAGGTGGTGATGGTGGAGGGTGGTTTCGCCTGGCTGCCGGCGCTGGCCTGGCGCCTCGACAAGCTCTTCGAGCGCATGCGCTCGGAGGTGCCGCACCTGAAGAAGACGCCGTCGGAATACATCCGCCGGCACATCTGGGTCACGACCCAGCCGATGGAGGAGCCGGAGAACCGCCAGCACCTGTTCGATACGATGGAGTGGATCGGCTGGGACCGGCTGCTGTTTGCCTCCGACTACCCGCACTGGGACTTCGACGACCCCTTCCGCGCCTTCCCCGCCGGCCTGCCGCAGGAGCGCTACCGGCAGATCCTCACCGGCAATGGACGGGCGGTGTATCGGCTGGGTTGAGCTGAGCACATTTGGCCGACACCTTGCTTGGGTGAGTACGTTGACTAGATGGTAACATTTGTGGTACTATATGAATGATCGTTCGCGAATACCGGGATGCAAGCGGGTTTAGTCCGTTTGCAGTTTGGTTCCGAGCTCTCGACCCAGTAGCGGAAGCGAAGGTTGCGCGTGCGCTGGCACGTCTTGAGTTGGGAAATACGTCGAATGTGAAGGGCGTTGGCGCAGGCGTATTCAAAGTCGATTTCGGTCCAGGCTATCGCATATATTTTGGCAAGGACGGAGATGAAATCGTCATCCTCCTCGGTGGGGGCACGAAGAAGCGCCAACAGCGAGACATCGAGGCTGCCCGAGGTCGCTGGCAGGACTACAAGGATCGCAAGAAAGGCAAGGTCTAGGATGGCTCTCACACGCCCATTCAGGGAGACGGTCATGGCACGCGTGAGGGAGAGTCCGGCCTTTCGCGACGCGCTTCTGAAGGAAGGCATCGACGCCCTGCTTGCCGGCGAACTGGATGTCGGCAAGAGCCTCCTGCGTGACTACATCAACGCAACTGTGGGGTTCGAGCGGCTTGCCGAGGAGACTGGCACGCCTAGCAAGAGCCTCATGCGCATGTTCAGCGTCTCCGGCAACCCGAACGCGCGCAACCTTTTTTCGGTGATACGCGAACTACAGCGCGCTTCTGGCGTACGCCTGAGCGTCAGCCGCAGCCGTGCGCCTTCCGACGTTCGCGTTCAAAGGTAGCCATGCCGCGTCATGTCGTTGCCAGGGCCGTGGACCTGCCACCGGGCTCGCGCAAGCTCGTCGAGATCGGCGAGCGCGCGATTGTCGTCCTCAACGTCAAGGGCGAGCTGTTCGCGCTGTCCGACAGGTGCCCGCACAAGGGCGGCAGCCTCTCGCGCGGCAAGCTGACGGGCGTGGTGACCTCCTCCGCCCCCGGCACATACGAGTATTCACGGCCCGGCGAGATCCTGCGCTGCCCCTGGCACGGCTGGGAGTTCGACGTGCGCACGGGCCGCTCCTGGTGCGATCCCATGCGCCTGCGCCTCATGAACTACGCCGTCACCGTCGAGCCCGGCGCCAAGCTGGTCGAGGGCCCCTACGTTGCGGAGACCTTTCCGGTGACGGTGGAGGACGAGTACGTGGTGGTCGAGACGAAGTGAAAGCCGTCAGGGTCTGGCGGCGGGCGCTCGGGACGACTGCCGAGCCATGCCGGCGGCCGCCGCTTTCCCATTAGCGTCAATAGGACGCGCGATCCATCTGCGCGTAGAACGTCTTGGCGTCGAGTGCGCTGGCCGGGGCTGCAACACCGGCGAGAACAGACAGGGCGATCAGGGCGGATACGATGGTCTTCATGACTATTTCTCCAAGCGATGCAGACAGCACCACGTTGCCTGTCATCGGATGGGCAGGATCATCGCTCATCACCTATGGGGCGGGATGTTCCGCAGGGAACACCTTCCGAAAACTGCCCGGAGTTTTGCGACATTGCAAAATCTGAGTCGAGCCCGCGCGGCGATGCTCAGCCTCAGCGGAGCTGTCCGCGCATGACGCTATTTTGGCGTCGAAAGATCAGCAGATCTTGCGTCCTTCCCGAACCCGACCAGCGTCGCCAGGTGGGGGTGTTTAGGCGTCGTCCTTCGGGACGTGATGCCAGCTCATGCCGGCAATCGTGGCGTGCTCCGCCGCAGTTGGAAGGCCGCGAAGCCCAATCTGCCTTAACGCTGTCGCCGCCAAAATCTTGAGCCTCGGCATTGGCCTGTCTACCGTCCGCGGGCTCTGATGCCACTACAGAGCGAAGGCGGCGAGTCTCCCTGAAGTATCTGCCGCCGAGGCGGCCGTTGATGGTCCCCCCCACACGGCCGCCTCGTTAGTCTTCGCCCTGGCGACCGGCGTCGGGTGGGGCAGACATTTTACCAGTGATGCGAAGTTCATCCTTTCTCGTGGCGAGCCGCGAGGCGGGAGCGATGGAAGCGGTTTCAGTAGTCCTAGTCTAGCTGCACTTCTTAACCAGGCGGGAGCGTTCAGTAATTTCGGCGCCCGGACCTACGGGTAGTCCTGGATGACGCATGCGCGACGAAGCGCCTAGCTTGGCGCGCTGAAGTGCGCCGTGACCCCCTCGAATGCAACCAGGCCCGCGCTTCGAAGCTGGAGGACTAGCATGGCATGGAAACGCTGGATGATCGCAGCCACAGGCGCTTGCGCATTCGCAATGATGGTGGGAGGCGCGCAGTCGGCTCCTCTTGGACGCGCAGCACCCGAGGTTGGATCACCTGCTGCCGCCGGAACAGCTCTCGAACGCGTCGGATATCGGCGCGCATACCGCTACGGCGCGCGTCGGGCCTACGGCTACCGGGGGTACGGTTACGCCGCGCCGCGTGCATACGGCTACCGGGGTCGCGTGGCCCGCTACGCGGCGCCTCGCGTCTACGGCTACCGGGTTGCGCCTGCGTTCGGCTACGGACCGCCCCCCGTACTCGCCTACAGTGCCGCTCCGGTGAGCGGTGATGTCGCGCACGCCCCTTACGTCGACAGTGTCGCTCCGGTCCTCGCACCTCCCGTAAACGGTGCACCCGTGTACGGCTACGCGGCCGCGCCACCTGCCGTCTACGGCGCCGGTCCGCCGATCGCCCGAAGACTGATACCGGCGATCGAATACGCCGATCCCTATGTATATCCGGTGGGAACGCCTGCTTGGTGGTCCGTCATGAACCGCGAAAATCGCGGCGGGCAGCCGCAATAACAGGCCAATGTCGTTGGCCTGCACTTTGCACTTCAGCCCTTTGTCTTTCGCCGCCTCCGTCAGGCAGACGCTGGCAACCGCCAGCACGGTGAAGATGCTGGAATAGTCGGGCGGTGCCTTGCGCCGCCGGCAATGTTGCGGCCCACAAGCCGGCCTTCGTAGGTAGCGACCGGAGAAAGCTGGGGTGAGGAAACGCAACGATCGCTGCCGATGTTGGGAGGTGATCCAGTTCAAGCCTCCCGCGCATCCTCCAGGATCATGGCCGCGCCCTTCTCGCCGATCATGATCGAAGGCGCGTTGGTGTTGCCGCCGACCACCTGCGGCATGATCGAGGCGTCGATAACTCTAAGGCCGCGCACGCCGTGCACCCTGAGCCGCGGGTCGACCGCGGCGTCGGGCCCGTGTCCCATACGGCACGTCCCCACGGGGTGGAGATTGGAGACGCCGCGGTTGCGCAGGTCCTCGATCAGCGCCGCGTCGCTGGTCACGGCCGGTCCCGGCTGCACCTCCTCGGTAATGTAGGGCTCGAGCGCGGGCTGCGTGGCGATCTTGCGCGCCAGCCGCATGCCCCAAAGCATCGCGTCCACGTCGTAGGCCGTCTCGAGAAACTTGAACTCGATGCGCGGAGGGCTCAGCGGGTCAGGGCTCTTCAGGCGCACGCTGCCGCGTCCCTCGGGTCGCAGATGGACCGGCGAGATCGCGAAGCCCGGCCACTTGTGGGGATAGATCCCGGTCCTGTCGCGCTTTTCGATCGACCATAGGAAGATGTTCATCTGCAGGTCGGGGCGATCGAAACGAGGATCCGAGCGCGCCAAGATGCCGGCGAGCG
>Ga0209382_10011488_pt1 | contig 10996 bp, 11 predicted proteins | sample SoiMetdeltSBSDD5_FD_187599 | JGI IMG/M metagenome (GOLD analysis project Ga0209382, IMG submission 187599) | Bulk soil microbial communities from a Populus tree surrounding site in Tennessee, USA - Soil MetaG P. deltoides SBSDD5 (SPAdes) (version 2) | ecosystem: Environmental > Terrestrial >...
GGCTGCACGACACCCAGATCGGAGGTCATGCCCGCAGCGAAGGATTGATCGTCGTCACTAACAACCTCGGTGAGTTCGAGCGGATGCCCGGCTTGCGAGTGGAGAACTGGGTCTGAACATAGCGAGCGGAGTCGGTGCTCAACAATCGTGCGGCAGGTCCGCGATCAGGCGCTCCAGCGTCCAGATGGTCGACTGGTCGATGCGCCCGTCGACGCGCTCGGGCCGGAAGTGGCGCTGGAACGCCGTCACCACGGCCTCGGTCTCGGCGTCGAGGACGCCGGTGGCCGCGATGCCGTAGCCGTAGCGGCCCAGCATGAGCTGCACCTCCGCGACCAGCGGCCCCGCCACCCCGACCCGCAGGCCGGGCTCGGCCGCCGCCACCGGGACGGGTTGCACCCAATGGCCGATGCCGGCGCGGGCGAGGCGCGCCCAGGGGAACTTCTCCCCCGGGTCCTTCTTGCGCCGCGGCGCCACGTCGGAATGGCCGAGCACGCGCTCCGCCCTGATGCCGTGGCGGGCGATGATGTCCAGGCACAGCGCCTCCACGGCGGCGAGCTGCGCCTCGGGAAACTCCGGATACCCCAATTCGTGACCGGGGTTGTGGATCTCGACGCCCACCGACGCCGAGTTGACGTCGGTCTCGCCGGCCCAGAAGGCGTCGCCGGCGTGCCACGCGCGCAGGGCCTCGGGCACCATCTGCACGATGCTGCCCGCCTCGTCGACGGCGTAGTGGCAGGACACGCCGCTGCCGGCGCGCGTGAGCCAGTCGACCGCGTTGGCCATCGACTCCATGCCGGTGTAGTGCAGGAGCAGGATGTCGGGGCGCCCGTAGCCCTGCCGCGGCCCGACGTTGGGCGAGGCGGCGAGCGCCGCGGCCAGCGTCGTATCCCTTTCGAGGATCAAAGGCCGCGCTCCTTGGCGATGGTGTCGTAGGCGGCGTTGATGGCAGCGAGCTTGCGCGTGGCGATCTCCACGAACTCGGGCGGCACGCCGCGGCCCATGAGCTTATCGGGGTGATTGTCGGCGACCAGCTTGCGGTACTGCCGCTTGATCTCGTCGTTGCTGGCCTGCGGACCGAGGCGCAGCACGTCGTAGGGATTGCAGCTGTCCCTGACGAAGCGCGCGCGGAAGAAGCGGTACTCGCTGGGGGAGAAGCCGAAGCGGCGTGCCACGTCGGCAAGCATGGCATCCTCCCTGGGGTGCAGCACGCCATCCGCAGTCGCCACGTGCAGGAGACCCTCCAGCACGTCCTGCAGGAGCTTCGTGTCGCTCTTCAGGAGGGCCGCGATCTCGTCGGCATAGGACTCGTACCCCGCCACGTCCTCCTTCGCGAGGGCGAAGATGCGCTTGACGTTGTCGGCCTCCTCCGGCGCGGCCTCGAACACCTGCTTGAACGCCTGCACCTCGAGCGGCGACACGACGCCGTCGGCCTTCGCCATCTTGGCCGAAAGCGCGATCACGCCGATGGTGAAGGCGATGTCCTTGCGCGGCTCGGTGCCGCGGTCCAGCCCGAACACGTGCGCCAGCTCGCCGAGCAGGCCGCTCCCCGCATTGGCGAGCGCCCCCGTCAGCGCCGAGACCTTTTGCCAAGCCGACATCGAGGAGTCCTGCCACCACGCTTTGCCGCAGGCCGTAGACGATTGCGCCCGCGGCAACGGACCGCTAATCCCGAGCGGCGCGAGGAATGTCAAGGGAAGTTCATGGAGCCGTCTGCAACTGACGAGGTCTTGATCCGGCGTGAGGGCCGCGCCGGACGCATCACCCTGAACCGGCCGAAGGCGCTCAACGCGCTCACCTACGCCATGGTGGGCCGCATCTGGGAGGCTCTGCGCGCCTGGAGGCACGATCCTGCCGTCGGCCTCGTGCTCCTCGACGGCGCAGGCGAGCGCGGGCTGTGCGCCGGCGGCGACGTGCGCTCCTTCTACGAAAGTCGCAGCCGGGGCTCCGGCTACGCCCGGGCCTACTGGCGCGACGAGTACCGGCTCAACGCGCTGATCGGCCGCTATCCCAAGCCCTATGTCGCCCTGCAGGACGGCATCGTCATGGGCGGCGGCGTCGGCCTCTCGGCCCACGCACGCCACCGCATCGTCACCGAGCGCTCGCGGCTGGCGATGCCCGAGACCGGCATCGGCCTGATCCCCGACGTCGGCGGCACCTGGCTGCTCGCGCATGCGCCGGGGGAGGCGGGCGTCTACCTCGGACTCACCGGCGGGAGCATGGGGCCGGCCGACGCCATCCACGCGGGCTTCGCCGACAGCTTCGTCCCGGTGGCCGCGCTGCCGGCGCTCGTGGAGCGGCTCTGCGATCCCGCGGGCGGCGACGTTGCCTCCGTCGTCGCCGGAGCCGCACGGGCGGCCGGTGCCTCCGCGCTCGCGCAGCGGACCGCCGACATCGACCGGCTGTTCTCCGGGGCGAGCGTCGAATCCATCATCGCAGCCCTGGCGGCGGATGCAGGTGACTGGGCGGCAGAGGCCGCCGCCGCACTGGCGCAGAAATCGCCCAAGTCCCTGAAGCTGACCCTGGCCGCCGTTCGCAAGGCGCGCACCCTGCCGTCGCTGGAGGCGGCCTTGAAGGTCGAGTATCGCCTCGTCGTGCGGCTGTTCGAGGACGGAGAGTTTCCCGAGGGCGTGCGCGCCCTGCTGGTCGACAAGGACCGCCATCCGCGCTGGTCCCCGCCCGGCCTTGCCGGCGTCGGCGTCGACCTGGTCACCCGCTATCTGGCGCCCCTGCCGGATGCCGAGGAGCTGACCTTCGAGAGCGACGGCGGGTGACGCGAGCGAGCGTCGGGTTGCGGGCCTTCGTTCCCGACCCGATCTACCTGGCACGCAGGCGCTCGACCCAGCCCGAGAAGGCATCGACGTAGCCCTGCAGGAACTTGCGCGTGCCTTCGTTGGTGATCTTGCCGTCTGCGTCGATGAGCCCTTGCTTGAAGGCGATGTAGCCTTCGGGCTGCCCCATCAGGATCACGTTCAGGTACCCGAGAATGCTGCGCAGGTGCTGCTGTGCCGCTGCCGTGCCGACTGAGCCCATGGAGGCGCCGATGGCGGCGGTGGGCTTGCCGTTGAACGAGTTCTTGCCGTAGGGCCGCGACGCCCAATCGATGGCGTTCTTCAGCACGCCGGGGATCGAGCGGTTGTACTCGGGTGTCACGATGAGCACCCCGCCGGCGCCCTCGATCTCGCCCTTGAGGCGCGTGACCGAGGGCGGCGGGCTCGGCTCCAGGTCCTGGCTGAACAGCGGCAGGTCGTCGATCCTCGAAAAGGCGTACTCGTCCTTCGGCTTGGCCAGCAGCGCCAGCGCCTCGGCGAGCTGGCGGTTGATGGAGTCGCGGCGAATGCTGCCGACGATCACGGCAATCTTGGACATGGCGGCATCATCCTTTGCGGTTCCGGTTTGCATCCGTCATGAGGTGGGAGCTGCGCCGGCAACGCGCAAGCAGGCAGAACCTCGGGCCAGGGGTTCGAAGCCCCGGGGACACTGCCCACTCGATGGCGCGGAAGCGTCACGCGCCCGCAGCGACCTTGTCGAGGTCGAAGCTCCGGATTTGCGATGGGATTGGCTATTGAAGATCGCGAGGCCCGCGCGCACAATCCCGCGCGAGCCGTCCAACGTTGCGCCGTACCATCGAGGTCGGCACCCAGGGGAGAAGCGCCCATGCGGGAATACACGCCCGAGAACATCACCGACGCCGTGCTGGAGCAGATGTCCACCACGCCCGACCCGCGCATGAAGGAGATCATGGAAAGTGCCGTGCGCCATCTCCACGCCTTCGCGCGCGACGTGAAGCTCACTCCCGCGGAATGGATGAAGGGCATCGAGTTCATGACCAAGGTCGGCCAGATGTGCTCGCCGGCTCGCCAGGAGTTCATCCTGTTGTCGGACACCGTGGGTCTCTCCGCGCTGGTCAACATCATGCACGACAAGACCAAGATGGAGGATGCGACCGGCGCCAGCCTGCTCGGCCCCTTCTTCCGCGAGAGCACCCCGGTCTACGAGCACGGCGCCCAGATCTCCAGCAAGACCGACGGCAAGGAGCTGGTGCTCTACGGCCGCGTCGCCAACGTCCAGGGCCAGCCCCTGGCGAATGCCATGGTGACGGTCTGGCAGACGGCTGCGGACGGCGAATACGATATCCAGAAGAGCATCGAGGTGATCGACTGCCGCGGCATCTTCCGCACCGACGCGGACGGCAACTTCCTCGTCCGCACCGTGCGCCCGCTCGGCTACTACATCCCGCTCGACGGTCCCGTCGGCGCCATGGTCATCGCCCAGAAGCGGCACGGCAAGCGCCCCGCGCACATCCACTTCCTGATCGCCGCGCCCGGCTATCGCGAGCTCGTCACCGCGCTCTACCTCGCCGGCGACGAGCACCTGGAGGACGACGTCGTATTCGGCGCCTCCGGCGATCTGGTGGTCGAGGTGAAGGGCAACGATCCCGCCTCGCCGGTCCCGGGCGTGCCGAGCTGCCACTTCGATTTCCGCCTCGCGCGGGAGAGCGAGGCGGACAGGCGCGCCGGCCGCGTCGGCGCCGACCCCGGCCAGATCACCAAGTCCACCGACGGCAAGCCGACCGGCCCCTATGGCGCCCCGCCTCCCGAGGTGCTCGCCGCCGAGAAAGAGAAGAAGGGCGGCTTCCTCGGCCTGTTCCGCAAGTAGCGCCCCACCCGTCATCCCGGAAGCTGAGGGCGCAGCCCGAAGCTATCCGGGACCTCGTCGATCGAGTTGCGCCTAACACGCCCCATCCGCCTTTCCATCCGCCGCCTGCGTCGTGATGACGATGTCGGCCGCACGGGTTCGCTTTGCCTCGAGCGAGCGCTGTCTGTCCGCCGGGCCCTGGGCGAGCGCGACCTGTGCCCGCTTGGCGAAGACGTGCGCCCGCGCGGCGTTGCCCCCGAGCAGACAGGCCTCGGCCGACATCAGAAGCGCCTCCCCGACCCTCCGGACGCCGTCGTAGGCTGTTGCCAGCGTCCGGTAGAGCAGCGCGTCCTCCTGCTCCTGCAGGAGCGCCTTCTCGCCCAGTTCGATGGCCCGAGGCAGCAACGCGGGGTCGCCCGCCTCCACCAGGGCTCGGGCCAGCAGAGCCTGGATCTGTGGCGCCTTGCCGTCGAGCAGCCGGATCGCCTCCCTCAGGGGCGTCTCCGCCTCACGGCGCTTGCCGTCCCTGTAGAGGAGCTCGCCCTTGAGCTCCCAGAAATAGGGGTTGGCCGGCATCTCTCTGATCAGCGCATCCACGTCTTCGATCGCCCTGGCGCACCTGCCGGCACAATTCTTCGCGATCGCCCGCGCGTAGCGGGCGGAAAGGCTGCCGTCCGCGGCCGGATAGACCTGCGCGACCTCGCCGGGCGCCGTGAACCCGAGCAGTTTGGCCCGCACCAGGTCGTGCCTGAGCTGCAACTCCGGCGGGTCGCGCCGGTCGGCGAAGGGGCTCCGCTCCACCAGCTCGCGCAGCTGCATGAGCCGGGCGGCCTCGGTCGGATGCGAGAGCAGATACTGCTCGTTGGCTGAGAGCGCTCTGCCGCCCGCGAGGCGCTCGAACACTTTCAGCATGCCACGGCCGGACTGCCCCGATTTGGTCAGGTACGCGAACCCCGCCTGATCGGCACCGGATTCCTGCTGGCGCCGCAACCTCAGGAGGTCGTGGATGACGACCGACTCGCCGCCCTTCAGCGTCGCCGAGCCCAGGCTTCCCAGCTCCGGTCCGGAATCGCTGCCGGTGATCCCGCCGGCCACCATCAGCCCGATGCCGAGCAGCGACAGCAGGAGCTGCTGCTGGCCCGCACGCCTGATGCCGGCCTGCAACGCGGCAATGTCGGCCCGCGCGATGTGCCCGCTCTCGTGCGCGATGACGCCGATGACCTCGTTTGGAGTCGCGGCGCTCATCAGCGCGCCGGTGTGGATGAAGATGTTGCCACCGTCCATCACGAATGCATTGAACGCCCGATGGTTGACGATGCGCATCCGGATGTTCTGCTGCTCGAGCCCGGCCGCGCGCAGAATCGGCCGCGCGTAGTCCTCGAGCAGCCTCTCGATCTCGGTGTCGCGGATGATCGGGATGCCTTGCGCCACTGCCGACCCTGCACCGAGGCACACCGACAGCGCATAGGCGAGCGCCAGGGCCGCGCGGCGAAATTGTTGCGACCAGCGTCGTTGCCTGCTCCTGCGGTGGTGGCTGCCGCCCAAGTGGTACATGTCAATGACCTCGATCCACCACGTGCCGAAGGCGTCGAGCGCGAGCCTGGCCGATGCCTTCGGCTCGATGCGTCATTATCGAGATTATCGAGGCGCCATCGGGGCATCTTGAAGCACCTGCGGCCTCGCAGGGCGGCGCCCTCGTCGAGGGCGGCGTCAGACCCTCGTCCGCCGGGTCTGACATTGCACCCTTCACGCCTGAGCGCGTCAGCGGACCGGCGGCGTCTATCACTCCATGCTCGCCTGCGACTTGGGTCGTGCGTTGCGGCGGGCCCGCTCGGCCTCGGCGAACGTTCGCCACTTCTCGCATAGCGCCTCGAAGCTCTGCAGCTCGTCGTCGTCGAGCGCAGCCAAATCGCCCGGCGAGCAATCGTTCAGCAGCTTGAGGAGGTCGCGCATGGCTGGCACCGGATGATTTGGCCCGTTGCCATATGTGTGCGGAGCCGGCCCCGCGTGCAAGCCTCGGTGCAGCTCCAAGATCCGCTGCGCGGAGAATGTTCGAATCATCAATGGGTTGGCTGATTACCATCGGCATAGTTGAAGCGGAGGCGGAACCTGAAGCGGTGGGCGCGAGTTTACGTACGTTCGAGCTTGCGTGTTGCGTTTGCTCACCTTCTGGCAACTGAGAGAACATTGCCCTGCCGCGGATGCGTCCAGACTCCGGCATGTGTGAGGTACGGTCATGACAGTCGACGCCCAATCAATCGTCATCATCCTCGTTGTGGGCCTGGTCGCGGGATGGCTGGCAAGCTTCGTTGTCGGCGGCTACGGCGTCGTCCGCTACTTGGTCACGGGCGTCCTTGGCGCAATCGTCGGCACCTATCTGTTTGCTGCCCTCAACATCCGGATGCCGATCGGTGATCCGCTTGTCGCGCAGATCGTTGTCGCGGCCATCGGCGCGATCGTGCTCGTGCTCGTCGCACGACTTGTCGTGCGAACCTGACGGCGGCTGTGACCACCGCCGTGGCGAGCTTCCTCATCGTGCTTGCGATCGGGATCGCGGCCGGCCTGGTCTTCAACCGGTACGGCCAGAACTGGTTTCGCCGGCAGTTCGTGACGCGACACAGCGACGTGACAAGCTCGCTCGTCGGCATCGCCGGGGCGTTCATCGGCTTCCACATCGGCGGGATCTTGGGACTGCTGCCCTCCCCCTTGATGCTCTACGTCACCGCGGCGGTCGGCGCCCTTCTCGTGTTGTGGGCTTGGCGGGGAAGATGACGGTCCCGTCAGTCGCCCCACGGAACGGCAGGAGCGTCGCCTCGTCAGCGTGGATCGTATTGCAACTCGCCTCGGCCCGCGATCGTCACCTGCGCCAGGTGAAGAGCGCGGACGCAGCGTAGTTCCACACCGCCCCGACCAGCACGCCGCAGATGCCCGACATCCACCAAGCGTAGTCCTGCACGAACAGGAAGTTGGCGATGCCCACGTTGGCGATGGCGCCGACCGCGCACACGGCATAGAAGCTGAGCAACCCCAGGAGCACGCGGCCGGCGCCCGTGAGCCGCTTGTCCCTGTAGGTCAGGGTGTTGTTCAGGAAGAAGTTGCAGGCGATGGCGATGGCGGTCGCCGCGGCCTGGGCATAGAGGAAATCGGCGCCGAGCCGCAGCGCCGCGGCCAGCACCGCCATGTGCAGCACCACGCCGACCGAGCCGACCGCCGTGAACATCAGGAAGCGCACGGGCACCCAGCGGCCGATCAGCTTGTCGAGCAGCAGCGTCAGGTAGTCGAGCACCACCAGGCTGTCGAGCTTGCTCTGCCCGTGCCGGCGCGCGCCGAACACGTAGGGCACCTCCTTGATGCGCGGCGCGCCGGGTGAGGAGGCGACGATGTCGAGCAGGATCTTGTAGCCCTCCTGGGACAGCCGGCGTACGGCGGCGTCGAAGGTGGCGCGCTTCAGCATGAAGAAGCCGCTCATCGGATCGGTCAGCTCGCGCCCCTTCAAGACGAGGCGCGAGAGCCGGGTCGCCGCCAGGCTGATGCGGTGGCGCCGCGTGTCCCAGTCGCCGACCCCGCCTTGCGCGGCGTAGCGCGAGCCGACCACGATGTCGGCGTCGTCCCGGCGCAGGATCTCCAGCATCGCGGCGAGCTGCCGCTCGTCGTGCTGCAGGTCGGCGTCCATCACCGCGATCGCGGGCGCAAAGCTCGACTGGATACCCTCGACCACGGCGGAGGCGAGCCCGCGCCGGCCGAGCCGGCGCACGCTGCGCACCCTGCGGTCGCTGCGGCAGGCCTGCTCGAGCGCCGATGGGGTGCCGTCGGTCGAATCGTCGTCGACGAACACCGCCTCCCACCGGATGCCGTCGAGCGCCTTGTCCAGCTTCTCCAGCAGCGGCGCGATGTTGTCGCGCTCGTTGAAGGTGGGCACGACAACGACGAGCTCGGGCGTGCCGGCCTCGACCGCCGCCTGCATTGGCGCAGCAACCAGTTGTGGCATGATCGTCATTCGGCCCCCCGGCGGCAGTCCCGAACGAGGCAGTCTTCGTCCCCGGGCGGCTGTTTGTCCAGGAGCTTGGCGCCGTTGTTGCGCCGATGTGGGTGGAAAAGCGGCAGGACGGCAACAGAGGCTTGTTCTGACTTATTTTCCTTGACTTGTTCCTGTTATGTTCTATTCTCGACCTTCTCACATCCACCTCTCCTCGGGCATCCGGATACGTATGCATTGCATCACCGACATGACAGGTGTCAGACCCTCCGCCCCGGCGCAGGCCGGGGCTGACACCATCACGGCACCTGACCCTGCGTCGCCCGACACTGCCCTCCATCAGCGCCTGGCGGCCCTCAGGACGGCCATAGAGAGGCTGCAGGCTGCCCCGGCCCTCGGCAAGGTCGAAGGCGATCCTGCGCGTTCCGGGCCTCGCCAGGGCCGCAGCGGGCCCGATTGGGGGCTGCCGGTGCCCCTCGCCTCGGGGGCCCTCAACGAGCTGGTGGCCGCCCACCCCGACCGGCCCGCGGCCTTCGGCTTCCTGTTCACCCTGACGGCTCTGGGCCTGGAGGCACGTGCGGGCCCCGCCCTGTTCGTCGCCACCCGGCGCGCGCTGGCCGAGCACGGCGCCCCCTACGGCCACGGCCTCGCCCAGCTGGGCCTCGATGTCGGCCGGCTGCTTCTCATCGAGACCGGGTCCGACAGGGACGCGCTGTGGGCACTGGAGGAGGCGCTGCGCTCCGGTGCCGCGGCAACCGTGGCCGGCGCCATCGCTGGCGGTCTCGACCTCACCTCGAGCCGCCGGCTCAACCTGGCGGCCGCCCCGCGGCGCACGCCGCTCGTCGTCCTGAGCGGGGCCAAAGCGAGAAAGACCGCCGGAGTGGTCGCGGCAGCGAACGCCGCCGCCACCCGCTGGCGCATCGCCTCAGCGCCCGCTGCCCGCGACCGCTTCGGCACGCTCGACCATTGGCGCTGGCAGGTGGCCCTGGAGCGCTGCCGCAACGGCCGCCCCGGAGATTGGCTGATCGAGTGGAACCATGTCGCGCATCGTTTCCGTGTGGTTGAGGGGCTGGCCGATCGCCCGCCTCTTGAGAGCGCAGGCTTCCGCCGCGCCGGCTGATCGATCCGAACCGATCGACCCCAATCGCCCTCTCGCTCTCGTCGCCCCCGGCACCGGGGGCCCGCGCATCGCCACGCTCAACCGCGCCGCCAGGCAGGGCGGCCTTTGCGTGGGCGACCTCGTCTCCAACGCCCGCTCCAAGGTGCTCGACCTGCAAACGCGCGAAGCGGACCCGGCCGCCGATGCCGAGGCCCTGCGCCGGCTCGCCCTGTGGGCCCTGCGCTACTCGCCTGTCGTGTCCCCGTGGGATGCGGCGAACGGCGCCGACGGCCTCTTCATCGACATCGCCGGCGCCGCCCATCTCTTCGGCGGCGAGGCGGCCCTGCTCGCCGATCTCGGCCGCCGCCTTACCGCCTTCGGCCTCGCCCCCCGCCTCGCTGTCGCCGACACCGCCGGCACCGCCTGGGCCATGGCCCGTCATGGCAGCGATGGCAGCGATGGCAGCGATGGCGGCACCGGGCATGCCATCGTCCCCTCGGGCGAAGAGGCAATGGCCCTGGCCACCCTTCCGCTCGCGGCGCTGCGGCTGCCGGAGGCGACGCTGTCCCTGCTCGGCCGGCTGGGCTTCCGCCGCATCGGCGCGCTCATCGATGCGCCGCGCGCGCCGCTTGCCGCCCGCTTCGAGGCCCTCCTCCTGCGCCTCGACCAGGCGCTGGGCCACGCGCCCGAGCCCATCGTCCCCGCCGTGCCGCCGCCCGTCTACGGCGCTCAGGCCACCTTCGCCGAGCCGATCGTCAGCCAGGAGCATATCCTCGAGGCTGCCACCCGGCTCCTGCAGCCGCTCGTCGCCGATCTGGAGCGGGATGGCGCCGGAGCACGCAGCCTGCGCCTGCTGCTCTTCCACCTGGATGGTTGCGTGCACTCGGTCGAGATCGGCCTCGCCGCTCCCAGCCGCGATGCCCGGCATATCGCGCGCCTCATCGCCCTGCGCCTGGAGCGCACGGCCGCCGCCGACGCCCTCGATGCCGCGCTCGGCTTCGAGGCTGCCGCCCTCCACGTCCCCGTCGCCGAGCCTCTGGAGGACCATCAGGCTCGCCTGAGCATGGACGAGGCGGTCATGCTGAAAGCATGCCTCCGGCATGACCAGCCCGAGGCCCTGGCCCAGCTCGTGGACCGCCTGCAGCAGCGTCTGGGCCCCCGCGCCGTGCGCCGGCTCCACCCCCACCCGAGCCATATCCCCGAGCGCGCCGTCCGCGCTGGTCCTCCCTCTCCCCGCTTGCGGGGTGAGGGCCGGGGTGAGGGGCAGTGGCAATCTTCAACGCCGT
>Ga0209382_10011489_pt1 | contig 10996 bp, 8 predicted proteins | sample SoiMetdeltSBSDD5_FD_187599 | JGI IMG/M metagenome (GOLD analysis project Ga0209382, IMG submission 187599) | Bulk soil microbial communities from a Populus tree surrounding site in Tennessee, USA - Soil MetaG P. deltoides SBSDD5 (SPAdes) (version 2) | ecosystem: Environmental > Terrestrial >...
CGGCGCACCAAGCTGCTGGCCAGCGAGACGATGCTCGTCCCTTCCCCCAGCCGCCTGAGCCTGGAGCAGTGGGCCGCCTTCGGCGTGCGGTACGTGACCGCGTGGTCGAACTGGAAGGTCGCGTACGCCTGCTGGCGCTCCCAGCTCGACGAGGACGAGATGCCGCACCCGTACGTGTGGGGGTGGGGTGGAGGCACGGCGCTGGCGGAGGTCTGCCTGGCCCGGCACTTCGGCGCGGACGCGGCGCTGATCGCCTCGGGTCCGGAGCGGCTCCGGCAGCTCGAGGCGCTCGGCGTCCGCCCGGTGGACCGGGCCCCGTTCGCCGATCTCGACTTCGATCCGGCCCGCCACGCCGCCGACGCCGAGTACCGCAAGCGCTACGACGCCGCCGAGCGCCGGTTCCTGATGACCGTCGGCAAGCTGACGGGCGGCAAGGGGATCTCGATCCTCATCGACAACATCGGCGCGCCCCTGTTCCGCGCCTCCTCGAAGGCGCTGGCGCGCATGGGCGTGCTGGCGACCTGCGGCTGGAAGCACGGCATGAAGCTGGCGTACGAGCGCGGGGCGGCGTGCATCAACCGGCACCTGTTCGTGCACACGCACTACGCCCGCCAGCGCGAGGCGGAGGCCGCCGCCGCGTTCGCCGAGGAGACGGGGTGGGCGCCGACGGGCCTCAGCCGCACCTACGACTTCGAGGAGATCCCGGCGCTGGCCGCGGACTACGCGGCCGGCGCGGTGCGCTCGTACTTCCCCATCTACCGGGTCAACCCCATCTAGGAGGCCGCATGTCGGAGTCCGCCCAGCTCAAGGACGTCGAGAGGACCCTCTGGAACGGGATCGCCGGGCGCCTCCGGGAGGGCCTCCCGGTCGACATCTTCGACGTCACGGCCTTCGCCGCGCCCGCGCTCCTCGAACGGCTCGCCCCCGGGCCCGGCGCGCGGGTGCTGGACGTGGCCTGCGGTCCGGCGCGCTGGTACGGCGCGCCCGCGGCGCAGGGGCTGGCCCTGGTCGGGCTCGACCTGTCCCAGGGCATGGTCGCGGAGGCGGCCCGGCGCCACCCCTCCGCCCTGTTCGTCCTCGGCGACGCCGAGGCGCTCCCGTTCCCCGAGGCCAGCTTCGATCGCGCGCTCTGCAACTTCGCCGTCATGCACTTCCCCGACCCGCCCGCCGCGCTGGCGGAGGCGCGCCGCGTCCTGCGTCCCGGCGGCCGGTACGCCTTCACCACCTGGGCCCCGCCCGCCAGCTCGCGCCTGTTCGGCTCGATCGTGGAGGCGATCATGGAGCACGCGGTCGCCTCCTCCGGGCTCCCGCGCGCGCACCCGACCTGGCTGTACAGCGACCCGGAGGAGGCCACGCAGGTGCTCGCCGGGGCGGGGTTCACGGACATCGAGGTGCGCGAGATCCCGCTCCGGATCGACCTGGCGCGGCCGGAGGACGTGGTCCACGTGGTGAGGACGACCGGCTATACCCGGGCCACGCTGGAGGCGCAGCCGCCCGACGTGCAGGAGCGCATCCTGAAGCTCATCGTCGAGAGGGTGTCGGGGGAGCACGCCGGCGGGTCGCTCCGGCTCGAGATCCCGGCCGTCGCCGCCGTCGGACGGACATGAGCTCCACCCGCGCCACCGATCCCTTCCTCGAGCTGCGCGACCCGGCCGCCGGCGAGCGCCTCGCGCGGCGCGCGGGCCATGCCGGCGGGGAGGCCGTCGCCGAGATGTGCCGCTCGGTGGCGCGGTTCTGCCGCGAGCGCCTGGCCTCGCCCGCCGGGCCGGCGCGCAGCCTGCCGGAGCTGCGCGGAGAGCTGGCGGCGCTGGGGCTCTTCGGGCTGACCAGCCCGGTGGGTCACGGGGGCGTGGGCCTGGGGCCCGGCGCGGTGGCGGAGATCCTCGGCGAGGTGGCGCGGCACGATCTCTCGCTGGCGACCACGCTGGGCGTGCACAACGGGCTCGGCCTGGCCGCCCTGCTGGAGCGCGGGACGCCGGAGCAGCAGGCGCGCTTCCTCCCGGCGATCGCCCGCGGGGACGCGCTGGTCGCCTGCGCCCTCACCGAGCCCGGCGCCGGCAGCGACCTCGCCGGCGTCCAGACGCAGGCCGTGGCCCGCGGCGGCGGCGCGCTCGTGCTGGACGGAGAGAAGTGCTTCATCACCAACGGCGCGTGGGCGCGCTGGGCCGCGGTCCTCGCGGTCACTCCGGGCCTCGGGGAGAGCCGCTGGAGCCTGCTCTTCGTCGACCTCGACGCTCCCGGCGTGACGCGCGGGCGCGAGGAGCGCAAGCTGGGGCTCCACGGCTCGTCGACGGTCAGCCTGCGCTTCGAGGGCGTCGAGGTGCCGGTGGACCACGTCCTCGGCGCTCCGGGGCTCGGCCTGGAGCTGGTGCAGCGCTCGCTGGCATGGGGCCGCCTGCTCCTCGCCGCCGGCGCGGCCGGCGCGGTGCGCACCGCCATCGACGTGGCGCGGCGGCACGTCCAGACGCGCCGCCGCCGGGACCGCCCGCTCCTGGAGCTCCCGCTGGTGGCCGCCCGCGTCGCCCGCGCCGAGGCCGGCCTCGAGGCCATGGAGACGCTGGTGCGCGCCGCCGCGTTCGCCGTCGCCGGCGAGACGTCCGCCGCCTCGACCCTGTGGGTCACCAGCGTGGCGAAGGTGATCTGCAGCGAGCTGGCGTGGTCGACCTGCGACGGCATGCTCGGGCTGCTCGGAGGGCTCGGGTACCTGGAGGAGGGCGGGCTGGCCGGGCGCCTGTGCGACCTGCGCGTGGCGCGCATCTTCGAGGGGCCGAACGAGGCGCTGCGCGGCCAGCTCGCCGGCCTGCTGGTGCGCTGGTCCGCGCCGCTGCGCAGGCTGCCGCCCCTGTCCATCCGCTGTCCGGACCTGGCGGCGCTCGCCGGACCCATCGACCGCGAGATCGCGGCGCTGGCGCGCGTGGTCGCGGAGCAGGCGGCGGCCCGCGGGACGGCGCTGCTGTCCGCGCAGCTCGACGCCGACCGCCTCGCCGAGGCGGGGGCGTGGCTCTACGCCGCCGCGGCCCTGCTGGCGCGGCGCGACGCCGAGGCGCGGCAGGCGCCGCCGGATCGCCGGACGGTGGCGCGGGCGCACCTCTTCTGCGGAGGCGCGGTCGAGCGCGCCGCCGCGTGCCTCGCGCGGGTGCCCGCCGGGGAGGACTCCTGGATCGGGGACGCGCTGTGATGCGGTCCCGGAAGGTGACGACATGAGCGACGGCCACCCGACCGACCTGAAGAGCGTGCTGCGCGCTCGCGCGGCACGGAATCCACAGGCGCTGGCCCACGTCTTCCTCGAGGACGGCGAGTCGAAGGAGAGCCGGCAGTCGTTCGGAGATCTCGACCGGCAGGCCCGCACCATCGCCTCGGCCCTCCAGGAGCAGGTGCGCCCGGGCGATCGCGTCCTGATCCTGTACCCGCCGGGCCTGGAGTACATCTCCGGTTTCTTCGGCGCGATCTACGCGGGGGCGATCCCGGTCCCCGTCTACCCGCCCGACCTGTCGCGGGCCGAACGCTCCCTCCCGCGGCTCGCCGCCGTCCTCGAGGACTGCAGGCCGTCGCTGGTGCTCACCCTCTCTCCCATCGAGGCCATGGCCGCCGGGTTGATCGAGGCGCAGCTGCCCCGGTTCGCCGGCCTGCGCTGGCTCTCCACCGACGCGCTCTCGTGGACCATCGCCGACGGCTGGCGCGAGCCGGCGCTGGACCCCGGCGGCCCCGCCTTCCTCCAGTACACGTCGGGCTCGACGGGCGCGCCCAAGGGCGTGGTGGTCTCGCACGCCAACATCGCCGCCAACATCCGGATGCTCCACGGCGTGGCGATGTTCGACGCGCCCGGGATGAGGGTGTCCTGGCTGCCGCCGTACCACGACATGGGACTGATCGGCGTGATCCTGGGAAACCTGTTTCACGGCCAGCCGGTCTGTCTGATGTCGCCGATCCACTTCCTCGCGCGCCCCATGCGCTGGCTCGAGGTGGTCTCGCGGCTGAGCGCGATCGGGACGGTGGCCCCCAACTTCGCCTTCGACCTGTGCGTCCGGAAGGCGACGCCGGAGGCCGTCGCGCGCCTCTCGCTGGGCTCGCTGCGGGTGATCATCAACGGCGCCGAGCCGATCCGCGCCCGGACGCTGGACGCGTTCTGCCGCACCTTCGAGCCGTGCGGGTTCTCCCGCGCCGCGATCTGCCCCGCCTACGGCCTGGCCGAGGCGACCCTGGCGGTCACGGCGGCGCTGCGGCCCGGCGGTCCGCGCACCATCTCCGTCGACCGCGATGCCCTGGAGATCGAGCGCCGGGCGCGGGCGGCCGGCGCGGGCGGCGGGGACGATGGGCGCGCCCAGGTGCTGGTGCCTTCAGGCGCTCCGCTCCCCGGCGTCGACGTGCGGGCGGTCGAGCCGGAGAGTAGACGGGAGCTGCCGCCGGGGAGCATCGGCGAGATCTGGGTCCGCGGCGCGGCGGTCGCCGGCGGCTACTGGGACAAGCCGGAGGAGAGCGAGCGCGCCTTCGCCGCCGTGCTGGCGACGGGCGAGGGACCCTTCCTGCGCACCGGAGATCTCGGCTTCCTCGACGAGCACGGAGATCTCGTCGTCACCGGGCGCATCAAGGACCTCGTCATCATCCGCGGCCGCAACCACGCTCCGGCGGACATCGAGGCCACCGCGGAGCTCGCCCACCCGGCGGTGCGTCCCGGCTGTGCCGCCGCGTTCTCGGTGGAGGGGGACGACGGCGCCGAGGCGCTCGCCGTGGTCGCCGAGACCGGCGCCTCCGCGACCGAGGTGGCGGCGGTCGCCGACGCGGTGCGCCGGGCGATCGCGGAGCGGCACCAGGTCGAGCCGCTGGCGGTCGTGCTCCTCGCTCCGCACGGCACGCACAAGACCTCGAGCGGGAAGCTGCAGCGCGGGGCGATCCGGCGAGCGTACCTGGCCGGAGAGCTCGCGCCGGTCCTCAGCTGGCGCGCGGATCCCGCCGCCGCCGATCCGGCGCCGGGCGAGGCCGCGCCGAGCTTCCGCGAGGCGCTGGCGGCGATGGAGCCGGAGGCCCGGCGGCGCGCCCTGGAGGCGTACCTGACCCTGCAGATCTCCCGCTTCGGCGACCTCCCGGCCGGGGACGTCGACCTGGAGTTTCCCCCCAGCCTGTTCGTCAGCGACTCGCTGCGGCTGGCGGAGATGGCCGGCAAGGTGGAGCGCGACCTCCAGATCGACTTCGCGGCCCGGCAGATCTCGATCGTGCAGCTCTTCGAGGTCAGCACCCGCGAGCTGGTGAGCCGGCTGTTGCAGAGCCTGCCAGGTCATTCCCCCTGAGCCGCAGCGCCCGGTGGTGTCCCGGAAGGGGAGTTGGCAAAGTAGACCGGTGAGCGATTCGACTCTGATCGTCCAGCAGGTGCGGGATGTCCTTGCCGCCGAGGAGAGGATTGCCTTCGCCGTGCTGTTTGGCTCTGCGGCGCGAGGAGCGCTTCGCGCTTCCAGTGACATCGATCTGGCCGTCCGCTTTGCGGAGGATGCCCAGAGCCAGGGATGGGAGCTCGGAGGGATCATCGCGGCGCTGGAAGAGGCTCTCGGCCGGCGGGTCGACCTGGTTGATCTCAAGGTCACCGACTCGGCGGTGCTGGGGATGGAGATCGCCCGCGGCGTCCTGGTCAAGGGTTCGACCGAGGAATGGGTGAGCCTGAAGGTGCGCGCCTTCCGGACCTGGCGAGACTGGGGCCCACGATTTCGGCGGCTGGCCCGCGCGCAGGCGGCGTTCATCGCCAGCCAGGTCCGGCGATGACCGCGGAGGTGCTGGCCAGGAAGATGGCCAAGCTGATGGACAAGCTTCAGCGGATCGCTGAGGTGGGCCCGGGCTCTCTCGACCAGTTGAGGCAGGACCGCTCACGGCGCGACTTGCTGGCGTTCTATCTGGCGCTCGCGGTGGAGGACTGCGTCGACATTGCCGAGCACCTCATCGGGGAGCAGGGGTGGGGAACGCCCGACTCCTATGGTGAGGCTTTCCGCCTGCTGGCTCAGCATGGCGTTCTTTCCTCCTCCCTGGCGGAGCTGATGGTTCAGGCCGCCGGGATGCGCAATGCCATCCTTCACGAGTACGACGGAATCGACTGGACGCGCGTCCACGCAGCGTTGGGTGACCTCTCCCGTCTCCGGGAGTTCATCGTCGCGGTCCAGCGCTTCAAAGGCATCGCCTGAAGGGGAGGGTAGCTGCTGCGCGGTGAGCGACTGCTTTGCCACCGGTAGTTGACAGAACGAGCCCCCGGAGCCGGGGAGGGAAGAAGGGGCTTCGGCCGCATGCTCCGGGTGCACGATGCCGCCGCGCGAAATTCGAGGTAGGGCGCCGCCCCGGCTACTCGGGGATCTCCTTCAGCATGCGCTCGCACTGGGCGCGCGCCATCGGGCTGCTGAGGCTGTAGCAGTTCGGGCGCTGGACCTTGATGCGGATGGTCATCAGGTGGTCGATGGGGATTGGGTGGCCGCGATAGGTGGCGGGCCGGAACTTGTACCGCTCCAGGGCCCGGTTGACCGGCTCACCGAGGGTGGGCTCACTGGTGAGGACGAAGCAGTACCCGAGCGTGCCGTCGACACGGACGATGCAGTCGGCCTGGACGACGGGTTCCCAGTGGGTGATCTGCTTCCACTGGTCGACCGAGAGGACCGGGTCGGCACTGAAGGCCAGCTCCGGCGGGGTGACGCCATTCGACGCCTCGGTGAGGTGGGACTCTTCCTCCGTACCGCGGTCCTTCTGGGCGATCTCCAGCAGCGGCCCCGCCCGTTCCCGCCGCGCCCGCCGGCGAGCTGGTGGCGCAGCCGAGGGCGGCCATCGCCAGGGACACCACGAGCGCAGCTTTCACATCGCTCATCGGAGCCTGCGTACTCCCGGCTCATGGACGTGGCAACGGCTCAGGTGCGGTCTGGCTCCAGGTGACGATCTGGGTCATCTGGTCGGAGAGGTCCGTCATATCCCCGGGCGCCCCCTCCATGCCGATCGGCGTCTTGCGCGTGCCCTCCTCGATCGCTGCCCGGCGTCTACCACGCGCCCCGGAGCGCGCTGCGCGCGGCGCCACACCGAGCGCGCCCGGCCGATTCCTTCTCCCAAGTTCCCCACCTGGACAGGTCGGAGGTGAACGTCTCCTCCGAGGGCTTGCCGTTGTTCGGCCAGGTGCCCTGGTTCGTCATCTGCCAGGGCTGGGGGAAGGTGACGTACTAGCTCATCTCACCGACGATCGCCTTGGTGAACTCGTCCGTGTTGGCCTTGCCGCCCAGGTCCCCGGTCCGCGCCTTCCCGTCCGCGTACACCTTGAGCAGCGCGCGCTGGAGCCGGTCCGCCTGCTCCGGCATCCCCAGCCAGCCCAGCATCATCACCGAGGACATCAGCAGCGCGGTGGGGTTGGCCAGGCCCTTCCCGGCGATGTCCGGCGCCGTCCCGTGCGCGGCCTCGAAGACGGCGCAGTGCTCGCCGATGTTCGCGCCCGGCACCACGCCCAGCCCGCCCACCAGCCCGGCGCAGAGGTCGGACACGATGTCGCCGTAGAGGTTCTCCATCACCATCACGTCGTACTTCTCCGGGTTGCGCACCAGCTGCATGCAGAGGTTGTCGACGATCACCTCCTCGTAGGTGATCTCCGCGTGCTCGCGCGCCACCCTCCGGCAGCAGTCCAGGAACAGCCCGTCCGACAGCTTCATGATGTTCGCCTTGTGGACGGCGGTGACCTTCTTCCGGCCGTTCTTCCGCGCGTAGTCGAAGGCGAAGCGGGCGATGCGGGTGGACGCCTTGTCGGTGATGATCTTCAGGCTCTCCACCACCCCCGGGACCACGATGTGCTCCAGCCCGGAATACAGGTCCTCGGTGTTCTCGCGCACCACCACCAGGTCGACGTTCTCGTAGCGCGTCTTCACGTTCGGCACGTTCTTCACCGGCCGCAGCGACGCGTAGAGGTCCAGCGACTTGCGCAGGCCCACGTTGGCGGAGGGCAGCCCATGGCCCACCTTGGTCTCGGTGGGCCCCTTGAGCGCCACCCGGTTCCGCAGCACGGACTCCATGGTCTCGCGCGGGAGGTTGGTGCCCAGCCGGCTCACCACCTCGTTCCCCGCCTCGCACTCCTCGAAGCGCAGGGGCAGCTTCATCGCCTCCAGCACGCGCACCGTGGCGCGCACCACCTCCGGGCCGATGCCGTCGCCGAGGATGAGGGAGACCGCTCTGGGAGTCGCCGCCGCGCCGCCGCTTCCGGGATCCGTCATGGGGGCGCGGATCTAGCACCGTCCGGCGGCCGAATCTCGCCGCCCCTGGCCCTGCGCCGCTGGGGCACCCGCGGCGGGGCCAGCTCGTAGGGCCGGACGAACGCCTCCCACAGCGCGCGCCGCCTCGAGCGCGGCACCGGCCGCAGCTCCCCCAGCGGCGCCCGGCCCACGAACGACCCGGCGAACAGGGCCACCGCCAGCAGCGACCCCGTCCCCACCACGGCCAGCACCAGCCACCCGGGGATGAAGCCCACGTGCGCGCGGATGGCCAGCTCCTCCAGCGAGCCCGCGGTGCTGGGGTGGGCCCAGATCTTGATGAACCACGCCGCCAGCAGCACCAGCAGGATCGGCCCGTAGGCGCGGTTCATCCGGGTGGAGAGCGCCGCTCGCATGGACAGGCGCAGCACGGGGCGCTCCAGCTCGTTGGCCAGCTCGCGCATGGCGTCCGGGTCCTCCGGCTCGTGGCGGAGCAGCGGGCCCCAGAACCCGTGCTCCAGCAGCCGCAGCCGCCGGTTCCACAGGTCGTAGTAGCGGTAGCGCCGCGCCTCCAGCCCCAGGAAGGTGGCCACCATCCAGATCCCCACCAGCAGCGTCACGTGCGAGGTGCCGGCGGCGGAGAACGAGTAGGAGATGACGCCCGCGGTGGTGGTGAGCGCCCAGTTGGTGGTGGTGTCCAGCCGCATCCGCCAGCGGTCGGACCGGCCCAGCTCGCCGCGATAGAGCTGCGCCATCACCACGTCCGACGACCGGACCGCGGCGCGCTCGCGCTCGGAGGTGCTGTGGATGTCCTGCGGCATTGTCCCCCGGCGGTCGGACGGCTCGATAGGCAAGATGTGAACCGGACGCCCGCCGTTCAACCGCGCTTGCCACGACTCCGTCGCGTGCCCAACGTGCAAAGCGCCGTGTCCATCCTCGCGCCGTCCAGGAGATGCGTGACCGCGCTGGCCGAGCTGGTCGGCGCGGAGAAGGACCGCATCGCCCGGCTGTGGGCCAAGCGGCTGGTCGCCGACTCGCATGTGGAGGCGCCGAGCGCGTCCATCCGCGAGCCGCTCTCCGCCATGGTGTACGAGCTGGCCCGCCTGCTGAAGGAGCGGGGGGAGGACGCCATCCGCCTCTGGCCGGAGGCGGTGCGCGCGCACGGCCACCGCCGGTTCTCGGACCGGTACGAGGCCAGCGACCTGGTGCGCGAGATGGAGGCGCTCCAGGAGGTGCTGCTGTTCGTCTACGCGCGGCGGCGCGGCGGCGTGGACCCGGACGTGGCGGAGCTGATCGCCGAGCTGGTGGGGGAGGGCACCGCCGCCGCGGTGGCCTCCTTCACCCGCGTGCTCCGCACCGAGGAGGTCCGCTTCCGGGAGGCGGCGCTGATGGAGTCCGTCCTCCACCACGTGGACGTGGGCATCCTGGTGGCGGAGGAGGACGGCACCATCACCTTCGGCACCCCGCCCATCGAACGGCTGCTGGGCGTGCCGGTGCGGACGCTGCGCGGGGCGGCGCAGGAGCGGCTGGCGGCCGTGCTGCGGCTGCGCGGCGCGCGCCACCTGGACGGGGCGCCCTTTCGCGCCGCGGAGCTGCCGCTGCTGCGCGCCCTGCGCGAGAAGGCCCCCGTGCGCGGGGTGTCCTGCGTGCTCCGGCGGCCCGACGGCGCCGAGCTGACGCTGGAGATGAACGCGGTCCCGCTCTTCGACGACTCCGGCGGCGGCGAGCTGGTGGGCGCCATCCAGACCTTCGCCGACCGGACGGAGAGCGCCTCCAAGACGCGCGAGCTCTCGCGGGCGTACCGCGACCTCTCCGAGGTGCGGGGCCAGCTCCTCCAGCGCACGCGATCGCGCGCCCTGGGCCAGCTCGCGGCCAGCACCGCCCACGCGCTCAACAACTTCCTCAACGTGCTCCGCCTGCGGCTGACGCTGCTGCGCAAGGACGCCCGCCCCGACCATCTGGACGCGCTGGACCGGCTGACGCGCAACCTGGGCGACACCATCGGCCGGCTGCAGAGCTTCTCCTCCGAGAGCCCGGGCGAGGAGCCGGTGGAGGTGGAGCTGGAGGGCGCGGTGCGCGAGGCCATCGAGCTGACCCGCGAGCGCCTGGAGGCGGGCGAGCACCCGGTGCAGGTGGAGGTGAGCTCGCTGCAGCGCGGGCGCGTGATGGCGGAGCCGGTCTTCCTCCGCGAGGTGGTGATGGGGCTGCTGCTGGCGGCGCGCGAGCGGATGCCCCAGGGCGGCCGGGTGCTGCTGGCGGCGCAGCTGATCGAAGGGGCGGCCGTCCTCCAGATCACCGACGAGGGGCCGCCGCTGGACCCGGAGGAGCTGTCTTCGATGTTCGACCCGCTCAAGGGCAAGCCGGCGGCGCCGGACCGCTCGCTGCTGCTGGGCGTGGCGAGGACGGAGGTGCAGCGCTGGGGCGGCGAGCTCCACGTGGAGCCGCAGGGGGAGCCGGCCCGCGGCGTCACCTTCACGCTCAAGCTCCCGCTGGTGGCGGCGCCGGCGGCCGAGCGCACCCCGGCGGCCGCCGCGGGCGAGCCGGAGCGACGGCGCATCGGGCTGCGGGTGCTGGTGGTGGACGACGACCCGGACAACGCGTGGATGCTGGCGCAGGTGCTGGGGGACGAGGGCTACCAGGTGCAGGTGGCGCACAGCGCCTCGGCGGCGCGAGAGCTGTGGTCCCACCAGCACTTCGACGCCGCGCTGCTGGACGTGATGATGCCGGACGTCTCCGGGTGGGAGCTGGCGCGCGAGCTGCGCCAGACCTGGCCGGACATGCTGCTGGCCATGGTCACCGGCGCCGACGTG
>Ga0209382_10011492_pt1 | contig 10995 bp, 8 predicted proteins | sample SoiMetdeltSBSDD5_FD_187599 | JGI IMG/M metagenome (GOLD analysis project Ga0209382, IMG submission 187599) | Bulk soil microbial communities from a Populus tree surrounding site in Tennessee, USA - Soil MetaG P. deltoides SBSDD5 (SPAdes) (version 2) | ecosystem: Environmental > Terrestrial >...
GCTTCCACACCATCACCCTCGAAGACCGCAACTTGCCGGCGATCGCCGAGAAACGTGTCCTCAAATGCAAGAGCCCGGCAGCCCGTGCCGAGTTGGATGCCGCTTTCGCGCAGACGGCGAAAATCCGTGAGGCAGTGATGAACACGCTGCTGACCAGTGAGGGTGACCGGGAGATGTTCCACAAGCTCTATCCGTTCAGCCCGGCGCTGGTGCAGACGTTGATTGCCGTCTCCAGTGTGCTGCAGCGCGAGCGCACGGCCCTCAAGGTCATGATGCAACTGCTGGTCGAGCAGCGCGACACGCTCACGGTGGGCGACATTCTTGCCGTTGGTGACCTGTTCGATGTTATCGCCCACGGCGATGAGGCGTTCAGTCAGGAAACGGCGATTCACTTCGACAACGCCAAGCGTCTCTACCATCAGAAGCTCTTACCGCTGTTGGAAAAACTGCATGGCCGACGCGAACACGTAGAACGTCTCTCCTACGATGACCCGAGGCTCGTCGCGTTCCGCAACGACGACCGCCTAGTGAAAACCCTGCTGCTGGCGGCGCTCGTGCCCGGTGTGGAGTCGCTCCGCGCCCTGAATGCCGAGCGGCTCGCAGCGCTCAATCATGGCACCATCAAGACGCCGATTCCCGGTCGTGAAGGCCAGGAAGTCCTGCGGCGCTGCCGGAGCTGGGCCGCCAGTGTGGGGGAGATTCGCATTGGTGAAGAGGCGGCGAACCCCACTATCTCCATGCAACTCTCTGGCGTCGATACGGAGACCATCATTGAACAGGCTCGCGGTGAGGACAACCAGGGAAACCGTATCCGGCGCGTCCGCCAGATGCTCTTCGAGCAACTTGGCATTGCCGGGGAGCTGGAGTTCGAGCAGTATCACGATTTTCTGTGGCGTCAGACCAAACGGTCGTGCATTGTGTTGTTCAGGAACATCCGTGAGCTGCCAGACACCTCGCTCGACAACACCGATGAGCGGTGGAAGCTGATTATCGATTACCCCTTCGACGAGGCTAGTCACGGCCCACGTGATGATCTGAGCCGCGGGCAAGCGTTTCGCCATAATCATCCTGGTGGGGTGAAGACGCTCTGTTGGATTCCGGCCTTCTTCAGCATCGAGGCTCAAAAGGATCTGGGAATGCTGGTTATCTTGGAGCACATTTTGACCGGTGAGCGGTTTGCGCAATACGCTAATCACCTGTCACCGCAGGACCGGCAGGCGGCGAAGTCATTATTGGAAAACCAGCGGAGCGTGCTCCGGCAGCGTGTGCAGAGCCATCTGGAAGCGGCCTATGGCCTGGAGGCATTGACACCTGGCTCACTCGATACGACACACGAGCTCGAGTTGCACGAGCGGTTTGTGTCACTCCAGCCTGGTTTCGAGCCACAACCGCCTGTCGCTGCGAGCCTGGCCGGGGCCATGGAGCACCTGTTGAGTCAGGCTCTGGAACACGAGTTCCCGGCTGCACCGCTCTTTGAAGCAGAGATCAAGACTAGTAATTTACAGAAGGTCTATGAGCAGGTGAGAGCGGCAAGCCAAACAGAGGACGGACGGGTGGCGATCGACAAGCCGTTGCGTCCACTGCTGCGGCATATCGCCAATCCCTTGCGACTGGGTGAGATGGGGTACGACGCCACGCACTTCGTGCTTGGGCAACACTGGAAGAACCACTTTACGAGGAAGGCGGCCGAGACAGGGAGGACGATTGACGTCAGTCAGCTGCGAACATGGATTGATGAGCCAAAGCCGATGGGACTACCTCGTGACGCTGAAAATATGGTGATTCTGCTCTTCGCCGAGCAGACCGATCGTTCGTTCTTTCTCCATAGTGCGCCGTTTGATGCGACGTTAACGAACCTTCCAGATCGGCTCGAACTCCGCGAACAGCAGCTCCCGCAGCCGGCGCAGTGGGACATCGCCGTTGAGCGCGCTGGTCATATCTTTGGCGTAGCCGCTTCGCCACTGCTCAAGGCCAGCAATGTCATCGCCCTTGCGACAGACGTGAAGCAGAGGGTAGCCAGCGCCCGTCATGCCTGTCAGACATACCGTCAGCGATTGCAGGATCGCTTCGGAAAGCTGGGGATCGATGCTGCCAACACCAATCGCATGCAGACGGCAATCGCAACGCTGGCCATGATTGAACGCCTCTATGATGTAGAACCTGCCGAAGTTGTCGATGTCCTGGCTACTGCACACGTCGCAACATCAGAATCCGCCATGGGCGAGTGCCTGAGCAAAGCAGAGAAACTCGCCGAGCGTCTGGATGCCACGGCTTGGGAGATTCTTGAGGCAACTGCCAGACTGACGGACGAGCGCAAGACGACGGCGGACGAGATTCGCACGATCATCTGTCAGGGGCTGGCGAGCGATGAGCACGTCATCCCGCTTGCCGCCGCACTCCAGGAAGCGCAGGCAAAGGCTGTGCGGTTACTGACGACATCGACTCCACCCCCAGGACAGCAAGCTGCACCAAAGCCTGTGCCCAGACCTGGACGCACCATTCTCCGACAGGGCGCAGAGCAGCATCTGACTCTGCATGCCGTACAGGACTTAATCGCACGCTTGGAGCACGAGTTGCAAGCAGGCCAGGAGATCCATTTCACGCTGAGCTGGATCATTGAAGAAGGTGGGCCGACGCAGTGATGACAGCAGCACCGACGTTCAGTCAAATCAAGGCCCAGGTAACCGCCATTCGTCAGAAGGTTCCCAACGCGCGGGTGATCGGCATTCGTGCGGCGAGACGATGGACAGGCGAACGGCTCAAGCAGGATGGCCAGGAGACCTTTCGCATTGAGCAATGCGATTCCCCGCTGCATATGCGCATGGTGCTGCAAAGTGATGATGGCACTGCGATTACAGTCCTCATCACCAGTCTGGAAGAGGGGGAACTGGGCGATGATATCCTGGTGCGTCTTGCCAGGCGTCGGCTATTTTCTATTGATAGCTGGCAGATTGTCAAGCTCTTGTTTCAGGCCCGCACGATTGATCCCCGTATTACCCAGCACGGCTGGCTGGCCGAATATCTCCTGGAGGCGGTCCCTGTAGATGGCTTTCCACCTGCACCCGGCGGATTCCTTGACGCTGAGACTGTCTGGCCGATCCTCCTGGGCCGGCATATGGGTTTCGTCACTGACCGGCCGGACTTGCTCGCATTGCTCCAATGGTCTCTCAACCCTGAGAACATTGAGCGGCTCCAAGCCACCCCAGCACCCTTCAGGCAGGCAGCCACTGCATGGCTCACCTATCAGGCTGGCCCTGCTGCCGAGGCAGTCCTGCACTGTGTTGCCGCCAACAAACGCCCTGATGCACTGGCCATCGGTCTGGCTGCGGGCGTCGTGTTCAATGGTGTGGCGGCGGGACAGTTAGAGAGGGCCGCGGGCAAGCTCGAAGAACGCTACCTCGGAGGGAAGACGCTCGATGCCGGCATCATCGAGCGCTGGCACGCGGCGGCGACAGAAATTGTGAGTCTGCAACTCACGGATGCCCAACTCAAATACAGACAGCTCTCTCGCGCTGATGAAATCCTGCGCGCAGTTCAAGCCGATCCCTATGCCTACCTCAGTCGCACCTCGCCGCTTGGCTTTGATCAACGCCTCGCCCGATTTGGCACACGGCTCTCTGAGGCAGTGCTGAGCACTACTCCTACGACGCTTGAACCATTGACTGCGGCACGGCAGGAGATTCTCGCGCATGACCAATCCCAACGCGAGCGCCGTCGCCTCGACCGGATTGATATGGCCCTCCGGCTGCTCCAGTGGCTTACGCATGCGGATACGGCTGCTACGCTCTCTTGCCAATCGTTGGCCGACGCTGCTGCGTATCACCTCGCCGAGGGAGGATTTGTCGACTGGGCACGCCTCTCGCTGCGTATAGGGGACCCGGTACGCGAGCTGTCAGAAGCGTATGCCCGTCTCTTCAACACGGTCACGGCGATGCGTGAACAGCAGGCCCAGCACTTCGCCGAGCTGCTGCGGGACTGGACGGTGGCTGGTTCAGTTGGTGATGGGATCATTCCCGTTGAACACATCCTGGACGAGATCGTTGCGCCTCTGGCCGCACAGGCTCCTGTGCTGGTGATTGTTATTGATGGTATGAGTGCTGCAGTTTGCCGAGAATTAGTTGCAGATATTACCCGGCGGGATTGGATTGCGCTCTGTGAGCCGGGGCGTGAGACGAATCGATCCGGATTGGCCACCATTCCCTCCATAACAGAAGTCTCGCGTACGAGTCTCCTATGCGGGCAATTGCTGCAGGGAAACGCCACGGTAGAGATCAACGGTTTTGCCGCGCATCCGGGGCTCCGCGCGCATTGCCGCAGCGGTGCGGGGCCTATCCTATTCCATAAAGCGTCTCTACAAGAGGCAGACGACGCCAGTTTGGCCGCCGAAGTGCGTGGAGAGATCGCTGCGTCGCAGCGCCGGGTTGTAGGTGTCGTGGTGAACGCCGTCGACGACTCACTCTTGAAGGGCGAGCAGATCGATACACGCTGGTCACGTGACGAGATCAAGGTGCTGCCAACCCTGCTGTATGAGGCAAAAGCGGCGCACCGCATGGTCATCTTGCTTGCTGACCATGGCCATGTGTTGGATCACCAGGCGCAAGGGCGGTCACGCGAGGGTGGAGAGCGTTGGCGTATCGACGACGGCAGACCCGCTGCAGATGAGTTGCCATTGACCGGAAGCCGCGTGGTGATCCCCGACAACCATCGGCTCATCGCTCCCTGGACCGAGAAGGTCCGTTACGGCGTGAAGAAAAATGGGTATCACGGCGGCGTGTCGCCTCAGGAGATGGTTATTCCCATTACCGTGTTGTGTGCGAGTGATACCTGTCCGGCTGGATGGCGCGAGGCATCCATTACCACACCTGCCTGGTGGGACGAGCCGTTCCTGGAGCAGAAGCCAGCCGCAGAGGTTCCGGTACGTCTCAAGCCCAGTAAGCCTAGGGGACTCGGGCCGTTGTTCGACTATGTCCAGGAAGCGACGGCCGTGGCGCAACCTGTAACCAGTGCAGCAACTCCAGAAGACCCCGTCCCTGCGTGGATACCAGCTTTCTTAGCCTCGCCGATTCTTGCTGAGCAGAAACATCTCGCTGGACGTACCGTGCCTGCCGACGAGATCACCATCAAGCTGCTGACAGCTCTTGATCGCCAGGGTGGGAAGTTGACTTCAACCGCGTTGGCGCGTGCCATCGATTATCCATTGCTCCGTTTGCGCGGACTGGTGGCGGTGATGCAGCGTGTACTGAATATCGACGGGTATGCGGTGCTGACACGTGATGAGGCGTCCGATACGGTCGAATTGCATTGCGGCCTCCTCTGGAGACAATTTGACTTGATCTAATGGACACGATAATGATCAGTCCCCAAAAGCGACAAGAGATCATTGATGCCTTACGGCATGGTACTGTGCCGGGGAGCAGCCTCGATGCCTTTGCCGTAGGGTTGGAAGGTTTTGCGGCAACCCTGGATGAGGAGTTGTACAAAGTCAGGACTGGTGGCAGTGTATTCAAAGCTGTGCGGGGCGAGTATGGATGCGGCAAGACCTTTTTTGCGCGCTGGTTGGCGGACCAGGCACGGAAAATGGGCTTTGCCACCTCTGAGGTTCAGATCGCCGAGACGGAGACACCGCTGCACCGTTTAGAGACCGTGTATCGCCGCCTTACAGAACGATTGGCGACTGCGGATACGCCTCAGGGAGCACTGCGCAATATCGTCGATGGCTGGTTCTTCACACTGGAGGAAGATGTCCTGGCAGAGGGGGGCATTGCGGCGCATGCCGTCCAAGGATTGCTGCAGCGCACGAACGATTTATTGGAACAGCGACTGGCCAGGGTGACAAGCTTGGCGCCGAGGTTTAGTGCGGCCTTGCGCGGGTATCGGCGCGCCCAGGCGGAGGGTGATGTGGCCACGCCGGAGGGCATCATGGCGTGGCTGGCTGGGCAACCGAATGTGGCAGCCCACGCCAAACGGTATGCCGGCGTGAAGGGAGACTTGGACCACTTTGGGGCTTTGAATTTTCTGCAAGGTATTCTTGCTGTCCTCCGCGATGCCGGTCAGGCTGGCCTCTTGCTCATCTTATTGATGAAATTGACGCAGGCAGATGCGCGGGATTGTACCTCCTGATCACCGGTACCCCCAGCCTTCTTTGAGGGCCCTCAGGGTATTCAGCGGCTCGAACCCTTGGCCCAGCGTCTACATGTTGATTTTCAGTCAGAGGTTCGTTTCGATAATCCGCGCGCCGTGCAGATTCGTCTCCCGGCTTTCGACCTTGACCGGCTGTGCCTGGTCGGGAACAAAGTCCGCACGATCTTCATGCAGCATACGCCAGCAGCGGCGCGTATTGCCCAGCGGTGTGATGATGCCTACATCCGTGACCTGGCCCAAGCTGTGACGGGGAAACTCGGCGGGAAAGTTGGCATTGCACCACGCATTTTTCTCAAGAAATTGGTCGCCGACGTGTTGGACCGGATTGATCAGTTCGAGGATTTCCATCCGCGACAGCATTATGCCCTCACCATGCATGACGTAGAGCTGATGCCTGTAGAACGGCAGGCCATGGGCGCGACAGACGTCGATGCGATTGAGTTGGCGTTGTGAGCAACTTTGATACGCTCCATCCTGTCTTGCAACACCACATCGTGAACAGCCTGGGATGGCGGGAGCTGCACCCGTTCCAGGAGGCGGTCATCCCTACGATTCTTGCCGGGAAGCATCTGATCATCCTCGCGCCGACTGCTGGAGGGAAAACGGAAGCGGCTTTCTTCCCTGTGCTCTCCCGGATGCTGTCCGAAGGGTGGATTGGACTCAGTGTCCTCTATATTTGTCCGATCAAGGCGCTCCTCAACAACTTAGCCGTCCGGCTCCAGCGGTACTGCGCACTCGTGGGACGGCGAGCAGCACTGTGGCACGGAGACATCACAACCTCGGTCCGCCGGCAGATCCTCCGCGATCCCCCTGATTGTCTGCTGACGACGCCGGAGTCGTTGGAAGTGATGTTAGTATGGCACCGCTGAGTGGTGGACCTTCGCTGGGACCGGCGCAAATGCCATGCTGGCCTCGGCATGGTCGCAGGCGATGGAGCACCGTGTCATCTATGACAGCTTCACAGTCACCAGTGAGGCGTATGGCTCTCGTCATACGATTGAACGAGCGCTTGGCGAACTGCAGGCACATGAGGTGAGTGAGACATCCGTGGCAGTAGAGGACTCCGCGATTGAAGGCCTGAAATTCTCTGAGTGTCTACCGCATGACCTTGCACAGGACATGCTTCGGACGCGGCTCTGTGATCTCCAAGCTGTGCAATACATCTCGGAGCAGCCTGTGAGATCTGTTTCCGTATGAATCCTTCATATAGCCTCTTCTCTGCCTATATATATTTCTGGACGCAACGGGGCAAGCCCTGTAAATTTGTGGGAAGCATGGCGTTATGCTCGATCGAGAGCAAGCATTGAGGATTTCTATTGCATGGATGAACACTGCCATTTTTGGAGGGGTGTTAAGCTGACGTAAATGTCCCAAGAGTGTCCCATATGGCGTTCTGTGAAAAATAACACCTTGGAGGATATTATAAGATGCCGGTGGATATCGCCGATATTCGCACTATTGTCGACGCCCAAGACCAATGGCGCAGTCGGCAGACGATCAATCTTATTGCCAGCGAAAATGCCCAGAGCCCGGCGGTACGCGCTATCCAGAACTGTGATTTTATGGCCCGCTACGCCGAGGGCCACCCGAATCGGGGCGATGCAGTCCGACGCTATTATCAGGGCACGCGCTACATTGACCAGATCGAGACCATGGCGCGCGAGGAACTGTTAGCGCTGACGCACTGTCGTCAGGCCGATGTCCGTCCCATTAGTGGGAATGCCGCCAATACGGCAATTGCCCTGGGCTATTTACGAGGTGGCGACGCCGTCATAGTGAACTCGACACCCGCCGGTGGACACATCAGTCATAACACCATCGGCGTGTTCGGCCGACGTATCCAGACTCGTGGTCTGTCGCTCAGCCTGGACGCACCCAAGCATATTCCGTTGCACTACTTCCCGCTGGCCGAGGACCTGTATCACCTGGATGTGCAGAAGAGCCTCGATCTCATTGATCAGGTGGCACCGCGTCTGCTGGTGCTGGGCAAGAGTCTGTTTTTGTTTCCTGAGCCAGTACAGGAATTTGCCGCCGTGTGCCGTGAACGGAGCATTCCCATCCTGTACGATGCGGCCCATGTCTTTGGTTTGATCGTAGGCGGCCAGTTCCAGGATCCCTGGCGCGACGGCGCCACGTGGGTAACCGCCAGCACACACAAAACGTTCCCTGGCCCACAGCGTGGGGTGATTGTGGCGGATCTGGATGAGGAAAATGAGCGCAAGTACTGGCCCTCGGCCGACCGCGGGGTATTCCCTGGCTCGTCCAGTAATCATCACCTCCACACCCTGCCAGCGTTGCTGGTGGCCATCCGAGAGATGCACCAGCACGCCACCGCCTACGCCGCTCAGGTTGTCCGCAATGCGCAAGCCCTAGGGCGGGCGCTGGATGACGAGGGGATCCGAGTGGAAGCGCGGGATTTTGGCTATACGGCGAGTCATCAGATTGCCGTCAATGTGGCGGCCTACGGGGGGGGCGTGGCGGTGGCGCAGCGCCTGGAGGCGAACGATATTATCGTCAACTACAACCTGCTACCGCGCGATACAGAGCCACGCAATCCGTCGGGGCTGCGTATCGGCGTGCAGGAAATGACGCGCTATGGCATGCGTGAGGACGCCATGCAGCGTCTCGCCGGACTGCTGGCTGATGCGATCAAGGGCAAGACGATCACCGACGCTGTGCATGCCTTGCGCGCGTCGTATAGTACCTTACAGTATGTATAAATATAGAGGACAGACGATGGTAACCATCTGGCGAGGGATAGGAGTTGTCTATACGCTGGTGCTGCTGGCCTCGTGCAGCAGTCAGAAATCGGCACAGGTGCCCCTCGCACCGCAGATGCCGGCACTCGAGAAAGTCTACCAGGACGGCCGCCTGGCCTTTAAGGAACGCCGCTACGACGAGGCTGCAGCACAGTTTGCCCAGGTCGTGGCTGCTGACCCAGAACATTTGAAAGCACGCCTCAACTGGGCCGCGGCCCTGTCCTATCTCAATAAACCAGCAGAGGCCATTGTGCAATGCCAGTATGTGCTGGCACGCGATCCGACTAACGCTGAAGCCTATTATCAATGGGGAGCTGTGCTGCGGCGTATGGGGCAACATCAGGAAGCTGTAGAGAAATTTGATCAAGCGTTTGCTCTCAAGCCCATGGCTGAGCTGTTACAAGAGGACCCCCTATTGCAGCAGCGACTCCAGGCGTACCTGAAAGGGCAGCGTCGCCAGGCGTTTGATGCCGATGTGGCACAGCCGAAGCCTCCTCCCGAAGGCGACCAGGAGAGCCGTCCATCAACCGGACGCTGAGCGCTCGAGTGCCATTGGGCACTGGAGAAGCTCAGGAGCTGTCGCGCTATGATCAAGTGGTGGATCTGCTGTGGCCTCGGAGACGGTCACGATAGACCAGGGGTTCGGAAAAGATGGCGAAGAGCGGACCCATAGCGGGTGAGACCTGGTCATCATTGATCATGACGCCTGCGCGGTGTTGGGCGACCATGCCGGTCACACCTTTTCCAAGTCCCACCTGTATGGCCTCCATCCAATCCCCCAGGCCGTACCAGGCACGCGGGATCAGAGTCTGGATGGACTCGTCCCGGAGATATGTGCTCCCCGAGGTCCCACGGACCAGTTCCACCGCACGTCGTGTGATCACCTGCAAGAGCACGGTCAGGTCGAGTTCACGCGTGATCTCACCCGTCACGACCTGTATGGCCTCAAGACGTTCCGTGCGTTCCGCCAGGAGCTCTTCGGTCTGCGCGCGTTGACGGATTGCTTTGCCGAGTTTGGTATTGGCTTCCAGGAGCTGCTGGGTACGTTCCTGCGTGCGCAGCTCGAGGGTCTCGTTCGTGAGCTGGCTCTCATAGACATGCCGTTGTAAGACATTGACCATCGAGCGCAAGGTGCCGGCCAACGCCTCAATGTCGGTCACGAGGCTGTATAGCCAGGCAATGGCTTGATGACGGAGGAGTTTTTCTGGAAGGTGCGTAGTAACCTTCGTCAGACGTGCCAGTGGTGCCATCAACCGACGTCCCCGGCATGCCGCTACTAGGCATGCCGGGACGGCAAGCAACAGGAGCCACAAAGCGGCATGTGAGGCAGTCATGGTCATATAAGTCCACCCTGTCACCAGGCACGCAGGCGGCATACCATCTTTAGCCTTTGGGGAGGCCGAGCACGCGTTCGCCAATGATGTTGAGCTGAATCTCGGCTGTCCCACCAGCGATGGTGGCAGAACGGGAGCGCAAAAAGCTGAACTGCCAGGCACCGTCCTGCACCGCCCAGGGTGAACCGTGCATGAGTTGGGCATAGGGACCTTCAAGTTCCATCGCCAGCTCCTGCGCGCGCTGCCCAAGGCGCGTCAGCGCCAGGCGATGCGCCGAGCCCTCTGGCCCAGGCGGCAGACCGCGTAGCCGTTTGGTGAGACAGCGGTACCCATAGTATTTCACGGCTTCGCTTTCCGTATAGAGCTGCGCCAGCCGTTGCCGAATGACAGGCTCCTGGTGTCGTCCGCGCTGTCGGGCGAGGTCGATCAATTCCTGGATCAGCACTTGCACGTTCGCTTGCCCCAAAATGGACGTGGTAGCGCGTTCATGCATGAGGAGACCAATGCCCACCATCCAGCCGTTGTTCAGCTCGCCTACCAGGTTGTCGCGGGGGACACGCACGTTTTCGAAAAAGACCTCATTGAACTCTGACTCCCCCGTGATCTGCTTGAGCGGTCGGATGGTGACGCCGGGACTGTGCATATCCACAATAAAACAGGAAAGCCCCTGGTGTTTGGGCACGGTCGTATCGGTGCGGGTCAGCAAAAAGCAAAAAGCCGCATCGTGCGCATAACTCGTCCACACCTTCTGCCCGTTAATC
>Ga0209382_10011494_pt1 | contig 10991 bp, 10 predicted proteins | sample SoiMetdeltSBSDD5_FD_187599 | JGI IMG/M metagenome (GOLD analysis project Ga0209382, IMG submission 187599) | Bulk soil microbial communities from a Populus tree surrounding site in Tennessee, USA - Soil MetaG P. deltoides SBSDD5 (SPAdes) (version 2) | ecosystem: Environmental > Terrestrial >...
TTTTTTTGGTTAGTTGTTGGGGTCAAGAGTTTGTTCAATCATTTTCTGAAATCCAACCAGAGCAGGCGGAACTTCCGGGTTACCATCGTCAAAACTAATCTTTTTATATTTATTTTCCCATTGTACAGTTAGCTCTATTCTAGAATGACCAGGCGAACTATCTACGATATAGTTGTCCTTCAAAGCGAAAAAGTAAATATCCACAGATTCATCTATTAAACTTGCCAGTAACTGTTCAGTAATTTTAGAAGTAAAATCTATGTGATTAAGATTTCTTTTTTTTTAAATGAGACATCACCATTTGGAAAAATCGACACAGAATAATCAGGCGATTCTGATTCATCCTGAAATTTCTCCATTTTTATGACAAAATTATCATTACTCAATGGTATAAAGATTATTAGAAAAAATATTAAAGTATTTCTAAACTAGTGGTCATTCATAAGTAACTATAGAAATATTTTCAATTTCCACTATTTCTTTTATATCCATAGTGTTCTTATCTGCTTTTATAACGGGGACGATAGTCACAACAAATTCCTTACTTTGCTTACCTAAAATTCGTAACTGTTCAGTGATTACTAATCTCTTGAAGCCGCGAGTTAAGGGATGTTCAGCTCTAAAATCGTAATTTCCAGTCTTGCCAACTATGTCACAATGACCAATATCACCAAAACATCCGCCGTGACCAAAAATATGGTAACAGCCGACATAATTCTCTTCCAAAGTTCTAGGAGTGTTCACGTCAGCATTCTCATTATTTAAGAATACATAACCAGTATATGACTCGGTTCCATGCCCAATACCATGAAATTCAATATCAGCTCTATAAAATTCACTGCACTGCCCTATATCTAGCGTAATAGGTTTCGAGTGGTATCGTTTTAATTGCTTGTTCCCCTCATCCTTTTTTTGAATTTTCTTAGTTTTTCTCATTTGTGACATCTCCTAAACCCTCTCCGGAGTACTAGATGCAGCTGATACAGATGCATATTCATAACCCAGTCTTTTTACATCTAACACTTGTGAGACTGTAAATGGAAACGGTTCTAATATCTCGTTTAACAAATCTGGTGGGAACCCGATATCTGCACGGTTCATTTGCCAAATTCTCCAAATTCTATCTATATTGGTATGATGCGCCCAAAAAATAGGGTCAAAACCAGCGGTAGCAACCCTTGACATAGAGCCTCCAACCCACACATGAATAGAATCGTGTATTTCTTCCAAGTCATCCTCAAAGTCTGCAAAATCGCTCCTGGAAAGTACGACGTTTACATCTTGTCTGGAAGGTAAATCTGAAGGATTGCTGGGGTCCCGAAATGTATCTTGATTTAGTGGTGGATTTGCAGAAGGTACAAAAATACGTGACTTTAGTAACGGATTTGCTTTTCCCGTACTATCTCTTAGCACTGTATAAGCTCTGGGTAATCCTAACTGCCTGGAGGTATTAGAGCTCCAATCCCACCATGGGAGTGTTACACCAGGAACCTGTTCTTGCAAGCTCTGCTCAAGCCAGTACAAATACGCGCGATGCCAAGGACAGAATAGTGGGAGGTTTCTTTGTTCACCTCTACGTCTCCAATGATGCCAGCACTTGAATTGAGGTGAACCATGAATGCCTGCTATATAGTTAAAACCTCTATTGTCCCTAATTTCCATCAATCTTGAAAATGCAAGTCTAAGTTTCTGAAGTTCATCGGGTGTAAAATTCTGAATATTCTTTCTTAAATTCAATTACTAGAAATTTTATAACAATTTCAAATATTTAAGAATATTCGTAATTAGTCTATTAATAATAGGTTCTACAGTAATGTTCATTTCCTCAGGGACGATTCCATTTGGGACAGGACAGGACCATTATATTTTAGGTCAAGCCCAAATCCACTTTGGCTTTTTGAAAATCGTCTTCCCAAATCCATAGTCTATAACACGGAGGGATTTTGTAAAATCCAAACTTGTCTACAATTTCTAGATTCCTAAGATCCACACATATTCTCTGAAATGCATTTTTAATTCCTGCTTGCGCCGTTGTAGCTGTTCCTAATTTTATACACATACGATATTCATATCCCAATAAAACCTTGGAACCAAATTCGTGCCACATGCCTTTCTTGTCAAACCATGCCTTCTCAGCAGATGCGATTGCCTTGTTCAAGTCAATGTTTCTTGGCAGCGACGGATAGATAGGAAAGAATGCTGCCCATCCTTCTTCAATCATTTCAATATTGAATGTTCTCCTATTGGTATCATTTTGTGGGGGCAGTGGATCGTTGGCGGTTCCGGCAAAGTAAGGTGCTATGTACGCAAGTAATCTTCCGTATGTATCGATTATTTCTCCTGTAGGGATAATTGCAGTTCTCCTTTTTTTTCCATTAGGCCTGGTAAGCCGTTTTTCTAAAATCTCCTCAAATTTCTTTGTTGCAGCAATTCCTGCATTGATATGTTTTGAAGCAGCATTTGTGCTCAATCTGGTAATAAGGTATTTTCTGAGCTCAACAGGTAGATCTCCGTAAAAACCATCTGTCAGTCGTTGTTTGCATTTGTCAAGTTTGGCTGACTAACCTCTGGACGACCAGCATATCCTGCTTTTTCTGGAGTATCACATGAGACCATTCTGATGGGTTGGTCTGTGACAGGCGTGTCTCCATCAGATACTCTAAGCAATGATCCAGGTCTTGCCGCACGAAAGTTCCTAGGATAATTAAAGTTAACTTGTACTGCCATATTCTTCTTAAATTGGTAATATTTTAAAAGAATTTTTCTATCATTCCTTCGGATTCAATGATGGGTCTTTACTTCCACCAGTCGAGCAACTACGTCGAATTGGCGTAATCAATCTAACAAAATGTCCCATGCCGATCCCAACCACTACGTAGTATTCGAGCTACCGTATATCGCCAAGTAGTTTAATTTTCTTTTCTTTTATGAGCTACAATGTAGAACCTGTTGCAAATAGTTGATTGATTTACTATTTTTTCGGCGCCGAAAAAACATAAATTAAAAATGAGGTAATTTATTTTGTCTCTAGAAAGGAACAGTCAAATTTATCACAATTGACTGCAGAGGTTCAAAATACTCTTGGCTATTAAGTTTGAAATGAATGGATCACTGTTACCCAAACGAATTAACGCAATCTAGTCAAGTCCAAATTGTCTAAGAAGATATCTTGTCTATTTCAGAACTGATCTTTAGTATACCTTCAGGGACACCCTCAGAACCAGTATACCACCTAATGAACGCGCCCTTGAGTTGCCATGTAGCGATTAGCTCGAATTCGAAAGCATCTGATACGTTTCCAGGTGGGTAAGAGTATCTATCTGCTTCAAAAAATCCATTGTCAGTGAATGTGGCAATTAATTTTTTTTCATCTTCATTGGATAGTTTCTTTAAAAGCTGATCATTTCTTAACAATTCCTTTGTGATCGAATCGTACGAAATTACGTTTTTGATACCAGCAATACCGCCAGAAATCCTATACACAAAGGCAAATACGGGGTAAGGCCTTTCTTGTTCCATAAACAAAATATTGAGCTAGCACTATATACGCTTTTTTTCTCATGTCCAAACATGTACTCATCTCAAGATTCGATTATGATTATTGATCCTAACGGCGAAATCATTCAAAGCTGATTTTATTAGTGACTTTAGGCCCGAGTAAATAAATATACTTATTAGATGGCCTTAATAAAGTAGGCCGTTGTCACTATCAATAAAAAATTGTGTCGCTGGATTTGCAAAATTATTTCCTAAATTAAATGAGAATTTGTCTCTGCCGTCAGTTCTATTCCTGTCGGTACTTGCAGCTGTTTTTGGTATTAGTATTAATATAGAATTCATAATGGCCCAATCCGATCCTATATTAGGTATCGCAGTTACGGGCGACATACACTGTGGTGATCAAGGAAAAAATACGATAAATAAGATAGAGGAGTATCAGGCGAACGGTACAGTGGACAAGGTGTTGTGGCTGGGCGATTTATCTTATAAAAAAACCCAAAATTGTTTTTTTGAGGAGTCAAACCGATTGCCCATAAATGATACTCTAGCAGTAGTGGGAAATCACGACGACACTGAAGACGGAGCAAATGAAGAAGAAGAGGATAATATTAAACTCCGTAACCAGACATTAGAAAAGTACGGTTTACCTGCTAAAGGTTACTATAATAGAACATGGCATGTAACAGATCCACAAAGTAATTCAAGTAATGATGTCTTAGTAATAGGAATGTATACGCATGCCGAATTTGAAGAAGATTCTGACCAGTTTAATTTTATTAAAAAAACCTTAAATGATAATGCTAATCTATCGAAACCAGCTCCTCTCATAATAGTGATGATGCATAAGCCTATGGTCACATGTAAGTGCGAACATCCAAAAGATGATGATGATAAATTACCTGATGCCCGTCGTTACCATCCACTCTTTGCACAATTTGGGGTTGATCTTGTTCTGCAAGGCCATAATCACAATGTGCAGTATTATGACCCCGTTGACGGCGTGATGTATATCTTATCTGGTGCAGGTGGCAAGGGGCATCACGTCTTTGATAACAACGAGAAGTTTCCACGATCTGGTACTGGTATTAGTAATATTACCAAAACTTATAGTAATGATGATACATTTGGATTTACATTGTTGGAGGCCAACTTTGATACTAATGAGCTAAAGGGAAGTTTAATTTCAAATCGAGGAACACCAGAGAGTGGCTCTAATTTTACAATGCAATTTGCAGATTAAATCTAGTGTTTAATGAATTCCTTGGACAGCAATCTGGATCCTAAAAACGTAATGGTACTTAAATGGGATTAGAAAACAAATTTACTATTTTCTACCGTCCACGTGGGTCTATTCTAATTCAATCATTTGTATAGAATTGAATAATGAATATTTTCTTTGATATAAACAAAAGAGTTATTGTTTTCATCAAAATTTTTATTATAGTCAATACTCCAATATGCAATGGGTAACAATCAAAGATACCTGATATCCATAACAATCATAATTTTATTAGCTCTTTGTTTAGTAACATTAACTGTTAAAATCCAAGAGGCATACGCATCAAACGAGAAATACCAGAACACCAACCATGCATTAATTGATATGGAAGGGATCACTAAAGTGTCTAGGAGTAACGACGTTGATGCTCCTTTGTCCGATGCATCAAACTGTCCAATAAATGCAACATTTAATCACACAAAATATGTACGTCTAGCATCCGTTGGCGATACAGATGTGAATGAAGGCACAGAAGAACAATTTCAAATGATGAAAGACTGTGGAGTCCAAATTCATGTCATAACCGGCAATTTATGGTACGACAAATCTTCAAATGAATGGTTTTCCCTTGCAAAGGATAAAGGCCTTACGCCTAACAATACTAACATAGCAGTTGGGAATCATGATTCAAAAGGAGAGCAGATTAAAAAATGGTTAGGAGAAAAATCTACATGGAATTTGAAATCATTTGCTAATGGTAAGGTGGACGTCTGTACGATAAACTCTAATTCTAGCCCCGACTCAGACTTTGACTTTAAGTCGGGGAGTGCACAATTCACTGAGATCAAAAATAAACTAAATCAGTCAGATGCGTTGTACAAGATCTGCGGCATTCATCACCCATTTATGACTGCCAAATCGACTTATCCTAACAACGAGGCTTTTGACGATTACCATCCAATATTCAAATCTACTGGAGTAGGTATAATACTGCAAGCGCATAATCACAATTACCAAAGATTCCAGCCTGTCGATGACATTCTCTACTTTGTTACCGGAACTGGAACTCGTGACACTGGCTCTGATCTTTATCCACTTGATAGCGATAACGATGGTAACGGTCACAAACTTGAGAGAGGAAAGAGAGTTAATGGAATTACGATAATCGATCTACAAATCGATAATCCAGATGAAAAACATGTAAAGGGATGGTTTATCAGCTCTGACGGGCAGATCCTAGATCAATTTGAAACTTAATAAGGAAATACAATTAGCTTTGCGAACAGAATAGGAAAGTAGGTAATAAGTATACTTTCTGACCCACAGATTAATGTGAAGCTTTATTCTAAATCATCCGTGATTTTACAAAATCTCAAAAAAGGACAAATTAAAATAATGTAAGATTTCAACTATGGTGGAGATGATGGAGGAATTATTTCATAAACTCTACACCATTTCATATCTGTGCCACCTGGATTCTGATGACCTTCATGTTCGCCATGCATTCTAATCTCGGCTTCTAGTCCTCTTGGTGGTTCTCTTCCTTTAGGATCAAAGTCTATCGGTGGTTGTCTTGGGAATGGTATTGTTACATGATCAAAAGTCTGCGGAAACATACTTCCGTCACCATTCTCTGTGCTCCTTAGATTCATTTCCCAGTTATTTGTGGGCTTACCATCAGGGCCAAAAGGATTCTTACAACACCACTGTTCAATTACACGGTGTTGGTCTGAATTAAAGTAAGCGATTACAGCATAACCAATCCATTGTTCTTTAATCCCTCCTTCAACATTTTTCTTAGTGTCGACCCTCAATCCGCTTCTATTGGTATCGTGCCACCATTCACCGCCGAGTGAAACCGTACCGTCTATGTGAAGTTGAGGCTCATACCACATACAAGACCAAAGTTTATCCATATCAAAATTTCCACCCCTATTGCATTTTGAATGATTAGGTCCATCGGTCTTCATTTCAATTTGCTCCTGATCTTTTCCTGTCTTAAAATATCCTATCATCATATAATTCTCGAATTTATGGTTTGCATTGTATCTTTGGCCGTTACCAGCTGGATCGCCCCCTTCCTTCATGTCAAAAAATTGACCGGTTGTGAGATACAGCATTTTCGTTCCAAACTCGTCAAATTCTGGTGATGACATTTTATACTTTCTTATCTACGAGAGCAAGTATATTAGATTATTGGCATCTTGAATGTACAGAGGTAAGACTAGATCGAATTTCAAATGCGGAAATTACAGTATAAAGAGCTGCGTTGCTCTGCGGGAAATTCTATTCTGATTTAAGTCTATAAATATGAACGCGATAAATTAAATCACGTATAACTGTACATATCAAGCTTAATTGGACTGTATAATTCAATATTGAATTAAATTCCATTAGAAATAAAATCTTTTTAAATTAGTTAGAGTGTACGAGAGAAATGAGTGCCAGGAATAAAAAATCTTTAGCAATCATATCGTCGCTAATTTTAGTAACGGGAATCATATTCTCAAATTTTGGTTATGCTCAAGAAGAAACAGATGACGAGAAAGCAAAGAACGAAATCACAAAATCAATCGGAAGCGCCGTGGAAGGTAGCTGGTCATCGATTGAGATGATAAATATATCAAAACCCTTTGCCAATGATCCTATTACAGTATATAATAAGACATTGGAAATTGAAAGTCCTCCACAATGCAACGAAAATGAAAATTTAGAGAATGGAGTATGTGTTCCTGACACATCACGACTTAAAGAAATTTGTGATGATGGAAAGGATAACGATGGTGACGGTAGGATTGATGAAAATTGTAAAGAGATACCTTTGAACAATGATGGCACGAAGAGAGATCACACGAGTGTAATATTGGCTGGAGATCTTTGTCATGAAGAAGATTGTGATTTTGGCGGTGATCCAATTGCAAATGCAATTAATAAGAGAGTGCCAAATCTATTCGTGGGGTTAGGAGATCTAGGTTATGAGCGAACATTGGATTGGTTTAGGGAAGCTTTCACAAAGGATTCCCCTGACGGTCTCGGAAATCGTGCCACATGTATAATAGGTAATCATGATGACAAAGAGAAATTCCCTCACGGGGCACCGATAATTGAACAAGCAATTGAAACTTGCGGAACTGGTTGGTATGCCAAAATTGCAAATGAAACTACATTGGTCCTCGGATTTAATACAATAAATGACGCTCTTAAAATTCCAGAAGGCAGTCAAATAAAAATGGCACGCAATGTTTTATCTAATTCTACACTGATGGAAGGAGTTAAAAACCTCTTTATTTTAACCCACAAACCATGTTTTACTCATCCAAACAGTGATCATAGCGTAAGCGAAAGTCGAGAAACAAAGAGGTTCTGTGAAGCACTTCGCGCTAATCTTACTGCTATACCAGATGTGAAAATATTATACATATCAGGACATAATCATGAAATAGCGAGTACCACTGATGGAACGAAGTTTGTTTCAGGCGGAGGTGGTCAAGATTCACATCAAGAATGTGATACTGACGGAGAATGGGACTTCTGCGATACAAAATTTGGATTTCTGGAATTCAGAATTGATAATAAAGATGGCTCGTTTGAATGGGACTTCCTAGACGAAGATGCTGATGTAATACATGGTAATCAATAACCAACGAATGATACCAATGATGGGTAGACTTTAGGAATTATGAATAGATAACTGTTCATTTATTGCAATGGTAACAATCAAAAATTCCTGGTATCCATAACACAATAATTTCACTATTTCTTTGTTTGGTCATATCAACTGTATAAATCCTGGAAGCACACACATTAAATCAGAGATACATGAACACCAAGAATTTCAAATGCCACAAGTTGAGTAAAAATAATTGCGTTTCTGCTCTGAAAGAGCATTCTATTTTAAGTCTAATTAAAAGTACATCCTAAAATAAATGTTGCATAATTGGCAGTAGTTAAATTTCATCTACACCATAGATTACTTTTCTACGAAAGTAACGTCAAATTAAATGGATCATGGGTGCATAAAAAAGAACTTTGTTTTCACGTATAGATTTTTGGTAAGAAAATGCCTCAAAGAAATAATTAATTACTTACATCCAAGGTATTATTATTGGTTTGAATGTATCTTATAGATTAAAACTTTAAATTCAAAGAAATTTAGTGCCCGAATAATCGCGAACAAATCCCCTGTTCGGTCCATTTAACAATAATTAATATGTGTTCTTATGTATTCCTAGATGTTGGAGCATAAGTACAATAATAAGAAAGTTATTAAGACGTAATTGGAATATACTTTTGTGAAAAATCACGAAAATCCAATTCCTTTCCTCTTTTAGTAATATGTCCATCTTTGTGTTACTCTTTATATTTTGTATACAATTCACCACCAATATCGAAGCATCCTTTGTACGGAGCAATCCTTTTTGGATGCCCTTGGAATTTGATATTGGTAAAGGATATTTTAAGACAAATGTATTCATTGCTGGATTGAATGAAAATACAGGAATAGTAAAAGTATGTGTTACATCTCAGGTAACAAACCACACGTTATGCCATTATATGAATGCCGCCGAAGAAGAGGGACAGATATTAGCTCCTTATGTATCTGCCCATGCAGGAATATACGTATTTCCTTCATTCCAGGTTCCGGTTGATACAGATTTGAATGTATGTGTTACCATATTAAAAGACGACAAAATACTTTGTAAGTCTATTCGCAATAGTGGTGATACAACAGAGGAGATGGTTAACCTTAACATTAACTTGGCTAAATAACAATGGTTTATGGGATCGGACTTGATCTACTTTATATTCAGTATCAAAGTACCAGATAGAACAATTTTTGATACTCCAAATTAACTATAGGTAGCAAATTATTAATTAAATTTTCTTGGTGTCAAATGATTGATCGCTTAAATCATAACAAAATATTGAAACAGCGGATTGAAATATTTTACCTACAATTCGAATATGGATCTGAATGTAAATGATGGAAATCTTTTTAGAGAAGTACGCGATTTATAGACCATGAGTTCAAGCGGTAAGGATGACTTTGATGTAATAAAAATATTTCCAGATGACAAAAACAACCCAATGTTCTATGCCTTTAAAATAGGTACTTGGGAACATGACGATGGAGACAGAGATCATTTCCCTAATAGGAAATATACGAGCTGTGGCAAGCCTGGCGAACCCTGTGAAGGGGAGCAAGGCTCTCCTGAATGCTCTGTATTGTCAACGGAATGGGAAAAAGAAGGAATAGAATTTGTCGATCAAGAAGTTACTGCATATTTTTTCTTACCTGAGATTGAATCAAATGATGATAAGAAACAATGTTACAAATATTCAAGAGGAGGAAAGGGATCTGGAATAGCAATCAAATTACGGGGTAGCAGGCATGATGATGACGATAATAGTGCGAGGACCTATATATTTGACTTTCAATACGAAGGAGATGACGTAGATGCTAACAATGAAAGCAATAATTTTAAAAGTAATAATTTCCAAAAAGAATTTCCACATCCAGAATATTACAAGATGACTGTTCCCACAAATTTTAAACTCAAACAAAGCATAGGGAAATGGGTTGGATATAAAGTAGTAACGGTCAATCAAGATAATGGAGTTCGTTGTGTTGCATTTGTAGACTACGGGAGTTATGATAGGAGCAAAGAAGAAGGGCCGGACCTTGACACGCAAGATTGGGTAATATATTATGATATCTTCGATGATGGAAAATTAGATGAAAGGAATGATATTATTATGAACGAAAATGATAGGGACAAATATAAACACAAACAGAAGGTAAGGAAGGCTTGGAGAGAACATAATGGACATCAAGTTACACAATTTCGCATGGACAGAATTGTTAAACCAGAAGCTAAATTCTTGTCTGCACGAAGAATTTCTGCGGAATCTGTCGATGATATACTTGAACATCATTTACCCAATCCCAACGAATAATATCATTAACGAGTAATTGATAAACCAGCCATGCAAACATGTTACCCCTTATTATTAATCCCATCATTAACGGTTTACTAAACTTAGAAACTAGATTCACGCTCTATATAGATCAATCTTTTTTTACAGTTGAGATAGGAAATATTTAGAGTAGCAATTGACATCATCAACATAATCACGTTTTTTCAAACTTTTTTAGCCATTTGATTTAGAATTCCATTTTACAATTAATTTCATTTACTCAAATTTAGGAAAATTCGCGGTCGTGGATTCTAAATAGTACAAGTTGTATAACATACATCACATGCAGAGT
>Ga0209382_10011495_pt1 | contig 10991 bp, 9 predicted proteins | sample SoiMetdeltSBSDD5_FD_187599 | JGI IMG/M metagenome (GOLD analysis project Ga0209382, IMG submission 187599) | Bulk soil microbial communities from a Populus tree surrounding site in Tennessee, USA - Soil MetaG P. deltoides SBSDD5 (SPAdes) (version 2) | ecosystem: Environmental > Terrestrial >...
TCCTTGTTGGGATCGAACTTCTGCGCCTCCCCGGCGCTGGTGCTATCGCCTCCCCCGCAGGCGCCGAGCACCAGCGCGGGGATCACGGCGATCGCGATCGCGAGATACCTCGTCCTCGTCCAGTTCACGTTTCGTCACCCTCCTCCCGTCTCGGTGCCGCGCCCGATTGCGCAGAACGAGTTAGGAACCCTTTCCAATTTGACCGTAACCCATTGCGGCCCCGGCGTCAAGTGCGCAGACTAGTAAGGTATGTAAACCATGGTCAGCCGGCTCGAGCGCGAGATGCGAGAGCAGGGCGCCGACCTCGCCCGCCGCGAGGATGCCGGCTGGGCGGATGCCCGGATCGCCGCCGAGCTGATCGGGGCCGACGACGTCGATTACGTCTTGGTAGCGGCGCGGGGGAGCTCCGACAACGCAGCGCGCTACGGGCAGTACCTGCTGGGTGCCGAGGCCGGCATCGTAGTCGCACTGGCGACCCCATGGCTCTTCGGCGAGGGCCGGCGGCCACCCCGCCTTGCGCGAGCTGCGGTTCTGGCGATCTCCCAGTCCGGGCGGTCGCCGGACGTGGCCGCCGTCCTCGCGGCTGCGCGCGACCAGCGACGACCTGCCCTTGCGATCACCAACGACCCCACTTCGCCCGTCGCCTCACTGGCCGATGTCGTGGTGGAGCTCCGCGTGCCCCCCGAGCGCTCGGTCGCGGCGACGAAGACGTATGTGGCCTCCCTGCACGCCCTGGCCCAGATCACCGCACTGGTCGCAGGCCGCACGGACTGGCGAGAATCGCTGCGTCGATTGCCGGCGATCGTCTCGCAGGCGGTGGAATCGCAACTCGAGAATCGCGAGCGGTTCGATCTCCTCGCTGACTTCGCCCCGGTCACGGCCGTGGGCCGAGGGCTCGATTACGCAACCGCCTTCGAGACGGCGCTCAAGGTGCGTGAGCTCACCGGCAGGCCCGCCGAGGCGTTCTCGCCACCGGATCTCGTGCACGGTCCAATCGCCTCCACGGACGCGAGCACGTCGCTCTGGGCCGTGAGCAGCGGCACCAACGCGAGCTCCGAAACCCTGAAGGTCATTCGCCGACTGGCGGCGAGCGTGGGACTCACAACCGCGGTGTCAGCGGATCCGCGGATACTCGACCTCGCGGACATCCGCATCCCCCTTCCCACGGCGCTGCCGCCGTGGGCGGGCCCGATCGTCGCGATCGTTCCGGGCCAGGCTGCGTCCCTGCGCCTGGCAGAGTTGCGCGGCGTCGACGTGGACTCACCACCCGGTCTCAAGAAGGTCACGATGACCCGCTGACCGCAGCTCCGGGGAGCGCGACTGAAGCCGCCGCGCGACCATCACTCGCCCGCCGCGTGCCGGGGCCATCGTGATGTTGCGCGGCCGCAGGCGCTCCGGCCGAGGCTCGGGTGCGCGAAGGTCGGCGCGCTCGAGGATCGTGCGCAGGACGATGCGCATCTCGTACTGCGCGAAGCTCGCTCCGACGCAGCGCCGCACGCCGCCGCCGAACGGGATCCACGCGTACCCATGCCCCTGTCCCTCGAGGAACCGCTCCGGCCGGAATTCGAGCGGGTCGGGATAAAGGTCCTCGCGGTGGTGGATCCCGATGATCGCCGGCATGACGAGGGTCCCGGCCGGGACGGTGTAGGGACCGATCTCGACCTGTTGGGTGACCTTGCGTGCCACGTCGGTTATCACCGGCCGGGTCCGCAGCGTCTCCTTGACCACTGCGTCGAGATACTCGTCGTCGCCGTTCGCGAGGGATTCGCGCAGGCGGGCGAGCACATCGGGGGCGCGCAGTAGGCGCTCGATCGCCCATGCCAGCGCTGTGGCGGTCGTCTCGTGCCCGGCGCCGATCACGGTGATCAGCTCGTCGCGAAGCTCCCGGTCGCTCATCGGGGTCCCGTCCTCGTGAGCGGCCCCGAGAAGCAGCGAGAGCACGTCCTCGCGCTCGGTGGCCTCCGAACGCCGCGCCGCGATCTCCTCGTAGAGGAACGCGTCGAGCTCGTTGCGCGCTCGCTGGAACCGAGCGAACGGGCTGAACCGCCCGAAGCGTCGCCGAAGGACCGGAAACAGGAGCACCGCGTGGCTTCGGCGCGCGAACTCGTCGACCAAGCGCCGGGCGCGCGCGAGCCGAGTCTCTCCGCGAACGCCGAAGACGGCGCGCAGGATGACCTCCAGGGTGATCCGTTGCGTGTGTGGTCGCAAGGCGAACGCCGTACCCACCGGCCAACGTTCGACCTCCCGTTCGGCGATCACTCGGATGACCTCGCCATAGTGAGCGATGCGCTCGCCATGAAACGGCGGAAGCAGGAGCTTGCGTTGGCGCATGTGCTCGTCCTCGTCGAGCGTCAGCACCGAGTGCGGGCCGAGCGCGGGCTCGAGCACCGTCGCGTTCGCCTCCCCCGCGTGAAAGACGCGCGGGTCGCCGGTGAAGACCCTCTTCACGAGGTCGGGATCGGCGACGTACACGAGGCGCGGAAACGACGGAAACCGGACGGTGAACACATCGCCGTAGCGCGAGCGCAGCCGGGCGAACAGGCGGATCGGATCTCGCCACAGGCCCATGGCCTGTACGAGCGCGGGCGTTCGAGGTCCGGGTGGGAACGACATCTGGCCTTGCTCGAGTCTCGCCGAAATTCCTGACCTAGGATTCCAGAGTGTTGTCTCGACTGTGGGCGGGCGGCCGCCCTGCGCCACGCGTACCGCTCATGACCAGCAAGCCGTTTCTCTACGTCCTCGTCTTCGTCGTGGGCGCAGCGAGCCTCGGCGCCGAGATCGCGGTGGCAAGGCTCATGGCGCCGTTCTTCGGCGCGTCGACGATCGTGTGGGCGAACACGATCGGAGTCGTGCTAGTCGCGCTCGCGGTCGGATACTGGCTCGGGGGGAGGCTGGGTGACCGTCACCCCGCCTCACGGGGCCTGTGCCTGCTCGTCATGGCAGCCGCGGTCCTCCTGGCGCTCGTGCCGTTCGTCGCCCGCCCGTTCTTCGACGTCTCCGTCGACGCCCTCGACTCGCTCTCAGCCGGTGCCTTCGCGGGCTCGCTCATGGGCGTCCTCGTCCTCATCGCGGTTCCGGTGATCCTCCTCGGCGCCTGCTCGCCCTACGCGATCCGCCTCACGCTCCCCGACATCGAGCACTCCGGACGGATCGCGGGCCGCCTCTACGCCGTCTCCACCGCGGGTTCGCTGGTCGGGACGATGCTCGCCGCTCTCGTCCTGATCCCGTTCACCGGGACGCAGCGAACGTTCCTCGTCTTCGCCATCGCGCTTGCCGTCGTGGCCGCCGCCGGGCTCGGCTGGCGATTTGCCCCCCTCCCCGCGGTGCTTGCGGCGGCCATCGCGATACCGGTGGGCACGATCAAGGGCACCGACGACGGACGGGTTCTCTATGAGGGCGAGACGACGCTCCAGTACGCCCGCGTGGTCGAGGAGCCCGACGGAGCTCGGGTCCTGGAGCTGAACGAGGGCCAGGCGATCCACTCGCTCTACCGCCCCGGCTCATACCTCACCGGCGGCTACTGGGACGGGATGGTGACACTGCCGTTCGCCACGATGCCACAGCAGCCGCGGAGGGTCGCGATCCTGGGCAACGGTGCCGGGACCACGAGCCGTGCCTACGGGCGATTTTTCCATCGAGCCCGCATCGACGCCGTCGAGATCGATCCCGAGCTGACCGAGCTCGGGCACCGCTACTTCCACCTGCGCTCGGGCCCGAACCTGACGGTGCACGACGAGGATGCACGCCCATGGCTGCGCCAGTCGAGCGGGCGTTACGACGTCATCGTGGTCGATTCCTACCGCCAGCCCTACATCCCCTTCTACCTGACCACCAGGGAGTTCTTCGCCCTGGCCGGCGACCGGCTCGCCCCGGGCGGCGTCGTGGTCGTCAACGTGGGCCACCCGAGCGGCAGCGACGAGCTCGAGACCGTCATCGGCAGGACGATGGCGGAGGCCTTCACCACCGTGTTCCGCGACCCGTTCGACGAGACGAACACGCTCCTGCTCGGCAGCGAGGCACCGGCGACCGAGACGCGACTGCGGTCCGCCGCTGCCGGGCTCCCCCGCCCCCTCGCTCCCATCGCCCGGAGCCAGGCGGCGAGAATCGGCCCGCGACTGCCCGGCGGCACGGTCTACACCGACGACCTGGCGCCGGTCGAGTGGCTCGTCGATCGCTCGATCCTGGGATACGCCGCAGGCGAGTAGGTCGCGCCTAGAGGCTCAGGGGCGTGCCGTGTGGTTGGCGGTGGGCTGGTAGGGCCGACACGGCTCGCCCCGCAGGCCAGGGCACGGCGGCAGGGCGGTCGGAACGCCCACCCCCGGCACGACCGGAAGGCTCAGTCTCGACGGCCTCCGCTTCGAAAAGGCGATCGAGACGTGCCCCGTCTCCTTCGGCCGCGTCTCGCCGAAGGACCAAATGGGCTGGTCGCCGTTCGGAGCGGAGATCGTCACCCTAATCCGCGAGCCGGCGCGGTATGCGTGCCCCTCGTAGTACATGGGGATCGTCACCTTGACGTAGCGGTGACGGGGCATCGGCGACACGTCGGACTTCCTGAGGCTCAGGACCGGCTCGAGCGGAGTGCTCTTGCGCGGGTCGAGCTTGCGCTCGTTGCCCCGGACCCATCCGTTCTGCACGAAGGTCTCCTTGCCGTCGGGCCTCACCTCGGTGACGGTGGCCTGAAGGTCGACGTTCGGGGTCGAGGAGCGGACCCAGAGGTGGAGCGCCCCGGCACCGATCACCGTCGTGTTCTTCTTCAGGCGGCTGCTCACGTACGACAATGCGGTTCCCGCCGGATGGGGCTGCCAGTGGTAATCGGGCGTCGCTGCCCACAGCCCGCCGGCTCCCGTGTTCCCCGTGAAGTCCGTAAGCGGAGTGGCGCCCGCGTTCCAGGTGAAGGAATCGGCGTGGCTTCCGGTCGCTGACCGGCCGCGGAGCTGGCCCCTCGGGGACAGATACCAGGAGCGGCCACGGGCGCCCGGGATCGGGAACCTCCCGAACGAGTGCTCGAAGCCCGGCTTCGGCTGGCCCGGTGACGAGCCGCCGGCCCCGCTGTCGAACAGGATGCGAATCGGCTTCAGCGCTTCGAACGCCTTCAACGCGCTCGCGTACGTCGGTTCGCGCTGGATCCGATCGGGCGGCATGGTCACCCCGGGGATGCCCATCGCGAACTGGTAGATCGCCGGCCCGGCGGCCTGGATCGCCGCGGATCTGGTGATCGGCGCCTGTTTCGCCACGAAGAGCTGGAGGAAGTCGTACCACCGGTTGAACGTCTCGGGGTCAAGCGAGTCCGAGTGCGTCCCGTTCGTGAACGTGAACCACTTGCGCCGCGTGCCGGTCATGTGCTCGGCCAGCGTCGGACAGTGGCCGCCCGTCTGCTCGTCCGTCCATTGACAGGCCATGAAGACCGGGACATGGATCTTGTGGACGAAGGTGATCGGCGACAGCGGATCGGCCACCTTGGGGTTGTAGTGGTTGTTCTGCCGGATCTTCTGCAGCAGGTTCGCCGCCTCGCCGTGAAGGGCCTGGTTCGCCTTGCAGACCCGGTCGCCGTCCTGGATTCGCTGATAGGCCCAGGGCTGTCCCCCGTGCGCGGACGCGGGCTTCGCGTCGTGGACCCGGTCCTTCGCCCAGTCGACCGCGAAGCCGGTGTTCAGGATGCCGCCGGGATAGAGGGTCGTCTGCGTGTTGTCGATCACCGAGAGGGGCGAGACCGCGGCCAGGTGCGGCGGGTTGGTCTGGGCGGTGAACAGCTGGCTGATCCCACCGTAGGAGATGCCCATCATGCCCACCTTGTGGTGCAGCACCCATGGCTGACGTGCCACCGTCTCGATCACGTCGTAGCCGTCGAGGCTCTGGAGCGGCTCGAAGAAGTCGAATGCCCCTCCCGAGCAGCCCGTGCCGCGCATGTTCACGTCGACGACCGTGAACCCCATCAGGTTCGCCAGGATCGCGATCCCGTTCTCCGGGCTCGACGGGCGGGCGTACGCGTACCCGGAGTACTCGATCAGGGTCGGGGTGGGGCCGGACGGAAGCGGCGGGGGATCGGCGCCCGGCACAGCGTTCGCAGCGTCCTGGGGCGGATGCACGGTGAAGGCGAGCTTGGTGCCGTCCCGCGTCTTCAGGTACCCGTAGCCGTCCTTCGGGATCGACTGGTCGTAAACCTTCGTGCTCGGTGGCGCCGGGCGGGTGGAGATCACCCTCAGCGGCCCCGACGTCATCCCTCCGCCGGTGGGGCGAACGCGATAGCCCCCACCCGGCTTCACGTGGCGGAACAGCAGGCCGCCCAGGCCGTCGGCGCTCTTCGTGGCGACCGCATGGCCGTCGGCATCGAGCAGCGTCATCCGCTGGCGCGCGTTCAGGCCAGTGACGTAGACCTGCTGCACGCTTCCGTGGGCGCTGAAGCCCGGACCGGCGCGCATCGCGGCATGGGCGGACCCCGCCGTGGCGAGCAGCAGGATCAGCCCGGCTCCGCCCAGAGCCAACGTCGCCCGCCGCCGGTTTCCCAGAGCCCAGCCGCCGCTCACCACCCGCGACTTGTACCAGGCGGCGAGCGTCGGCGCTCCGGTCAACCCGGCTACGGTGGCGATCTCACGGGGTGGTCACGTCGTCCCCGTGCGGGCCATCAGCGGTCGGTCGGGATCGCCACCTCCCCGTCCTCACGCATCAAGCGCTCGAACACGTCATCGGGCATCCACACCCGCGCCGGGTAGTCCTCGCCCCAGGAGTTCAGGATCGGGAGCGCGCCCAGCTCGTCCGCCCGGGGATTGCCCAGCACGGCGTGCACGTCGTCGACGGACTGAGCCCAGCGGAAGACGCTGACGCCCTGGCTCTCGTCCGGGGTGTAGCTCTCGCGCTCCTGCCACTCGTCGTCGGCGTCGGACTCGCTCCACACCACGTGGCCCTTCCCGACCAGGACGTCTCCCCCCGAACGGACGCTCGTGCCGTTGTTGTCGCCGGGATTGGTCTGGGGCCACTGGTCGCTCTCCTTCGCGCGATCCCACAGCCACCGCGCCGCGTACTCCTGACTGTTCAGGAGCGACATACACCGCGACCAGCCGAAGCCGACGCACGCCCCCTCGCGACCCTGGTTATAGAACTTCCTCCATTCGTCGCGATCGGTCATCTCACCGCCCGGCTCGAGGCAGACGCAGTGCCCGCCGCGGACCTGGGTCAGCGAGTCGGCGCCGCCAGGGGCCACAAACGTCTCGCCGGAGCTCTCGTCGGTCTCGGGGTTGTCGAACTCCACGTACCAGTTGACGCCGATGACCACGGGGGTCTGGGTGGGCCGCTCATCGGGCGAGAGGGCGGTGAGCGGATAGCTCTCGACGTGTCCCCAGTCGTCCGGGATGAAGCGGCCGAGTCTCGGGTCCTCGGGGTCGTGGTCGATCGGGCGATAGCGCATTGGCTGCTCCTTGGGTAGAGCGGGCTGGGCCCGCGAGGTGGATTACGCGGCGATACTCTCGCGCCCGGCGGCTCATGTCCAGCCCTGCGTGTCGCAGCTAGGCCGGCTCTCGCGCGACGACCCGCTCGACCGTGCCCCAGTTGGAGCGCTCGGGCGCGCTCACCCGGCCACGTTCAGTTCTGCGACGGGTCCTCCGGCATGCGGGCGAGCAACGAGTATTGGCCGCCCTTCCGCGCGAGGACGTCGCTCCACAGGGTGGCCGGGTCGTCGGGGAAGAGCTCCGTCGGCAGCGGGGGCTCGACGATCCACGACTCCAGCTCCATCTCGGCTTCGAGCTGGCCGGAGCCCCACCCCGAGTAGCCGGCGTAGACCCTCCCCCGCCTCACCGCCGCGGCCAGGTCGTCCAGGTCAACGTCCGCCGACGCGAGCCCGACGTCGGCGACCACGATCCACGCCGCCGCATCCGGGTCGGCGAACTCGGCCAAGAGGACGATCGCCTCGGGTTGCACGGGTCCGCCTACGTAGACGGGCTCGGAGCCGGCGATGTCGGCGAGCGGCGGGACGACGGCGTCGACGCCGGTCTCCGAGGGGCGGTTCAGCACGATGCCCATCGCCCCGTCCTCGTTGTGCTCGGTGATGAAGACAACGGTCCGGGCGAAATTCGGGTCCACCAGCGCCGGCGACGCGATCAGCAGCTTGCCGCGCAGCGAGTCCTCCATCGGGTCGCATTCTCGCGTAGGGAACTCGGGACGGCACAAGCTAACCTCGAAGCATGGTCTATGACGTGAGCGAACGGGACTTCATGGAGCGTGTGGTCGAGCGCTCCCGCGAGGTTCCGGTGGTGGTCGACTTCTGGGCCGAGTGGTGCGGCCCGTGCCGAACTCTGGGGCCGGCGCTCGAGGCGGCAGTGGCGAAGCGCGAGGGCGAGGTCGAGCTGGCGAAGGTGGATACGGACGCCAACCCGTCGGTCGCGGCAAGCTTTCAGATCCGGGGGATTCCGGCCGTCAAGGCGTTCAAGGACGGGAAGGTGGCCGCGGAGTTCACCGGCGCCGTTCCCCCGGCCCAGATCGAGGAGTTCCTTGATCGAATCGTCCCGTCCCCTGCGGACAAGCTCGCGGCCGCCGACGACGAGGAGTCCTTGCGCAAGGCCCTTGAGCTCGACCCCCGCAACGCCGTCGCGGCCGGGAAGCTCGGACGCGCGCTGCTCGAGCGCGGCGACGTCGACGAGGCGCGCGAATTGCTCGACCGCTTTCCGGGCGATTTCGAGGCGGAGGGCCTGGCTGCGAGGGCGCGCCTGGTCGCCCAGCTCGGCGACGACCGAACGGACGGTGCGGGGACGCTCGCCCGGGCATTCGCCGCGTGGGATTCCGGCGACCTCGAGGATGCGCTCGAGGCGCTCCAGGCGACCCTCAACGAGGCGGACGACGCCGAGCAGCGTGATCTCCTGCGCCGGGTGATGGTGGCGATCTTCACCGAGCTCGGCGCCGATCACCCGGTCGCGCGCGAGCACCGGCGGCGCCTCGCCGCGGCGCTCACCTAGGTCCTTAGGACCTGATTGGCCGTGCGGCGTACCGTTTAGGGCCGATGCAGGGCGATCCGTCGGCGCTTCCCGGCCTGTTTGCGGCGCTTGGCGCCGGACTCGTGTCCTTTCTCTCGCCGTGCGTCCTGCCGCTGGTGCCCGGCTACCTCTCGGCCGTCAGCGGCGTCTCGGTCTCCGAGCTGGATGACGTCGGCTGGCGAAGCGTCCTCGTCCCCAGCCTGATCTTCGTCGCGAGCTTCTCCGCCATCTTCATTCTCCTGGGCCTGACCGCCACCGGTCTGGGCCGGACGCTCAATGAGCACCAGGACACGCTCGAGACGATCGCCGGCGCGCTGATCATCGCCCTCGGCGTGTTCTTCGTCGCCAGCCTCTTCATGGTTCGCCTGAATCGCGAATGGCATGTCGATGCGCTGATGGCGCGCGCCGGGAAGGGCGGCCCGATCGTCGCCGGGGCGGCCTTCGCGATCGCCTGGACCCCGTGTATCGGACCGACCCTGGGCGCGATCCTGACGGCGGCGTCGATCTCGAGCTCGGCCGCCCACGCCGCACTCCTCCTCGCCGTCTACTCAGCCGGCCTCGGCATCCCGTTCCTGGTGACGGCGCTGGCCTTCTCCCGGATGACGACCGCGTTCTCTGTGGTCAAGCGCCACTACGCAATCGTGATGGGCGCCGGCGGCGCAATCCTGATCGCCATGGGGGTCCTGATCCTGACCGGCGGGTTCACCGACCTGAACGTTCAGGCCCAGAAGTGGACCACGGACCTGGGCATCAACCCCTGACCCCCAACCAACCCGTCGCCCGCCAATCCGACCCCAACCAACCCGTCGAGCGGTGCAAAATCCGCGCTGGGGGCGGGAAATGCACCGTTCGAGGTTTGGGTTGGGGTGGATCGGCGGCGGCACCTCGTCGAGGTGGTGGAGAGTGGGACGGAGAGCGGGCCGCTAGTTCGCGCTCGGTTCGGGGGTCGCCACCTCGATCGGCGTGCCGACGGCCTCGACCTCCTCGAGCTCGTCGCCTCCCGAGTCGCGGGAGCAGACGATCCTGAACCGGCCGGTGCCGAGCGACTCGTCGGGAACGATCGGAAGGCCGCGAACCTCATCCCAGCCCAGGCGCTCGACCTCGAACGGGTTCATGCGCACCTCGGAGGCGGGAAACGGGCAGTTCGCGTTGTGTTGGTCGATCGCCCGAGAGATCGCCTCGAGGTTCTTGGCCTCCGCGCTCACCACCCTCAAATCTAGCGCTCTCGCCGTCGTCCCCCACTTCTAGGATCGCAGCATGGCGAGCACGATCGCCCACGTCGACATGGACGCCTTCTTCGTGTCCGTGGAGCTCCTGCGGCGGCCAGAGCTCCGCGGTAAGCCCGTGCTGGTGGCCACTGGAAGCATCGCCTCGCGGGGGGTCGTGATGGCCGCCTCCTACGAGGCGCGGGAATGTGGCGTCCATTCCGCGCTCCCGCTGGCGGTGGCGCACCGGCGATGCCCGCACGCGATCCTGATCCCGCGCGACATGGCGTTCTATCGCCGTGCCTCCGCCAAGGTGATGGAGGTCCTGCGTCGTTTCTCCGACCGCGTGGAGGTCGCCGGCCTGGACGAGGCGTATCTCGACCTCGCCGATTGCCCGACGCCCAAGGCCCGGGCGCGACAACTCAAGCGTGAGATGCTCGCGACCACCCGCCTCGTCTGCTCCGTCGGACTCGGGCCGAACAAGCTATGCGCGAAGATCGCCTCCGACCTGAACAAGCCGGACGGCCTCTGCGTGCTGGAGCCCGACGGCATGCTCGAGGCGGTCGGGCAGCGGCCGGCCAGACTCATCCCGGGGATCGGTCCCCGCACGGCGGGGCGCCTGGAGACCCTCGGCATCCGGACCGTGGCCGACCTCGCGGGCGCCGGCGACGCGGTGCTGGATCGCACCTTCGGCTCGCGACTGGGGCGTGAGCTCAGGGAGCGTGCGCGAGGGCACGACCAGCGCCCCGTCGTGACGGAGCGCGAACGGAAGTCCGAGAGCCGGGAGACGACGTTTCCCGAGGACGTGTCGGATCGCGTCCGCCTG
>Ga0209382_10011496_pt1 | contig 10991 bp, 3 predicted proteins | sample SoiMetdeltSBSDD5_FD_187599 | JGI IMG/M metagenome (GOLD analysis project Ga0209382, IMG submission 187599) | Bulk soil microbial communities from a Populus tree surrounding site in Tennessee, USA - Soil MetaG P. deltoides SBSDD5 (SPAdes) (version 2) | ecosystem: Environmental > Terrestrial >...
TCCCGCGCTCTCGACCAAACATTCGGTCGAGATGATCGACAACGCCGCGCCCGGCGAGGTCGGGGTCATCGTGATGGAAGGCACGCTGGAGATCGCGGCGATGGGCAACCTGATGGCGACGGCGGCCAAAGTTCGCGGGATGGCGGGAATGGTGCTCGACGGCGCCATCCGCGACGTCTGGGACATCCGCCGGATGGGGCTGACGGTCTACGCGCGTTCGCTTTCCCCCAGAACCGCCGTGGGGCATTACGCGACCGTCGCCAGAAACGTGCCCGTCGAATGCGCGGGCGTGACGGTGCGCCCGGGCGATATAATAGTGGCCGATGAAGACGGCGTCGTGGTCGTCCCCCAGGAACGCGCACAAGAGGTGTTGAAAAAGGCCCAGGAAATTGACGACCGCGAGCGCGGAATGTTCCCATTCATCAAACAGCACAAATCGCTGCAGAAGGCTATCGAAGCGTTTAATCGAATTTAAAAGCTTAATGAACGGAACATACGAAAATATTTCAGACAGGATGAACAAGATTTTCCAAGATGAAGGGAAGAGAAAAAGATGTTTCGACGTCAATCCTGGTCAATCCTGTAAATCTGGCTTGTAAATCTTGTCTGAAGCCTTTCCGCGCATTTCCATTATTTTCATTTGTTCCGTATTCTTATTCTATCGCTCCTCTATTTTCCAAATCTTCAAAAGGTGAATTTTTTAAAAAGCAATGGGCGAACAAACAAAACCAAGCGGTCACCTTGTAGTCACAATCGGCGCCGGCCCCGCCGGGATCTACGGCGTCCGAAAACTCGCCGAAGCCGGCCATGAAGTCGTCATCATTAATCGCGACATCAAGCCCGGCGGGCTTGTCGAATACGGCATCTATTTCAACAAGCACAAATTGAAGGAAGGCGTGCGCATTCAGTTTCGCAAGATTCTGGTCGACCCGCGCGTGCGTTACCTCGGCCACATCAAAATAGGCGCGCAGGCCGATCTGACATTGGACGAACTGCGCGAAGTTCTGAACCCGTCAGCCGTCGTCGTGGCCTGCGGCGCGCAGGGCACGAAAGCCCTCGGCATTCCGGGCGACATGCTGGAGGGCGTCTACCACGCCAAAGATCTGGTCTATTACTTCAACGGATTGCCTGAATTCAGCCGGCGCAATTTCAAGATCGGCGAGCGCGTAGCGATCATCGGCGTGGGCAACGTGATGGTGGACGTGGCTCATTGGCTGGTGCATGAGAAGAAGATCAAAGAGGTGATTGCGGTCGCGCGGCGCGGCCCCGCCCAGCGCGCCTACACCGACGTCGAAATCCAGGCCGTCGCCGCCAACATTGACACAGCCGCGCTGCGCGATGAGCTCGAGCGCGTCCGCCCGAAGCTGGAAGCCGTCGGCGAAGACCTCGAGAAGAATTACACGGACCTGACCAAGCACGTCAACGCGAAATCGAAGGAGGGCGAAAGCCCGACGCGGATGCTCTTCAGGTTCCTGAGCGCCCCGACTGAAGTCGTTTGTGACGAAAACGGGAAGCTGCGCGCGCTGCGCGTCGAGAACACCGAACTCGTGAAACGCGGCGAATCACTCTCGGCCAAGGGCACGGGCGAGTTTTACGACGTCGAGTGCGACACCGTGGTCTTCGCCATCGGCGACCGCGTCGATGAAACGCTCGGCCTGCCATGCACGGGCACGGAATATTTCAAGAATCCGAACCCCGACCCCGACAATCCCGGCGACGAGGCTTATCAGGTCTTCGACCCGGAGACCGGAAAAGTCTGTACAGGGCTGTTCGTCATCGGCTGGTCGCGTCAGGCCTCGGACGGCGTGGTCGGCAGAGCCAAACAGGACGGCGAGCGCGGGATGGCCGTGGTCAATCGCTACCTGGAAAAGAGCGCGCCCGGTTCGGCCGAGAATCTGGATGAAAAGATCGCCGCGCTGCGAGAGTTACTGCAATCGCGCGGCGTGCGGCTCGTCGATTATTCCGACGTGCGTAAACTCGAAGCGGTCGAAAAACAGGAGTCGCAAAGCCGCAGTGTCGAGTTCTTCAAATATTTCACCGACGAAGAAATGCTCGCGGCGATTGACCGCGCTAATGATTAATCAAATTGGGTGGCGCATGTGATGAATTTCTCAAATATCATGTAAGTCTTCGTAAAATTGCGCTTGCGCCGCCCTCCCAATTTCCACAACTATTGACGTTTAGCCCTCCTCGGCTTAGACTGCCCTCATTCCGGCTAGCTTGCTGTGTTAAACCACTAAAAAACGAATATTGATTAGCAAAGCCCGTAATCAGACGGAGTGTTTTTAAACCCTCTGCTCGAGATATGACTTTCATATCGAGGAGCCAAACCCTCTTGGAGGAGATCATCATGCGACAAAAATGCTTCAAGATCGCGCCGCCGGCCAAAGCTTTAATGGCTCTGCTCGCCGCGCTTTTGACAGTTGGCCTGACGCCCGGTCTGGCCAGAGCGCAGGTCCTCTATGGATCGCTGTTGGGCAACGTAACCGACCAAAACGGCGCGGTCGTTCCCGGCGCGACCGTCACGATAACAAACAAAGGCACCAACCAGGTGCGCGAGGCCACGAGCGGCTCCGACGGTGAATACACAATCACCAACGTGCTGCCGGGCGTTTACGACGTGAAAGTGACAAAACAAGGGTTCAACACTTTCACTCAAACCGATCTGACAATCACTGCAAACAACATCATGCGCGCTGACGTTGCGATGAAGATCGGAAACGTTTCGGACGTAGTCTCGGTCACGGCCGACGCAACAGTGCTTCAGACCGAATCGGCGACGGTGAAGTCCGAAATCAGCGGTAAAGAAATCAACGCGCTGCCGTTGACGAATTACCGCAATTACCAGTCGTTGCTCAACCTCGTTCCCGGCGCGACTCCGGCGCGTTTCCAAAACGCGAATACCGACACTCCTGAGCGCGCGCTTACGACTAACGTCAACGGCACGGCGCGCAATAACAATAATACCCGTCTGGATGGCGCGACCAGCGTCAACATCTGGCTGCCGCATCATTCAGCTTACGTCCCGGCCTCGGAGTCCATTCAGGAAGTCAACATCTCGACCAACAACTTTGACGCTGCGCAAGGGCTGGCTGGCGGCGCGGCGATTCAGGTGATCACCAAATCCGGGACCAATGATTTCCACGGTTCGGCTTTCGCGTATCACGATAACCACTTCTTCCAGGCCAAGAATCTGTTCCACCCGGAGAATCTGGGCCATAACAAACCCAAGAACCTGCGCACTATCCCAGGCGGCACGCTCGGCGGGCCGATCATCAAAGACAAGCTCTTCTTCTTCGGAAGTTTTGAAGGGTTGTTCGAGCGATTGATCAGGCAGGCCCGGTTCACCGTCCCGACGGCGGATCAGCGCGCCGGTAATTTCAGCGCCTATGCCAATACAGCGATCTTCAACCCCGCGACGGGCAACATTGATGGCACGGGACGTACGCAATTTGCCAACAACACCATCCCGACCGGCAGCATCCATCCCGTGTCGCAGAAATTGCTGGCGATGATCCCGCTGCCGAATCTGCCGGGCACGACATCCAATTACTTCAATTCGGCGCCGCAGACCATGGACCGTTACCAGTACGACACGAAGGTCAACTGGAACCGCACTGCCGCTCACCAAATTTGGTTCAAGTACAGCCACTTCAGGGCAGATGTGACCGGTCAATTCGCGCTCGGTCAAGTAGGTGGCCCGTGCTTATGTGACGGCGGAAGCGGGAACGGCGCGACCAGAAGCCATGTGGGCGCCGTCGGCCACACGTGGACACTCGGCAACAACTTCATCGTGGACGGCGTCTTCGCCATCACCCAGCGTAGCCAGGTGGTCCTTGGCCCCGACTTCGGTAAAAATATCGGCCTGGAAGTCCTCGGCATCCCCGGGACCAATGGTTCCGACATTCGCCAAAGCGGCTTTCCGCAATTCAACATTACCGGGTATACCGGGTTGGGAAACCAGAACAACTGGAGCCCGATCTTCCGCGATGAGCGCAGTTACACCGGCACAACTAACGTCAGCAAGATCCATGGGTCGCATGAGTTCCGCTTCGGCATAGATCTTGTGCGCCACCAACTGAACCACTGGCAGCCGGAGATCGGCGTCGGCCCGCGGGGAGCCTTTACCTTCAATGGGAATGAGACGGCGTTGAGGAATGCTCCGGCCGGGACACCGGCCCCGAACCAGTTCAATGCGTTCGCGGCGTTCCTACTCGGCGCGCCGATCAACGTGCAGAAGAGCCTCCAATACGAGTTGATGACGACTCGTGAGTGGCAGTATGGGTTCTACTTCGGCGACCGCTGGCAGGCCAGCAAGAATCTGACCCTGACGCTGGGGCTGCGGTATGAACTATTCCCGATCGTTCACCGTGCGGATCGTGGGATCGAGTTGCTCGACCTCAACAGCCCGGTGCAACTGGATCCGGTCACCAAACAGCCGAATGGAAACATGAAGGTGTTGATCGGCGGACGCGGTAACAACCCAAGCTCGCTGGGGGTGGAATCTAGCAAGAAGATGTTTGCGCCCCGCCTCGGCTTTGCTTACCGCATGGGCGATAACATGGTCGTGCGCGGCGGCTACGGGCTCACCTACGACCCGATGCCGTTCGGTCGCCCGTTGCGTGGTTTCTTCCCGCTGACCATCGCGCAGACGTTCGTCTCAGATCTGACAGGAGCAAGCCTGACCTTTACGCCGTTCTCCCTACGCAGCAAGCCAGGCCAAGGCGGCTTGAGCATCGGCATTCCAGATTTCGGTGGTCCCAATCTGGAAAGCGGCGTGGTTGATCTGCCCGGCACGGTCCAACAGCGGACTCCGTATCCAGGGACGCTGCATCGCGGATACATCCAATCCTGGAACCTGTTTGTCGAGCGGAAGATCATCGGCGACATCAGAGTCGAGGTCGGTTACGTCGGCACTCAGTCTACCCACGTGCTCGCTGATCTGGAACTCAACGCGGCAGAGCCCGGTGGAGCGCAGCCGCTCGCGGCCAAGTACGGTCGTAGCGCCAGCACATTACTCTGGGATGGTTGGCTGAGCGCAAACTATAATTCGTTGCAGGTCGCCGCCAATCGTCGCTTCTCGAAAGGGTTGTTCTTGAAGGGCGCCTACACTTACTCGAAGGCCATTAACATGACCGACGACACTGGATGGTCGGGCTTATCGCCATTCAACTCGCCGTCGGCCATTAAGCGAAACCGCGCAATTGCAGGTTATGACCTCCCTCACAACTTCCAACTCGGCGCAGCTTATGAATTGCCTTTCGGCAAGGGCAAGAAATGGGTGAGTGGGGGGCCGGCGGCGGCCGTTTTCGGCGGCTGGCAAGTGAGCCCAATCTTCAGCGCCGTTTCGGGACGGCCGTTCCAGCTGTCCGCTTCAACCACCTCGTTACAGGCCCCACTCAGCAGCCAAACGCCGGATCAGGTGAAACCCGAAGTGAAGAAACTCGGCGGCATCGGCCCCGGCTCGCCGTACTACGATCCGACTGCTTTTGCAGTAGTGACAGGCGCGCCGAGGTTCGGCAACGTCGGACGCAATTCGCTGCGTCAGCCTTACTACGTCAATATGGACTTGTCCCTGGTCCGCACTTTCCACATCAGAGAACACGTGACCATGGACTTCCGCGTCGACTCTTTCAACTTCACCAACACCCCGCACTTTATTGATGATGGGCTCGTCGGAAATAAGGTCCCGGGTAATATTTCGGCTGGTAACTTCCTGACGATTACCAGCGCCACTAATGACCAACGGCAATTCCGATTCGGATTGCGCCTTGGATTCTAAGGCGCCTGCCTGATCAATCTTGTTGGTAGATAGAAAGCGGGCGGTGAGAGACCCTCACCGCCCGCTTCTGTTTCACTTTTAGTGTTGCGCCAATACCAAAATCTATTGACGGTAGAATGATCTCAAGCTTAGACTTCGCCCAATCACCGAATTGCTAAAGATAAATAACGTAATCATCTATCAGCAATAGTGCACAACGCCTGTAGCAAGATAGGGCAGCTTTGCATGATCTACATTAAATCAATCACCGCTCAGCAAGGTATGACCCCAAGTCGTCATAAGCAGTCATATCGATGAGCCAAACCCTCTTGGAGGAGATCATCATGCGACAAACATGCTTCAAGCTGACGCTCTCGGTGAAGGCTTCGGGGGCGTTGCTCGCTCTGCTTTTGACAGTGGGTCTGACGCCCGGTCAGGCTGACGCGCAGGTCCTTTACGGATCGCTTGTCGGTAACGTAACCGATCAAAACGGCGCGGTCGTTTCCGGAGCTACCGTCACGATAGTCAACAAAGGCACCAGCCAGATACGCGAGGCGGCGACCAATGAGTCAGGTGAATACTCGATCACCAATATCCTGCCTGGCGATTACGACGTGAAGGTGACCAAGCAAGGGTTTTCCACTTTCACGCAGACCGGACTGAAGATCACGTCCAACAACCTCACGCGCGTGGACGTGCAAATGAAGGTCGGGAATGTGGCGGACGTCGTCTCGGTCACGTCGGATCAAACGCTGCTGCAGAGCGACACGGCCGAGGTGAAATCACAGCTCACCACCAAAGAAATCACCGACCTGCCCAACAATCAGTATCGTAATTACCAGGCGCTGATCAACCTGGTCCCCGGGGCCTCGCCTGCCCAGTTCCAGAACTCGATCACCGACACGCCCCAACGATCTTTGGCCACCTTCGTTAACGGCACGAACAAAAATAACAATACCACCCGCCTCGACGGGGCAATCAACGTCTTCATCTGGCTGCCGCACCACAACGTTTACGTGGCGCCGGTCGAGACCGTGCAAGAGGTGACAATCTCCACCGACAGCTTCGACGCGGAACAGGGGATGGCCGGCGGCGCGGCGGTTTCCGTCCAGACCAAGTCCGGCACCAACCAGTTTCACGGATCGGCTTTCGCTTACCACAACAACCAGCATCTCAACGCCAAAAACTTCTTCTACACGGCCCCGAAGTTGAACAAGAGCATCTCCAACATTGACGGCGGCACGCTCGGCGGGCCGATCAAGCGGGATAAGCTCTTCTTCTTCGGCTCCTGGGAGGGGACGCGCGAGCGCACCGGCCGCTTCGGCCTCTTCGACGTGCCGACGGCGGAGATGCGCAAGGGCGACTTTAGAGGCCTCGGCGTGACGATCTACGACCCGGCCTCCAACGCGGATCCGAAACTGCGCACGAAGCTCGGTGATCAGATCCCGTCCACCAGCATCAACCCGATTTCGAAAAAGGTCCTGGACTTTATTCCGCTCCCCAACCTGCCCGGGGATTCGCCGGGACGGCGCAACTACTTCGCATCGGGCACCGAGTCATTGAACCGGGATAATTTCGACGCGAAGATCAACTGGAACCGCACTGCCGCTCATCAGATCTGGGGCAAGTTCTCCGCCCTGGATGCCCAGGTGATTGCCCCGCCTGCCCTGGGAGAGGCAGTTGGCCCCTCCCTTGGCGGTCTCGCCGGCACCGGTAATACCAAAGTCTATTTAGTCACGGTCGGCCAGACGTGGTCGCTCAAGAGCTTCGTCGTGGACGGGAACTTCGGCTATACCCGAATGGACCAGGCGGCGCAGGGAGTGGACTTCGGCAAAAACATCGGGTCCGAAGTATTGGGCATCCCGGGGACAAACGGGACGGACCCGCGGATGAGCGGCTTCCCGCTCTTCTTCTTCGGTCCCCCTGGCGGCACCGCTGGCTTCTCACCTCTTGGCCAGCAAGCCGGATGGTCTCCGGTCACCCGCAACGACCGCAGCTTCACCGGCACGGCCAACGTCGGTCGGGTCAGCGGCCCGCATGATATGCGCTTCGGCTTCGACTTGGTGCGCCACCAACTGAACCACTGGCAGCCAGAGGTCCTCAACGGGCCGCGCGGCGCCCTCTTCTTCAACGGTGAAGCGGTCCTGCCCGGCACGGGGTCGCCTAACCGCTACCACCAGTTAGCGCAGTTCCTGCTCGGCTACACCTCTAATGTCAACAATACCATCCAGTACGAGGTGATGACAGGCCGCGAGTGGCAGTTCGGCTGGTACTTCCGCGACCGCTGGCAGGTAACGCGCAACCTGACCGCGACCCTCGGCCTACGGTACGAGTACTACCCGTTGATGACACGCGCCAACCGCGGCATCGAGCGGCTGGATCTGAATACCCTTGACGTGGTGCTCGGCGGCGTGGGCGGCAACCCCACGGACCTGGACATGACGGTGAGCAAGAAGCTCTTCGCTCCGCGCATCGGCCTGGCCTACCGGCTGGGCGATAACACGGTGATCCGCAGTGGCTACGGCATCACCTACGACCCGCTGCCATTCTCCCGGCCGCTACGCGGCTTCTACCCGCTGACGATCGCGCAGCAGTTCGATGCCCCGGGTTCATTTCAGTTCTACCGCACCATCGGGGACGGGATCCCACAGGTCGTCGGTCCTTCGACCTTCGATACGGGCCGGGTCCGCCTGCCGACTAACGTGGAGGAGAGGACTCCGCCGGGCGGTCTGATTCACCGCGGCTACATCCAGTCGTGGAACCTTATGGTGGAGCGAAAACTTCCGTCCGACATCACCGTCTCGGCCGGTTACGTAGGGACGCAGGCCACGCATCAACTGGCCAACCTGAATCTCAACGCGGCGGACGTCGGCGGGGGGAATGCGGGGCGGCCCTTCTCCTCTCGCGGCTACTTGCGGAATATGTTCCTCTTTGACGGCCGCGCCAGCTCCCACTACCATGCCTTGCAGATGGCGGTCAATCGCCGGTTCACGCGCGGGCTCTATCTGAAGAGCGCTTACACCTGGTCGCGGGCCATCAACCTGGCTGATGAGGACGGCGGGGTCAACCTCCCGTGGAATAGCCAGTCCCAGTTCTATCGGAACCGCGCCCCGGCCGGCTACGACCGGACGCACATGTTCACGTTCGGCTATGCCTATGAGCTGCCCTTCGGCAAAGGCAAGACGTGGGCGAGCGACAGCCGAGTCGGCTCGGCTTTGCTCGGCGGCTGGCAGATCAACGGCGTTTTCAGCGCTTATTCGGGCACGCCGTTTACGGTGACAGCAGACGGCGCTTCATGTAACTGTCCGGGCAACCAGCAGACGGCCGACGTGATCGGCCCTGTCAATATCACAGGCAACCCTGGGGCCGGCACACCGTACTTTGATGTGCTGGCGTTCCGGGATCCGAGTAGCGGGTTGGCGACGGGCCAATTCCGTTACGGCACAACGGGCCGTAACGCCTATCGCGGCCCGGGCTATTGGAACCTGGACTTCTCCTTGTTCCGCCGGTTCTCGCTGACCGAGCGCCTCAAGATAGATTTCCGGACCGAAGCCTACAATATCTTCAATCACCCGCAATTCGCCAACCCTGGCGGCAACGTCTCCTCTCCGAGTCGGGATAGCCAGGGCAACATACTCAAGAATCCTAACGGCACGCCAAGGCTCAATGGGTTCGGTGAAATCACTCAGACCCTGGGTTTTGCTGACTTTCAGGTAACCGAGCGTAGAATTCGCTTCGCAGTGCGATTGGAGTTCTAAGCTCGACCGACCTTAAATCAAAGGCGGGCGTCGAGAGAAATCTTTACGCCCGCTTTTATCTGCTCTTATGTTTTCTGTCTCGCAATCCAGGTTAAGAGGACTTGCGGCGGTCGTCATCCTCTATTTTTGTCTTGGCCCTGCGACGCCGGGCCTTCTCGCACAAGTCCTTCCTGAATTGCCGCCATTAACCGTTGAGAACTTCGCGCCGGCTATTCGCGAGCAAGCGCAAAAGGCATACAACGAAGCCCGCTCCAGACCGCGAGACGCCGAGGCCAATGGCCGGTTGGGGATGGTCTTGCAGACCTACGAGCAGTATGATCTCGCGTCTACCCTGTATGAGCGCGCTCGCTATTTGGCCCCGGGGGAATTTCGGTGGTTATATTACTGGGCAATTGTCCAGGCTTCTTTGGGTAAGCGGGCTGAAGCCACGGCGGCGTTGAAGGAAGCCGTGGGACGAAGGCCGGATTACCTCCCGGCGCAGGTCAGGCTTGCCGACTTGCTGTTGGCCGCCGGCCAGATGGGCGAGAGCCAACGGCTCTATGAAGCGGTACTTCAAAAGACACCTGGTTCGGTTTTCGCTCACTATGGGCTTGGACGAATCAAACTGGCAGGACGCGACCTGGCCGCAGCGGTCGAGCATTTCCGATGGGCCTGCGAATTATCCCCGCATTACGGCGCGGCCCATTATGCTCTGGCGTCGGCCTATCGTGACCTCGGACAGACTGCCCAAGCGAGCGAGCATTTCGCCCTCCATCAAAAAGACAGTTTGACTCGTCCGGCGCTGGACGACCCGCTGCTGGACGCTGTCGCGGAGCTGAACGTCGGGTCGGCTGAGATCTTGAAGAAGGCGATGAGTTTCGAGGCGGAAGGCCAACTCGAGCAAGCCGCCGACGAATACGAGCGAGCGCTGAAGATTAACCCCAAACTGGCCAACGCGAACGTAAACTTGATTATTATCTACGCCAAGTTGGGTCAAGCGGAGAAGGCGGAGAAACGCTACCGGTTGGCGGTCGAAGTCAACCCCAATCTGGCTGAAGCCCATTACAACTTCGGCGTGCTGCTGACCAAGCAAGCCAGATATGAGGAAGCCGCATCCGCCTTTCAGCGCAGCTTAGAGATCAACCCTTTTTACGCCGAATCCCATCACAACTACGGCGTCCTGCTGGAACGTGAAGGGCGGTTTGCCGAAGCGACCGAACACTACCGCGCGGCCATCGCTAATCGGCCCAACTTCCGCATGGCGCATTTCAATCTCGGCCGGATGCTGATACATCAAGGGAAAACCGCCGAGGCCGTCAAACACTTTCTGAACACGCTCACGCCGGAGGATGAAGACACGCCCAGGTTCATGTACGCGCTCGCCGCGGCGTACGTCCGGATCGGCGACCGCGAACACGCCATTCAATACGCGCGCGGGGCGCGGCAGCGCGCAATAGATCGCAAGCAAGCCGAACTGTTGGCTCTCATCGAAA
>Ga0209382_10011497_pt1 | contig 10990 bp, 5 predicted proteins | sample SoiMetdeltSBSDD5_FD_187599 | JGI IMG/M metagenome (GOLD analysis project Ga0209382, IMG submission 187599) | Bulk soil microbial communities from a Populus tree surrounding site in Tennessee, USA - Soil MetaG P. deltoides SBSDD5 (SPAdes) (version 2) | ecosystem: Environmental > Terrestrial >...
GACGTCTTCTACACTGAGGTCTGCAAGCGCAAAAGGTCGAAAGTCCCCCCGTATACTCACAAAGGGATCATGTTTGCGTTTCGGGAAAATCGTATTGAAACGGCCAGCAGCGATGCCCAAAATCGGCAGAGTCACGCCCATCGCCTTCATCCCTGCGACAACGTCGTTATACGTGCCATCGCCAGACACGACGACAAAGAATTCCGCGCCTCGCGCGACCATCTGTTTGGTCGTTTCAATCGTGTCCCAGCGCGACCGCGTGTGATCTTGGCCAACCACTGTGACGTTGTCCCCTTGGCAGACAACCGCTCCCATTTCTGCAGGCCCAACCAGGATCTCGGCAACCTGTGAGCGGAGACATGCAAAAGCTTGACGGGTCAGGTGGAAAACCTGTTCTCTGCCGCTTCCAGCATAAGGATTACAGAGAATAGCAATGCGGCTGGCGTCCATCATGCACTCCTTCCCTGCAGCTGTGACATGCGATTATGCCTGCATTCCCTCCAATAATGCCCCAGCCTCTTGCAGATCAGGCGTAGTAAATCCTTCTGTAAACCATCCAAGGATCTCTCCCAGCCTCTGCCGGGCTTCAGCACTTTTCCCCTGTCTCTGCCACAGCCGACTGAGGCTTGTTGTGGCCCGGAGTTCCAGCGACTTTGCCTGTTGGCGGCGGGCAATGGCAAGAGCGTGATGAAAACAGGCTGCCGCTACCGTGTGATTGGTCATAGTCAGGTCTAACAGCAGCTCGCCCTTGAGTCGATACAGCTCTGCCTCAAAGAAATGGCTGCCACTCCTCACCACCGCCGCTTGTGTTTCATCGAGCGTGTGCAGTCCTTCTTTGAAGTGGCCTCCTGCCCGATACGCCTCAGCCAGCAAGATCAGCAAATACGGCCGTAGATGTTCGGCCCCGGGGGCTTGCAAGGCAGCCATGCCCTGGTGCATCTGGGCCATCCCTGTTTGCCGCTGTCCCTGCATGGCCAACGCCCAGCCGTGCAAGAGCAGAGACAGCGCCAACATGTAAGCAAAATTCTGCTCCGTCGAGAGCGTCATCATTACTTCTGCTTGTGCTTGTGTAATACGTGTATCTCGGCAAAACTGACGTGTAAAACTCGCCGCAGCTAGGGCATGGGCCAGGCTGTACGGGTGTGCCAGCTGCTGGGCAAGAGTGAGCGCCTCCTGATTCCTTTGCAGAGCCTGGTCGGGATACCCCAGGGACCACAGGACCATAGCGAGATAGGAGCAGCATTGCACTTCGGGAGCAGAGCCGTGGCGAAGATTGGTGAGGCGCAGCGGCTCGGCGTAGGCATGGGCAATGCCCTGCTCCAGGTGCGGGCGGGCGGCAGCGAACTCACCGGCATAGAGCAGGGTTGCTCCAAGCGCCTCGTAGGCCGCGATACGCAGCGTCGTATCGTGGTAGCGTTGCGCTAAGCGCAGATATTGTTCACCTAACTCAAGAGCGGTCCGGAAATCCCCTCGTACCAGATAAAACCGCCGGAGTCCCGCTAAGACTGAGGATAGCTGCGGCGTTTCGCCCACCTGCTGACAGAGGGCTCGCGCTCGAGCATAGGCGTATTCCACCTCCGGAGCACCATACCCCTTCGTGACCGTCAAAGCCAGACCGAGGATCGTTTGTAGAGAAAGCTCGTGCTGGAAGCGCTCAGCGGTCTCAGGGAGCAGGTTAAGCACTTCTAAACCCTTGGTTAAGTGTCTGATGGCTTCGGTATTGGCCGAGCGCTGCATCGCTGTCTGGCCAGCTTGATGCCAAAAGCCAACAGCCTGGGCATACAGACCGGCCTCCGTGAGGTGATGGGCGAGCAGTTCCGGTTGGGTCTCTGGAAAGCGCTCCAGCAGCACCTGCGCAATCTGCTGATGATAGTGCTGCCGCTTGCTCTTCAGCAGCGACTGATAGGCCGCTTCCTGGATGAGGGCGTGTTTGAAGGTGTAGGTCGCCTGTGGTAGTACTCCGCGTTGGTACAGCAGCTCCGCCTCCACCAACCGCTCCAAGGCACATTGCAACGAGGCCTCGTCGAGTCGTGAGACCACGTGCAAGAGTTCGTAGGAAAACTGTCGCCCGATTGTCGCCCCGAGTTGGGCGATCCCTTTGGCAGTGCTCAATCGGTCCAAGCGTGCCATCAGTGAGTCATGTAATGTTGTGGGAATAGTGAGTGAGGACAAGGAGCCGGTCAATTCATACTGGCTATCGACTTCTCGGAGCAGCCCTGACTCGAGCACCGTCTTGGTCAACTCCTCTATAAACAGTGGCACCCCATCTGTCTTCACCACGATCTGCTCCACTACCTCCACAGGTAAGGCCTTGCCACCCACCACGTGTGCAATCATCGTCTCGACTTGGGGGCGGGTGAAGCGGCTGAGGGACACCGGGGTGAGATAGGCACGACCCAGCCACGGCGGCATAAAATCTGGCCGGAAGGTGAGCAGACTGCAGATACAGGCCGTCGATCCCTGATCCACCAGGAGGCTGAGAAACTCTACCGTGGAAGGGTCGACCCAATGAAGGTCCTCGACGATAAACAGCACAGGCTGCTGCGCTGCTTCCTCCAGCAGCCAGGCCAGTAAGGCTTCCAGAGTCTGCTGTTTCTGCCGCTGGGGCGTCAGCGTCAGCGGTGGGTAACGCTCAGGGAGGGGGACTGCAAGAAGTGCAGCAAAAAGTGGAACTACCTCCTGCAGAGACATAGGATGGTGTGCGAAAGCCTGTTCAAGCTTGTGGAGCTTCTCCTGCGGGGTATCGTCCCTGCTCCATGCCAGCACCCGCTGCAGGTGGACGATCACAGGATACAGAGCGCTGTGCTGATGATAGGGCGAACAGCGATACTCAATCCTCGTACACGCCTCGCTCGCCAATCGCTCTGTCAGCACCCGGAGCAGGCGTGACTTGCCAATCCCTGCCTCCCCGCTCAACAAGACGACCTGCCCTCGCCCCGCTTTCGCACATGACCAACGTTCAAGGAGCAACGTCACTTCTGACTCTCGTCCCACCAGTGGTGTGAGCCCCTTGATTGCCTCGACGTCCAGGCGACTCTGGGCTTCACTCGCGCTGAGGACACGATAGAGTGGAATGGGTGGAGTCACGCCTTTCAAGGTGTGCCTACCGAGGTCATGGCAGACAAAGTATCCTTGGATGAGTCGATAGACCGCATCACTGATGGCGACCGTATCAGGCGCAGCGCATCCCTGGATCCGAGCAGCGACGTTGAGCGTTTTACCCAAGGCGAGCTGTTCCTGACGGCCGCCACTACCCATCTCCCCGACCACCACGAGCCCCGTATGGATCCCCACGCGCGTGGCGAGACGAACCCCTTTCTCCTGCTCCAGGTGAGTGTTCAATATCGCCACCGCCTCAAGCATGCCCAGGCTGGCTCGCACCGCCCGCTGCGCATCATCTTCGTGGGCCTGGGGCCAGCCGAAATACACCAGCAGCGCATCACCGAGTAACTGGGCAATATGGCCGTCGAAGCGTTGAATGACTGCGGCACAGGTCTGCTGGTAGGCGCGCACAACCTCGCGCAAATCCTCGGGGTCCAGCCGTTCGGAGAGGGGTGTGGAGTCCACGATGTCACAAAACATCACCGTGAGTTGCCGACGTTCGGCGTCGGGGCGAGGAGATTGGTGTGCTTGGGGGGCAAGTGGCTGAGAGGGCTGAGGGGATGACGGTACAAGCTCCGGAAGTATTTTAGTCTCCCCAGTCCAGACCAGCACGGTACCGTTCTCATCAGTCGCGAGCCGCTGTCCCTCGATGAGTTCAAACTTCAGATCCTCCAGAGCGGCTTCATCAAGATGAAATTGCCGTTTGACGGTGCGATAGGTTAATCGCCCACGCTTTTTGAGAAGCTCGATTGCTTGGTTCAAGACCTCATCGAAGGTCACGGTTCTCCCTCCGCCATCTTAGCTCCTCAGGGAGCACACTGGTGATGGCTATGGCTGCCCAGGAGGTCGTTACACGGGCATGGCTAAATGGCGCGGAGCCTGAAAACTGAATGACCCTGACTATCCCAGGTATGATACCACGGTGCATATGTTCAGCCAATTTTCTACGGGCTTCTTGACAAGAGAGCCGGGACGGAGTAGGAGGGTAGAATATAACTTTTTTGCGGATTTCCTGCGGTCCCCAATGACAATCTGTAACGCATTGATAGACGCTTCTAGAGCTGCACTGAGCAGGGGCGGGAGCAGGCGCGAAAATTCCATGCACATCTCGACGAGGGATGATACGCGTAGGGGAGGGAAGGTCATGGAGAATGTCTGCTCGAGCTGTCAGCATGCCAATCCAGGACAGGCGAAGTTTTGCGCCAGGTGCGGCGCCCGGCTGGCACACCAGTGCCCGAGATGTGGTAGCCAGAACCCGGCGGAGAGTACCTTTTGCATCGAGTGCGGGCAGCGGTTGGACCAGCCGGCCCAGGTGTCTCCGCTGCCCTCCGCCGCGCCCCAGCCTGCTAGTTACACCCCTCGCCACCTCGTTGAGAAGGTGCTTACCTCGCGCAGCGCCCTAGAAGGCGAGCGCAAACAGGTCACGGTACTGTTCTGTGATATCGCCGACTCCTCTGAGCTGGCGCAGCAGTTGGATCCTGAAATCATGCACCAGCTTATGGACCAGGTGTTACGGCTCATGGCCGAGGCCGTGCACCGCTACGAGGGCACCGTGAATCAGTACCTGGGGGATGGTTTGATGGCGCTCTTCGGGGCACCTGTGGCCCTAGAGGATCATGCCTTCCGGGCCATCCAGGCGGCGCTGGCAATCCAGGAGACCATCCGCGGGTATAGCACCCAGTTCCGCCACGATCACGGCGTGGAGATCCTCCTGCGTTTGGGGCTCAACACCGGCTTGGTGGTGGTCGGCCGCATCGGCGATGACCTGCGTATGGACTATACCGCAGTGGGCAACACCACTCACCTGGCGGCACGTCTGCAGACCCTGGCTGAGCCGGGGACAATACTGATCACAGAAGCCACCCACCGCCTGGTTGAGTCCTACATCCGCAGCGAGGCGCTGGGACCGGTCGAGGTTAGAGGACAGCGCGAACCGGTGATGGTATACAAAGTGACAGGCCGGCAGCGTTGGCGTAGTCGTCTGGAGATCAGTGCCGAACGGGGACTGGTAGCCCTGGTGGGCCGGCAGCGGGAGCTGGCCCTGCTGCATGACTGCCTGGCGCGTGTGGAAGCGGGGCGCGGGCAGGTGGTGGGGACGGTAGGTGAAGCAGGCCTGGGGAAGTCTCGGCTCCTTTACGAGTTTCACACTTCTCTCGAGAGGGGACGGGTCACATGGCTCGAAGGTCAGTGCCTGGCACATGGTCAGGCCACACCTTATCTGCCATTCTTAGAGATTTTGCGCATGAATTTTCATATTGAGGAGGGGGACAACCCGCTGCAGATGCAGGAGAAGCTGCGCCAGGGTATCCACCGGCTCAACGCAAGCCTCGAGGGGAGCATCCCCTTCCTGGAAGCGCTGTTCAGCCTCCCCGGCGCCGATGACGCCCTGCGACACTTGGAGCCTAAGGACAAGCGGCAACAGACCTTCGAAGCGATTCGGGCGCTGGCCTTAGTCGGGAGCCAGCGGCGACCGCTCGTGCTGGTCTTTGAGAACCTGCACTGGCTTGATCAGAGTTCGGAGGACTGCCTCGCCGTGCTCCTCGAAAGCCTGGCCGACATGCCCGTGCTGGTGCTCACCACCCACCGCCCTGGCTACATGGTGCGCTGGGCGGATAAAACCTACTACACGCAGATCACCCTGGCCCTCCTCACTGAGGCCGAGACCGAGGCAATGGCGGCAACGCTGCTTGGGAGCCGCGACATCCCTCCAGGCCTGCTGCGTCTCATCCAGGAGAAAGCTGGCGGCAACCCCTTGTTCATTGAGGAGGTCACGCATGCCCTGGAGGAGCGTGGCCTCTTCGTGCGCCATAACGGTGGCCTCCAGTGGACAGGCGACGCTGAGGTAGAGTTCCCGGACACCATCCAGGACATCATGCGGGCGCGTATCGATCGGCTGGCGGAGCCGGTCAAGCGCACGGCGCAGACGGCCGCAGTCATCGGCCGCGAGTTCGGCCTGCGTCTCCTGACGCGGCTCTCTGACATGGCTGCCGAAGTCCAGCACGGCATCGAGACGCTGAAGCACCTGGAGTTCATTCACGAAAAACGCTTCTTACCCGAGTTGGAATACCGCTTCAAACACGCCGTTATCCAGGACGTGGCCTACCAGAGCCTCTTGGCGCAGCGGCGACGGGAACTGCACGGTGCCATTGGCCAAGCCATCGAGGATCTCTATGTTGACCGGCTGGAGGAACATACCGCCATCCTCGCCTACCACTATGCCCGCAGTGCGTACCAGCATAAGGCGATCGTCTACGCTCTCCTGGCCGGGGACCAAGCGGCCCGCTTCTATGCCAATGCCGAGGCTACGATCTATTACGAACAGGCTCTCACGATAGCGCGGGCGCTTCCCATGTCTCCCGAGGCGCAGGGCGTGATGTGGCAGATTGACGCCACCCTCAAGCTTGCTGCGGTTGGAGGGGGGCAGGACCTCGAGCGCGATCGACAGAATTTGGAGCAGGTCCGACCCCTGGCGAAGGCGTTGCACGACGAACCCCGCTTGGCGCGCGTGCTCTACTGGCTCGGACGGCTCCACTATGTGCGCGGGAACTTTCAGGCCGCTATCGAGCACGCCAGGCAGAGTATCGAGATCGCTGATCGGCTAGGCGATGACGCCCTGGCGGCGCCCCCGGTCAACCTCATGGGTCGAGTCTACATACTCCAGGCGGACTTCGCGCGCGCCAGTCAGCTGCTGGCGCGGAGTGCCGAGCAGATGCACCAGCTCGGGAACAGGAGCGAGGAAGCCACCGCCGCAGGCTTCGCGGGTTATGCCTTCGGGTTCCTGGGCGAGTTTGAACAGGCTCTCGCCTACGTCGACCACGGCATCCACCTGGCCCAAGAAATGCAGAACCCCTTCGCCGAGGCCGCAGCCTATCAATATCGGGCCAATGTCCACGACCAGCGTGGTGCCTGGGCACAGGCGATCACGGATTTCCAGGAGGCACGGCGTGTCGCGGAACGGGCGGGAGACCGCTTCCGGGTCTACCTGGTGAAATTCTTTGAAGGCCGGGCTCACACCATGGCCGGAGACCCGGCCCAGGGACGCGTGCTGCTTGAAGAGAGCTTAGCCCTTGCCGAGCAACTCAGAACCACATTTGGCCTGGTCTATGCAAAAGTGTTCTTCGCCGCCTGCCTCCTGGCGCTCGGCGAGCTCGCTGTGGTACCTCCCCTCTGCCACGAGGCGATCCGCCTAGCCGCAGAAGCTGGCGATCAATTTCACAACGCCTTGGCGCACCGGACACTCGCGGAGGCCCTGTGCGCCCTAGACCCTGTGGACCTACAACAGGCCGAGGGCGCTATCCAGGAGGCTATCCGGCTCCAACAGGACATCGGCGCCAAACCAGAGCTAGCCCGTACCTATGTGAGTTACGCCCGCTTGCTCCTGAGCCAGGGGCAAGGAGACAAGGCCAAGGCGTATCTCACCCAGGCCATCAGCATGTTTCAGCAGATGCACATGGGCTGGGACCTGACCCAGGCCGAGCGGGCCTTGCATGCCCTCCCCTAGGTCGACCACAAGATACAGGCCGAGACGATCGCTGGCTAGATGTCCCCACAGTGGGGCGATGGAGAAGTTTTCAGTAATGGATGAGGAGATGCTCAGCTCTTATCACGCTTTTGCTCTTGTTACACACGACGAGAAATTGAGCGAGGAGGCTTTACCTCCCTAGAGTGATCTGTTAGAGTGGCCCTACTTGTCCAGTGATGACCCTGTCTACAGGAGGAAGTCATGGCTACAATCACCCTGTCTCCGACTCTTACCCCGGTGCTGGAGCGTGTCAGTCCGGCCAGCCAGGGGATTGACGAAACCTGTCTTGCCCGTCTCTATGCGCGTATTGAAGCCCATATCGCTGCCGGCTGGTATCCGGGGGCGGCCATTGCCATGGCACGCCACGGCAAATTAGTGGCCACACATAGCTTCGGCGTGGCACGCCTGGCGACAGCCAGCACTCCTGCTGTGCCGGCAACGGACCAGACTATGTGGCTCCTTTACTCGCAAACGAAACCGGTCACGTCGTGTGCCATCTGGACTCTCGTAGAACGCGGCGAATTGCGCTTTCACGATGCCATTACCGATTATATTCCGGAGTTCGCTAAACACGGCAAGGGGCAAGTGACCCTGGCCCAGGTGTTGTCCCATCAGGGCGGCTTCCCCGATGCCAACGTGACACCGGCGGCATGGGAAGACCACAACCGGCTACGTCAGGAGGTCTGTGACTTCACCCTGGAATGGGAACCAGGGTCGAAAGTCAAGTATCATAGCGCCGCTGCCCATTGGGTACAGGCGATCCTGATCGAGGCCGTTACCGGTCAAGACTACCGTCAGTATATCCGTGACAACGTCACACAGCCACTTGGACTCCAAGGGGTATGGGTAGGGGTGCCTGATACCCTGCATGATCATCTGGCTGGTGCTTACGAGCGTACGGAGAGTGGCGAGCATGTGGCCCTCGCCGAGCGCAATACCCCGGCCTTCTGGCGTGCCGGCGTGCCCGGCGGCGGTGGGTACGCTACGGCGGTTGATCTGACCACGTTCTATCAGATGCTCCTCAACCTCGGCGTGCTCAATGGCACGCGCCTGCTCAGCCCACGCACGGTGCAATATGTGACGCGCAATTACACCGGCGAGCGTATCGACGAGCGGTTTGGGATGCCCATGCACCGCGGCCTGGGCGTGCACGTACGCGGCACCACCCCGATGATTCGTGGCCTCGGCAGTACCGCCTCGCCCAGTACCTTTGGCCACGGTGGGGCAGGGACCTCGTACTCCTGGGCTGACCCTGAGACAGGGGTCTCTTTTACCTATCTGTCCAATTCACAGATGGCCGAACCCTACCATAGCCGCCGTCTGGACGAGATCATGACGCTGGCGCATGCTGCTGTAGTAAACCTCTAACATTGCTCTCTGCTCCAGGGAATGGGCGTGCAGTCTGCTCGCCCCTCCCTTACCTCTGGGAGAGAGGCGAGGTGAGGGGACAGGACGTTGCTCGCTCCGCTCACCTTGCTCCTCCGAAACGACATTCCCGTCAATAGAACACATTTTTTGTTCTAAATTCGACAATTTTGTCCCGTTCTGGCCATCTACAGATTGGTGGCTACCAAGACATAATGTTCTGATTCTATGGGCATTAGGCGGAGGATCTCACTTGGCATAACATTTGCTCAATTCTCCATGCAGCTAGGAGGCCAGAGAAGCTGCTCACACACGCACAGGAGACCGTTACGAAAGGAAAGCGAGCACTGGCTAGTTGAGCGTGTACTCATATGGATACGCAGGTTCTCTTGTTCTCAGGCGTGAATATGACGCCCTATGATGGCCGGGTCGGGCCGGACGAACCTGTCTCAACAAGGAGATCCCTGATGACGATGACTGGAAGTTGGAGTCGCTGGTTCGCAGTAGGCATTGTCGCTTATACGATCGCCGTCGGTGTGCCGCCGTATGTCAGCGCGCAGCAGCCAACGACGTCCATAGATGCGCCACTGGAACCCAAACGTCCGAATACGGGGCCCATCTCGCTCAATTTTGGCGTCGATTGGGCCTCAGCGTACTACTTCCGGGGCATTGCCCAGGAACAGAGTGGAGCGAACTTCCAGCCCTACGGTTCGCTGTCCTTCAAGCTCATCGAAAACGCTGGGCCCCTCACAGCGCTGACCGCGACGCCCGGCACCTGGAACAACTGGCACGCGGGCGGCGGCACCCTCGTCGACCCCGTTGATCCAAAATTCTGGTACGAGTCGGACCTCTACTTTACACTGGCGGCCACGCTGTGGGAGAACGTCACCATCGGGCTCACCTACACGGCGTACACCAGCCCGAACGATTCCTTCAGGGCTGTCCAGGAATTAGCGCTGGGTGTGAGCCTGAACGATAGCAAGTGGCTTGGGGCGTTTGCCCTGAATCCGAGCCTGCTCGTGGCAGGGGAAGTCGATGGCCAGGCGGATGCCGGGAGTGCCCACGGCGTGTACCTGCAACTCGGCCTCAACCCCGGTTACACTTTGGCGCCGCAGAGCGCTTACCCCCTGACGATCAGCCTCCCGGTCACGCTGGGGCTCAGCGGGAGCAACTACTACGAGTTCGGGACGACCAAGAATCCCGTCTTTGGCTATGTGCAGTTTGGGCCTGTATTCTCCGTGCCGTTGGCCTTTATCCCGAAGAACTATGGCACCTGGACGGTCAAGGGCGCAGTCGAGTTCTTATTCCTTGGCGAAACGCTCAAGCCGCTCAACGACAACGACGTGTTCAAACCGATTGGTCGGATTGGTATCGCCGCGGTGTACTGAGAGGGGGGTGGTGAATTTCTAGAGGAACCGGGCACTGGGGTGAGCCTCCTTACATCAGGGGCGTCATATAGTGGCCCGGCCCGTGAGGCTCACACCTAGCCACGACAGTCATGTGATCAAGTCTCACCATGACGCCCCTCTCTCGTATGCAGGTTTCTCTTCCTTCCCTACGCTGAGAGAGGGGTGCACATCAACACCTGTGCACTACCTTTGTTGTGTATTGCTTTCACAGGCGTCTATCCCGATCAGGGAGGATGATGTCCGCACCAGCACGATGCACCAGCACGGGCACGACCGTCTTCGAGAGATGCTCAATACCAGCAAAGCCTCCTAACATCGGATGATCCCACCGTAGGCCAAAGTAGCGGTGGGCTGCCACCGACATCTTCAACTGTAAGACAAACGCACGCACCCAGAGCTTGCGCCACCATGGTAGCTCTGGATCCACCATGATTTCTTCTTCACCGATCTCAATGTTTGCCAGCGACAGATCGAGGTGCTGCAGCTCCGGATGGGCGTTGGCCTCTTGCAAAATGCTGGGCACATCCGGTTTTTGCATAAACCCGAAATGGGCCACAATCGTCCAGACATTGGCTCCCAAGGCGTGGATGTC
>Ga0209382_10011501_pt1 | contig 10989 bp, 7 predicted proteins | sample SoiMetdeltSBSDD5_FD_187599 | JGI IMG/M metagenome (GOLD analysis project Ga0209382, IMG submission 187599) | Bulk soil microbial communities from a Populus tree surrounding site in Tennessee, USA - Soil MetaG P. deltoides SBSDD5 (SPAdes) (version 2) | ecosystem: Environmental > Terrestrial >...
CACACAGCGCGTCGCCGTCTCCGGCCCGGTCATTCTTCCGACCGTCGTGCCCCTCGCCATCGCGCTCGGCGAGGATCCCGAGGTCGGCAAGACGTTCACGCTGTCGAGCTTCGATCCTGTGGCACTCGCGTCGAAGCCGCTGACCGCGCGGGTCGAGGCCGAGTCATCGTTCGCCTTCCCGGACAGCGCACGATTCGATGAGACGCGGAAGCGCTGGACGGTTGCGCGCCGCGACTCCGTGCGGGCGTGGAGAATCGCCACCGACGGTCCGGGAAAGGTGCGGGCCTGGATCGACGAGCAGGGCCGTGTGGTCGAGATGACGCACGCCCTTGGCTTCTCGCTGCGTCGGACGGCGTACGAAATCGCGTTCGAGAACTGGCGGCTCGACGGCGGGACGCGTTCGCGATCAGTGTCCGCGCATCGGGACGTCCTCGAGACGAGCGCCATCGCAGCCTCTGTCCCGCTCGAGCAACGGCGGCCAGCGGTCGTCCGAGTTCGACTCCGCGGCCCGGACCTGAGAGGCTTTCACCTCGACGGCGGGCGCCAGCGCCTGCGCGGCGACACGTTGACGATCACGCGCGAGGATGACACGCCCGGACTAGCGACGTATACGATGCCAATGCCGCTCAGCACGCGCATGTCGTTCAGGCGCGAGCTGTCACCAGAGCCGCTCGTGCAGAGCGGCGATGCGCGCATCGTCGCGTTGGCGCGGCGCATCCGCGGCGACTCGCGCGACCCGGTCGCGGTCGCGCGGCGCATCAACGAGTGGGTGCACGACTCGCTGAAGAAGGCCGTGTCGGTAACCGTCCCGAGCGCGATTCAGGTTCTCGAGTCGCGCTCGGGGGATTGCAACGAGCACACGCAGCTCTTCATCGCGCTCTCGCGCGCGGCGGGCGTGCCGGCACGCGCGGCCGCGGGTCTCGCGCATGTGCGGGGAAAGTTCTACTACCACGCCTGGCCCGAGGTCTTCGTGGGGAAATGGGTGGCGCTCGATCCGACGTTCGGACAGTTCCCCGCCGACGCGGCGCATTTGCGGTTCGTGTACGGTGGCCTGACGCAGCAGGCGGAGCTCCTTCGCCTTATGGGAACGCTGAAGATCGACTTGCTGTCCGCAGAGTGATGGTGTCATCCCGAGCGCAGCGAGGGATCGCGCTCGTCCCGAAAGAGAGGCCCCTCTGCCGGGATGACAGCGATTCCTCACTTCGTTCGGAATGACAAACCCTCTACCGGGATGACTGCGGTTCCTCGCTGCGCTCGGAATGACAACGGGCACAGCGTCGTCGTCCTTACAGCGGTCCCTCCGCCCTCGCTCATGATCCAGCTACGATCGCTGACCAAGCGTTACGGCTCGTTCACCGCCGTGAATGGCGTCGATCTCGACGTTCCGCGCGGCGAGCTGTTCGGATTCCTCGGCCCCAACGGCGCCGGAAAAACCACGACGCTGCGCATGATCGCCGGAATCCTGCGGCCATCGTCAGGGACCGTGAGCATCGCCGGTTTTGATCTCACGAGCGACCCCGTGGCGGCGAAACAGCGCCTCGGGTTCATCCCCGATCGGCCGTTCATCTATGAGAAGCTGACGGGAACGGAGTTCCTGCGCTTCGTCGCCGGCCTGTATGGACAGAGCGGCGCGGAGACCGAGCGCCGAGGGCGCGAGTTGCTGGCTCTGTTCGACCTGGAGGAATGGCAGGACGAGCTCGTGGAGAGCTACAGCCACGGCATGCGGCAGAAGCTCATCATCTCGAGTGCGTTTGTGCACAAGCCGGAAGTCATGGTCGTGGATGAGCCGATGGTCGGACTCGATCCGAAGGCCGCACGGACGCTCAAGGATCTGTTCCGCGAGTACACGCGTCGCGGCAACACCATCATGATGTCCACGCACACGCTCGAGGTCGCGCAGAGCATGTGCGACCGCATCGGGATCATCCAGCGCGGCGTCATCCGGGCCTGCGGCACGATGGACGATCTTCGCGCGTCGGCGGAAGCAGGCGTGTCCGGACTCGAGGAAATCTTCCTGCGCCTCACCGGCGAGGGACTCGCCCGCGAGCTGGTCGAGGTGCTGGATGCGTGACGCGCTTCGGGTGCTGCTTCTCCCGAAACTGTTCACGGCCCGCGCCCGCATGCGGTCGAAGGAGCGCGGTCGTGGAGCGCGCACCGCCGTACTCGCGGTCATCGGCGGCGTCTTCTGGATGTTCGCGTTCGGCGTACTGCACCGGTTGCTGGCCTACTTCCGCGGCGTGCCCGAGATCGGCCCGTTGCTCGCGGGCAAGCTGCTGGGCCTGATTCTCATCGCCTTCTTCTCGATCCTGCTGCTGTCCAACATCATCACCGCCCTCTCGAGCTATTTCCTCGCGCGGGACCTCGACCTGCTCGCATCGGCGCCCGTCGATTGGCTGGCGCTGTATTCCGCGAAGCTGCTCGAAACGTGCGTGAACTCCAGCTGGATGGTGGTGCTGATGGCCGTGCCGATCCTCACGGCGTACGGCACCGTGTACGACGGTGGCGGCGCGTTCATCGGCCTCGCGATCCTGACCTTCCTGCCGTTTCTGATCATCCCGGCAGCGTTAGGTTCGGCGGCGACGCTCGTGCTGGTGAATGCGTTTCCGGCGCGGCGCACGCGCGACATCCTGAGCATCATCGCGGTCATCGCGGCCGCGGGGATCGTGGTGCTGTTCCGGCTCGTCCGCCCCGAAAAACTGGCGCGCCCCGAAGGCTTCCGGTCGTTGGTCGACTTCATCGCCGTGCTCCGGACTCCCACCTCGCCGCTCCTGCCGAGCGAGTGGGTCGGCCGAAGCGTGATGGGGTGGCTGACCGGCTCGCTCGATCTCCTGCCGATCTACCTCCTCTGGTCGACAGCCGCGGCATCGGTCGTACTCGGCGCGCTGCTCCATCGCTGGCTCTACGCGCGCGGGTTCACGAAGGCACAGGAGAGCAGCCAGCAATGGGCCCGTGAGGGATGGATGGGGCGAGCGGGGCGTCTGGTCCTTTCGCCACTGGGCAGCGCCCGCCGCGAGCTCGTCTTGAAGGAGGTGCGCATCTTCTTCCGCGACACCACGCAGTGGTCTCAGCTGATCCTGCTCGCGGTGCTGGTCGTCGTCTACGTATTCAACATCAAGTTCCTGCCGCTCACCGGTGAAGGCATCACGTTCTTCATCGTGAACCTCGTGCCGTTCCTGAACCTCGCGCTAGCGGGGTTCGTGCTCGCGTCGGTCGCCGCGCGCTTCATCTTCCCCGGCGTAAGCCTCGAGGGTCGGACGTGGTGGCTGCTTCGGGCGAGTCCGCTGCCGATTCGCGAGCTGCTGTGGTCGAAGTTCTGGGTGGGGATGGTGCCGCTGCTGGTGCTCGCGCTGGCGATCGTGGGAGTCACGAACAGTCTGCTCCGGGTGAGCACGTTCATGTTCGTGGTCTCGGTGTTCACGATCACGCTCATGACGTTTGCCCTCGCGGGGCTCGCGATCGGCTTCGGCACGATGTTCCCGCGCTTCGAGACGGAGAACGCGGCGCAGATTCCGACGTCGTTCGGCGGGCTGCTGTACATGATGAGCGCCGTGGGCGTCATCGGTGCGGTGATCGTGCTCGAGGCGCGGCCGGTCTACAGCTATCTCTCGGCCATCTCCTTCCGCGGCGGAGAACCCCCGCCGACAGCCGAGCTGGTGCTCGGGTTTGGGCTGGCCGCCGCGGTGTGCCTAACGGCGACCTTCTGGCCGATCCGGATCGCCGTCCGGCGACTCGAGGCGCTCGAGAGGTAGGCGGGCATCGGTCCGGCACCGATCCCGGGCACACGTGGACGCCGCAGGCACGGCGCGGGATTGCGTGGGTCTTGAGTCTCTGCGGTCCGCGGTGTATTTGAGAGCGGAGTACTCCCGGAAGCACCGCTCCCATTGCCTTGTGCTCCCACCTGCTCCCTCCATGAGCCCATTGGTAAGATCGCTGACGGCGCTGCTCGTCCTGGCGGGCTGCTATCGCTACGTTCCGACCAGCCATGCCGAACTTCCGCCATCCACGGCCGTCACGATCGAGTTGACGACCCGCGGCGGTCTGAACGTCGCCCCAAAGCTCGGCGACAATGTCGTGGGGCTCGAAGGAAATGTGGCCGAGGCCAGCACTTCGTCGCTCACGCTTTCCTTGGCCGGCGTTCGTCGTCGCGGCGACACCGCCGTCTCCACATGGAGCGGCGAAGCCATTACCCTCGCGTCGGAAGACATTGGCCAGATCAAACGGCGTGAGCTTTCACGCAGCCGGACCGCTGTGGCATCGGCCGCGGTCGGTGCCGCTTCGGTCAGCCTGGTCATCGCGATCGCAAAGGCAGCAGGCAAGGCCGAGGGAAGTACGGGAGGCAAGCCCTCTCCCTCACCTTGAGGAGCAGTCCTCGGTGCGGCGATCGCTGACGCGCGGTCGCCGTCCCCGACTCCGGAGTGTGAATCGCGAATCGCCGGTGGCGGGATGACGAGAAGGGCGACCCCGGGGGGTCGCCCTTCTCGCGTTCCGAATCAGTGGTGCCCTCAGCTCACTTGCACACCGGCTCGCCCTCGATTTCGCTGTTCGCCTCGCGCTCGATGAGCGGAATCGGGAGCGCGCATCCGGGCTTGCGGACGACCACCGACGTGTTCACCCACCGCGGGTCCTTGAGCCCGAACCGGTACATGTCGTTCAGCCGTCGACCCTGGAAGACCAGGTTGATCCGCCGCTCCCACTGCAGCAACTGCAACCGTGTTGGGCCCGCGCCCGTGTACGGCGCTTTGCCATCGAGGGCACGGAGCGCGTTGATGTTCGTGTCGAAGACGGCGTTGTTCCCGGCCGCCAGCCCCGCCTCGGCCAGTATCAGGTACATCTCGCGCTTCGACACAACCGTCAACGGAGGATGATTGATGTCGGTCGCGTTGATGAACCGACCAATCACCTTTTGCGCTCCCGCGTCGACGAGGCCAGTCACCGGATCCGTGGCGATGATCGCGACTGGCTTCTTGTTGGTGGGGTCGATGCGTACGAGCGCCGCCGTATCCGGCGTGTGCTCGACGCGCGAGTTCATCTCGAACCCTACGCCGCCGCTCGCATCGTCATCGTCGTTGTTGTTGTCGGTCAGGAGATCAAACCGATAGTCCCCGGCCATCGCCGCTATGGCGGCTGTGGCATCGGCGACGGCCTGAGCGTCGTTCACGAGCGGCTGGGCCGGAGTGGTCCCCGGTGGATTGAGCTTCTGCCACACCGCCTTGTCGAAGCGAACACGCGCCCGCATTCCGAGGATGTTCGCCCGGTTGTCGCCCGTGGCGATGGCGGCGCCGGCATCGAGCCACTTCAACGCCGAATCGTACAGCTGCACCATGTTCGCTTCACCGAGATTCTTGCCCGCCGTGGTGCGGTCGGAGATCGCGATGTCGTCGAATATGTTGGCCAGCCCGTCGTAGCTCACGGCCCCCATCAAGTACGACTTGGCGAGCAGTTGCCGGTCGGCCAGCTGGCCGTCGGCGTCAAACTTTCCGACCTGCGCTATCGCCTGCTCCGCCATCCACCGTCCCCGCATGGCGACCAGGTAGGAGGCCTGCAGGTACTCGTTGGTGTTGATCTCGATGCCGCCCGTGTCCAGCAGGCGGTAGTCGTCGCGTGACCCGGTCTGGAACGTCTCGTCGGAGATGATGTTGTACGCGTTGAACAGCGACGAGAGTGCGTTCGCCCCGATATTGATCGCGCCGTTCACGATCGCCGACGCGGCGGTGGGCTCCTCCAGCGCGCCCGGGGTGACGTTGTTCGGGTTGTCCACATCGAGCATGTTCTTGCATCCGGCCATCGCGAGGGCCGCGAGGCCGAGCACGATCGTCCGCCCCGAGCGACGCGCGGCGACGTGCACGCTTCCTCTGTCAGTGCGCATCATGCGTTGTCGTCTCCGTTAGAAGCCAAGGCGGACCGAGAAGCCAATCCGACGCGGAAGCGGGAACCCGAAGGCATCGATCGATTCGACGAAGTTCTCATCGATGCCCGTCTGCCCTCCATTGCCCACGTAGGCAACCTCAGGATCGACGCCCTGGTACTTCGTCCAGAGGAAGAGGTTTCGTCCCGTTAGGCTCACCGCGAGGTCACGCGCGCCGACGCGCCTCGCGAAGTCTCGGGGGGCCGTGTACGTCACACTCAGCTCGCGGAAGCGCATGAAGTCACCGTCGGAGACTTCGTTGAGGCCCTGGTAGGGCGTGAGTGAGGCGAGCTGGTAAACCCAGGTCTTTGCGGCCTCGAGGCGCTGTTGGGGTGTGCTCGCCGGATCGAGGAGCGTCGCGTTGACCTGCTGGAACGCTTTCGAGTTGGTGCCGACGGGCGACGCATTCCGGAAGCCGCAGATCAGGCACCAGTACGTGTAGTTGCCGCCCTTGAACTCGAAGAGCGTGCTGACCCGCCAATTGCGAAGGAACGTCAACGAGCCACCGAACGAGCCCGTATAGTCGGGCGTCGGCTTGCCGAGATCGGAGTTGATCCCGTCCTCGGCCATGATCACCGACCCGTTGAACAGGGTGGTGTACGATCGCGGCTGGGACAGGAACGTCAGCATCTGCGCTTCCGAATCCGGGACGCCATCCTTGTTCAGGTCGTACGGAAGCTGTCCTGCCTGCAGGCAGTTCGTGGTCTGGCCTCCCTTGCACGGGCGAAGCGCCCGCGCTCCGAAGAACTGGCCCGGCGCGTAGCCCGGCTTGATGTAGCCACGGATCCGCGCGTACGACCCGCCGGTCTTCAGCTCCGGAGCCGCGCCTAACGAGACAACCTCCTGCTTCAGGAACGCGATGTTGCCATGGACGTCGAGCGACGTAGTGGGATTCTGGATCACGAACCCGCGCACCCGGAGCTCGACCCCGCGAGCGTCCATCTGCCCGACGTTCGTCAGCTGCGCGTTCGTAAACCCGCCGGAGGGCGGATATTGGAGGTTGAAGAGCAGATCATCCACGCGACGCTTCCAGTAGGTGGCGTCAACGCCAATGCGGTCGTTCAACAGGCCGAACTCCAGACCGCCCTCGATCTCCGTGGCGACCTCCGGCTTGAGGTCAGGGTTGCCGAGGTTGTCAGGCCGTAGTCCCGCGCCGGCAGGACCCGTTTGGGCCGAGAACGTCGTGAACTTCGCGAAGGCCGAGGGCTGACGGCCCGACTGCCCCCACGCGGCACGCAGTCGCAGCGATGAGATCCCCGCCAGGTTGAATCCGGGGAGATCGCTCGGAACGAACGAGAGCGAGACCTTCGGATACAGAACGCCGTCGGCTGTCTTACCGAACGCGCTGGAGTAGTCGTACCGCGCGCCGAGCGTGAGGTACAGGTAGTCCCGGAACCCAAGCTGCTCCTGCGCGAAGTAGCCACCGTTCACCGTCTCGAGAATACCGTCGCTCCCGAACTGATAGCCGGCGGCATCCGTGCGCGAGATGCCCGGGCCGGGGAAGTCGTAGCCGTAGCTCCCCGGGTATTTCACTTTCGTGATGAACCCCTGCACGCCCGCGACGAACGCCGAGTTGAAGTCGGAGAGGAAGTCACGGTTCCAGTTCGCCTTCACGTCGAGCGTGAGCTGCCGATTGTTCGTGTCGTAGATCCCCTTGTCACCGAAGACGTTGTCGCCAATCACGCCGTCGATGTTGTAGCCGAACGGCTGATACTGCGTGACCGTCTGGCTCGTGTAATCGACCCCGAAAATGCCGGTGAAGGTGAGTGATGTGACCGGCGTGTAGGACGCATCCAGTGACGAGATGAAGCGATCCGAACCGACCTCGTTCAGTTTGCGCGCGGTCTCACGCGGGGTGCCGAACGCGTTAGGCGCCCCCGTCGGGTTGCCGCCGAACTTGCATACGCCGGCCGACGCGACGCCCATGTCCGGGTCGGTGCGAGAGGGATCGGAGTTCTGGCACTGGCCGAGGTCCGGCTTGCTGAACTCGAGCAGCGTGACCGGCGAATAGATGTTGTTTCCGTACTGGGGTCGGTTGGCATAGGTGTTGTTGTACATCGCCTGTGCCCCAACGCGGACCTTTGGCGTGGGGAAGAAGCCGACGACCGTGCGCCCGCCTGCGCGGCGCACGAGGTCCTTCGCCAGTCCGTCGAGATCCTGCGCCGCCCAGGGGCCGTTCTCTCGTGTGTAGTTGCCCGAGATCAGGTAGTTCAGCGCCTGCGTTCCGCCGGTGACCGACCCACTCACGGTCTGCGCGGATCCGGTTTCGAAATATTGGCGTTGGAGCGGCACACTGAACGGCTTGAAGAGCTGCAGGTCGTCGCGGTTCCACAGCACCTTCAGCGAGTCGAGCTGTCCCTGGCGCACCGGCGTGCCCCAATTGTCGTCGAGACGGTTCGTGGGGTAGCTCGAGAAATCCTGGGTGACACTGAGATCCCACTTCGGCGCTCCCGATGAACCGCGCCTGGTGAAGATCTGAATGACGCCGTTCGAGGCCTCGGTGCCATACAGCGTGGCGGCGGCCGCGCCTTTCAGGATCTCGACCCGCTCGATAGTGGCTGGATCAATGTCGTCGAGGCGGGAGAGCGTCGCATTTCCGGCGCTTATTCCACCCGAGTTGATTCGCACACCGTCCAGGAAGATGATCGGCTCGTTGGACTGCGTGAGCGACGCGTTGCCGCGAATGCGGATCTTCATCCCCTCGCCGGCCAGCCCGCTCGATGACAGGCCGACGACGCCGGGCTCGCGACCCTGAAGAAGCTCGGAGGCGGTGCTGATTGGAGCGTACTTCGGCGGGTCGATCGTGGCCACGCTGTTTCCTAACCGCTTCACTTCGGTCGCACCGGCGGTGCCCGTGGTCACGATCGCCTCGAGCTGGATCGCCGACGCTGCGATCGTCAGGTCTAGCGTGTGTGTCCCCCCCGGCGTCACCGTTACCGCTCTCACGATCGGTGAGTAGCCCACCATCCGAATCCGCACCTCGACCGGCCCGGCGGGCACGTTCGTGATCCGGTAAAACCCGTCGCGGTTGGACACCGCGCCAACGTTCTTTCCGACGACGTGGACCTGCGCCAGATCGACGGTTCGCCCGGTTCCCTGCTCGCGTACCGTGCCCTCGATCGTGCCGACTCCGGCGGCCTGCTGCGCGATGCCGCGCGTGCTGAGCACCCCCAACGCGAATACGGCAACGACGGACCACCTCCAACGGACATGACGGATCATTCGTTCCTCCCCCTGAGGGTGGGTGAAACACTCTCGCGCACATCGGCGACGCGACTCGTGACACGCCCCTGCACCCGCTTGACATCCCGATGCGTTAGGGCGGGTATCGTCGTATGATTGTCCGACCAGTACCCGACAAAACCGGAGAGCGTGGACTGCGTCCACGCCCGACAATCAGGAAGCACAACGTAGCGACTGCCGTTGGGACGAACCGCTCGGCACTCGTGACGAAGCGTCCAGACACGGGGCGAAGCGTCTCGCGGGCTAAATAGCTGCGCCGCCTGGTGCTGTCAATACGCGTGGTCGCGCCGGTGGCCGTTACGCGTTACGCGGGGCTGGTGAGGCGAACCGGGATTCCGGGCTGCTCGCGGCCGTCCCAGACTCTCCGCGAGGTTCTAGGCCGCGAGCGAGCTGCCGCAGTTCGCGCAGAAGCGTGACGCCGGGGCGTTGACCGTCGCACCACAGTGCGAGCACACGCCCCGGAGGTACTTGCCGCACGATGAGCAGAACGCCGGATCGGGTTCCGGACGCGGCCCGCACGTATCGCATGCGCGGCGGACCGCGCGGTACTTGAGCACCGCGGCTTCCGCGGCGTCGGCCATCGCGACGGCATCGTCAGGTGCGGGAGCCGCCGTCGTGTCCGCCGTGCCCTCGCGGGCGCGAAGTTCGACGAGCGCGCTGCGCGTGTACTCGGCCTTGAGCGCCGCGTAATCGTCGTCCGAAAGCTTGCCCGTCGCGCGGTCGAACTCGATTTCGCGGAGCGCGTCGATCGCGCCCTCGGTCGCCACCCGCTGTGCCTCCGCAGGGCGGCGTCGCATGAGCGGTCCGACGGCGAACAGGGGATACAACACGTAGACCAGGCCGCCGACGGCCAGCACGGCACCGACGAGCAGCGTGATCACCGGTCCTCCCCGCGCACGGCGGCTTCCAACCGCGCAAGCTCGTCATCGCTCGCCTCGATCGGCACGGGCGAGGTCGCGCGGTGCTCCGCGGCGCGGCGGCCCCAGCGCCGGATCAACGCAGCAACGACGACCGCGCCGCCACCCACAGCCGCGAACGGCGCGAGCCACCCGACCCAGTTGAACCCTTCCGCGCGCGGCGCCATCAGGACCTTCTCGCCGTAGCCCTGCTCGAACGCGGCGAGAATCTCATCGGCCGTGTAGCCGCCGTTCACGAGCGAGACCACGTCCGCGTGCATGCGAGGCGAGAAGCCGCACGGCATCGACGTTCGACAGGTGAAGATATCGAGCGTGCACGGACACGGGCAGCTGATCCGGCGCTCCAGGGCGTCGCGCTCGAGGTCCGTGAGCTTCGACGTCGCCCCGGGTTTCGGCGGCCGGCGTACCGGGACGTACCCGTCGCCCGACATGGTCGCCCCCGGAATGCCGGCGCCCTGCTGCGCATCGACCCGGCGGCCCACGACGAGACCGGCGCCGGCGCCTAACGCGAACATGAACTCGCGGCGTGTCGGCATCACACGCCGGCTTCCGCCGGCTCTCGCTCCGTGCGCGTCGGCTGCAGCGCCACCACGTAGCCACCTTCCGCGCGCGACGCGCCCTGGCGCGTGGCCTGCGGCCACATCACGATCAGGCCGCCGATCGCCATGATCAGTCCACCGTACCACACCCACCACACGAGCGGGTTGAAGCTGATCCGCACCTCGGCCGTTTCCTCACCCGACACGCCATGCAGCACGAGATACACGTCCTGCCGCAGCGATTCGAGAATCCCGACTTCCGTGGACGGCTCGAAGGTCGGCATCCCGCGGCTGTCGACGTGCTGTCGCTTCTCGCTCTTGATCAACGTCGGCGGACGACTCCCCTGCTTCGCCTCCAGCACGACCGCCGTCACCTGGCGGTTCA
>Ga0209382_10011502_pt1 | contig 10989 bp, 9 predicted proteins | sample SoiMetdeltSBSDD5_FD_187599 | JGI IMG/M metagenome (GOLD analysis project Ga0209382, IMG submission 187599) | Bulk soil microbial communities from a Populus tree surrounding site in Tennessee, USA - Soil MetaG P. deltoides SBSDD5 (SPAdes) (version 2) | ecosystem: Environmental > Terrestrial >...
TGGCGTGCATGTCCAGAAGGCTCACCTTATGGCTGATCTCGAAGCGGTCAAAGCAGCACTCCTCGACAACGCCCACATAGAGGCTGTAGCAGGCCGCATCCACTACTGTGGCCCGTACACAGCCACTGGTGGTGGTCCCCGTCACCAGTACGGTGTCGATGTCCATCTCGTTCAGGTCCCGGATGAGAGAGGTCCCGAAAAAGCCACTGGCCCCACGCTTCGCAATGACGAGATCCTCGGGCTGTGGCCCAATCTCCTCGACGATAGTGTTGCCAATATGCTGGTGTTCGAGTTCCGCGGGGGTCAGCACGCTCTGGCTCGCCTGGTCTCGGGCTCGGCTGGCCCAGGAGGCTCCCCGGCGTGAGCGGGTAGTGCCCGTTGTGTAGATGATGGGCACGCTCACCTCACGCCCGACAGCTAAAAGCTTCTGGATGTTGGCCACGCCCTCCCAGCCGCGCTCGCCGCAGGAAGTACGATAGTCCTGTACGGACTCCACAATGTGCTCAGGTTTACGGCCTACAAAAGCATAATTGACATCTATCACCAGAATGGCCGGCCGGGTGCCCAGGGTCTTGGGCTGCCGGAAGACCTCATACACCTTGCGCTCATCATCGGTCAACAGGTCGTCCCACACAGGCATGGCTCTCCTCCTTGCCGTCATAAGCCACTGATCTTCTACCCCGTCCTTTGCAGGGTTATTATACAGTTCAGGATATTGCGTAGCCACTATGAGGTTCTTGATGGTTTCTGCGCTAGGTGTCGGGAAGCTACTTGTAGTACACTGCCTGTGAGCATGAGGAGTGGATCCAGGTCGAACAACACGAGGGCATAGAGATGGGATGGCTCGATGGCCAAGTAGCGTTAGTCACGGGTGGCGGCTCGGGTATTGGGCATGGGATCGTGGCCCGCTTTCTTGCAGAAGGCGCGCGTGTAGGCGTTTTGGAGCGCTTCCCCGACCGGGTAGAGCAGCTCAGGGCAGATTTTGGCACGGCGGTATCCCCGGTCCAGGGTGACGTCACACGCCTGGAGGACAATCAACGGGCGGTAGCAGAAACGCTGCGAGCTTTTGGTCAACTGGACATCTTCGTGGGCAACGCTGGGATTTTTGACAGCTTTCTGCGGTTCGAGGAGTTGCCGGAGGACACGCTCAGCGCCGCTTTTGACGAGCAGTTCGGCGTCAACGTCAAGGGTTGCCTCCTGGGAGCCAAAGCGGCGTTGCCTGAACTCATGAAGACCGAGGGCTGTATGGTATTTACTGCGTCTGTCGCCGGCTTTAACTCCGGCGGGGGCGGCGTGCTATATACTGCCTCAAAGCACGCCGTGGTAGGGATGATTCGGCAACTGGCAGCAGAGCTGGGACCGCGGGTGCGGGTGAACGGTGTCGCTCCAGGCGGTACCAGAACGGACTTACGAGGTCTGGCAGCAGTAGGCCGAGAAGCACAGTCCCATTTTGCTGACCCTGGTATCGCAGAGCGCATGCGCGTGAACAATCCCCTGCAGATAGCCCTGCAGCCGGCTGACCTCGCGAGCGCCTACGTATTTTTGGCCTCCAGGGCCAATGCGCATGGCCTTACGGGGACCATTATCACCGTTGACGCCGGCTCCAGCCTGCGCTGGTCACGGCCCAGTTGAGCGGCGTCATAGGCAGGGCGGCATTAAGGCTGGGTCGGCCCTTCTGCCTTAGGCCTGCTGCAGGATGGCCGCGGCGGCATCGGCCAGCACCTGGCACCCCAGGACAATATCCGCGGCATGCGAATCCTCAGCGAAGTCGTGGCTGATGCCCCCGATACTCGGGATGAATAACATGGCACAAGGCAAGTGATCGCTGAGAATCATGGGATCATGACCAGCGGCGCTTGGCATGTACACCCACGCGCCGGGAGCGTGGTGCTCGGCGGCTGCAGCTATCTGCCGTTGCAACGCAGTATCCATCACGGTTGGCTTGATAGGAGCGCGGTTCGGCGTGACCGTCACTGTAACAGGTCCTGCACGGTTAGCAGTGGCGGCAAGGTCATGGACCATCTGCTCAAAGTGCTCCAGGCGTTCCACCTCTGGGTCGCGATATTGCAGGATCATTTCCGCTTCGCCAGGGATAATGCTGGGTGCCCCGGGGTGAAAGGTGACACGGCCAATCGTCCACACGGTTTTTGGCCCGGCGATGGCCTGAAAGGCGTGACGCAGCTTAGAGGCGAAATCGATCAGGGCAACCCCGGCATCTTTGCGATTGGGCATGGGCGTAGTGCCGGCGTGGTTCTGTTGTCCGCGAAAGAGAATCTTGCAACCGCGGATGCCTACAATGGAGGTGACTACACCAAGTTTATTCCCTTCCGCCTCCAGGTATGGTCCTTGCTCGATATGCCCTTCGAGATAGCCAATATAGCGCTCTCGCTCCAGCCGTACAGGGGGAATCCCGACAAGCCCCGCAGCGGCCAGGGCATCGGTCAGGCGTTGGCCCTCGGCGTTGGTTGCGGCGGCCACGGCCTCGTGGGTGAGTGCACCGCAAAATGATCGGCTGCCGAGACACCCGAGATAGGTACTTTCTTCATCGACCCAGGCCACGGCGTCCACTGCGAAATGCCGGATGACCGCGTCCTCGGCAAAGGCGCGCACAATTTCGATGCCATAGGCAACGCCCAGCGCACCGTCCAGCCACCCCCCGCGCGGTTGCGTATCCGAATGCGAGCCCACCAGCAACGCCTTGCCGCGCTGGAGCGAGCGTCCAATGACGTTGCCCACGCCATCAATACTGGCTTCGAGTCCTGCGGCAGTCATCTGCTCACGCAACCAGTGGCGGGCAGCCATATCTACCGCTGAAAACGACGGCCGCACCACACCGGATTCCGTAGCACCAAAGGTTCTGAGGGTTTGGAGTGTCTCCAGCAAGCGTTCCGGGTTGATAGTAGGCATGGTCGTGCTCCTGCAAGGGCTGCCTGTAACGGCCTCACCGTGACTGCTACCGCCTCGGCAGCATAGGCTGTGTGTCACTACTTATACTGTACCGTGCGTCGGCATGCAAATACCGGGGTATGGATACACAGCCTAAGTTGTCGTGTCTGGTGCATTGCCAGCGCCTTGCATCTCTGGGCGACATAGGCGAGTATCACCGCAGAGATTCTGGCGATGATACTACCCAGGAAGCTTACCTGGGGCTGGAGCGCATAAGCACCAGGAGAAGGGATCGCTTGCAAATATCCCTGCTCTATGGCACCCCCTTTCACGTGCAACAGTGTGCAGAGAAGTACCTTAGGGACGACAGAGGAGATCCATACCATGGCGCAAGTACGTTTGAATAAAGTAATTGACCTGCTCGAACGCGGCCAGACGGTGTTTAGTTGCGGCACCATACCGAACGGTAACTACGATGACATTCTGGCCGTGTCCCGGGCTGCCTATGACATGATCATCCTGGAGACAGAGCACGTGGGGTTTGATTTTCCCACCTTGCGCCATTCCCTGCAGTATTTGCTCAACCGCAAACGCATCGCGGAGAAAGGCGATCTGCAACCAGATGTCGTGCCCCTGGTGCGCGTTCCTCCCTATACGCGCGAGCGCAACGAGTGGGTGATCAAGCAGACATTGGACGCGGGACCTTTTGGACTCGTCCTGCCACACTTTGACAGCGTGGAGGGGGCGCGGGCAGCGGTGCAGGCAGCGCGCTATCCCCAGGTGCCAGGCGTGCCTGATTTTGAGCCGACCGGCGAGCGGGGCTGGTCGCCCACCCTGGCGTCGCACTATTGGGGGTTGACACCCCAGGAGTACTGTGACGCGGCTGATGTATGGCCCCTGGATCCGGACGGGGAACTGCTGCTGATGGGGATTGTGGAAAACGTCCGTGGGATCGCCAACTTGCCGGATATTCTCCGCCAGGTCAAGGGCATCGGTGCCATCTGGGCGGGTCCGGGAGACTTGTCCGTATCGATGGGGCTACGTGGCAACTCGACCCACCCCGACGTTGAAGCTGCCCTGCTCAGGATCCTGGCCATCTGTAAAGAATATGGCGTGCCCTGCGCCACCGGTGTAAGTCCGACGGTCGACGTGGCGACCCGCCTTGAACAGGGCTTTCGGATCATCATGGTGCCCCCGAGCAGGTCTATGGAGACCTTAACACGCGGTCGGAATGCTGCTGGACGCACCGACTGACAGGTAGGGAGGGGAGCTACAAACATGCGGACGGCGAGAGCATTAGAGGTTTAGAGCCGAAAGCCGCTCACTGGGGGTAGTGAGGGGAGTGCATTCAGTGAGCGGCCGGTGGGGATAGAGCGGGGATAGCAGGAGGGTATGCACGAAGGCAATCGCTGACTGCCTACAGTTTTCTGCCTACGCCTGAAGAGAAGAGCAAGCTTTGTGCCAGCTCTTACGCTTGTGAGACGACCCTCTTCGCCCAGTACGTTGGCTTGCGTTCAAGCGCTTATTATCAAGGTCTCTGCCTGCTCTCCTACAGCTCCCACCTGGCATCGTGCTAGCGGCAGCCCCATCTGCAGGGGATGCTTGAGTCGGGCGCAGGCGACACTTGTCTTCCCCTCCAGGCCCTCCACAGTCCTCACAGGCTCTGTTGACGTATGTCTGTAGGCATCACAGCCAGAGAGGCCGCTGTCGGGCTTCAGCGACAGTTGTCGTAGGATAGGAGGCTGCTGCCCACCTGCGCACGCCACGAGACGAGGCAGAGCCAACAGACGAGAGCTGTCGCTAGCGGACGACACCGACATGCCTAGCTGCGAGCATCTCAGATTTCGGCGGCGCGAAACTGCACGGGGTCGAGGTGGTGACGTTCGAGAAGACGATAAAATTCGGTGCGGTTCCGCCCGGCTAGACGCGCGGCCTGACTGACGTTGCCGTGGGTGATTTTTAAGAGCCGCACCAGATACTCTTGCTCAAAATGGTGCTTGGCATCATCTAAAGGAGGCAGCGTGCCCGGGGTGTTACTGAGGGCTTGCTGCACCAGCGAAGCAGGGATGATGGGTGTCGTCGACAGAATCACTGCCTGCTCGACCACGTTCAGCAGGTGCCGCACATTGCCTGGCCAGGGCGCTTGGATCAGCACCTCCAGGGCTTCCGGGGCAAATCCCGTGACGTGCTTCTGGCTGTTGGCGGCACAGCGTTCCAGGAAATGCGTGGCCAGGAGGGGAATATCTTCGCGATGGGCCGCCAGGTTCGGGAGCTGCAAGGCCACGACTTTGAGGCGGTAATAGAGATCTTCGCGGAAATTGCCCTTCTGCATTTCGGCTTCGAGACTGCGATGGGTCGCCGAGATGATCCGCACGTCAATGGACACCGACTTGGTGGTGCCAACCGGCCGCACCTGTTTTTCTTGTAGTACGCGCAGGAGCTTGACTTGTAGGGAGAGGGGCATATCGCCTATCTCATCCAGGAACAGTGTGCCCTGGTGCGCGGCTTGAAACAAGCCGGCGTGATCCTGGGTGGCCCCAGTAAAAGCCCCTTTGGCGTAGCCAAACAACTCGGACTCGAGCAACGTCTCTGGGATAGCCCCGCAATTGACTGGCACAAAGGCGTGCGCCCGACGCCGGCTGGCTTTGTGGATGGCCTGCGCAATGAGTTCCTTCCCCGTGCCGCTCTCGCCATAGATCAAGACACTGGCATCGCTCTCCGCCACCAGACGCACCTGGCGGAGCACATCCTCCATAAGTGGACTGCGCGTGAGGATGGCCTTGCGCCAGTCGTCATCGCGCGCCCCGCTGCCATCTGGGGTCGGACCGCTCAAACGTAACGCCTTTTCCACCTGGACGAGCAGATCTTTACCATCAAAGGGTTTCGTCAAAAACCCAAACACGCCGCGCTGGGTCGCTGCCACAGCCTCGGGGATGGTCCCGTGGGCCGTGAGAATAATCACCGGTAACGTCGGATGGCTGCGATGAATAGTATCGAACAAGGCCAGGCCATCCATACCGTCCATCTGTAAGTCGGTAATGACCAGATGCGGATAATGGACGGCGAGTTGGGCGAGGGCCTGCGCGCCATTATCAGCCGTCATGACGTCATAGCCTGCGGCGGTCAAGCGTATCGAGAGCAACCTCAGCAAAGCAGGATCGTCATCGACAAGCATGATAATATATTTGGATGTGTCCATAGGCATATTCACTCGTTTTATGTGCCTTTGTTATCTTTTTGTTCTCTTTCGATCAGACTTTTTTCTATATCTTTAATTCTTTCGATTTGCTCTTGGAGTCTCTTGACATTCCTTCTTTCATCTTGCAACCTCTTATCAAGGTAGCGGCTCACTGCGAATTGGCGCTCTTTCTCGTTGAGAATTTCCTGTAACCTTCTGCTGATATTGTTATGCAAAGCTCGCTGTACTCCTAAATCTTCTTGCAATTTTTTGATGGTTTGCTGCTGTTCCACAAGTTGGTGTTCTTTTTCAGCAAGATCTTTTTTGAGATCATGGATACGGGATTCATAGGCACTGCGATAAGTTTTATTCTCCATGAAAGTCATTAAAAAAACAGCAACATCCATCAAACCTGTAGGATGCGGTTCTGGCTCATTGAGATAAGCCTGCAGCAGTTCAAGGGCATAGAGACGATTCCCAAAGTCCGTATCCGGTAAGCTCAATAGTAATATAAGGCGTAAGCGGTCCTCAGCACTGTGACTTTGGGCGAAAGCGGCCTCTTGCCGGGCATATTCACGACTCAGGGCTTCGCGGGATAAGGATCTAAGAGACACAAAATACTGGAAAAGTCGTCCTATCTCAGTGGCTGCATCGCGTTCGACTGTACGCACGGGTGGCGCCGGTACGGCACAGCTCACACAGTACATGATAGCGCACAAACAGGTAGCAATCACTCCAGAAGTGATGAGGGACTTCACGCTGTTTCCTTACTGTTACTGATCGGCAACGTCAGGCGAAAATGGGCACCCTGCGCCACATCATCAACGATCTCTAACTGACCGTGGTGCGCGGCGACGTATTCGCGCGCAATCGCTAGGCCCAAGCCGCTCCCTTTGACGTGTCCTTCGTATGCTGCCGCCCCCTGATAGAACGCCTCGAAAACGCGCGGCTTATCCTCATCCGCAATGCCTGGGCCAGTGTCGCTGACATCTAAGATGACGTTTCCAGCCTCGTGCGTGAGTGCGGCGCGAATAGTGCCGCCCCGCGGGGAATATTTCACGGCATTGGAGACCAGATTATCGATGGCAGTACGCAATTTTTCGCGATCACCCCGTACCACCACTGGTGCAGCCACCAGTTGCACCTCGATATCTTTGGCCCGCATGGCCAATTTATGATCGTTCAAGACGTCTTCGAGCATACGATCAAGCTGCAAGGGTTGGAGGTCTAAGGCGGCAAGGCGGGCTTCAGCGAGATGAAAATTTAACAGATCTTCGATCAACTTTTGCAATTGCGTGCCGTTTTGTTCCAGGATCTCGACAATCTCGTGCTGTGCCTCATTGAGATCACCGACCACACCTTCCTCTAACAACGCTGTGCCTTCGCGGAGTGCGGTCAGCGGGGTCTTGAGTTCATGCGACACGTGCTGGAGAAATTTGCGTTTTTCGTCTTCAAGCTGACGTAAGCGACCGCGCAGCCAGTTCAGCCGCTGCCCCAGGTACTGGAGATCATGCGGTCCAGAGATCTGGATAGCCGTGCTGAACTCGCCCGCCCCTAAGCGCTGGATGGCATAATCAATTTGGCGAATGGGACGTGAGATCAACCCCACAAAAATGGCCGAGAAGACCACTGCGCCAAGGCTGAGAGCCACGGCCTGCCACACGAAGAGGCGTCGGACGGTGGCCGCTTCTTCACGCATGGCCTCCGTATCACGGTCGGTAAGCTTGTCGTTTTCGGTCCGAATGGCGCGCGCCAACTCCTTGAGCGTGGTGAATTCGGGCGTCAGGGCCGTCAATTGATCCGGCTGACGCAGATGGGTCTGCGCGGTCTCGAACAGGCTCTGCTCTTTCGTGGTCAGCGCGGCCAGCTGCTGCTCCTGCGCCACATCGCGAATAATGGCGACAAGATTGTGCGCCACTTGTTGAAATCGGTCATGCGTTTCGACATAGGCGTGAAACAACGATTCGTCGCCAAGCACCTGAAATTGCTTGATGTAGCGTTCCATAGCGGTGGTCTGTTCGGCCAGGGTACGGCTTCCCTGCAGCACCTGCACCGCGCGTGAGATCGTGCGTTGGCTCTGCTCTGCGATGCGATCAACCCGAATCGTGGCATCGATGACCGCGACGATGAGCGGTAACATGACCAGCGCAAAACCGATCAACACAAGTTTCAAAAATGATTTGGGGCGATAGAAAGGCATTACGACCCCCTGACTACATGTGTACTTGCCATTGACAGGACACGGGAGCGACCTAGAGCCAAGATCGAGCGGGCGGACGTTGACATTGTGCGATCATACATACTGCTGGAGGCTAGGCCAGCACCACGATGGCACGGCCTACAATCTCACCACGATTGAGCGCGCTATACGCGGCATCGGCCTGGGCCAGAGCATAACGCCGGGTGATGGGCTGTGAAGCGCTCACCTGCCCACGCGCCGCCAGCGCCAGGACATCCGGCATATCCGTACGCACCCGGCTGCCATATGAGCCAATGAGCTGGATGCCACGCCGTACCAGGCGAGTAATCTCGATACCAGCGGTAGTGGTGCCAGGCGCAATGCCAATCACCACCGTCCGACCACCATCGCGTGTCATCATGAAGGCATTGACGACCGTCTCAGGCCGCCCCAGTGCTTCAATCGCGACATCTACACCGCGGCCATCAGTCAGTGTCTGTACCACCGTCACTGCCTCGGCACGCGTGGCGTTCACCGTATGGGTAGCCCCGAGGCCGCGGGCGGCTTCCAGTTTGTCGTCACGCACATCCACCGCGATGATCTGGCCCGCTCCAAAGGTTTTAGCGACCTGGATCACGTTGGAACCCACACCGCCAATGCCAATGACTGCGACCGTCTCATTGGGTTGCACTCGGGCCTGGTGCTTCACAGCACCATAGGCAGTCATCATGGCACAGCCGAGAATGCAGGCATCCGTCAAAGGTACGCCCGCCGGCGCCGGAAAGACATCACTGGCCGGGACCACGGCGTACTCCGCCAGCCCACCCATACTATACATCGCTAACGCTGTACCATCGCTGCGGCAGAGACGGCTAGTGCCATCGTACAGGGTGCCACGCAGACGATTCATCGCAAAGAACGTTTCACACAGATCGTCGCGTCCGCGCACGCAGTAGTGGCATACCCCACACGGCATGATGAAACTACAGACCACGGTGTCTCCCGGCTGTACAGCCTTGACGTCTGGTGCCACTGCCTCGACTATCCCAGAGATCTCATGCCCCAGCACACAGGGGAGGGGAAACTGCACTTCACCTTTGACGACGTGCAAGTCAGTATGGCAGACCCCGCAGGCAGCCACGCGCACCAACACCTCACCGGCCTTCGGAGAGGGGGTGGGGATGTCCTCGATGGTGATAGGACCACCGACAGCCGACAGCACAGCAGCTTTCATGCGGCGCCTCCCGCGGGTAAGGTACTCTCCTCAAGCACGCCTTCAGCCAGCAGGGTAGCAATTTCGTCCTCGGACATGCCCAGGATCTCTTTGCACACCTGCGCCGTGTGCTGGCCGATGAGGGGCGCGGCCCAGCGATGCTCGGCCGCGGCCTGCGACAGGCGGAATTCCGAACGCTGCACCGGATGCCGACCCACGCCGGGATGCTCTAGATAGACAAAATGCCCGCGGTGCTGTAACTGTGCGTCCTCAATGACTCCCCGATTGGTGTGCACCACGCCGGCCGGGACTCCCGCCTGCTGCAGCGCGTGCATCAAGGCCTCCGCCTCCCAGCCCTGCGTCCACTCGCCCAGCTGTGCATCAAGTTCGTCCTCGTGCGCCTTGCGCCCGAGCACAGTGGCGAAGCGCTCGTCCTGCGTCCAGGCAGGATCTCCCATAGCCTGGCATAACGCCTGCCAGTGCGCCTCGGTCATACAGGCAATGGTGCACCAGCGGTCCTCACCCTGGCAGGGGTACGCCCCGTGCGGCGCTGCCGCTGGGTGACGATTGCCAGCCCGCTCTGGCTCGTGCCCATTCAACGTATACTGGAGCATCGGCGGCGCCATAAAATACAGTGCCGCCTCGAGCTGTGCCATGTCCAGATGCTGGCCACGTCCAGTGCGCCGGCGATAATCGAGGGCCGCGATGATAGTGGGAAGCGCAAAGCGCGGTACTACAAAGTCCGTATAAGCCCCGTACGGATTCGTCGGGGCGCGATCTGGCCAGCCCGTCAGCCCGGTCATGCCACTCAAGGAAGACAGCACTGGGCCAAAGCCAGGTTGCCGTGAATAAGGCCCCCCACGCCCCAGCATCGACGTGCTGAAGAGGATGACATCAGACTTCAATGTGCGCAGCTCGTCGTAGCCCAGCCCCCACTTCTCCATGGTACCCGGCGTAAAATTCTCTGTCACCAGATCGGCCCAGGCCACAAAGCGTTGCACAATGTTGATGGCTTTCGGATGGGCCATGTTGAGGCCAAAAGCATATTTGCTGGCGTTATAGTTGGCATAATAGCCACTACGATTCGGTCCACGCCCCTCGCTACCAAAGGGCGGGGAATTATGCAGCGTGTCCGGGTGCGACCGCGACTCAATACGCACCACTGTAGCGCCGTATTCCACCAGGTAACCGGTGGTCATGGGTCCTGCCGCAACCCAGCAAAAATCCAAGACTTTCAGTCCTTCCAGCGGCCGCATGCTCTATCCCTTATACCATCGTTTGTTCCCTCTCCCACTGGGAGAGAGTTAGAGTGAGGGGCCCCGGGGATGGCGCCAGCCCTGGCGTACACGAGGGCCCTCGCCCCCCGCCCTCTCCCACTGGGAGAGGGAGCTAAGGTATTATACTGTATGCTCTTAACTCTTAAGTCCTAGCGCTTATGCTCTACACCACCCCGGCCTCCCGCAGTCGGGCGAGATCACCGGGCTGCAAGCCCAGTTCTTGGGTGTAGACTTCGACATTGTGCTCGCCGAGCTT
>Ga0209382_10011503_pt1 | contig 10988 bp, 8 predicted proteins | sample SoiMetdeltSBSDD5_FD_187599 | JGI IMG/M metagenome (GOLD analysis project Ga0209382, IMG submission 187599) | Bulk soil microbial communities from a Populus tree surrounding site in Tennessee, USA - Soil MetaG P. deltoides SBSDD5 (SPAdes) (version 2) | ecosystem: Environmental > Terrestrial >...
TCTCTTCTACGAGGCGAGCACCCGCACCCGCACCTCGTTCGAGATCGCCGAAAAGCGCTTGAGCGCCGATACGCTGAGCATCGCCGTCGCGACCTCGAGCGTGCAGAAAGGCGAGACGCTCGTCGACACGGCGATGAACCTCGAGGCGATGGCGCCGGACATGATCGTCGTGCGTCACGCCTCGTCCGGCGCGTGCCACCTGCTGTCGCGGATCTGCCGGTCGCGGATCATCAACGCCGGCGACGGCATGCACGAGCACCCGACGCAGGCGCTGCTCGACGCGTTCACGATCCGGCAGCGGAAGAAACGGCTCGACGGCTTGAAGGTCGCGATCGTCGGCGACCTGCTGCACAGCCGCGTGCTTCGCTCGAACGTGCTGCTGCTCACGAAGCTCGGCGCCGAGGTGTGGGTGTCGGGGCCGCCAACGCTCGTGCCGCCGGGCATCGATCGATTCGGCGTGCGCGTCTCGACCGCGGTCGACGAGGCCGTTGCCGACGCCGACGTCATCATGATGCTGAGGATTCAGCAGGAGCGGATGCAGGGCGCGTTCTTTCCGTCCCTGCGCGAGTACTTCAACGTCTTCGGATTGACCACCGAGCGCGTGAAGCGCGCCAAGCGCGACGTGATCATCATGCACCCCGGTCCGATGAACCGCGGCGTCGAGATTGCGTCCGAGGTGGCGGACGGCCCCTATTCCGTGATCCTCGAGCAGGTCGCCAACGGCGTCGCCGTGCGGATGGCGGTGCTGTATCTGCTGGCCGGCGGCGTCGAGGAGGGAAGCCATGCCGAAGCGGCTGCTTAAGGGAGCGCGGGTCGTCGATCCCGCGAACGGCCGCGACGGCGCGCTCGACGTGTTGATTGCGGACGGACGCGTCATCCGCGTCGGCCCCGATCTCCCGGCTGGCGATGCGTCGGTCGTCGAGTTGCCGCACGATCTGGTGATCTGTCCCGGCTTGATCGACATGCACGTGCATTTGCGCGAGCCGGGACAGGAGCACAAGGAAACCGTCGCGACCGGGACCGCAGCGGCGGTGGCCGGCGGTTTCACCGCCGTCGCGTGCATGCCGAACACCTCGCCGGTCAACGACAACGCCGAAGTGACCGGTTACATTCTCCGGAAAGCCGCGGAAGCCAACCTCGCGCGCGTGTATCCGATCGGCGCGGTGTCGCGCGGCCAGAAAGGGGAGCAGCTGGCCGACATCGCCGAGTTGCGCGAGGCCGGCTGTGTCGCGCTGACCGATGACGGTCGGCCGGTCGCGACCGCGCTGTTGATGCGCCGCGCGCTCGAATATGCGGGGATGTTCGGCATGCCCGTCATCGAGCACTGCGAGGAGCAGACGCTGAAGGGCGACGGTGTGGCACACGAAGGATTCCACGCCTCGACGCTCGGACTGCGTGGCATTCCCGGCCAGGCCGAGTCGATCATGGCGCAGCGCGACATCGCGCTCGCCGAGTTGACCCATGGCGTCGTCCACATCGCGCACCTGAGCGCCCGGCAGACGCTCGACGCGGTCCGTTACGGCAAGGACCGCGGGACCCGCGTCACCTGCGAAGTGACGCCGCATCATTTCGCGCTGACCGACGAGCTGCTGGGCGCGCCGATTCCCTACGACACCAACGCCAAGATGAATCCGCCGCTGCGAGAAGAAGCCGATCGCGATGCGATGCTGCACGGCATCGCCGACGGCAGCGTCGACGTCATCGCGACCGATCACGCGCCGCACCACTACGACGAGAAGCACGTCGAGTTCGACCAGGCGCCGTTTGGGATCACCGGGCTCGAGACCGCCGTGTCGCTGTGCTTCGAGAAGCTCGTTCATCCCGGGATCGTCACGCTGTCGCGGCTCGTCGAGCTCCTGTCGGTGAACCCGGCGAGGATTCTCGGCGTAGCCGGCGGGTCGCTTGCCGAGGGCGCGCCGGCCGACATCACGATCCTCGCGCCAGACCTGGCCGTGACGGTGTCGACGGCGCGCATGCGTTCGAAATCGAAGAACACGCCGTTCAACGGCTGGCAGCTTCGCGGAGGTGTGGCAGCAACGATCGTTGGCGGCAGAACCGTATTCGTAAACGAGGACGTCGGTCTGCGTTTGTAGTGCGGGCCTTCAGGCCTGCCCGCAGTTGTAGTGCGGGCCTTCAGGCCCGCCGGCAGTTGTAGTGCAGGCCTTCAGGCCTGCCAAAGGGACGCGATTGGACAAGGGCACGGCGATTCGCGAGAAAGCCATCCAGGACCTGAAGCACTCCGGCGTCCTGATGCTCGACGGACATTTCGACTATGGCAACGGCTATCACGGCAAGGTCTACCTCAATCCGCATCAGCTCTTCCGCCACCCTTCGACAATCTGGCGCTTTTCGCAGGACCTGTTGGACGTGTTGCCGCCTGAACTCGTTCAGCAGGTCGAGGTCGTCGCCGGCCCCGTGACCGGCGGTGCGCTGCTCGCTCACACGATCGCCGGCCTGCTCGACAGCCGCCGCAGCCTCGTGCACGCGCCGTCGCTCTTCGCGCCATTCAATTACGACGCGACGCGCGGGTTCGCGCTGCGCAACTTCTATCGCACCGAAATCAAGGGCAAGCGTGTGCTGCTGGCCGACGATGTGCGGAACACCGGCGAGACGTTCGCGAAGTGCGCGGCGCTGGTGATGGCGGCGGGCGCAACGGTGCTCGCCACGGTCGAGATCTACGACCGGATGGAGGCGATCATCGATCTCGGCGTGCCGAACGTTGCGCTGGCTGAGTACAAGGCGCCGGAGAATTTCAGAGTCGGCGACTGTCCGCTGTGCAGGGCCGGCGTGCCGATCACGAGGTTCTGAGGGACGAGTGGCTGACGTAGCTGACGAGCGCCCGGCACACCCGTTCGCGCCCGGCCAGGTGTGGCGGTATCACACGCGGCCGAACGAGGAATCTTCACGTGTCATCATCGGGTCGGTCGACGTCGTCGGCCGCGAAACCGTCGTCTCCGTGTGCGTGACCGGCACGCAGATCCGCAACGCGCGCAGACCCGAAGGAATTCAGCACATGTTGCCGCACACACCCGTCGCGGCGTCAGCCCTGGAGGCGTGCGTCATCGAGTTGTGTGGCGAAGCGGACGTGCCCGCCGAATTCGCCGAGGGCTATCAGGTGTGGAGAGAAGCGGTGGAATGGGGCCAGTCGACGTTCTTCACGATCCCCGTAGCCGAGATCCTCACACTCGCCGAGCAGGTCGCGCCACAATAGAATGCAACCACGAAGACACGAAGATCACGAAGAACTCTTTTCAAAAAGAATTACTTCGTGTCCTTCGTGACTTCGTGGTTGCATTTTTTACCGAGGCATGAGCGTCAGTTTTCCTATCGCGCCCCGTTCGATCTCGGCGCGATCCATGCGCATCGGCTTGTGGCGAACCGCCTGCCAGTCGTCGAGAAAATCGTCGTAATGCGGCGAGAGGAAATGGCCCGACTGGCCGACGGCATCGAGGAAACGGCTGTCGTGAGCCGGTGACAGATCGACGATCTGGCGATAGCCGGGCACTTCGGTCTGGTTGAACGGGCGATCGACGGCAGTGGGTCCGACGTTGATCGTGCTCCAGTCGCCCCCATTGGGGACCGACCGGTCGAGCAGCAGACGAAGCGGAGCGACGGAATCGAGCGCGTGCGGAAACACCGCGTGGTGCACCGCGTCCCAGCGCCACTGCTGCACATCGTCGCCCAGCGCCAGCCTCAGCGTCGACACCGCGTCGTGAAGCGCGCCGTTCACGGCGTCATCACACGTTTCCTGTTGCGGGGTTCGGACATCGTCACACCACCGGCTCCCGGCTCCGGTCAGCAGACCCTCCAGAAACCGGTGCACGTACGTGAAGCGGCGCTCGTACGCGTCGGTCACGGTCCGTCCCAGCTCGTCGACGATGAGCGAACGGGCGAGGCCGATGAACCAGGCTTCGAAAATCGCCGGTTCGGCGCGATCGCCGCGCATGTCGAAGTTCCAGTGGCGGAGCAGATTGACCGCCTGCACGTCGGCGGTGTCCACGGGCCGCGCGCGTTCGAGCAGCAGCGGCACGAGCGTCGTCGCGTGCAGCGACACCGTATCGGACTGCATGGCCCGGAAGGCGTCGGGCGTCCACCCGGATTTGCTGTGAAGGAGATTCGTGATCCGCTGCGCGCGGAACGGTTCGAGGAAATCGACGCCAATGAAGTACGGATAATCGGCCGGGACCGGACGGTTGTTGGCGGTCACGAGGAAATGAGCCGGCGGATCGTAGGCGTGAGGCAGCTCGTCGAACGGAATCCATCCGGTCCATTCCATCTCGCCGGTCCATCCGTCGGCGGGCGACGCGCCGTCGCCGCGCGCGCGGATCGGAATGCGGCCCGGCGCGTAGTAACCGATGTGGCCATCCACGTCGGCGTAGACGAAGTTCTGCGACGGGACGGCGAAAGGGCGGAGCGCAGCGGTGAAGTCGTTCCAGTTCCTGGCCTCGTTGAGGCGCAGGAATGCCACGATCGTGTCATCACGATCGTCGAGCGCCGTCCAGCGGAACGCGAGCGGCTCGACGACCGGCGGCTTCGGCTCGACCGGCAACGCCTGATTGTTGGCGTTGATCGCGTCAGAGACGAGCGGACCGTGGCGCGTGAATCGAACCGTCACGTCGATCGGCGAACGGCCGCTGACGTTGATGGTCTCGGTGATCGTGCGAATCGGCTCGAGCGCTCCGGCAAATTCGACATTTTTCCCGGACGCGTCGAGTCGCTCGCGGTACAAATCTTCGACGTCGGCAAACATGTTCGTTTCGCCCCAGGCGATGTAGCGATTGCGGCCAATCGCCATCGCCGGAGCGCCGGGCAGCGTGCTGCCGATGACGTCGAAGTCGCCGGCCGTCATGTGTGCGAGGTACCACAGCGAGGGGATGCGGGTCCCGAGGTGCGGATCGTTGGCAAGGAGCGGCTTGCCGCTGGCGGTCATCGTGCCGTCGACGACCCAGTTGTTCGAGCCGAGACCCTCGGTGAGCCCTTTGCCGGCGATGAAATCGCGCGCGGCGGGGTTGCCGCCGGACAGCGCCGCCGCAAACGCCCCCGACCATTCGGTCCCAACTGCGTTGTCGTCGTGCGCGCCTTCAGGCCCGCTGCCAGTCATGCCGCGAGCGCCGGAGGCATGGGCCGCGGCGTGCGGCGTGCCGAGCCCCGATCCTGTACTCGGGCGGTCAACAATCGGCTCTCCGTTAATATCTTCCCCGGGTATCGGACCCCCCAGAATGTTCAACCCGTTCACGGGATACGGCCGCATCAGCTCGGCGGCGCGCTCCGCTCCGACGCGAGCCGTCAGATCGTGACGCAGCATCTCGAACGGATAGTTTGCACTGAGGTCCCACGCCATCATCTTGACCCACGCGATCACATCCGGTCCGCTCCACGGTTCCGGCTGGAAGCCGAGCAGCGAAAACTCCGGCGGCAGCGCGCTGCCGTGACGGGTCTCGAGGAAGGCATTCACGCCGGCGACGTACGCGTCGATCTCGGTTCGCGCCTGCTCCGGCAGATGATCCCAGGCAGAGCGTGCCGCCCGACCAAAACCGACCGTTCGCAGGAAGCGATCCTGGGGCACCGTGGTCTCGCCGAAAATTTCAGAGAGGCGTCCGAATCCGATCCGGCGCTGGAATTCCATCTGCCAGAGACGATCCTGCGCGTGCACGTAGCCGAGCCCATACAGCGCGTCGAGTTTCGTCGCGCCGAAGATATGCGGGATGGCGTCCCGGTCGCGAATAATCTCGACCGGCGCGCTGATGCCCTTCACCGAAATCGTTCCACTCAACGTGGGAAGCGATCGCGCCGCGTAGCGATACGCGCCGAAGCCGAGCGCTGCTACGATCACGGCTAGAACGGCGACTGTTTTGATCAGAGTCCTCAAGCCCACCCTCGACCGGCTGTACGCCGGGTTCAACTATCCAGATTCTGCCACTGATCCGATTCAAATCGTGAGGCGGTTCGGTCGACGCGACGACCGCGAGGTGGTGGGCTTCTGCGCCGCGGCGCTGGCGTTCGGCCGCGTCGCCAGCGTCCTGCAGTCGATCGAGCGGCTGGTCGCGATCATGGGCGACAGCCCTGCCGCCTATGTCCACGCGTTCAATCCACGGCGCGACGCCCCTCGGTTTGCCGGCCTGGTGCACCGGTGGACGCGCGGTCCCGATCTCGTCGCGCTCGTCTGGCTTCTGCACCAGATGATCGAGCGTTCGGGCTCTGTCGAAGCATTCTTCGTCGAGGGTCACGATTCGGCGGCGGACGACGTCGAGCCGGCGCTGAACTCGTTTTCAACCCGCGCGCTGTCCCTCGACCTGCGCGCGGCGTACGGCCGCGTGCCCGAGCGGCCGGGCGTCTGCTACTTCTTCCCGCGCCCCTCGTCGGGCAGCGCGTGCAAACGACTGAATCTCTTTTTGCGCTGGATGGTTCGCCACGATGAACTGGATCTCGGCGTCTGGACGCGCATCCTGCCCGCCCACTTGATCGTGCCGCTCGATACGCACGTGATTCGCGTCGGACGCTGTCTGCAGTTGACGCGCTACACGAGCCCGGGCTGGGCAATGGCGCGTGACATCACGGCGTCGCTGCGGCAACTCGACCCGCAGGACCCCGTGAAGTACGACTACGCGCTCTGCCACCTCGGGATGATGAACGCCTGCGGCTTCAATCGTGCGCAGAAAGATTCGCAGTGTCCGCTGCGTGGGGCCTGCCGGCCACGCGCTCGTACACGGCCGCGGTCTCGGCGACCATCCGCTCGACGGTAAAGCGCTCGCGAACGCGCGCGAATCCGGCCGCGCCCATGGCCGTGCGCAGCGTCGGATCGTTCAGCATCCGGATGATGGCCGTGGCCATTCCGGCGTGATCGCGAGGCGCTGCCAGGAGTCCGGTCTCGCCGTCGACGACGACTTCGGGAATGCCGCCGGCGGTGGTTGCCACGATCGGCTTCGAGCAGGCCATCGCATCGAGCAGCGACGTCCCGAGGCCCTCGGTCACCGAGCTCATCACGAACAGGTCGAAACCCTTGATGCAGCCGAGCACGTCTGTCCGGAATCCGGGCAGCAGCACGTGCTTTTCGAGGTGATAGTCCTTCACCTGGCGCTCGAGCGCCTCACGCAGTTCGCCTTCACCGAGAATCACGAAGCGCGCGTCTGGAACTTCCTGCACGACCAAATGCGCCGCTTCTATCAAGTGTCGTTGCCCTTTGTGCGGGACGAGCGCAGCGACGTTGCCGACGACGGGCGCCCGGTGCGGCAGCCAGAAGGTCTCGTGCACGTTGACCGGCGGCGCGGCGGCGACGTGCTCGACGTCGACCCCTTCGTGCACCGTGACCGCGCGATCGTCGGGCACGCCGTCGCTCAGGAGAATGCGGCGGATGGCCTCCGATGCGGCGACGAAGCAGTCGACCTGCCGGTGCTTCCACCGCGACAGCGAATTCCCTTTGAGGTGGAAATCGACGCGTCGTGAGGCGACGATGGCCGGCGCCCGGCCTTGCTTTGCCGACGAAGCGCCGAGCGAGAGCGCCAGCGAGGCCATCGCGATCCCGTGTGGATCGTGGGCGTGAATCACGTCGGGATTCATCCGCTTGATGACGCGCGCGAGCCGCCAGGCCGCCGTCAGGTCCATTTCCGTGCGCGGCGCGAGCGGAATCAGGTCGACGCCTTCGGCCGCTCGTCGCAGCAGCTCGCCCTCGGGATGCGCCACCAGTGCTGCGCGGTGCCCGATCTCGCGCAGCCCGGTGACCGTCAGCAGCACTTGATTCTGGCCGCCGCGCCACGTTCTTGCTGTGTCGATGTGGAGGGAGAACATGCAGGATTTTCGATCTGGTGATTTGGTGATTGTCGACGTATCGGGTGATTAATCAGATCACGCGTTACTTTTTCTCGACTGGCGCGCTGTCACGGCTCATCGCGGCGCGTTCGTTTTCAGCGGTTCCGGTTCCCTGCAACTCGCGAAGCTTGGCGAACTTCAGGAACACGTAATACGCGTTCAGCGACGAGATGATGAAGCCCGGCACGCCGTCGCGGATGCCGCCGTGGGCAATGTAGTTCCTCAGAAACGCGAGCGGCGGGTGACCGGCCATCTGCAGCAGACCTGCCCGCCGGCCGCTGTCGCGCATCTGCCGGGCGGCAAGCGTGGTGTATCGATCGATCGTGTCGAGATGGTCGGCGATATTTCGATACGGGAAGTGCTGCAGCTCACCCTGCAGGGTGCCAATCGTCCCGTTCGCCGTCACCGCTTCATGGACGAATTGCCCTGTCCACCGCGCAGCCCGGCGATCGTACAAGCGCAGCTGATGATCGGGATACCAATCGGTTGTGCGGATCCAGCGACCGAGATGCCAGGTGACGCGCGGCATGCGATACGCGGCGTGCGGCGGCGCGTTCGCCAGCATCGCCCGGATTTCCTCGCCGAGCTCGGAGGTGACGCGTTCGTCGGCGTCGAGCGACAGGATCCAGTCGTGGCTGGCGGTCGACGCCGCGAAGTTTTTCTGTGCGACGTACCCGGGCCACTCACGCACGTGAACCGCGGGCGTGAACCGCCGGGCGATGGCCACCGTATCGTCCGTGCTCTCGGAGTCGACGACGACGATCTCGTCGGCCCACGAGACCGACTCGAGCGCGGCGGCAAGGTTCGCGGCTTCGTTCCTGGTGATGACCGTGACCGAGAGCTTCGGCACGGGGGAAGTGTACTTTCAGGTCAGGTAGGCCGGGTAGGCCAGGTAGGTCGGGAGCGCCGCGGCTATGGCGACGCGCGCTGCGCGAAAGCCATCGGCGTCAGTTCACGCTGGGGGTGGGGCCCCAGCGCCATTGAAAAAGGTCAGGTCGAGTGGGTCAGGTGGTCTTCGATCCGACCCACCAGACTTACCTGGCCCACCTGGCCTGCGCGACCTAACGAAGCGGCGCTTCCTGCACCGCCTCGAAGTCGACGAGCGACTTGTTGTAGTCGGAGATCGCGCGGACTTCCGTCGTGCGGGCGGTCGCGAGGTCGCGCTGCGCCTGGAACACGAAAAAGCTCGTCTGGATGCCCGCGGCGAACTTCTTCTGCTCCGCGTCGAGGCGCTGTTCGGCCAGTTCGCGGGCGGCGCGCGCGCTGTCGACGCGCTTCTGGTTGGTCTGCACGTTGCGCGCGGCGTCGCGCACCGCTGTCGTGATCTGGAGCTCGAGGTTCTTCAGCTGCCGCTCGCTCTGCTCCCGCTGCAGTCTGGTGCGCGCGAGATTGGTTTCGTTGGTGCTGGTGCCCACCGGATACGAGACGTTGACGCCGATCGTCCACACCGGAAACGCACTCGACAGCACGTCGCCGAGCACCGACGCGTAGCTCCGCTGCGCGACGATCTGCCGCGGCGTGGTGCCGATCGTCGACAGGTCGAGCGACGTCAGCCCCTTCAACTGAACACCGCCCACCGATGCCGACCGGTAGTTGAAGATCGCGTCGACCTCGGGCATCGTCTGGTTCGAGTAGTACTTGATGTTGATATCGTCGCGCTGGAGGCCGTTTTGCGCCAGCTTGATGTCGGTGCGGTTCTCGAGCGCGCGGCGAACCGCGCCATCGACGTCGACCGTCAGCGCCGTGAACGGCGCGGTTTCGCTCGGCTCGATCTCGATGTTCCAGAAGTCGGGCGCCGCCGGATCGTAAATCAGCGCGCGCAGGTTGTCCTCGGCCCGTTTGATCGCGGCTTCGGCGACGATCACCGCCTCTTCGTTGCGCGCCACTTCCGATTTCGCTTCGACGATATCAATTGGCGCCATCGTCCCGATCTGCACCCGCTTTTCGTTGTCGCCAAGCAGCCGCTTCGACAGATCGAGCGATTGCCGCGCGGCATTCAGGCTCGCGATCTGATAGGCGAGCTCCCAGTACGCGTTCTTCACGTTGCGGGTCGTCGCGGTAATCGTCGTCTGCAGCTGCAGATCCGACGCGTCGCGGTCCTTGCGGCTCACCTCGAGCTGCTGGCGGATGGTGTCGATCTTGTAGTTCTTGAGCAGCGGCTGCGTCACGTTCAAGGACAGCGTCGAGGAGATCTGCGGATCGTACGTATTAAAGATGTTGGTGGAGCTGGCCCGGAAGCTGCTCCAGTTCACCGTGTAGTTCGCCCCGGTCTTGAGCACCTGATTGACCCCTAACTCGGTCGTGAACCGGGAATCGGTGACTTTGGTCTGGCCGCCCGAGAACGAGTTGCTGGGCGCCGTGTTCGTCGAGTTGTTGGTGATCGATGAGGTGACGTTGGGCGTCCAGAGGCTGCGCGCCTGGGCGATCGCCATGTCCTGAATCCGCGGGTTCAGCCGTTCGATTTGAATGCCGAGGTTCTGCTCGAGCGCGAGCCTCACCGCATCGTCCACCGAGAGGCGACGGACAATGGCGGCCGGCTGGATGGCCGATGAGGCGGCCTGCACAAGGCCGTTCGACTCGCTCCGCTCGCGGAGGGCAGGTAGTTGTCCGGACTGGGCGAAAACGGACACTTGCGGCGCCAACACGACGAGGCCAGCCAAGGCCAGCGCGAATCGGTTGATCACGTAACGCATTGCAGACGACTCCATCATTAAAGAAGGTGTGACGACCTAGTAGACGTAGGGCAGGGCGGTTCCGTTCGTATCGATCTCAAATTGTATACTCGATTCGTGAGACGCGACGATCTGCTCGATCTGTTCCGGCGTTCCGGCGCGCTGCTCGACGGCCACTTCCGGCTCTCGTCAGGACTGCACAGCACCGGATATCTGCAGTGCGCGCTCGTCCTGTCGCAGCCCGCGGACGCCGAAGCGCTCGGCGCGGCGATCGCGGATCGCGTGCGCACGCTTCGGCCGACGGTCGTGCTCTCGCCGGCACTCGGCGGCGTCATCATCGGCCAGGAAGTCGGCCGCGCGCTCGGCGTGCGCGCGATTTTTGCGGAGCGCCAGGACGGCGCGCTCACGCTGCGGCGCGGGTTCGTGATTGCGGAGAACGATCGCGTGCTCGTGGTCGAGGACGTCCTCACGACCGGTTTGTCCACGTGCGAGACGATCAAAGTCGCGGAA
>Ga0209382_10011505_pt1 | contig 10988 bp, 6 predicted proteins | sample SoiMetdeltSBSDD5_FD_187599 | JGI IMG/M metagenome (GOLD analysis project Ga0209382, IMG submission 187599) | Bulk soil microbial communities from a Populus tree surrounding site in Tennessee, USA - Soil MetaG P. deltoides SBSDD5 (SPAdes) (version 2) | ecosystem: Environmental > Terrestrial >...
AGGTGGGCGACTGAGACCGAGCCGTGGCCGCCGGGGCCCGCGGCGATCGCGATCTCGATCGCACCGAGCTCGCGCATCGGGCCGCCGCCGGCGGGGCCCCACGCGAACGAGACGTCCGAGCTGCGAATGCGGAGCGGCTGCCACGCGTCGGGGAACTCGAACGCATCGCGGTGCCACCACCAGACGTTGCGTCCGGTCGGATCCGCCAGCTTGATCTCGAGCTTGTTCGCGGGCGCCCTGCCACGGACCTGGAGCTCGATCACCCATGATTCGGGCATTCGACGCGTGAACGGCTTCCGTGCGACGACGAAGCCGCCGCCGCCCTTGAAATCGTAGTCGAGACGCAGCGCGCTGCCGTTCGGGCCGGTGTCGTGGGCGAGCACGAGCTGCGCCTCACCGGAGGTGACGACGCTCCAGCTGGAGACATCGTGAAAGTCGTCGAGGATTTCGTCTGACATAGACAGCTCAGCCGATCTCGACGACAAGCTCGTTGCCGCCGTCCCGGAGCGCCTTGCGGAACGCGTCGATCGCGACGACGACGCCACCTTCGCGGTACGGGTTCGACTCGCGCGTGAACGGCAGTTGTGTGCCGTTGCACACCAGCGACTTCGGCCCATGCCCACGCTGAGCGACGCGATAGCGCAGCTCGACGCTGTGACCGTCAATCTCGACCCGCGCCGTCAGTCCGTCCAGCGCGCGCGGCATCACCGGGTCAATAGCGATCGAGGAGCGGCGGAGGCGCAGGCCGAGCAGACGCTCGCGGACGAGTCGCACCGCGATTCCCGCGCCGCTCGAGTAGACTCGCCAGCCGCCCTCCACGCCGACGCTTCCGCTGCGCACCGCGTCGTACCGCGTCGAGGCCTCGTAGCGATCCGCGAACTCCGCGTCCGAGCTCGACGTGTAGCAGTTGGCCTGGCGCAGCTGCGCGTTCGGGACCGCGTCGCGCATGCCCACCGGGTTCGCCTGGCGAAGCGCCTGGAAGAACGCGTCGGCGGCGCCGAGATGCGCCATCGCCTCCGCGTAGCGTAGATGGGCGTGGGTATAGAGGAGGCCGATCTCCCGGCCGAAGTACGGGCTCGACTCGGCGCGCTGGAAGCGCCGCTGCACGCCGCCGTGATACGGCAACGGTCGATCGAAGAGCCGCGCGCCGTCGGCGCCGAGCAGATGACGCCGGATCTCCGCGACGTGTCGCTCGGCCTGCTCGCGCGTGAAGAGGTTGGCGAGGATCCCGTGGATCATCGGCAGCAGGCTGTAGTGAATGCCGGTGTCGCGGTCGGCGGGATGCAGCCACGGATCGATGCGGCCGTCGTCGCGGACGTGAGCGAGTCCCATCACGACACCGTCGACGACGAGCAAGCGCTGGAAGTCGGCGTGGATGCCTGGGAGCGAGGCGCCGACCGCGGCTGCGAGCGCGTCGCGGCCGACCTGACGCAGCGCCTCGGCGAGGGCCGCGAGCGTCTGGTGGTGCAGGGTAACGGTCCACGAGCTGCACAAGCGCGCGGCGAGCGCGTGGTCCACGGGCTGGAGCGCGTCGTTCCAGTCCCCGTTGCCGTAGGCGGCGAGCCGCGTGCCCGGCAGCACGCGCCGCGCGATCAGCGCGAGGGCACGCTCGACGTGGACAACGATCGTACCGCGCTCGGCCTTGGCATCGCTGTCGGCATGGAAGAACGGCACATCTTCGTCGAGCAGCGAGGCGTCGTCCGAGGCGAGGAGGTACTGCGCCAGCGCGAAGAGCGGCCAGAACACGATGTCGCCGTGCGAGTCGCCAGGGCGGATGCCGCGCTCGCGCTCGAAGAACATGAACCACTGTGGCCAGTCGCCGTCGGGGTTCTGATTTCGGAAGACGCGCAGGAGGATGTCGCGAATCGGCTCGACACGGCCGAGTGCGAGCAGCAGCTCGACGGGGCCTTGACACACGTCGCGCGTTCCCCACCCGCCCCCCGAGTACTGCTCTAGCCCGCGGGGCGCGAGATGATGGATCCATGCGTCGTGGACGAACCACGGCAGGATTGCGTTCAGGTGCGCGACGCCGGCCGAGCCCGGCGCATCGATCGCGAGCGAGCCGTTGACGCTACGCCAGAAGCGTCGTGCGGCGGTCTCATCGGTAGCGTGCTGATTGTCCAGCGTCCCCAGCGCCGCCGCCGGCTCCGGCATCACGAGCTGGCCGGTGATGCGCAAACCGAGCGACGCGCTCGGCGCGGTGACCAAGACCACGAACGGTTGTCCGCGCGAGCGACCGTCGGCAAACAGCAGCTCGTCGCCACCGACCTGTTCGAATGCCGTTCCTTCTGCCGCATCGATGCGGAAGCCGCCGTCCGGAAAGCGGCGGCCGACGTCCGTATCGGGCAGCGTCGCCACGCGCACCCCACGCGCGTCGCGCGTGCAACGCGCGGGCCGCGCCTCGGAGCCGTCGTCGCCGTTCAGCGCCACGTGGTTCGACACGAGGAAGCGGCACGCGGGCCCGGCCAGGACGCGCGCAGACAGCCACAGCTCGTGCCGATTTACCGGCGCCCAGCTGCGCACTTCGAGCAGACCGCCGGCATGCCGGTAAAGCCAGCGCGCGCCGCTCGGCGTCATCGCGAACGCGGAAGGGACGCCGAGCAACTGCCACCCCCCGTCGATCTCGACGAAGATGCGCTGCCCGTGTGAGCGGAAGAGCCCGAGATAGGAGTGCGTCGTCGACAGGAAGCGGTTGATGCTGACGTGACCCTGCGTAACCATCGAGTGGAACACGCCGCCCATCCACTGGGTCGTGGTGAGAGAGGCCTCGTCGGGCTCGAGCCGGTCGCCGCTGCGGAGAATTTGGCCGTGCGGCCGCAGGCTCGCGCGCTCCTTCGCGGGCAACACGACGTGCGTGTCGGCGCCGGTGAAGAAGGAAAGTAGCCGATCGCCGTCGCGCTCGACCGCGCGTCGCTCCCTGCCGCAGAACGCGTTCAGCTCAGCGTCGTCCAGCTCGGAGACCGTGAGCAGCGGGCGCGCGCTGAACAGTGTCGGTGTCGGGGCGATGCCGGCGCGGGGAGGCGGCGTCGTCGGCGCCGTCGCCTCGGGAAGTGCGAGTGCGCGATCGGCGGACGCTAGATCACTCGTCGCGCTTGCGCCCGGATGATCGGGCTCGAGCCAGCCGAAGAATCCAAGCGTAGCGCGCGCGCCGGGATCGACTCGCCGCGGTGCGTCCTGGATCACCGCTAGGGCGTGCTCGTGCTGGCGGCGCACGCCGGGCAGGCTCTTGGCCTCGAGACCCACGGGCGGGTTGCCCACCCGCGTCGTGAGACCGTGAAACTGGAGCGCGTCGGTGCAAAAGCTCGACGCTCTCGCGAGCGACCCGATCAGCGCCCATGGATGGCGCCCGCCGACGGAGAGGTTCTGTCGGGCGGCGATCATGACCCCACGCGCGGGATGCACCAGCGGCGTGTGATCGACGTACTGGCTGATGTAGTACTCGTTGAGGCGCACGGCACCGTAGTCCGCGAGCGCGAGGTCTTGCGCATAGAGCAGGTCGACCATCTCGGCGTAGCGACCGCCATTCTCAATCGCGACATGCCAGAACCAGGCCGGCGCAGACGCCGACAGCCGCAGCGACACGTGAAACCGGAGCCCGTCCCATTCCCCGGCGATCTCGAGGCCGCGCTCGTCGAGTTGCACGACACCGGGACTGCGGGGGCCGAGCAGCGGCGTCCACTCGATATGCGCGCCGCGCCGCCGCAGGAAGAGGTTGGCGGGGGCCCCCTCGATTTCGTTGCCGAGGAACGCGTTTACGATCACGTCACGGTGGTCAATGCGGCGGATCGAGGCGTTGGCGTTCACCTCGAACGCGAGCTCCGACGGGCCTGCGATGCGGGTCGGCATATCTGCACTCATGCGGCAGGCGCCTCATGGATCGACTTCCAGGTCCATGTCCCATCGGACGCCATTTCGAGCAGCGCATCGTGCCGCGCCGCCAGCTGCGCGTCGGGCGCAAATGTGACGCTGGTGATGCCATGTGCAGCGAGCAGCGCGAGCACGCGCACGACGTCGTCGGCGCTGAGCAGCGTGGCCGGGCGGTCGAGCAGCGCAAAGCGCGGCGCAGCCAGCACGACGCGCGCAAAGGCGAGCTGCTGTTGCTCGCCGAGGGAGAGCACGTCGTCCCAGTTGTGCTCGATCTCGAGGCCCTTGGTCCGCGCTAGCACGTTGTCGATACCGAGAGCGCGCAGCACGTCGAAGATACGCGCGTCGCCAACCCTCGCGTCGCTACCGGTCCGCACCAGGGTCTCGCGCAGCGTTCCCGGCGGCAGATACGGTCGTTCGGGAACGAACAGGATCGCGTCGGGCGGCGGATGCGTGATGCGGCCCTCGCCGGCGTGCCACAGTCCCGCGGTCGCGCGGAAGAGCGCGATGCGGGCCGCCGCGCTCGGACCTGTGATGAGCGCGCTTCTGCCGGAGGGAACCGAGAGCGAGAGGTCTTCGACCAGCACACTTCCGTCGTGTGGCGATCGCAGCGTCAGGTGGTCCCAAGCGAGATTTGTGCTGGTGTCGTCGATCTCAATGCGGGATGTGCCGTGTGCTGCAACCTGCTCGACGCCTTCGCTGAGCGCACTGAGTCGCGCGAGGACGACGGCATAGGACGAGATCTGCTGGAATTGCGTGATGATCAGCGAGAACGCGCCGAGCAAATGCGAGAACGCCATGGACGACTGGGAGATGACGCCGAACTGCGCCTGCCCCCGAATGAAAAGGGGGGCGACGATCAGTACCGGGATGATCTGGATCAGGTAATTGTAGCCGGTCGTAAAGAAGCCGAGATTCCGGTTCACCGCAATGATGCGCTTCATGTTTTCGACGAGCTCGCCTATGCGCCGCTGGAGTCGTTCACCCAGCCGACCTTCGCGTCGCAGAACCGCCACCGATTCGGCGTGCTCGCGCAAGTGCACCAGCTCCGCGCGAAAACTCGCCTCGCGATCGGCCTGGTTGTAGTTGAGCCAGATCAGCGGACGCCCGAACAGAAGCGTGAGGGCCGAACCGATTGCGGCGTAGAGCACTGCCGCGACGAAGAGGTTCGCGCTGATCGACCACATCACGCCCGAGAATGCGACGATCGTGAACGTGGTGTTCAGTACGACGAGTGCCAGCGATAGGGTTGCCGCGGTGAAGGTGCGCACGTCGTCGGCGATGCGCTGGTCGGGGTTCGCCACGTTCACGTGCTCGCGGAGCCAATAGTAGGTGCCGTTTTCGAGATAGCGGGCGACAAGACGCCGCGTGAGCCACTCTCGCCAGAGCAGCCCGAGACGCTCTTCGGTGAAGCGGTAGATGACGGCGACGACGGTCGAGACGCCGACGACGCCGACGTAGAGCAGCGCCTTCGCGACGAAGCGGAGCATGCTGCGCTCTTCGATCGCGGTCATGAAGTCTCTGCCGACGTAGCTGTTCACGACGTTCAGCCCGTTGATCGCGAGCAGCAGCGCGAGCAGTGCGACGAAGAGCGTCTTGGCACGGCCGCCTACCTCTGACGTCGTGAAGGCGCGTACGGCATTTCGCCACCGCCTCCAGGTGAGGCGGTCGAGCGGGAGCCGGCCGGACTTCATCCACTCAGATCCTCCGACGACGTCGGTGCCTCAGGCTCCTCCGAATGACCACCTGCGACTATGGGACCTAGGGCCATGGTCCACTCAACGAGGACCACACTGTCTAAAGAGGGGCGCGTTATCGACGAAGGTCCAGTTTCGGCTTTAGCAGTTCGGCAGCGATGCTTCTCGCGAGTCGAACGAAATGCGGATGAACGTTGCCGGGTCGGCGTCGTGAGCGTGTTCGCGATCAGGCACGGGGAAACCGAGTGGAGCCTGAATGGCCGGCACACCGGTATCACCGACATCCCCCTGACGGACAACGGCCGTCGTCTCGCAGAGCGTCTGCGGTCGGCACTCACAGGGCAAACGTTCGCCCTTGTTCTCGTCAGCCCGTTGCAGCGCGCACGGGAGACGTGTGCGCGATCAGGCCTCGCCGACGCGGCGATCATCGAGCCGGATCTCGTTGAGTGGGACTACGGAAAATACGAGGGCCTGACGCCCAAGCAAATCCACGAAACAGCGCCGGGCTGGCTGATCTTCCGGGACGGATGCCCGGGCGGCGAGTCCCCCGGGCAAGTCGGTGCGCGAGTGGATCGGGTTATCGCCCGGGCGCGTGAAGCGAAGGGTGACGTCGCGTTGTTCGCCCACGGGCATGTCCTGCGCGTGCTCGTCGCGCGATGGCTCGGGCTCCCGGCAGCCGCCGGGCAGCACTTCCTGCTGGATACGGGCACGTTGAGCGTGCTCGGCTTCTACCGCGGGATCCCCGCCGTGAAGACCTGGAATGCTCCGCTCCGAGAGGCGGCGCCGCCGAGCGCTGGCCGGGAACCGGCGGCGATGGCGCGGACGATGATGCCCTGAGCAGTCGCATGAGAGGCGCAGGAGATCGTGAGGTCCTTGAAATGAGCCACGACATCCCCGACATGGAAAGGACCGCCAACGCGCTGGTCGCCGATGGGAAGGGAATCCTCGCCGCCGACGAGAGCGTAGCGACGCTCACCAAGCGGTTCGACACACTCGGGATCCCGTCCACTGAGCCGAGCCGGCGCGCGTACCGCGAGATGCTCTTCACGGCGCCCGGCATTGCCGAGTTCATCAGCGGCGTCATCATGTACGACGAGACGATCCGGCAGAAGAGCTCCACCGGAACTCCGCTTACTCAGGTGCTCTCGGGCCAGGGGATCGTGCCCGGCATCAAGGTCGATACCGGCGCTAAGCCGCTTGCCGGCGCGTCCGGCGAGACCGTCACCGAAGGGCTCGACGGGCTTCGGGACCGTCTCGCGGAGTACCGAGGCATGGGCGCACGTTTTGCGAAATGGCGAGCGGTCATTCGCATCACGGACGCTCTGCCGAGTGCCGCGTGCGTAAGCGCGAACGCCCACGCCCTTGGACGATACGCTGCGCTTTGTCAGGAAGCGGGCCTCGTGCCGATCGTCGAACCAGAAGTGTTGATGGACGGAGCGCACACGATCGAGCGCTGCGAGGAAGTCACCAGCACCGTCCTCCAAGCCGTGTTCGGGGCCCTCTTCGAGCAGCGAGTCTCGCTGGAATCGATGCTGCTGAAGCCCAACATGGTCATCGCCGGCACGCAGTGCGGCCGTCAGACCTCGGTGCGGGAGGTCGCGCACGCCACGCTGCGCTGCTTGCGGCGTCACGTGCCGGCGGCGGTACCCGGCATCGTCTTTCTTTCGGGTGGTCAGAGCGACCGGATCGCCACTGCTCACCTGAACGCGATGAACCAGTTGCCAGGGCCCCGGCCCTGGTTGCTCAGCTTCTCCTACGGCCGCGCCCTTCAAGATCCGGCGCTGCAGGCGTGGCACGGGCGGGAGGAAAACTTCAAATCCGGCCAGGAGGCCTTGTCCCATCGGGCCCGGTGTAACGGGGCGGCCAGCCTCGGCAGGTACACCGATGACATGGAGACGACTTCAGCGGCTGTTGGCAGTACGGCGCAACGCGAGTGGCACGACGACTGATCAGAGGAGATGGTGATGGCGAATGTGCTATCGGACAAAGAACTCGCGCTCACGGACGCATACTGGCGGGCCGCCAACTACCTGTCGGTCGGTCAGATCTACCTCTACGACAACCCGCTGCTCAAGAAGCCGCTGACCAAGGAGCACATCAAGCCGCGTCTGCTGGGCCACTGGGGAACGACCCCCGGCTTGAACTTCATCTACGTCCATCTGAATCGGCTGATCAAAAAGTACGATCTCAACATGCTCTACATCACCGGACCCGGCCATGGCGGGCCCGGCCTCGTCGCCAACGCGTACCTCGAGGGAACCTACAGCGAGGTCTATCCGAACGTGTCCGCAGACGAGCAAGGGATGAAGCGGCTCTTCACGCAGTTCTCGTTCCCCGGTGGTATTCCCAGCCACGTGGCGCCGGAGACTCCTGGCTCGATGCACGAGGGTGGCGAGCTCGGGTACGCGATCTCCCACGCGTACGGCGCTGCATTCGACAACCCGGATCTCATCGTGGCCTGCGTCGTCGGGGATGGCGAGGCGGAGACGGGGCCACTGGCCACGAGCTGGCACTCCAACAAGTTCTTGAACCCCCTGACGGACGGGGTCGTGCTGCCGATTCTCCACCTCAACGGCTACAAGATTGCGAATCCCTGCGTGTTGGCCAGGATCAGCCACGAGGAGCTGGATCAGCTGTTCCGTGGATATGGGTACACGCCGTATTTCGTCGAGGGTCATGAGCCCGAGAAAATGCATGAGCTCATGGCGTCAACCTTGGACACGATCGTCGCCGAGATCCAGCGCATCAGGAAGGACGCGCGGCGGAATGGCTCCGCTGGACGCCCGCGTTGGCCCATGATCGTGCTCCGCACGCCAAAGGGGTGGACATGTCCCAAAGAGATCGACGGCAAAAGAACAGAAGACTACTGGCGCGCCCATCAGGTACCGATGGGTGAGATGCACGACAACCCGGCTCACGTGCGGATCCTCGAGGAGTGGATGAAGAGCTATAGGCCCGACGAGCTCTTCGGTGACGCTGGCGGGCTCCGGCCCGAGCTGGCTGCGCTCGCTCCGCGGGGCAGCCGCCGCATGAGCGCGAATCCCCACACCAACGGCGGTCTCCTTCTCCGCGACCTGCGCCTGCCGGATTTCCGCGACTACGCCGTGAAGGTGCCATCACCAGGCGCTGTCACAGCGGAATCGACCCGGGTCATGGGGAAGTTCCTGCGCGATGTGATGAAGCTCAACATGGAGGCTCGGAACTTCCGTCTCTTCAGTCCGGACGAGAACAATTCAAACCGTTGGCAAGACGCCCTCGAAGTCACTAATCGCGCCTGGATGGCAGACACGCATCCGTGGGACGACCATCTCGCCTCCGACGGCCGAGTAATGGAAATGCTCAGCGAGCACCAGTGCCAGGGTTGGCTGGAGGGGTATCTCCTGACGGGTCGCCACGGCTTCTTCTCCTGCTATGAGGCTTTCATTCACATCATCGACTCGATGTTCAACCAGCACGCTAAGTGGCTGAAGGTCTGCAACCACATACCGTGGCGTCGACCCATCGCCTCACTGAACTACTTGCTCTCGTCGCACGTCTGGCGGCAGGATCACAACGGCTTCAGCCACCAGGATCCTGGCTTCATCGACCACGTCGTCAACAAGCGGGCCGAGGTCGTCCGCGTCTACCTGCCGCCCGACGCCAACTGCCTGCTCTCCGTCACGGATCATTGCCTGCGCAGCCGGAACTACGTCAACGTCGTGGTGGCCGGTAAGCAGCCGGCTCCGCAGTGGCTGACGATGGAGCAGGCGATCAAGCATTGCGCCGCGGGGCTCGGGATCTGGGACTGGGCCAGCAACGACCGTGGCGGAGAGCCCGACGTGGTGATGGCGTGCTGCGGCGACGTGCCGACGCTGGAGACTCTGGCCGCCGTCGATCTCCTCCGCCAGCATGCGCCGGACTTGAAAGTGCGCGTCATCAACGTGGTGAATCTCATGAAGCTGCAACCCCCGAGCGAGCACCCCCACGGTCTCCCTGACTACGACTTCGACGCCTTGTTCACCACGGACAAACCGATCATCTTCGCCTTCCACGGGTATCCGTGGCTGATCCATCGCCTGACCTATCGCCGTCATGGACACGCAAACCTTCACGTGCGCGGGTACAAAGAGGAGGGCACCACCAGCACGCCATTTGACATGTGCGTGCTGAACGACCTCGATCGCTTCCACCTCGTCGGCGACGTTATCGATCGCGTACCGAAACTCGGCGCGCGGGCGGCCTACGCCAAACAGGCGATCCGCGACAAGCTGATCGAGCACACGGAATACATCGCCAAGCACGGCGAAGACATGCCCGAAATCACGGACTGGCAGTGGGGGCACACCATGGCGGCAACTGGTGCACGTTCGACCGAGGCCGACAACGTCTGACGTGCGGGGAATGACGATAAGCAGGGACGGATCCGCGGGAGCGAGGTCCGAGGTGATCAGCCTCGCCGACGAAGACGCGGTGAAGCAAGTCCTGGTGGACTCGGTCCTGGGCTTGTGGGACGTCGTCAACAATCTCACACGGCTCAAACCATCTCGACACGACCGCTATCGGGTGACGATATTCGGCTCGGCGCGGGCCAGAGAGGGAACGTTTGGCTACGACGAAACCAAGCGGGTGGCCGCGGCACTGGCCGCGATGGGCTGCGACATCATCACCGGCGGTGGTCCGGGGCTGATGCAGGCCGCCAATGAAGGAGCTGCCACTTCACCAGAGCGCGCTCAGTCCATTGGAATCCGCGTTGACTTGCCCTTCGAACAGGACGTCAATGCTTTTGTCGCTCAGGCGTTCGAGCACCGAACCTTCTTTACGCGTCTGCACCAGTTCGTGCTCGCCTCCGACGCCTTCATCGTTGGCCCGGGAGGCATCGGTACGGTCCTGGAAATGATGATGATCTGGCAGTTGATTCAGGTGCGGCATCTTCCCGATACGCCGTTGATCCTCGTCGGCAGGATGTGGCCCGACCTCATCGAGTGGGCACGCACCTCCATGCTTGCGTTCGACCCGCCGCTCGCCAACGCTGAGGACATGACCATCCCACGCTGTGCGGCGAGTGCCGATGAGGCGATTGCAATCATCCGAGTGCATCACGGTCACTGGCTTGACACGCGCAACCGTGAGGGTACCGATCCTTAATGCCGCTGCTCTCGCGCTCGCGAGCGGGACGGCACGGGAATGACAGCTCGCCCGTTCTCTTCTAGTCGTAATTGCCGCTATTCGGACCGTGCCACGTGCCGCGGTTCACGTCGTAGCGCATCCCTACCGCGGTGAACGGGAACCGGATGTTGTCACCTACGAGATGAAGCGAGTAGCCCCACCACGTGCTCCGCCTCACTCCGACGTCGTTCAGGATCTGCTGAAGGTTGAGCCCGATCTCGAAGCCGACTTGGCGCTGGTGTTCGATCGGGGGTTGGACCCGATAGCCCTTGGCGCCGTACG
>Ga0209382_10011506_pt1 | contig 10988 bp, 11 predicted proteins | sample SoiMetdeltSBSDD5_FD_187599 | JGI IMG/M metagenome (GOLD analysis project Ga0209382, IMG submission 187599) | Bulk soil microbial communities from a Populus tree surrounding site in Tennessee, USA - Soil MetaG P. deltoides SBSDD5 (SPAdes) (version 2) | ecosystem: Environmental > Terrestrial >...
ATTGCGGGGTCTTCCTTCGCGAGCGCCGCGGGTTCCAGCGCGACCTGCTCCTGCCCTGGAATAGTCGTTACAATTTCCTCGTCTTGGGAGCCGCCGACAACCCGCCACAGGCCCGGGACTTGTGGCATTTCCTCGGTCGCGAAATCGAACTTCGGTTTCGACTTCGACCGGACGTAAACGCCTCGATCCGGCCTCATCATTTTCGCCATTTCGGCAGGCACCTCCTGCGTAGAAGGTATTGGCGGTGCGTTGACCAGTTCTTCCAGCGTCATATAAGGCTGTGATGATCCCTTGACAGACGCGTTCATGACTTTCTCCTTGTCATCTGAACCGATGCTATGAAGTATCAGAGCGGGTGATCCGACAGATTGGCCGTTTCGCGTCCCTCAGCGCACACCGAGGGACCTCGGAACGGCGCCAACTAAATGCATGTCGTAATGCGTAAAGGATCGGTTTTTCATATCAATCAAGCGTGCGGCCTCGAGAATATCGCATAACGGAGGCGACTACAAGCAATTCAGTTCCGGATTAATGTCACCTTGCACGCGCTAATCGTACTGCTCCTCGGCTCGGGGGTATTCGATCGGAGCCCCGGCGCTCGCGTAGCCGCCGGGCATCCTCCGCGGCTTGCAAGAGCACCCAGTCAGTGAAAGCCCCGACCTTCGCCAGCTTCAGCGTCGCCTTTGGACAGACGAGCCAGCAGGCAAAGCGGGTAGAACCGTCGGCAGCCGGCGCACCAGGCGATCGGCAATGAGGTCCCAGGCGGCAACCGCGCTACGCGCAAGCGCGACGCCCTGCGCGAAATCGTGATGCAGCGCGGCGCTCACCTCAGATCGACGTTGCGATTGGCGTCTGCGAAGCGAGCGAGGCTGTGCACCAACCGTCTGGCCGCGAAGTTGGGGACCACTCCTATCGGGCCATTGCCGTCAACTTCCGCCCTGCGCCGGGACCTGAACAGAGCTGCGGTCCGCCGGGTCATCGCCAGGAGCAGACCCGGCCCAAGATCTGGTTGGTCCTGCCGCCCCATCCGCCACGGCACGTTAGCGTGCCGTATTTTGTCTTTGTCGATACTTCCTGATTGGTCATGATGGAGCCTGGGGGCCAGACAGTGGCCGAATACGCTAGTGCATCCGGACGAGGGCGCTGCTCCGGTGCGACCCCCGCGGCAGCGGACTTCTCGGCGGGCTTTTCGGCTGCGGCCTTGGCAGGGGCTGCGGCCGGTTGGGCCGGCTTGGCGGCGGCGACCGCCGGCTGCGGCTTGTGGCTGCCATCGGCGCAGACTTCCTGGCGGATTCTGCACAAATTCGGCGTCTTCGAGCTCCCTCGGCATTCCAGCAACGCCGACTCGCGGGCTTTCTCGAGATTGGTGCCGCGACCGACGACAGTTGCCCAGTGGATCATGTTTACGATCCGGCCTTCCGATGCGGCCAATGCAGCGCAACCGCTCGTCGAGACCGCGACAACCTTGCACTCCCTGCCCGTCTTCTTCTTGCACTGGGCCCTGGCGTCGCGCTCGGCCGCAGCGCGATCCGGTAGCTGGAACGCGACCGAGCCCTGCTGTCCGATCCAAGCCAGCGCGCCCCACACCGTCGCAACCTTGGCACGCCTGAGCGCGGCAAGCTGGGCGACCGTGAGCTTGCCGGTAGCGCTCTGGAACATATCCGCCTGCAGCATCCGGATTGCCACCACGGTCTCGTCCGACATGACGCCGTCGAATTTCGAGATGTTGTAGTTCAGGTAGTAGAGCCTCGTCTGAACCTCGCGCACCACCTCGGGCGTCATCTCGACCGGCGCGAGCGCATCGGCGAGCGCCTTGTATACGGCCGGATCGACAGGCGGCCGCGGCGGCGGCTTCGGCGCCTGTGCATTGGTCGGCTGCTCTTGCTTGGGGCCACTCTCGAGGGCCTGAAGCCGCAACCGCGCCAGCGTTGCGAACTCGCCGTTCGGGTGCTTGTCGAGGTAGGCACGCACCTCGGCGGGATTCTTCGAGTCCTTCACGGACTGCCAGAACTCGATCTCGGCAGACGATGGCGGGGGTCTGGGCGCTTCCTGGGCCGAAACGCAACAGACAGTCCACAGCCAAACCGCGGCCCCCAAGGTGGCCGATGCCAGACGCCGATGCTGCATGGGCTGGTTCTCCCCCGTGCCCCCGCAGGGCATTTCTTAGCGCAATAGCTCGGTGGACGCAGCATGTTTCTGGCAGGACGCCGCATGCGCCAGACCGATAGTGGCGCCCACGCCAAAACCGGAGGTTGTCACGATAATTTCCGGGACGTTTCGCTTCGGCAAGAGGCGAAGGGGGGCGAAAGGGGAGTTGGCGCCGAAGGAGGCGCTCCACTTGCAGAACGGCGCTAACGAGGTGGCAACCTGGGCGGGTGTATGCTGGGGCTCGCGTTCGAGTCCGAGGTGTGCCCATGTCGCCAAGCGTTCGATACCTCCTGCAGCTTGCCGATCCGCGCGGGCGCTGCGATCGCACCGAGTTCATCTGGGCGACCGTCATGGTGGTCGCCGCGCAGGTCGCCTTCGCGCTGGGGCTCTGGGCCACCAATGCAAGCTTCATGGGCTGGCGCGGCGTCGTTGCCAACCTCGTTCTGGGCTGGCTTGCCTGGGCGGCGATCGCCAAGCGCCTGCACGATCTCGGCCGCAGCAGTCGGTGGATGCTGGGCGGCGTCCTGGCCTGGGTTGTCGGCGCAATCGCCGTGGCGCTCATCGCCGGCTCGCTTACCTTCGCGATGGGCACAACCGGTTTCGGGGCCACCCTTGCGGCGCTGATGCTGCCGCCGCTCGGTCTTGCTCTGTGGCTGCAACTGGCCAAGGGCGAGCCCGCCGCCAACCGCTACGGGCCGCCGCCGGCGCAGGGTTGGGCCGGCCTGCAGCCAGCCTGACGGCTGGACCTCGCGGCCATATTGTCCCGGACGCTTGCGCCGTGCGGGAAATTCCGAGACTGTCGGGGCCCACCTCGATTGCCAGCCGCCAGCCGGAGACCCCTCGCAATGCGCAGCTTCCACTTTCCCGGCCGCTCGCCGGTCTATGGGCGCCGGGCGATGTGCGCCACCTCCCACCCCGCGGGAAGCCTGGCGGCCATCGACATCTTGAAGGCGGGCGGCAATGCGGTCGATGCGGCGATCGCCACCGCGGCGGTGCTGGCGGTGGTCGAATGTCCCATGACGGGGATCGGCGGGGACTGCTTTGCCATCGTTGCCAAGCCGGGCCGGAAACCGATCGCGCTCAATGCGGCGGGACGCGCGCCCAAGGCCGCGACGGCGGCATGGTATGCGAAGAACGGCATCAAGCGCATCGACACCACCAGCGTGCATGCGGTGACCGTGCCCGGCGCCGTCGACGGCTGGTGCCGGCTTCTCGAGGACCACGGCAGCATGGCCCTGGACCGCCTGCTGGCTCCCGCCATCGAGCTCGCCGAGCGCGGCTTCCCCGTGGCGCCGCGCGTGTCGGTGGATTGGGCGCGAGCGGTTCGCAAGTTCACAGGCGCCGGGGCCAAGAAGCACCTCTTGCGGAACGGTCGCCCGCCCGCCGCCGGCGAGGTGATGCGCTTTCCCGCGCTCGCCACCACCCTGCAGCGCATCGCCAAGGACGGCCGCGATGGATTTTATCGGGGGCCGGTTGCCAAGGACATGGTGGCGGAGCTCAAGGCGCTCGGCGGCCTGCACACGCCCGACGACTTTGCGGCGCAAGCCTCGAGCGCCAGCTATGTCGAGCCGATCTCGGTTGCCTATCGCGGCCTCGACCTCAACGAGTTGCCCCCCAGCAACCAGGGCATCGTCGCGCTCGTCATGCTCAAGATGCTGGCCCGGCTCGGCAAGCCCGCCGCCGATCCCGTCTCGCCCGAGCGCTATCACGTGCTGATGGAGGTGGCGCGGCTTGCCTATGCCATGCGCGATACCTTCGTGGCCGACCCCGACAAGGCCGAGGTGCCGGTCGAGCACATGCTCGACGACACGCTGATCGAGACGCTCGTTGCCCGCATCGACCGCAAGAGGCGTACGCCCAAGCTCGGGCCGATCCCGCAGCCTACAGGCTCCGACACGGTCTACTTCGCCATCGTCGACGAAGAGGGCACGGCCGTGTCCTTCATCAACTCGCTCTACGGCGACTTCGGCACCGGCATCGTGGCGCCCAAGACCGGCGTCACCTTCCACAACCGCGGCGAGGGCTTCGTGCTCGACCCCAAGCACCCCAATTGCATCGCCCCCCGCAAGCGCCCGCTGCACACGCTGGTGCCCGCCATGGCCATGCGCAACGGCGAGGCGGCCCTGGCATTCGGCGTGATGGGGGCCCACTTCCAGCCGATCGGCCACGTCTACGTCATGTCCAACCTGATGGATTATGGCATGGACCCGCAGGAGGCCATCGATTGCCCGCGGGTGTTCTTCGAGGGAGAGGATGTCGTCGTCGAGCAATCGGTGCCGGCCGCCACCGTTGCCGGATTGAAGGCGCTGGGCCATCGCGTGCGGCAGCGCGAGCTGCCCTGGGGCGGCGGGCAGATCGTGGCCATCGACCGCGACAACGGCGTGCTGATCGGCGCCTCCGACGGCCGCAAGGACGGGATGGCGCTGGGATATTGAAGCGGGTGAGTGGTGAGTGGTGAGTGGTGAGTGGTGAGTGGTAAATAGGAGTAGCGAAGGCGAGAGTCGCGCGGTGCGCGTGCGCATCGAGGGCAGCGTGCAAGGCGTGGGCTTTCGCTATTGGACCGAGCGGGTGGCAACCGGCCTCGGCCTCGGCGGCTGGGTGCGCAACCGTCGCGACGGCAGCGTCGAGGCGCTGTTCTGCGGACGGGCGCAGGATGTCGCTGAGATGCTGGAGCGCTGCCGCGAGGGTCCCAGAGGAGCGCGCGTCACGACCGTCGAGATCGTGGAGGAGGGCGGCGCTGCGCCCGAGGGGTTCGAGGTTTTGCCGACGGTGTAGTTGGTGAGTGGTGAGTGGTCAGTAGTAAGTGGAAGCCCCCGCCTATTCACCACTCACCACTCACCATCTCACTAAATCAGCCGCTCGGCGGCGCGGCGCAGGCCGTCGAGGATCGGCTCGTAGGCCTCCTCGTCGCGCGCCTCCGGATAGACCATGTAGACCGGATAGGTGAAGGCCCGCGCCCGGGCCGGGATGCGCAGCCGCCGCCGGTTGACGTGGCGCCTGACGAGCCGGCGCGGGAAATAGCCGGTGGCCTCGTTGGCAAGCAGGAAATCCAGGCCCAGCGAGCCCATGTCCAGGTTGACGGCCGTGCTGGTGAGCTCCGGGTAGGCGGCGGCGTGCTCGGCCTGGAAATCCGGACCCCAGTCGACGAACACATAGTCGGTCGGATGGCGGCGGCTGCGCGCCGGCACGCTGGTGACCAGCACGAACTCCTCGTCGAACAGGTGCTCGATGGTGAGCCCCGGCGGCTGCCCGGGGCGATACATGATGGCGAGATCGAGCGTGCCTTCCAGCAGGCGCTGGGTCATCACCGCCGACAGGCTGGCGGAGGCGGAGATGGCGATGTCGGGAATGTTCTCGCGCAGCCAGGATATCCACTTGAGCAGGAAGCCGTCCCACAGAGTTGCATGCGCACCCACCGCGAGATGGTCGCGGTAGGGACCGGAGAAGCCGACCTCGAGCTGGGCGTGATGCCACACCCGCACCAGCGCCAGCGCATGCTTCTTGAACTGCTCGCCGGCGCCGGTGAGCGCCGCGCCGCTCTTGGAGCGCTCGAACAACGGTCGTCCGAACAGCTCCTCCAGCACGCGGATGCGCGCGCTCACCGTCGACTGCGTGATGTTCATCTTGCGCGCAGCGTCGATGAAGCTGCCGGTCTCGGCAACCATCAGGAAGGTTTGCGCAAGGGCGATGTCCATCCTTGTCGACTTCCACTCGCCGACGATGCAGCGTATGATGGAAATCTATCTATCGAAAACTTCGATAGGCGTCAGCGGAAAAATACGGTTGGCAACTCGCGCAAAAATTTTCACATTGACAGGGCTCGAACGCGATTCGGGCGACTCATGGAAGGACAGAACGATGAAGGCCAAGAAGGCGAAGAAGACCGCGAAGAAGAAAGCCGCGAAGAAGAAGAAGAAGTAGGGCGCGAAGGGTGCACTCTTTGCGTTCGGTCTCGCCGGTGCGGCTGGTGTATGCGGTTGGTGTGGTCGGGCTCCTGTTGAGCAGCGCCGCGGCCCACGCGGTGTCGATCACCAATCGCGACGACCACGATCACAAGGTGACGATCATCGAGGGCGACACCAAGACGGACCACGTCTTGAAGCCCTCGCAAGTGCTGACAGGCGTCTGTGCCAAAGGGTGCACCGTTCGTCTCAACGACGACGAGGAGGACGAGTACGAGCTCGCCGCCGACGACGTCGTCTCCATAGAGGAAGATAGCCTCTACTACGACAATCCGGACACGCCGGCCACCCCGCCGGCGCCGGCAACGGGCCCCAAGTCGGGGCAAAAAGGTTAGAGTTGCCAGGGTGTTGCTAATGCGCCGACCGCGGCCAACCCGGGGCGGTGCATTTTCTTTTCAGGATGGCGCCAGCGCCTCGGCGATTGCCGCCAGCGGGTCCGCCGCGGCCGCGCAGGTGGGCCCGAAATTGCGCTCGAAGGTCGCTAGCAAGGTGCGGTCCAGCCGATCCAAGCCGCCTTCCGAGCCCAGCGCGGCAAGGCTGGTGGCGGCCGCATCGGCGATGCCGCAAGGAACAATGCCCGAGAAGTGCTCGAGGTTGGGCGCCACGTTGATGCTGAAGCCGTGCGAGCTGACCCAGCGGCGCAGGCGCACGCCGATGGCGGCGATCTTGGCGTGGTCGTCCTGCCCTCGCGGCCCTTGCCGCCGCACCCAGACGCCGACGCGACCTTCGAGCGTCACGGCCTCGACGCCGAAGCCGGCCAGCGCATCGACGATCAGCGCCTCCAAGGCCGCAACATAGGCGCGCACGTCGCCGAAGCGGCGGCCGACGTCGAGCATGACATAGCCGACGCGCTGGCCGGGCCCATGATAGGTGTACTGGCCGCCACGACCCGAGCGGTGCACGGGAAAGCGCCGCGCGTCGAGCAGGTCGCTGTCCCTGGCGCTGGTGCCGGCGGTATAGAGGGAGGGGTGCTCGAGGAGCCAGACGAGCTCGCGCTCGGCGCCGGCAGCGATCGCCTCGACGCGGGCGGCCATGACGGTGCACGCCGTCGCGTAGGGCACGAGCCCGGGCGAGACGAGCCATTCGACGGGGGGGTGGGCGCTCACGTGCATGCCTGATCTCATGGGGCCGCGGCCACTGTAGCCGAGGCGCGGGGGCGGGCGCCAGGAGGTGGGTCGGCAGCACGCGCGACAAGACCACCCCCACCAGGAACGCCATCGGACTTAGCTCGCCGTCGGCGTGCACCCGGCTGACGGAGGTGGCGAGCTAAGCCCGTGGCGTTCCGTCCTCCCCCCTCGTTCGCGACGAAGGCGCTGCCTTCGCCGCAGGGGGAGGCGTCCTCTGCGGCGCTCATTGGAGAGAGTCTCGCCCGCGCGCGCCCCGCGCACCGCCTCCCCCTATGCCGAAGGCATGCCTTCGGCATAACGAGGGGGGAGGAAAGACGCGCCATGAGTTAGCTCCGCCATCTTGCGCCAACCGCTCCGCAAACGTTTGGCGGCGGAGCTAACTCATACTTGGCGCGTCAAGGTGGGGGTGTCTGTCGCGTACTTCCGCAGGCCGCAGCCCTCCAGGAACGCCATCGAGGAGGGCGCGAATCATGTCGGGCGGCGCCAGCCCGGATCCCCGGCGGGGCCAGGCCCGAGAATTGGCCGCCGACACCGGGTTGTTCGCGGGCCCGGGGTTTGCTAGGAGGTGGGCGCCCAGGGCATCCCATGACGTGCGGTCGTGGCGGAATTGGTAGACGCACTAGCTTGAGGGGTTAGCGCCGCAAGGCGTGGAGGTTCGAGTCCTCTCGACCGCACCAGCTTGAACTCATTGCATTATCTGCATTGCTATCGTCGAAGGACCGTCTTCCGAGTTTGTCCCAGCGGGACAATTCGGGCGCCCTCCATGCCCGCGAACGCGACGGCCGATCCAAGTCGCTGGTGCGATAGGCCGGGAGCGGGTGTTCCACAGCTCCGGCAACGCGAACAAGAATGCCACCCAGCCAAATCAAGCAGCCGGGACTACGCGGCCCAATGCCAGATCGAGCAACCGATCATCGAACAGCCTCAGTTTGCGAGCACCTGCACCGGCACCACCCGGCCAACGTGGCAGGACTTCCTTGATGGCCTGCCGGGTTGCCGGAACGCCTTCATGATCGATCAGCCAATGTACCGTCGCCAGGAGCTCCATTCCGAGTGCGGATTCGAAGCCGTCTATGAACCGTGCCGTCTCATCCAATATCGGGCGGTAGGGCTTCGCTTCGGTGTTCAAATAGGTCGTTACCCTGTCCTTCATTGATTCTTCGAACCAGATGAGGTCGAACGGCCCGGCGTCGGCCAACCGCTTCCCGCAGTGCAAGTAGCTTCCGTCGAGTGCGTTCAAGAGATGGTTCAGCTTATGTGAAAACGGTCCGTATTTGTCCGCTTGGAACTCCAATTTCAATGGGTTCGCCAAACCACGCGCCAGTATTGCACGCTCAATGAAGTAGGCGAGCTTCTGAACCTCAAGCACAGTGCATTCCATGCCGACGATCCAATAGCGACGCACGATGTCGGCAACGAGTGCCCTTGCAGCTGTTAGCTTTTCAACGCCCTGCCGCTTCGCGACGTTCTGATACTGCTGCGTTGGTTCGTAGACGATGATCTTCACCTCGGTGAGGCCGCCGAGAGCGTCCTCGATCAAAGGGCGAACGTCTGCCCAATCCAATCCGCCGTTGCCACTTCCCAAAGGTGGAAGCGCAATCGACTTGATGTTGTGCTCAACGATGAAAGACCGCAGGTCGCTCAGACCGCTCTTGATCCATTCTAGCTTGGAGGGATTGCGCCAGTGTTGCTTGGTGGCGAAGTTGATGATCCAGCGCGGAGCCATGAGCTGTTCGGTCACGAACAGGCTACCGGCTTCGATTTCCTTGCTCTTGCACGCAGCCTCATACGCTTTGAAGTTCTCGGGAAAGCGCTCTTTGAACATGAGAGCGATACCCTTGCCCATGACGCCGACCGCGTTGACCGCGTTAACCAACGCATCGACATCGGCGTCGAGCATGTTGCCTTGGGTGAAGGTGATCATGTGAAGTACCACGCTGGCCTGGATCGTACGGTCACTTCGACTCCCAATTCGCCACAGAGAGCGTTTATATCTTCAACTACTGAGTCGTTGTAACAGGCGATGCCCGAGAGGGCTGAGATAGGTACTCGCCTGTGTACAAGCGCTTCAGCTTGGTAACGTTCCGTCTTGCCAGGATCATCGTTGTCGCGACGAAAATCCTTGCGCTGAAGAATGGACCAATCGATGCGATCTAGCTTGTCGAGATCACTGGAGAACCGTGCCGCAGCGAACCAAGCGTGCCGATCCGCAAATACGAACGGCACTTCGTGATCCACGAGTCGTGGAAGAGAAGAGACAAGTATCAAGATCTCTGCATTGTCACGACGCCGAATTCCGTTGAAGCCTGTCTTGATGTTGAACGCCATCGTAGAGAATGGTGTGAAATAGAAAGGGACGTAGTCGCTTAGAACGCCGCCGGGCGGGATCGGAACAGCCTTGGTCGTGCGCATCTGGATGATATCGGCATTTGCGATGCTTACGTACCCTGCATCCTTCCTTGGGGAACTGGAACAGTGGACGCCGTTACTGAGAATCCACCGGATGTTGTCTTTGTGAACGATCCGGAAGATTCGCGCGTTCTCCGCGTTGAGTAGAGCCCGAAGCTCAGCATCGTTCAGCACGCCGTGCTCCCTGGCCCCACCGTGGCGCGGACCCGGCTGGGATTCGGGGTGGCCCGTCAAGTTGCATCGGCCGCCATGCTATACCAAGTCCGGCCGCAGTTGCAGTCTCGATGCTGTCGCGTCAGCGCGTCCTGTGATCACGACGGTTCGAAGCAAGCCGGAAAGAGGTTAGCGAGCGTAATGCACGACGCCCGCGCCATCACCAACGCGTCCGTTGCGCGCCGCGTTTGTCCTATTCACAGTAGGCTCTCGCCGCCGAGGCAGGCCCCTACCGCACAGCCGAGGGACACCCCCTCGAGCCCCCCGTTCGGTTGACCCCGAGGAGATGTGCGCGTTCGGCACGACGGGGCGTGGTGCTGGCCCGGCTCGCCAAGCGAGGATGACGGAGAGGATGATGGGGGCCGACACGTCGGCTGACGGGCGGCGCAGGCGCTGAACTGTGGGCGGACAGGCCAGGAGGACAGTTCGCGGACAAGGCGCGGAAGGCTTGCACCAACATCGTGCCGGGCTCGCTGGGCGTCTGGCTGACGACGGCGGCAGCACGGCTGAGGCACGCGAGGCACGCCTGACCGAGGTGCTGAAGGACACCTGCACGGGGATGGCCAACGGCGCGCCGTGGCGGCCCACATGGCGGGCTCGGCGATGGCTTATCCCCGCCAAGTGCCCTGAACGTATCACTGTTTCACGTGAAACATTTTGATGCGATCGGGCCGAGACGGGCGTCCCGGCGCGGGACAGCGCGCCTCAGCGGCAGCGCACCCGGCCCGGGCTCAGGCAGGCGCCGCTGTGCAGCTCGGCGGTGGCTTCGACCTGCGCGTCCGGTCTCTCCCAGATATGGTGGCGGACCGCCTCGATGGCCTTGTCCTTGTCCTCGATGGCGACATCGAAGAACCGGTGCCTCACCCTGTCGCAGCGAAACCCCGGGTCCTGGGTCGTCACCTGCACCGTCCATCCTTTTGCCATGCGCTCCATCCTCGATTCCGCCAGCGGGCCTGTCGGGAGGGAGCGTGCATGGAGCGTGCCAGACCACTCAAGTGCGCTCCCGCGCCACCGCCCTGAGGCGGGCATCGAGGTCGGGCAGCCGGTCGACGAGGCGCAGGAAATCGTCGGCATCGAGGACCAGCAGATCGCAGGCGCGCAGCGCCGTCACCGTTGCCGAGCGCGGCTC
>Ga0209382_10011507_pt1 | contig 10987 bp, 5 predicted proteins | sample SoiMetdeltSBSDD5_FD_187599 | JGI IMG/M metagenome (GOLD analysis project Ga0209382, IMG submission 187599) | Bulk soil microbial communities from a Populus tree surrounding site in Tennessee, USA - Soil MetaG P. deltoides SBSDD5 (SPAdes) (version 2) | ecosystem: Environmental > Terrestrial >...
GGCGCAGAACCCCTGATTGCGGTGACGTCCGCCGGTGCCTCGGCCACTTCGGGCGTTGAGACGCATCGATCGATGAGCGCCAGCAACCGCGCGACGGTGTCCTGCATTCTCGGCTGTACGTGTTCCGGCAGTCCGCGCAAGCAACCGTAGAGGATGCCGATGACTTCTTCGCGCGTCGCGTGTCCACGAAGGGGTGGGACGATCACAGCCAGCAGATCTTCGGCATGTTCTCGATTGGCGGCTGAGGTTTTGGCGGCCGCTCGCATGTGCAGCGCGTTGAGCACGTGCATGATCTGACGGCTCTCCATGGCGTGCGCTCGCGCATGGAGATACAAGAGCGCTGCGTCCGTACCGACAAATGTCGGAAGCGCCGGGTTGGGTACGACTGGCTGTGAAGATGGAAGCTCGATGAGCCGATCGAATGCGCACGCACCGCGATACAGCGCGGTGGTGCCGCCAAGGTTGGCGATGTAGCTGCGGAGTACCGCGAGCGATACGCTCGTATCGATGTTGCGCCCGCTGAGTTCCAGCACGAGCTTGATGCCCGGCCGCAACGGGGCGTCGACTTCAAGCAAGGCACCGCCTTCCGAGAGATCGATCAGGCGCACGCCGTACCCGGTGCCGCCGGTCAGGCGCACCGACTCGAGCCATTCGAGATCTTTAGCAGTGCGTCGCGCGTGCGCGCGGCGCTCATGGCGATTCAGCGTCTGTTCGGTGTGATTGAGTGCACGCCGCCGGGCGAGTCGCACCGGGATCGGGACAGACTCCGCGATGTCGGGAGAGACGACGTCGAGCCGGCTCATCTGGTCCTCAAGTCTTCGTGCTTACACGACGACCGTCGGTACCTCCAGCTCGCCCTTGCGGAATGCTTCGCAGAACGCGTCCACGACAATCGGATCGAAGTCGGTCCCCGCGCCCTTGACGATGATTTCCTTCGCGTCGAAAGGTGACATCGCCTTGCGGTAGGGACGATCGCTCGTCAGCGAGTCGTAAACGTCGGCCACCGAGATGATGCGCGCTTCGAGCGGAATGTCCGCGCCTCGTGTCGGGTTGTAGCCGGAGCCGTCGAACTTATCGTGATGTGAAAGGACGATCGGAATGACGCGGCGCAGGGAGCCGCCGACCGGCTCGAGAATCGACACGCCCCTGTTGACGTGTTCCTGCATCGTCTTGAACTCTTCTTCCGTCAGGCGCGCGGCCTTATAGAGCAGCTCGCGGCTGATATCCAGCTTGCCGATGTCGTGCAGCAGCGCCGCAGACCGCACGTCCTCGACGCGACCGGGCGCCAGATCCAACTGAGTCGCGATCTTCGCCGCGTAAACGGAGACGCGATACGAGTGATTCTCGGTGTAGGTGTCCTTCGCGATGAAGTGGCGGAGGATCATCAGCACGCCGTGATACGTCTGGCGCAGCTCGGTGATCTGCGCTGCGTTGTGCTCGTAGAGCGTGCCCATCGCGTAGCCGGTGATGATGAGCACCCCGCCCCAGACCGTGATGTCCATCCACCGCGCGGCCGGGATGCTGAACGCTGGCGATGCGGCCAGCAGCACCGGGTTGTACCACGTCATGAGGCAAACCAGCAGAACGCTTCCGAGCGCGGTGAGCGTGGCGTGGCGGCGCCCGTACAGGTACGCGGAGCCGAGCGTAGGCAGCGTGTAGAAACTCAGGACCATCCGCTGACCGTCGACGACGAGGTTCAGCAGCAGGCAGATAGCGAAGAGGGACAGGAGCAGCCAAAGCTCCTTGTTCACCTCTTCAATGCGTCCCAGCCTGGGTTTCACGACCGAGCGCAAGGCAAGAAGGACGCCGAGGCTGTGACGATTAGTTAAACCCTTGAAGTGGCGCGACTTGTCTCTCGGTGCGGGACGCCCTGAGGGACCGGCAGTACTGGAAAGTGATCTGGAACGGAACGCGCCGCTGACGTTTCCGATCTGGAGGCCTGAAAATGCATGTTTTTGCGCTGAACTGCTGTGCTGATTTGGACACTGGGGCGCGACCCATCGCGCCCCGTCTCGGTTAACGCGCGACGGCGATGACGTTCCCCTGCGTTCGGTAGATCAGGGTCCCTTCTGAGATAGCGGGCGTCGCCAGGACGCTTTCACCCATGTTGTTTTCTGCGAGGACCTCGAACGCCGGGCCCGCTTTGAGCACATAGACGTGCCCTTCTTCGCTCGCGAGATACACCTTGCCATCCGATGCGACTGGAGACGAGGTAAAGGCCGACTTCCCTTCGGCAAGCCGCTGCTGGTACTTCACCTCTCCGGTCTTCGCGTCGTACGCCGAGAGCACGCCGTTGTATTTCACGATGTAGACGATGCCGCGATAGACGAGCGGCGTGCACATGTAGCCGCCGTCGCGCGGCGCGCTCCATGCGATCGCCTGGTTGCTGGTCGCGCCGTCGGCCAGCGTGATGTCGCCGGTAGCGCTTTCACGAATGGCGTAGACCGGTGCGCGCGGTCCATGCGCGTTCGTGATGTAGATCAATCCGTCTTCGACAACCGGCGTCGGAACGGGAATGTCTCCACCGCCCGTCAGCTTCCAGATTTCTTTACCGGTTTTGAAGTCGTACGCGCCGATGTGGCGCCAGCCGTTGACGATCAACTGCGTTTGACCCTTGACCTGATGGACTGTTGGCGTGCCCCACGTCGGCACGTCGGCCCGCGGCGTTCGCCACAGCTCACGGCCATCTTTCGCGTCAAATGCCGCCAGAAACGAGCCTTTTTGAACATCCGCCTGGATGACGACGACGTTGTCGTGGAGGATCGGGGAGCTGCCGGTTTCCCACTGGGCTGAGGGATCGGTGAACCAGCCCGCGTCGAGTACCCCCAGGTCTTTCTGCCAGAGTTGCTTGCCCTTCATGTCGAACGCGTAGAGACCTTCGGAACCGAAGAACGCGATCAATCGTTCGCCGTCGGTCGCGAGCGTAGAGTTCGCATGCGACGCCTTGGTGTGGCGTTTGATCTTCGGAACCGCCTTCAGGACGGACTGCTGCCAGCGAACGGCGCCCGTCTTTTTATCGAGGCAGTAGACGCGCCACTCGTGTTCGGTATCGTCGAGCACGGGTCGCACGTCGCCGTACAGCCCGACCTTCAGCCCGGCGTCCTTCTGACCGCTGATCGACGTGCTCATGCAGACGAGATCTCCCCACACGACGGGGCTCGCAAGGCCAAGGCCGGGGATAGCGGTCTTCCATCGGACGCCGCGCCCGCTCGGCACGTCCCACGCCTCGGCAACGGGAAATCCTTCAGCCACGCCGCCGGCTCGGATTCCGCGGAACTGCGGCCAGTCCACACCAGGTTTTGGTGTGCCTGCAGCGGATGCGCCGACGCTGAGCGCGGTAAGTGTGGCGATGGCAAGTGACTGCCGCAGTTTCATTACGTGCCTCCTGCAAGCGAATATAATCAGAGGTTGACCGTCATGGACAACCCCGCGACCACGCCCGTCCGCGACGGCACGATCCCGCTCGATTTCATTCGAGCCATCGTGTCCGAGGACGTCAAAGCCGGCAAACAGGCCGGCCGCGTGGCAACACGCTTCCCACCCGAGCCGAACGGCTACCTTCACATCGGCCACGCCAAGTCGATTTGCCTGAACTTCGGCGTCGCCCAGGAGTTCGGTGGGACCTGTAACTTGAGATTTGACGATACGAACCCGACAAAAGAGGACACCGAGTACGTCGAATCGATCATGGAAGACGTCCGGTGGCTCGGCTTTCAGTGGCACGATCGGCCGCTTTACGCGTCGGATTACTTCGAGCAGCTCTACGAGTACGCGGTTCACCTGATCAAAAAGGGCCTTGCCTACGTCGATAGCCTCAGCGCAGACGAGATTCGCGCATATCGCGGCACGCTGACCGAGGCTGGCAAGGACAGTCCGAATCGAACTCGATCGGTCGAGGAGAACCTCGATCTCTTCGCGCGGATGCGGGCCGGGGAGTTTCCGGACGGCTCGCAGGTACTGCGGGCGAAGATCGACATGGGGTCGCCCAACATCAATCTTCGCGATCCGGTTCTGTATCGCATCCGCCGCGCGCATCACCATCGGACCGGAGATGCCTGGTGCATCTACCCGATGTACGACTTCGCGCATCCGCCGTCGGACGCGATCGAGCACATCACGCATTCGCTCTGCACGCTCGAATTCGAAGACCACCGTCCTCTGTACGATTGGTTGATCGAGCACCTGCCGGTCCAGTCGCAGCCGCGTCAGATCGAGTTCGCGCGGTTGAACCTGACCTACACGGTGATGAGCAAGCGCAAATTGCTGGAGCTCGTCGAGGAGGGTCACGTCTCGGGCTGGGACGATCCGCGCATGCCGACGATCGTGGGGATGCGGCGGCGTGGCTACACGCCTGAAGCGATCCGTACCTTTTGCGAGCGCATCGGCGTCGCGAAGCGCGAGAACATGGTGGACGTCGCGCTGCTCGAACATGCCGTTCGCGAGGATCTGAATCAGCGCGCGCCGCGTGTCATGGGCGTGCTCGATCCCGTCCGCCTCGTCATCGAGAACTATCCGGAGGGCGTAACCGAAGAATTCGAAGTTGCGAACAACCCGGAGGATGCGGCTGCCGGCACGAGATCGGTGCCCTTCTCGCGGGTGCTCTACATCGAGCGCGACGACTTCCGCGAGGATCCGCCAAAGAAATTCTTTCGACTGAGTCCGGGCCGCGAGGTGCGCCTGCGCGGCGCGTACTTCGTCACGTGCACCGGCGTGGTCAAAGATCCGGCAACAGGCGAGATCGTCGAGCTGCGGTGTACCTACGATCCCGAGACGCGAGGCGGCAACTCGCCAGATGGACGCCGCGTCAAGGCGACGCTGCACTGGGTCTCCGCAGCCCACGCCCTCAACGCGGAAGTGCGTTTGTACGATCGGCTGTTCAACACCGAGAATCCCGGCGCGAAGGGCGACTATCGCGCCGACCTGAATCCGAAGTCACTCGAAGTGCTCGCCAACTGCCTGCTCGAGCCCAGCGTCGCCAACGCTGCGGCCGGCACGCGCTACCAGTTCGAACGTCTGGGCTACTTCTGCGTGGATCCCGATTCCACCGCCGAGCGGCTGGTCTTCAACCGCACCGTCGGCCTGAAGGACAGCTGGGCGAAGATCGAACAGCGAACGAACTGACGCTGTCGGAGGTCCTGGAAGTGAAAGTCCGCTTCCGCTCGGCCTTCCGGACTGCCGGTCTACCGGACTCCGGACATCAGTTCAGCTATCGCGCGACAGAAGTCGCGCGATTAGCAGACTATTCATTGGTTCCAACCTTGTAAGTACGTCCAAGTTCCATATTGTCAGTCGTTTGTCCTCGTCGCCGTTTCGGGTGCTCGACGGTATTGTGCTTGCGGATGACTCAGGCCGGAGGCTCCGGAACCTGGGGGTTCTGCAAGTACACGTTATGTCATTACCACGCATCATCGTGATCGAATCGGATCCGAAACGGCGGACGCTGATCCGCTCCTTCATCAATGAGCACGTCAGGGCGGAGCTCTTCATCGCCGATTCGGTTCGCGCCGCGATCGAGCGAATGGAGCGGCGCATGCCGGAAGTGATCATCACGCCCGCGCTGCTTTCACCGCTCGAAGGTGAAGAGCTCGCCGCGCAGATCAGAGATCATCAGGACGCGCGTCACGTCCAGTTGTTGACGATCCCTGCGTTCGACATGCTCGGCGAGCCTGACGTCGTTGCACCGCGACGGTTCGGGCTGTTTCGCCGGCAGGCCCCGGCGGTGCGCCGATTCGATCGCACCATGGTCGGCGCGCAGATCGCGGATGGCATCGAGCGCGCGCGACAGGCACGCCGCGAGTACGCTGCGTGGCTGGCCGAGCAGTCAGAGCTCGTCGAAGACGAAAAGCGACGGCAGGCTGTGCGAGCACTGGAGCCCGGTCGCGTCAACGGCATGCTGATGTTGACCGATGGAGGCGTTGAGGCTGACATCGATCGCCGCGCTGCGATGCGAAAGCCGCTCGAGGAGTTCCCATGGCTGTCCGGTGGATATCTCGGGTGGGGCGGTAACATCGTGCTCGTGAACATCTCCAAGACCGGCGTGCTGATTGAGAGCGGGTCGAAGTTCGTGCCCGGCAGCACGACGGATTTGCATCTGACCGGACCGGAAGCCAACTTGGTCGTGCCGGTGCGTTTCGTGCGCAGCCGAGTCGCAGCCATTGACTCCAGCGGTGTGCGGTACCAGGCGGCGGCGAAGTTCGAGCGCGAGCTCGATCTGCGCGAGCCGCGACGGCCCGGGCAGCCGCCAACCTCGCTGCCGCAGGCGCTCGTTGCGCTGCTCGAGACCGCGCTGGCGAACGCGGTTAATGGCGCCGAACCCGCGCAGACGCAGTTCGTTCGCGCCGTCCGAGACCTGGTAGGGGCCCGCGACGTGCAGATTCGAACCGGTCGCGGTGGCTCGGCGGGCCCGGAAACTCTTTTCTTCGAAGTGCCGGGGGACGATCGCTTGCGCTCGACCCTTCAGGTTGTATTCGAGTACAGCCACACAGTCACCTCATCGCAAATGAGGCTGCTTCGCGCGGCAGGGTGGCTGGCCGCCGTTGCCCTCGAGTTCGATCGGCCGGAACCGGCAGCGAGCGACTCGTCGAACCCGGTCGCCATGCTCGAAGTCGGCGTAGCGTAGCATCCGGGGCCGGGGATCCGGGGTCCCGGCCTTCGACAGGCTCAGGCCGGCCCTGAGCGAACTCGAAGGGCCGTCAACGATTTTTCGCAGTACCATCGTCCAAACCGTTGATGAGGACGATAGAAACACTCCTGCAGGACTTCCGTTACGCGGCGCGCTCGCTTCGGAAGTCCCCAGCCTTTACGGCCGCGGCGCTGGTGACGCTAGCGCTTGGGATTGGCGCAACCAGCGCAATCTTTAGCGTGGTTCATGCGGTCTTGCTCAGACCGTTGCCTTATCCTGAGCCCGACCGTATCGTGCAGCTCGTTCGCCGATCGTCCGGTGGCATCGGCGACGGGCAGACAGGACGCCGCTACCTCTTCTTCCGAGAACACGCCAACGTTTCGGCAATGGCCGCCTGGCGAGGGCCGACCGGAATCAACCTGGCGACCGGCGAGGCGGCCGAGTTCGTGCGGGCCATGCCGATCTCGAAAGAGTTCTTCGACGTGCTGGGCGTCCGGCCGATGCTCGGCGCGCCTTTTACGGCTGACCACGATGGCGTCGGCGGACCGCTTGTGGTCATCCTGAGTCACGGACTCTGGACCCGGCAGTTCGGCAGCGACCCGGCGATCGTCGGAAAGAACGTCCTTCTTGGAGAGCGCTCGCACGTTGTCGTCGGCGTGATGCCGGCGTCGTTTGCATTTCTCCAACCAGCCGACGCCTACATCCCGCTGCGCCCATCGCTCGCCGGTCCGGGTGGAGGCTACAACTACGGAGTCGCCGCGAGGCTTCGGCCCGGTGTCACGATCGAGCAGGCAAATGCGGAAGCCGCTGCGATCTGGCAGGCAATGCGCCAGGAGTTCCCGCAGGAAGTCGGACGAACGGAGTTGCCATCCGGCTTCGAGCCACTGCAGAAGAATTTGTCGAGAGGCGTCCGTTCCGCCCTGTTGATGATGCTCGGCGCAGTCGGATTGCTCCTCGTGATTGCATGTGCGAATACCGCCAATTTGCTGCTCGCAAGGGCCTCGGGACGCGGACGCGAGATTGCCGTTCGAGCTGCGTTGGGTGCAACGCGCGCACGAATCGCGGGTCAGTTGCTGACCGAGAGCGTGTTGCTGTCGCTTGGAGGCGCTATTGTGGGTGCAGCGCTCGCATATTGGGCGGTACCACTCCTCCTCGCGGTGACGCCTCTGAGCTTCAGGCTTTATCAGGAAGTTGGCATCGATGGCACCGTCTTCACGGTCACGATGTCGATCGCGGTGCTCACCGGCTTGCTTTTCGGGCTCGCGCCCGCCCTGAGTGTTTCACGAGCGAACCTGGTCGAATCGTTGAAAGACGACGGGACCAGAAGCATCGGCACGGGGCGCTCGACCTGGCTGCGGCGGGCATTCGTCGTATCCGAGATCGCGCTCTGCATGTTGCTGCTCGTCGGCGCGGGCCTGCTTATCAAGACGTTCTCGCGGATGAGCGCCGTCGATCCCGGCTTCGATCCCCGACGTCTCGTGACGGCTCGAATGGCGCTGCAAGGCGAACACTATTCAGCGCGCGACGCCTACACTCGGTTCTTCGACGAAGGCCTCGAACGGTTGCGCCGCATTCCCGGCGTCGAGTCCGCGGCGATCGTGAACGGCGTGCCCATCGAGCGCGGCCTGAATCTCAACGTCGACATCCTTGACGTGCTTGGTTCGGACGGACGCATGAAGTTCGAGGATGCCCTCACCGACTGGCGCTACGCGAGTGCCGGCTACTTCTCGACGATGGGTATTCAGATTGTTGCGGGGCGTGGGTTCACCGAGCAGGATCGCGCCGGCGCCGCCCCCGTCGCTGTGGTCAATCAAGAGTTCGCGCGGCGGTTCTATGGCGGCTCGAGCGCGCTCGGCCGTCACATTCGCGTCTACGACGATGACGGATCGATTGAGATCGTTGGAATTGCGAAGGACGTTCGCGAACAGGGGCTCACGTCGCAGCTGCCTGCAGTGATGTACGTGCCCATCTCACAGGCGAACCCGGCTGGCGTGCGCACATCGCACATGTACTTCCAAATGAGCTGGGTGGTAAAAGTGAAGGAGAAGGCCGGCTCCATCGATCGTAAGGTCCGCGAGGCGCTGCGGTCACTCGACCCCGCGCAGCCGCTGTCGCCGTTCAGGACCATGGAGCAGATCAAGGGCGCAGCGGTTGACTCGCAACGGTTCCAGATGGCCTTGATGTCGGTCTTTGCAGCGGTTGGCTTGTTGCTGGCGACAGCCGGAGTCTACGGCGTCGTGTCGTACTCTGCGGCCCAGCGCACGAGAGAGTTCGGCATTCGACTGGCGCTTGGGGCGACGCGCGGCCGCATCCTGGCGTCCGTGCTCCAAGGCGGCGCCGCGCTGGCGCTCGCTGGTGTTGTGATTGGAGTCGTTGGCTCGCTCGCGAGCGCACGGGCCCTCCAAGGTTTCGTCTGGGGCGTCAGCACCACCGATCCGGCAACGTACTTTGGTGTGGCCGGCCTGCTCGTCGCAGTCGCGCTGCTCGCGAGCCTGGTGCCCGCGCTGCGTGCGGTCCGGCAGGATCCGGTTCGAGCGTTGCGCGATCAGTAGTCATCCGGGGCTTCGCCCCCGGCCCCCCCTACTGGCTCGCTCGCGGGGGCCCCACGCCCCGCTCCGCTCGCCAGGCTCACTCGCTGGCGCTCGTTCGCCAATTTATGAGATAGCTTCTAGTCTCGGATGTGGGCCCCTCTTCCGATCGATGATTTTGTCGGCGACATCGTTGCAGCTGTTCGCAAGTCCCGCGCGCTAGTCGTTACCGCGGCGCCGGGCGCGGGGAAGACGACGCGCGTGCCGCCCGCGCTTGCCGACGATGGTCCGGCCATTGTTCTGCAGCCGCGTCGAGTCGCGGCCAGGAGCCTGGCCAAGCGAATTGCGGCGGAGCGCGGCTGGATCGTCGGCGCCGAAGTCGGATGGCACGTGAGGTTCGAACGCCAGTTCAGCGATCGAACCAAAGTGCTCTTCGCGACCGAAGGCATCCTCACGGCGCGACTGCAGCAGGATCCGCTGTTGACTGGGTTTCAGACGGTCGTCCTCGACGAATTTCACGAGCGCAGCATCCACGCGGACCTCGGGCTCGCACTCGCGAAGCAGGCATGGCTCGCCCGATCCGACCTGCGCCTCGTCGTCATGTCAGCGACGCTCGACACAGAACGTGTCTCGGCATTTCTCGGCGGCTGTCCGATCGTCGATGTACCTGGCACGTTACATCCGCTCGAAGTGCGATACGGCGCGTCTGGGGCGTTGAGCGATGCGGTTGCGACCTGCCTGAACGAGACAACCGGTCAGGTGCTTTGCTTTCTGCCAGGTGCCGGCGAGATCGACGCCGCGCAACGCGCGCTGTCGACGATGCCCAGCGTCGAGCTCGTGCCTTTGCACGGGTCGCTGCCGGCGGCCGCGCAGGATGACGCAATCGCGCTCTCTGAACGGCGGCGCGTGATCCTCGCGACCAACATCGCTGAGACGTCGTTGACGGTTCCGGGTGTGGCGGCGGTTGTTGATACCGGGTTGCACAAAGTCGCTCGCTACGATCCGGAGCGGGCCGTCGACAGTCTCGAAACGGAGCGAATCTCTCAGGACGCTGCTGACCAGCGCGCGGGTCGCGCGGGCCGTCTCGGTCCAGGCTTGGTCATCAGGTTGTGGAGCGAGCGCGACCGCTTGCGTCCGCATCGCGAGCCCGAGATCCATCGAGTCGAGCTCGCGGGCCCTGTGCTCGACGTCCTCGCATGGGGCGGCGATCCGCGGACGTTCGACTGGTTCGAGGCACCGAACGGCGAAAGCCTCGATGCCGCGTTCGGCTTGCTGGATCGTCTTGGCGCCACATCCGGCGGTCGCCTGACCGATCTCGGCCGGCAGATGCAGCGCCTGCCGATCTCCCCCCGCCTCTCTGCCATTCTTCTTGCCGCGAACGGCGCACGCGACGCAGCGCTTGCCTGCGCGCTTCTTTCCGAGCGCCACTACCAACCGGCCGGCCGCCGTGGCACGACGTCGAGTGATGTCCTGAGCGCCATTGAAAACGAGCGCGAGCTGCCGCCGCACATCCGCAAGGCTGCGGACGTGCTGCAGCACCTCGTTCGATCGGACAGGCGCACGTTGCGCGAGGCAGACTTCCGCCGCGCACTGCTTGCGGGTTATCCGGATCGTGTTGCCCGGCGGCGCGCTCCAGGATCCGACCGCGCGCTCCTGTCGTCTGGACATGGCGCTGTCCTCGGTCCGGAAAGCGGTGTGCGCGACGCGGACTATTTCGTTGCGCTCGATGTGTCAGCGGGGAAGCGCGGCGAGGGCTCGGAAGCGCGAATCCGGATGGCCAGTGCAATCGATCGCGAATGGCTGAAGCCAACGCACTCGCGAATGGAGCACGTTTTCG
>Ga0209382_10011508_pt1 | contig 10987 bp, 12 predicted proteins | sample SoiMetdeltSBSDD5_FD_187599 | JGI IMG/M metagenome (GOLD analysis project Ga0209382, IMG submission 187599) | Bulk soil microbial communities from a Populus tree surrounding site in Tennessee, USA - Soil MetaG P. deltoides SBSDD5 (SPAdes) (version 2) | ecosystem: Environmental > Terrestrial >...
CGGCTCCGAAGGCCGTCTCGAGACGGTCGTAAAGGCGACCGACCCAGCCGCTGCCATCGGACCGCCGGTAGCTGATGAAGACGCTAGTCACCGCTCCTCGCTACGAGTTGTGGAATCCGGTTTGCCAGCCCTCCTGGTTTACGTGGAGGGATACCAGTCCCGCCTTTTCGCTTGCGGGGTGGGCTCACATTCCACCGTGGGCCACGGTTCCATTGCTCCCCTAAAATTCCGTAGGTGGGTCCGCTGGACGCGGCTAATTATCTGTCGGATAGACGGAAAATACGAACGAGAAATGACCACTGGGGAGGGAAACGACGAGCCGTGCCGACACTCTCTTCGCGCGACGCGACGCCTTCACCTACTTCGACGACGAGACGTGCCGGCTCGAACCGATCGACAACCGTTCGGTCCGAAAGCGTTACCCATGTCTCCGGAATTTCCATGGTGTTTGGGCGTTCGTGGACTGAAGTTGGACTGAACTTCCACCCCACCGATCCTATGGGCGACAACTTTCGCGACGGCGCAAGGCGACGATTCGCTCAAGAGAACTCGTGGCCTTGCGTTCGCCAGTGCGGCGGCGTCATCTCGTAATCAATTCGTTTTGATCGTCTCGAGCGCCAACAGTTTACGCGCGACGAGACTCTGTGGAAGACGCGCGAAATGAAGCTCGGGGGCGTATTTCTGGCCGTCGGTGAGCGCCCACTTCACGAACTCGTTCAGCGCTCTCGCCTGTGTCTTATCCGACGGGTCGGCGTAGAGCAAGAGCCACGTGAACGACGACAACGGATAAGCGCCAGCTCCGGGGGCGTTCGTGATCGAGACGCGGAAATCATCTGGGACAACTGCTCCCGCGGCGGCTTTGGTGACCGACTCCGGCGACGCCTTGACCATGTCGCCGGCACTGCTTTGCACCGCGCCAAAACTCATCCCGTTCTGCATGCGCGTGGGATTCCGGTCGCTGCGCACGTAGCACGTGACACGTCCTGCAACATCGACGGCGATCGGCGACCCACTCCTCGGCGCGGCTGCGACAACAATCGCAGCCGCGCACAGTGCGACGGATACGAACGTATCGTCCATACCATCGTCTAATCGACGCGATTTCAAACTCCTCATAAGGTGTTCCGTGTCTCATACAAGGAAGGTTGCAATGAATCGCAAGAGCATGCTGATGATCGTGATCGCGACGGTGTGGCTCGCCGCGTTGGGCGGACTGGCTGCTTCTGCAGAGGGCAAGTACACCGTGAAAGTGCCGGGCGGACTGGCAATGTCCGAGTTCAGGGGATATGAGAGATGGCAGGCCATCTCCATCAGTCGGAGCGCGAAGTTGGTGGCGGTGATCCTCGGCAATCCCGCGATGATCGCCGCCTACCAGGCTGGCATGCCTGCTGACGGCAAACCTGTCCCGGACGGGGCCAAGATGGCCAAAATCCACTGGGCACCGAAACAGAACGCGTTCTTCCCCGATGCGACCGTGCCGGGCAACCTGGTGAACGTGGACTTCATGATGAAGGACAGCAGGCGATTCGCGGACAGCGGCGGCTGGGGATATGCCGTGTTCGACTACGATGCCGAGTCCGATACGTTCAAACCGGGGACTCTAGCTGGCACGCCGCCACAGGGCAACGATGCGAAGTGCGGGTTCGCCTGCCACACGCGAGCGAAAGCGAGGGACTACGTCTTCACGGAATACGGTAAGCGGTGACCCCGTTTAAGCCATCCGACTGGCGCCGCGACAAGGAGATGCAACGGAATCACGGCGCCCATCTCTTTTTATGGCTCGTCGATGCAGTTTTGAGACACTACACCCGTGGGCATCGCCGCAGCTTTCGCCTGTTCCTCCAGACCCGATTGACGTAACGTCCGCGGTCGGCGACGGCGGTCGATATGTTCGCGTTGGGTGCTCGCTGTGTTTTCGCGGACCCACAGCGACCGCGGCCCGGAACATCGCTGCAGGTGCCGGTTGGAGTGCGTGGTTTTCAAGTTGAGGTCACATGCGTCGCGCCGCTGCAGCCATGATCGCGATCCTGTGGTTCAGCGCAGCTTTCGCTGCGCAAGAGTTTCCGACCGGTAACGCGACTGTTCTGGCGTTCGACGTCGTCTCGATCAAGTCACTAGATGGTATTGCGAGATCGCGGATGCCCGGTGCCCGGCAATCCCAGGGTCGATTCGCACGCGCAGCGGCTACGCTGCGACAGCTGGTCCAATACGCATATGACGTGCAGCCGTTGCAGGTGACGGGCGGGCCAGCCTGGGTCTCCACGAGACGTTTTCAGGTAGATGCGCGAACTGAACGAACGACCACGCCGGCGCAGATGCGGGCGATGGTGAGAGAGATGCTGGCGAACCGGTTCGCGCTGAAGACGCATAGGGACGTGCGGGAGCGTCCGATCTACCGAATGGTGGTGGCGCGCCGGGACAGAAAGCTCGGGCCTTCGATCTATCGCATCGACGATGCAGAGTGCGGAGGCCGCAACCCGCAGCCGTGCGACCTTGCGGTGTGGTCGGGAGGGCTGACGAGTTCGGGGATGGGGCTGCAACAGCTGGCGGTAGCACTATTCAATAGGTCCGAAACCACCGGTGTTAATCGGCCAGTCATCGACCAAACCGGCCTCGAGGGCATGTTCGGATTCACGCTGATGTTCTCGTCGTTTGACACGGTGCCGCAGGTGTCCAACGATCCTTCGATCTTTACCGCCCTTCGGGAACAACTCGGATTGAAGCTCGAAGCTGCGCGGGGCCCGGTCGAACTGCTCGTGATCGACTCGGTTGAGCAGCCGACACCGAACTGAAAGAGCGGAGAGCTTGAGGTCGCCACCGCACGAACCCGACCTGTGCCTACCGAGAATCTATGTTTTGCGAGGTCGGCGGGAGGCGCCTTGTTAGCAACTCAGTCCATCTGAAAGGCGCTGCGTGCGCCACGCACGAACAAACGACGCAGACTTCATTTTGCAGATTTAACGAGATTGTCGATCGTGTTGTCTTGTGCTGGTCTCTGGTCGGTCCCGCTACGCCGTTGTGCCCGGTGTTTGAGCGCTATTGGCCTACATCGGGACTACACGACCTACCTCGCGCTCGAACGCGCACATGATCTCGCTCGGATTGACGTTCTCGATAGCCACACCCTCTGGAAGTTCACATAACGTCGGTTCTCGGTTCCTGTCGCCCACTCCCTCTTCGACAGCAGCCGTCCCGGTGATCGAGACGGCTGCGCCGTTGGTGTTATTTCGGGCGCCAATTGACTCCGGCTCGCATGCTGTTAGACAACGACCACGTTCCTGGTGCCGTTGACACCGCTAGTCCCTTTGGGGAAGATGAAATTGGGATCGACCTCGCCATGGATGTGGCAGTTGATGTTGGCGTTCCCGAGCGCGAGTGCCTTGCCCTTGAGGCTGGAGATAGTGTCCGAGTCGCCGACGGTCAGCGTATTGTCCGTCGGGAAAAGGAACATACCGCTGACGAAGCTGCCCACGGCAAGAGTCGGGGTAGTGGGATCGTTCAAGGCGCGAGCGGGTGGGCTTGCCGGCACCTTGAGCTGGAGGATCGCAGCGTTCGAGACGGTGAGATGGTAAGTCACGTTGACGAGACCAACAGCGTCAACGCCCGTATTGGCCGCTGTCACACTGAACGAGAACTCCTCACCAGGGCTGACCGCAACCGGCACATCCGCCGTCACGGCCGATACGGTGGAGGTGACCTGTGTTGTGACAGCTCCAATTGCTGCAGTTCGAATGTCGTCGAGAAGTGCCATTGTTCTGCTCCTATGTAGCGCGGTTGATTGATCGTGTGCGTCCTGCCTCTTCGAGACAGTCGGCGAATACTTCGTGCCCGCCCGACACCCTTGGTACCCCTTAGGACCCCTGGGCTGAGCTCGCAGCGAGCGGCGTCGCCGGTCACGTGATCCGCGCGTGTCAGGCCAACGAAATCGCTCTCATAGAGAGCTACGCAACGACTCGAAGAATCCGGACACGTAGGTGGGCTGAGGAAGGGAGGCACAAGGCGATCGCACCGCCATCACCGCGCAGCTCTTCAGCCAGGCGCGGAGGGCGGCTCGACTCAACCAAGGCTCGACGAGGCCTCTGCCGCGAGGTTCTCTCATCACGGGTTTCGGAGACCGAGACCTAGCGATCGGCGATACAAGCGCGCGTCCGGACCCGTCTTCGACGCGTGGATGTCGTTCTTCCGCTGCTGCCCGCGGAAGTCGCGGCCATCCCCGTCAGTTCTACCGTCCCGTCCGCTGAAAACTCTTCTGGCTCGCCCACGCCTCGATCAAGGTCCCATCGACGGGGAAGTGCTCGTCCGACATCAGGCCCACGGCCCGCTCCACCACACGCCGGAAGAAGCTGCCGACGAACCAGCGAAACAAGAGGTTGTAATCGAGTTGCTCCATCAACAGCCGCTCACTGCGAATCGAAGAGAACACCTGGAGCACCTGCGCCCGCAGCAAGCGCTCAGGCGGAATCGACGGCGCCGACGCGGGCATACAGGCGGTCGAACTCGCGCGACATCTCGCGCAGCACGTCATCGACCAGGCCGCGGATCGCGCGAAGCGGGTGACCTTTCGGCACGCGCTGCTCCGCAGACCCGAGACGCCCATTTATGGCAAGGTCACCAGTGATGCGTCGGCTGCGGCACATCTGTCGCCTCCGGCTCATATTCCTATCAACGGCCCATTCGAACCCTGGGCCAATTACCGCTCGCCCTAGGCCTACAGCTTTCGCAGATATGCAAGCAGCGTCTCACCGCAGCGTTCCCGCTCGCGCATTTTCGAGAAGTTCTTCCGCCTTGAGCACCATCACTCCGCTGAGACGCGCCCGGCGGTATCGGGCTCTATATGTGCTGACAGATGTGGAGGCTGGAATTTCCAGCCTGCGTGACATCGGAGACACACTTACGCTCTGCCGATCGTGTTGCAGCTCGCGTGAGATATCGGTCGACGCTGCACGATCCCCGGGCGTCGAGCGTCAGAGCACACAGAGCTCGCGATGAGGTGCGCGCGGTGCGCCCTAGAATTGAACGCGAACGCCGCCGATGAACGGAAGCGTCCATCGCGAGCTCTTGTCGTTGATGTTGTCGAGACCAGTGCCGACGAGGTCGTCGACTTCTGATAACCCGCTGACCCACCGAAGGCCGAGTTGCCCGAAGAACCCGAACCGCTCCCCGGTCTGCACGAGCAGGCCGACGTTCGCCCCCAGTGTGAAGGCGGAGGTCTGATCGTAGAAATCGTTGGCCTGGCCAACCAGGTTCGCCCCCGGCGCGACCAGCGCCACGTCGATCTTGTCGACGAATCCCAGACCGATCGTGCCTTCGCCGTACGCGCGTAACTTCGGCGTCAGTTGCCCGTAGCGACGAAGACCGAAGTCGACCCCGAATGTCTGATAGTCGGTGAATTGCCCGTACAGGTTCGAGACGCCGATGTCGCCCATCGGCGTCACGAAGTCCGCATCCAGCGACTGGAACGTGAAGGTGACTCTCGCCTCTGTGTCCTGGCTGATCATGTAGCCGCCGCCAAACCGCAGATGAAGACCGGCCCCGTAGACGTCGTTGTACGAGTTACTAGTGATGACTACCACCTGGTTCTGGAGCGAACCGATCCCGCTCGAATTGACGTTGCCGGTAAGACCGTTGTCCCAGCCGATCGCCACCTCCGCGCTCCACCTGGAGTCATCACTCGAGGACTGGGCGTACGTCGTCGACGTTAGTCCCAGCAGTATTGCGATGAGCATCCCCACGGCGGGCTGGTTCCTGATCAGGTGTGTCATCTGTCGCCCCTTGTTAACTGGTCCATAGGTGCAAAGCACCAATCCAGCTTCGTCATGTTTACAACTTACGCGCATAATCGACCTCGATAGCGGTTCCCGGACAACTCCGTCGCGACATCTCGTGGCGCCGCGGCATCGGTTCCACGTGAATCGCGCTTGAATCGCACTTCTCACTCCGGCCAGCCGCCTTGCGTGGCAGGACCCGTACCAAGTTGGCTATCTCCTCCACGATCGCGATTCGGTCTTTGCAGATGTCGCGACCACGATCGCCGCAATGAACACGCACGCGATCCGGACGGCACCGTGCTCGCCCTGGCAGCACGCCTATGTGGAGCGCGTCATTGCCGGTTGAGCTGTGGCGATCCTCATTCAGCCGCGCGCTGGCTCTTCGTGCTTCGGTTGGTGAATTGCCGTCGTTTGCCAGGTTAAGAAGCGCGGGTGGGCGCACCGCGCTTGATCGAGCCGAGGACGTCTGGCAAATGAAACCTCCGTCCCCCGTGAGACTCTCGGCGGCCTCGGCCCTGACGTTCGCTCCTCGAACCGCTCACCGTGTCTGTTCAGATTCACACTGCGCAGACAGCATTTTGACGGTCTGCACCGCGATGCGTTGTATCGCTGCCGCGGGCGACGTTGGACCGGACACAGCCGGCAAACGAGGCAGTAACTGCCCCACAATCTCGACTCGATGGCCCTTGTGGTTCGCAAGTTCGGAGGCGAGACCCTGGAGGGAATAACTGGTCCGCTCTCCCGTTTTGCGCGGAACGCGAGTGCCGTCCCCAGCGGGCGTGGCGTCGAGAAGGATGTACGCGTTCACCGGTTCTGAGCTGTTGGCCTCCACCCCGGCAGTGTTTGGGGACGGCACGTTGCCGGCTCCCGTGTCGTCGGTGAGAGAGCCTGTTCGCGATGGCTGCGCGATGCAGCCCGACACCGTCACGATTCGCTCGCCGCCCTGTTGATTCTGGGCGTGCGCGGTTGGCGAGGCGAAACTTGCAGCCGCGAGAATGACCATCGCCCAATACTGGGCCATACTTTTCCTCCGCTCGAGACGCTGCAACAACGGAACCACGGCATGCTTGGGACCAGCCGTTGCGTCGGGTGCAACGTCGGGTTGCCCGTAGTACACCTGCCAACGGCCAGCGCGTCGGCAAGCGATCGATTGTAAAAGCTGGTGGAGTGAAGACAGACTCAGCGGGCGCGGCGCCCTAATAGGCCATCGAACCCCATTGGGCGGCGACAGTTGTTGTGGCGAGAGTACAGCGAACTCGGCAAAATGAACGGCAGTAGGCGTTACTATCTAGTGGACTGTATCCGCTGAAGAAGTACCACTCACAACCAGCCTCCGACCGCGATCTGTCGGCCGCGACAACGGAGCGGCCGGTAGTGATTGCGAAGGACATACCGCTAGTCTAATGAGTTCGTTGGGCGGGTAATTTCGTCGTGGCGCTCCCACCGAATGTCCACTCCGTTCGTCGAGCCGAGAGCCTTTCGCAGGAGTGCGACAAGATGCTCCGTGGCTCGCCCGTCGGCGATGACGTCGATCGTGGCAGCATCAATGAAATAATCGCGGTCTTCAGTCGATTCCTCCTCAAGCGCGTCCACGAGGACTTGAAGATCAGCGTCCGTGATCTGCCCGATGAGTTCTCCGGTCGAATCGTTGTACAGATCGATCATCAGTCGGCCCACTTCTTCAAACAGTCTTTGGCGCCGCGGCGCACGAGTCGTTTGTCGGTCACAGTGTTAATGAGTGCGCTCTCCACCGGCTTCTTCCGCCGCCGGTCTTCCTCGCCGCCCGTTTGTCCATAACTTGCTCCGTTGTGAGCCGAATACAATCTGGATGCCGCAAGTATGGCTTTCATGGCTGCGACGATGAAGACAGGTTCGTTGAGTGACTTCGGTTGCGGGCTGCGGGGCCGAATCGACCGCCGTCTAGGCTAGTGGACCGTACGAACGACTTGTACTCATGTGGCGGCGAGATCGTCGGCGTGGCGAGGAATCTGCAAACTCCGAAACGGGTTTTCCGTATCGTCGGTCCTCGCTTAGCAGCCCAATGACACGCTCCACGCATCCGTTGGTCGGGTTTCAAGTCCACGTGCCAAAGCCCTTCGACCCGCACGACCTGACATCCGTCATCGCCGGGCTTGCGGGGCGTGGTGCTAGCTTTGAGTTGATTGGGCAGTTCCGTGGGCACCAGAGGACTCAGAGGGCTCCGCGCGCAGGTTGCTTCGCGCTAGAGATCCCAGCGCAGGCGCGTTCGCGCATTCACTGAGGAGGTCACCGTGTATCTCTCACGACTCACATTTACAACTCTGCCGGGCCATACGCGTCAGGTGGAGGACAAACTGCGCAACCTTCGCGACCTCGTTGGGCAGGCCGGTGGCACCCACGTGCGTGTCCTGCGGACGCACTTTGCGTCGCTCGGGGCGCCGGATCTCGTGTTCGAGCAGGAGGTGCCGGATCTGCCGACGCTCGAACAGGAGATTGACGACGTCGTTGCCAACACTGCGTTCCAGACGCTGTCACGTGAAATCTCCGAGCTGCTGGCCCGAACGCCGAAGCGTGAAGTGTACGAGGTGCTTTGATCATCACGAGCACGCACTGGCGCATCTGACATGTCGATACATTGTTGACGTGGCGGTACATTGCCGCGGCTTCAGCTCGAGCGGCCACGCCTTGTCCTTGCCTGTGTTGATCAGCTCGCGTCTGGCTGCCACTTTTCGTTTCGCCATGACATTCTCGCCAGCAGACGGTACGGGGAGCCAACGCGTCGCACCCTCTCGTTCTTGGGGTCGCGCACTCGAAAGGGCAAATCCACCGGCGGGCGCTTTTCACGGATGAAGGGCGAAATCGTCAGCGCGTTCCGCGGTGAGTGCGAGAAGTCCACCTCATGCCCTGACACCTGATGTTTACGACTTGGTTCATCGTCACTGGCGCACTGCTCATCAGCATGGCGCTCGCGGGCTCCGCTCTGAGGCGGGCTCCACTGACCGCATCGATGTTCTATCTCGCAGTCGGTGCCGCCTTAGGACCCTGGGGTGCTGGCCTTCTACACGTGAACGCGGTGGAGGACGCCTCGAGTGTCGAGCGCCTGACCGAGATTGCCGTCATCATTTCGCTGTTCACCGCTGGGTTGAAGCTGCGGTTGCCAGGGTCCGATCAGCGCTGGCGTGCACCGATTCTGCTGGCGGCGCTCGCGATGGTGCTCACCATCGGGGGCATCGCGGCGTTCGCGGTGGCGGCTCTCGGTCTGCCGATGGGGGCGGCCGTGTTGCTTGGTGCGCTGCTCGCGCCGACGGATCCGGTTTTAGCGTCTGACGTACAGGTGTCGCACGAGCACGATGCTGAACCGGTCCGCTTCAGTTTGACCGGAGAGGCCGGACTGAATGACGGCACCGCGTTCCCTTTCGTCATGCTGGGTCTTGGACTGATGGGTACTCACCCAATCGGCGCCTACGGCTGGCGCTGGCTCACCGTGGACCTCGCGTGGGCGGTAGCCGCGGGCCTCGGCGTCGGGACCCTCTGCGGGGCCGGCATTGGGAAGCTCGTCATCTATTTGAGGCGCGTCCACCGCGAGGCGGTTGGACTCGACGAGTTCCTTGCTCTTGGACTCATCGCGCTTTCGTATGGGATCGCACTGCTGCTTCACGCCTATGGCTTTCTCGCCGTGTTCGCCGCAGGGCTGTCGGTGAGACGTATCGAGCGTCAGCACAGTGAGGTCACGTCACGTGCGGAAGTCGAACATGCTGGGACCAGCACCGAAGAACAGGCGACCGATCCCAGTACCGCCCCTGCCTATATGGCGCGTGCAGTCCTCAGTTTCAACGAGCAACTGGAGCGCCTGGGTGAATTGGCCGTCGTTCTCGTCGTTGGAGCCATGCTGGCGGACATCGAGAGGGTGGGACCTGGCATCTGGCAGGCGCTCACCCTGTTTGTGGTCATTCGGCCGGCGGCGACGCTGCTCACGCTGTTCCGCGTGCCCCTGTCAAGACCACAGCGAGCGTTCATTGCATGGTTCGGCGTGCGCGGGATTGGCTCGATTTACTATCTGGCCTACGCGCTCTCGCATGGAGTACTCGGGTCGCCAGGTCGGATGCTCGCGGATGTCACGCTCGTCGTCGTCGCCGGGTCGATTGTCCTGCACGGCATCTCGGTGACGCCACTGATGCAGCGGTATTCAGCGTTCATTGGTGAGCGTCAACGACAATAGATTCACCGCCGTTGTGATGATTGCACTGTGTGAGTCGTGCTCTGCCGGCATTGCCTGGGGGACCAACATTTCTCCTGACGGCGGAAGGGTCATACCAGCACGGGTCCCCTTCGATTGGTAGGTTGCAGTCCTGGCAACGAAATGCCATAGCCGAAACTCACCGTTAGATGCGATTCGCGACGGCTCGCACACTATCGAGCCAATTCTGCGCCAATACCCGCCCCGATTCGATATCAGGCACCATTCGGCGGTGCAACGGTGAATCAACCGAGTAACCCAGCCGAAGTTCAATGCCCGAAGTCGAGTCACTGAACATGGCGCACATCAATACGCGCATGCTCGAAGCCTCCAAAACCCGCCAACAGATCTCTACCGGCTCAGACGTTTTGAAATTCGTCATCAATTAACCAGCTCACGAGGTTGGGTCGTGACACTCTGGGAGCGTTTGATCCGTGCCGGGTAATGGGGAGGAACGTGCTCCCGTCTACGGGGAAAGCTTTTACCGCAGACTTTACTTGCGTGTCTGTCGGAATACGACAGTCCCAACCAGCCGGTCCAGTCCGAGTGGGAGAATGAGCCACGTGGGGCTTGTCAGCGAGTTGACGCACGGGTGGCAGTCTCGGCTACGGTGCAGGGGCAAGCTGCCGATCCGAGGATCGGAACCTGGAAGGTCAACCTCGCCAAATCTACCTACAGTCCTGGGCCGGCGCCGAAGATGGCCGCGACTGTTCAAGATCGAGTCGGCTCCGAATGGGATCACAATCGACAATCGACGGAGCGGATGCGAAGGGTCAGCCGACACACACTGTAAGCGCCTCTACGTTCGACGGGAAAGACACTCCAGTCGACGGCGCTCCTGCGCTGAACACGACTACGGCCCTCAAGCGGATAGACGGCCGGACGTTCGAAGCCCAGGACAAAGTCGGTGGCAAGCCAACCGTCACGACCCGCGTCGTGGTCTCAGCCGCTGGCAAAACCATGACTGCCACTCAGACCGGGCAGGACATCAAGAGCCAAGCCA
>Ga0209382_10011510_pt1 | contig 10986 bp, 10 predicted proteins | sample SoiMetdeltSBSDD5_FD_187599 | JGI IMG/M metagenome (GOLD analysis project Ga0209382, IMG submission 187599) | Bulk soil microbial communities from a Populus tree surrounding site in Tennessee, USA - Soil MetaG P. deltoides SBSDD5 (SPAdes) (version 2) | ecosystem: Environmental > Terrestrial >...
ATCGGGGTTCACCATCCCCATCCGCGAGGTGCGAGCGGCAGTTGGCGCGGGCTTCATCTATCCCCTTGTCGGCACAATGAGTACAATGCCTGGAATGGCTACCTACCCAGCCTTTATGGACATTGATATTGACCTCGACACTGGAAAGATAGTTGGGCTGTTTTAGCGTAATCAATAGTCAGGTTTATGCAAGAGACCGCTCGCTAGATCTGGCGGTCTCTCGTTTTCGTATCATGAATTGGTTTACACCATTGGATGATCCGCATCGGGGCCAGTAAGCGGGTGCTCCGGCAGTGTATCTTTGTATCGCGGAAGCGTGATCAGCAGGACGATACCGCCAATAATTAGCGCCACACCGACTACACCCGCAAATCCCATAGGTAGAGCAGGAAGTGTCAAAGATGGCAGCGTGAGAGGCGGCGCAGGTTGCTGCTGTGTACTCAACGCACTCCGTCCCCACCATCGTGAGACGTTTGTAATCAAGAAGAAAATTCCCCATCCAAGCATCCAGAAGGGCCAACGCGGGCCCCACCAACCCCGCCGATAACCGTAGCTATAATAACCATGTCGATGCCGCATCAACCTGCCTCCTGATCCACCTTGACGATATAGATCACCTACGAGGCATCACCCAAAATAGTTTCGCTTGTGCCTATCGCGTCAAGATCAGGTGGCTGTCCCCGAACTCATGCCAAAGATATTCTTCACGCACTGCTTCTTCATACGCTTCGCGGATCATCTTCTCGCCTGCCAATGCAGAGAGCATCGCAAGATGACTTGTGACTGGATCATGCAGCCCTGTGATTAAACCGTGCACAGTATGAATTCCCCGGCCCGGATGAACATAAATCCTTGTAAACCCACCGGAGGGTCGAACTTCCTCCCCATTCCATGCGGCTTCAAGCGCGCGTACCACAGTCGTACCGACGGCAATCACGCGGCGATTCTCACGCAGCGCCTTATTGACCACACTGGCTGTCAGATAAGGAACATGGAAGGGTTCAGGATAGAGCGTGTGTTCTTCAATATCCTCTTCCTCAACTTCCTGACTTGATACACCAGTATGCAGCACAAGGCTCGCCAGGATCACGCCCTTCTTACGCAGTGCACGCAATACCCGATAGGTGAAAGGACGTGCCGCCGATGGCATCTCAGCGCTGCCGGGATGTGCAGCGAATATTGTTTGGTAAGCATCGAGCGGTAACTGCTGATCGACATAGCCGTAGCGGATTGGGCTGCCGCAGCATCCCATCGATCCCCACAAGCTTTTCTCTGCCTGGACGAACCATAGCGCAGGCAGGCCCGGATAGGGGGCTACGATGCGGGCGCGTGTACCGGGAAGCTCAATTTCATCGCCGGGATCGATTGGCAGTGGGCCTGGTCTATCAGCATCCCAACGCGGTTCAGTGAGCCACAAATTGCGCCCGTAGTGTGTCGAAAGATTCAGGGTGAACTCTCCAACCTTACCCTGCGCCTTCAGGCTGGCGGGAATGGTCGCGCTGCGGTTGACGACTAGCACATCGCCTTCCCGTAGAAAATTGGGCAGATCGCGGAAGTGAGCATGTTGATGCCCTTCAGGTGTGCTCACTAGTAGACGAACTTCGTCGCGCTCGATGCCCCGTGCTTCCGGCGGTTCGGTTGCTTGTAGTTCGCCGGGACGATCAAAGACTAATGATTCACGTTTCATGATGCTATCTCCCACTGTTCGGACTGCGCTTCATAGCGCTGCCCGGATACCGCCATACGATCCTGACCCAACAGCCATGCCCAGAATGGTAGAGTAACTTCGGGCAGGGGGCGATCTTCTACATCACCTTCAAAGGCGATCTCTGCCATCTCAGTTCGCATATCGCCTGGATCAACCGTCACTACGGAGACTCCATGTTCTTCCAATTCGTTAGCAAGGGTCAATGAAGCTAGTTCTAAGGCGGCCTTACTGGATCCGTAGCCACCCCACGTTTCATAGGCACCACGCGCTGCATCGCTGCTGAGGTTAATGACCAGTCCCTTACTCGATTTGAGCAGAGGCAGCGTTTCTTGAACCAGCGCAATCGGGGCGATAAGGTTGACTTCGAACACGCGGCGTAGTTCGTCGAGTGGAAATTCGGTAAGAGTGGGCATCGGTGCGGGGCCGAGAATCGAGGCGCTGTTGACAAGCAGTTCGAGTTGGCCCAGTTTCTGTGCAGCTTCGACGAGAGCGCGCCGATGGGCAGGATCAGCTACGTCGCCTGCTAGTGCAGTTACGATAATTCCTGCTGAGCGGAGTTTTTCCGCAGCCGCATTAAGCTCGTTTTCACGCCGAGCAGTGATGACTAGATCATAGCCCTGCCCTGCCAGAAATGAGGCTAATGTGAACCCTAATCCTTTGCTTGCCCCGGTAATTAGTACCACCCGACTCATCGAACGCCCCCTGATGTGATAGCTCATACATCTAAGTTGCCCTGATCTTCGCTCAAAGGCAACTCTACCACATCGCGCGGCAGATCAGTTCCGATCCTGTCCATTAGGGCAGTCATTCGACCATACAAAAGAGCACCCACGCGAGTGCTCTTTTCTGAGATTAATCGAGAGATTTACATACGGGGCACAGCGAGGCCAAGTGGATTGGCAGCATATCCGGGGAAGACTTGATCCATCTGAGGGTTGTTCAGCCGCTTAGCGAGAACTTCCCCAAGCACATCACGGTAATCGGTAGTAATTGCCAGATCCCCGGGGCCAACTAACTGATCGGGATGCAAACCCGGCCACCGACTGTAGACCTTGCCACCCGCAATGCCATCACCAATGACCAGCATCATGTTGCCATGACCATGATCTGTGCCAAGTGCAGCATTTTCGTGAGCGCGGCGGCCAAATTCAGACATCACAACAACGGTGACATTCTCTATTTCAGCGCCCAAATCTTCGTAGAAGGCGGCAAGTCCATCCCCTAGATCAGCCATCACGCGGGCCATCTGACCTTCAGCGCTTCCCTGCGCGGCGTGAGTATCCCATCCGCCAATATCAACACAGGCGACTTCAACACCTACATCCACATGAATTAGTTGGGCAGTTGTTTGGAGGGCGCGCCCAAAATCGCTTTCAGGATATGTGCGTCCGCCCGGTTGGTAGCCTTTCATATCAATGCGGCTGAGTACGTCGATAGAGGCAAGAGTCTGCCATGCTGCTGAAGTTAGAAGGTCGTCCTGTTCCTGATACATGGCCTCAATCGCAGCGCGGAGCGCTTCGCCATTTTCATCTCTAGCGCGCAGATGATAATCGCCGATGGATTGGAGCGCGGTCGCAGTAACCGCTCCGGTCAGTGAGGCGGGGAGCATATCGCTGATAGCAACCGCTCGCAGAGCCGAGTTGTTTCCCGTATCGAGTGTGGAGAGATGGCGAGCCAGCCACCCACTGTATGCGCTGGTTGTCGCGCCGCGCTCCATCAAGGCCATTGCCTCGAAGTGAGAGCGAGTCTGATCCGGCGATCCGGTGGCCTGCACAGGGGCAAGTTTGCCCGCATCGTAGATCGGTTTGAGAGCGCCAAGTGCGGGGTGCAGCCCAAAGAACCCATCCAGATCGAGAACTTTTACTTTCGCCTTTGAGTCATCAGGACGCGGCACGCCGATGGTTGGACGCAGCATGTAATAGTTCTCATCCCCATGTGGAATAATCACATTCAAGCCGTCAGCGCCACCCCGCAGGAAGATGCAAACTAGTGTATCCCCACGCAGCCCCACCTGTGGATCGGCAAGCGCGATACGTGGCATCCATGCCGGGAACGCGGCGATCCCGTTTGGGAAAAGCATTGCAGGCGACTGAATCACTCCGGTCAAAAAGGTGCGGCGGTTGACGCGCTCATATTCCAGACAATGCCCGCAGGCCAGCACCGGGTTTGCTTGATCGATCATTATTCCTCCTGAGGCCCTACATCCATTGAAATGCAGGGCTGGCAAGCATCAGAGCGATAGCCTCATTGAGGCGGTGTCGGGTAGCTTCTCGCTGCAACGATCCATTTCCTGCGTAGTTGTTCAGGATTGTTGCCGTCTGCGAGTCCATTGGATGTCCCAGTGTCAGCGTAGCGAAGGCGTCTAGCGCACCTGATACATCTTGTGTGTGGGCAGCTTCGAAGAGACGATCCAATGGTATTTGCACGCCGTCTATCTGTTGGTGGAGTAACGCTAGTGCGAAGTTCCAGCGAGGTAAGAGATTCGCTGCCCATGCGCTCGCCGCATCGGGATAACCATTCGGCATCGGCCACAGGGACAGGGGTTGGCCCATCAGAGAAAGCCAGTTGTGCAGAGCTTTGATCGCGCCTATGCCTAGCTCTCCGCCCATCACACGCATGGCCGAGATCATATAGCCGTAGGGACGTTTAAGTTTGCCAGGAGCATCAGCGAATTCTGTGCTCTGGAAGATTTCACGCAACATGCTCTTAATATCACCGTCGGTGCTCAAATAGACCTGCGCCACTCGTTGAATCAGAGCATCAGGCGGATCATCTGCAACGAAACGGCGAACTAACTTTGTGGCAATGAAAGTCGCAGTTGACGGATGAGATACGAGAATCTCAAGCACCTGCTCGGCATCCTTCTGACCTTGCCCAGCAAGAAACTTGTGACCCAGGATGGTCTTCTCGCCGTCATCGTGTTGTTCAACGTTGAAGAAGAATTGGCCTTGATGTGGCCCTCTGCGGCGCACATCCCATCCAGTGAAGGCGCGTGCAAGTTCCTGAACATCCTGCTGGGTATAGCCGCCATGAACGCCGAGCGAATGTAATTCCATTATCTCGCGTGCGTAGTTTTCGTTAGGTACACCTTTGATGTTTTCTACGTTATCGAGATAGACCAGCATCGCTGGACTGTGCGCCGAAGCCCATAGCAGATCGCGGAACTTACCGAGTGCATGAGGGCGGATGACTTCCCGATCATCCACAACCTTCAAAAAAGGCATGTGCTGATTCTTGCGAAGGTAGATGTTGAAATGATCGGTCCAGAATTCGACCATCGTTTCATAGAGCTGGCGCTTCGAAAGCAGACTCCGCGTGATAGTAGACATTCCGAAATCAATCACAACATCCCTGATCTCTTGAGCAAGTAGCTGTGTGATGTCCATCGGGTAATAGGTGAGATTGCGAAGCGTGATCTCGCAAGCCGAGTCGTCAATCTGATCTGGGCTAAGTTGGTTTTCTAGACAGGCAGTGAAGCCCATCTGCGCAGCATGATCCAGATCGCCGGGTCGTGGGCCATATCCGCCTCGATTCAGCAGGCGGGTTAGGAGAGCAAGTGTGCTGCTATTGGCCTCTGTCGGGAGTGCCAGAGATGCTGGCAGGTCTCGCTGAGATACTTCGCGGCCAACTGCCCTGCACGCGGAAGCCGCAATAGCCGCAGAAGCCAGCGTGCTGATGTGTAGAAAGCTGCGCCGTGAGATCGTCATCGCAGCCTCCGATCCTTAAGGTCTATACTAACTGTGTGTTTCGAGTGGTGCAAAGAGATTCATTTCGGCGGCTGAGGATGCAATAGGCTTCGGCTTTGGGACCCAATGGAGCAGTCCAAAGATCGCCGCGCCTGTCACCGTAATGGATGCAATCGGCCAAAACACGAACCAGCCGATTAAGGGGAACAGGCAAGCCAGTTGATAAATCACCGCGCCCCTCAGGATATTAGCCAACCCCGAGGAATGTTGGTTCAAGGCATCGATACGCTCACCCATCAGCCGAGCAATCCCGGCAGCGCCGAGCGAGGCAAGGGCCATCCAGGTCAAGGTAGCGATGAAAGCCAGCGCTTGCACAGGACCAATTTTGATATTGGCTGTAATCAGAATCCACAGCGTAAAGACAGCCGAGACTGGCAGCCCCAGCATAAAGGATTTGACCGGAGTGTGTGCCAGCCGGAGATAGGCACTCTCTGTGACCTTTGGAAGCAGCAGGTTCAGTGCAGCCATGAGACCGGGAAAGCTAATCAGTACGCCTATAACTGAAAAGACTACGATATACACATCAGCCATAGCATTACCTATCCTTTCCAGCAGGGGTTTTTATCAGCATACAGCGAATTGTTCGGCACGATGCTATGAATCTGTAAATTTTGTGCAAATTGGATGAGGGGTGTGCATGAAAAACCATCGCCAATGAGGCGGTATGACCCTCATCTTTAACCTGTTTGAACGATTTCTTTTCCTAGAGCATCTGATTGACGGCTAGATCATCTGCCTATACAATCGGGCGGATTCCGCGATTCATCTGATCTTTAATAAGGAAGCCCGCGTGCGACTCACCTCCCTGCAATCAGAGATTCTCCGGTTCATTGTAGAAAACGGGTATCGACCCGGCGATATGCTCCCCACGATTCAGGCGATCAGCAAGAGTATGGATGCCAGTGTCGCGAAGACGCGGGAATCGCTGGAAGTGGCGCGGATGCTCGGCGCGGTGGAAATCCGGCCCGGACGGGGGACGCGGATTGTACCGTTCAGCTTCGGGCCAACCGCAACACTCGCGGGTTTGTACGCTATCGGGGAGGATGAGCGGAACTTCGATCATCTTCGGGACACTCGCAACGCGCTGGAGGTGCATTTCTGGGATCAGGCGGTTGGAGCACTGCTCCCGGAGGATATTGCAACGCTCCGCAATTTTATCGCTGCTGCGCGGGAGCAGCTTGCTCGACAGCCGATTCAGGTTCCGGCGGATACGCATCGACGATTCCATTTGATGCTATTTGGGCGATTAGAAAATCCGTTTGTACAGGGCGTACTCGAAGCGTTCTGGGCCGCTTACGAAGCGTTTGGGTTAAACCTCTATTATGACCTCGACTATCACCGCTCGGTGTGGAATTACCATGAGCGGATATTGGATGCCATCGAAGCAGCGGACATCGAAGGGAGCCGCCGCTTACTGGTGGATCACATGAACCTGCTGCAACAGCGCCCGATGCAGGATACGGCGCGGAGTGATCCCCGGCTGGCGGGATTTGAGTAGCGGCAACTGGCTGCTGGCATCCGGCCTCTGGCTAACAGCAAACGGCGGCTGCACCACAGAGCCGCAGAGGGCGCAGAGATTTAAGGGCTTCATTATTTGATTTGGTTACGACCGAACGTGTGCAGCATTGTAACCAGGGCCTCACCCCCGGACTTCGTCCGACCCCTCGCCTGAGCTTGCGAGGGAGAGGGGCAGCAACAAATTCACCATATAGAGCGACTTCTCCGACGCTAACGGAGGAACATCTGCGCGATGAGGGGATTGATTGCGTCCCAATCAGGCGTGAGAACACTCGCGCCGTTTACGTCTGTACCGGAGGCCATTTCAGGCGTTAGTACCTGCCGATCAATCCCATCTGGGCCAATCCAGATTACCGCCGGAGCAAGCTGGACGACATCAAGGAGGGTGAGATCGGTATCGACATTTGCCAAAAACTCCAGACTTACAAGCGGGATGCGCCACCAATTGAAGGGATCGATCAGCTTACGCATCAGTGCCGAGATCACCTGTTGCTGGCGAGCGGCACGGTCGAAATCACTGGTTGTGTGGCGGGTGCGCGCATAGATTAGAGCGTTTGCGCCATCCATGTGCTGTAGGCCCGGCTGGAATTCAATGGTCATCACACCGTAGTCAGGGGTTGGATATTCGGTATCTATGATGTAATTAGGTACGTCAATCTCGACTCCGCCCGCCGCGTCGATAATCGCTACAAATGCCTGAAAATTCAGCCGCATGTAACGATCCATGTGGACACCAAAATTCTGCTCGATGGTTTGCTGAGTCAGGTAGATGCCACTGCCGGGTATAGCGCTCTCGCCTAGAAGGTGGGCAGCATTGATTCGGTTTGGGCCATAACCCGGAATAGTCAAATACAGATCACGGGGAATAGAGAGCATCCCAACGTAGGGCTGCTGGGGATCGACTGTTGCCAAGATGATAGTATCAGTGCGGGTGGCTGTGCCTTCGCCGGGGCGGGCATCAACGCCGAGGATCAGGATGTTGGTACGCGGCGGCGGGGCGATCACATAGATGCCGATCAGCAGGCAGGTGAATAGAACGACGAACAGAGTCCCCACGAACACGACGCGGAAAATCTGGACGAAGCAGCCCACTCGACGGCGGCGACGGGCATAGCGCGCATAACCCGGCGGAGGTTGGCGCGGCGGCTCTGGCATCGGGTAGAGAGGATAATTGGGCTGGGTTATGTCGAAGGAGACCGGCGGCGGGTAGGATCGGTTGGGTTGGGTACTGTCGTAGGCTGGTCTGCGCCGGGGACGGGTGCGTTGATAGCGTTCATTCATATGGCGGATTTTAACGAAGCAATTAGCAGTTAGCGATTAGCGCTTGGCAAACAGCAGAAAAGCAGAACAGCCAACTACAACAGGACAACGACAAACGGCAAATCGCAACAACTTGGCATAAGGAAGTAATCACTATAGAGTAACGGGCATGGTGATCGGCAACAGTATTATCGAGATTGATCTTCCCGGCATCAATTCACTCAAAGAGAAACGAACTGTGCTCAAAGGGCTAATTGCCCGCGTGCACAAAGAGTTCAACGTATCATGCGCCGAGGTGGGGTTTCATGATGTGTGGCAATCGTCGGCACTAGGCGTGGCGGTTGTATCGACTTCGGCAGTACATGCGGAAAATGTCTTGGAGAACGTGGTCAAGTGGATTGAGCGGTATCGACCGGATGTGACGGTGATCGATCATTCGATTGAGATATTGTGAGGAAGCAAGAGGGCGGACAGCCGTCCGCCCCTACATGGTCATGGGAAATTTAGTTTGAGGCGAACCAGTTGACTACATTGCCGATTAACTGGCTGAGGTCGGAGTCCTGTATCAGGAAGAGTGGGAAGGCAGCATAGCCGACTTTTGTACTGCCGTCTTCATAGGCAATCAAGGTGGGTTCGCCTGCGCGATCACTGGCGGGGCCGCGAACGAACACCGTCACCGCTTTGTTCAGTGGCTGAATGACATCTGGTTGGACAGAGGCTACGTCATCACGGAAGGTGATCGTTCCAGAGAACCCATCAGAAAGCGGGTGGGACTCGTTGGAGGGTTCCATATCTAACTGCGGGCCGTAGCCATCGAGTTCAGCACTGAGGGTTTCGTTGAGGAAGTCGGTGCTGCCCCAATCGGTCGCGATGAACATCCCCGCGATGAACAGCTTGCCGCCCCCTGCAACGTATTCTTGTAAGGCTGCTGCGGCATCTTCGGATGGGGTCTTGCAGCAGTAGTCGCCGCTCATCCAGAAGACAGCATCGAAGCCCTCCAATGTACCAACATCCGGGGAGCCGTCATCGAGAATGTGGATCGTCTCGACTGTGATGCCCTGCCCGCTCAGAATATCAGCAACTGTGCTGGCGCTGGAATCGCCCTGCGGCCCGGTCAGCCCCTGATTGTCATCAACGACCAAGATTGTGCCTGTACCACCTCCTTCAGAGGGAGTGGGGGGTTCTTCAGTGCCGATGCTCTCTGGGGCACTGCCGAGTGCATCACTGTTGCAGATGGCGGTCGAAGTGTTAACGAGGCAGGGATCGAGGCCACCGGACAGCAGCAGACTGATCCCTGCTGAAAGGTCTTCCTCGGATGAGGCGAGAATCACCAGACGATAGTACTTGGCGCTTTCGGAGCGCGAGGTGCTATCAGCTTTTGGTTGGAGGACATAGAGGAAAGCGGTATCGGTTCGATCTAGCTGCGCTACACCTTCGATGGAGATTGTGCCATCACCGCCATCGCCCTCTCTGGAAAGCGGCTCATCGCTAATGGTAATGCCATCGCTCTTGAGCAAGCTCAGCACATCAGGGCTGGCGTCGTCATAGAGGGAAACGTAGATAAACCCATTCTTCTGGTTGATCTTCTCGGCAAGTGAGGCGTTTTTGCCAGCGCCAGCAAGGCTGGTGCGCAGTGCGACGGAATCAGCAAAAGTCTTGTTCAGCGTGACCGGGTTCTGATAAACGATGTCCGTCTGCCCATCGAAGAAGAAGGGGAAGTCGGTCAGATCAAAGCCACGCGCCCCAGTCAAAGCGAAGGCGGCGACGTTGCCAAGCAGCACTTCGTTATCGGCAAAAGAGTCGTAGGGACTGGTGAAGAAAGTGAAATCCGGGAGGGCCAGTACACGTCCCTCATCGGCAAGGGCGACGGCGATCACACCGCCGGGCTGTTCCTCGCGGGAGGAATAGGTCTGGTCATCACCGAAGATCACGCCGTTAGCTTCGTCGGTGCGGAGGGCATAGGCCGTCTGGAAGACAACTTCCTTCGCGCCTTTGGTGATGGGGGAGTCATCTGCGAACTTCGTCATCACGACGTTGCGGTAGCCTGCGTCGTTCGAACGTAGATTGTAGATATAGGCATCCTGATAGATCACGCCGAAACCGCCCGATAACGAGTTGATGGCATCAACGCTGGTTTGACGCGTAGGCTCGCCGACGAGGATCAGGTGACCACCCTTGCCGACGAACTGGTTGATCTGGCGGATTTCGTCCGTTTCAAATGGCGCACCGGGGGCAATCACAATCAGCGAATCGGCTTCGGGGAGATCGCTGGCTAGCTCCGAGGAATCATGGGCATAGAGAATCTGCGCCCCGTCACTGGCAAGGCTCCCGGTGAAAGATGAAAGCTCATCGACACTGAAACTGTTGTCGTGAGCCATATCAACGACAACGGCGCGGCCCTGTGCATTTTCGACTGAGGGGACGGGATTCCGGCTCGCGAGGGATTCGATAGGAACAGGGGTACTCTCCGCGACCTGGGGCGATTTATAGAAACTGGCAACTTGATGCACCAGGCTGTGCTCACGGTCTATACGGAGTGGGCCGGGATAGTAATAGAGCAGCCGCACAAGGAAGGCGAGCGCCAGCGCAGCCACAAAAGCAATCAAGTAAGTACGCTTCGGATGAGTGAACATGGGCTGCACTTTCAGCGCGTAGGTGTAGGTGTTGGAAAGGCGCGATCAAGCTGGTTCCAAGGAACGGGGCGGGCTGCATCATTCCTTGGAGGGTTACGCTGCGGCCCCCGCGAACCAATGT
>Ga0209382_10011512_pt1 | contig 10985 bp, 7 predicted proteins | sample SoiMetdeltSBSDD5_FD_187599 | JGI IMG/M metagenome (GOLD analysis project Ga0209382, IMG submission 187599) | Bulk soil microbial communities from a Populus tree surrounding site in Tennessee, USA - Soil MetaG P. deltoides SBSDD5 (SPAdes) (version 2) | ecosystem: Environmental > Terrestrial >...
GGCGCGTCCGTCCTCGTCGCCATTGCTCGTGAACCATTCGTCAGCGCGTTCGGCCTCTTTGAGGGCCTCGGTGTAACGCCCCGTCATGAACATGGCAGCTACCAGGCCCAACCGTGTTCGAGCTGCCTTCTGATGGTGTCCCTGACTTTCCAGCATTGGAATGGCCTGGACATATTCGAGAATGGCCTGTTCATACTGCTCGCAAGCATTCAAGACGTACGCCATCATGCGATGGCCTTCCGAAATCAAAGCATCGTTTGCTGAGTGTCTCGCTATGGACACCACAAGCCGTGAGATGTTCAACGCCTCGTTAGTTGCTGCGCTGGTTGGCTGTCCGCCGAAGAAAGGCATCTGCCGTATTGTTTCCCACGCTTCGGCGAAGAGAGCCTGAAGTTGATCTTCCGAAACGGAGATCACGTATTTGTGCAAATCTTCGTCGCTTTTTTCCAGAAGACCGGTGGTTGTCAACATGGATCTGGCGTGATCAGCTTTCGCAGTTTCTTTAAACATCGAATTCTTGTGGGGCCGATACTGGCCACAGGCATTCCGAGTTTCCTGGCAATTTCTTCGTATGAGTATCCCTGGGGTGACATGTACAGAAGCTCGATCAATCGCCTTTGCCGCGGCGGTAAACCGGTCAACGCCTGTTCCAACGCGTGTTGACGTTCGATGTTCGCGAAAATGTCTGCGGCAGCAAGCGGCGTATCGTCCGACAGCGGTTGCGTCGGCCGTATCGATCGCATGAGCGTGTAGGCTTTTCTGCGCGACACCGTGGCAACCCACGCCGGCAGACTTGAGATGCTCCGGACCTCGTCGAGGCGTTGATAGAGTTCAAGACATACCTGTTGCAAAACATCGGATGCTGCATCTCTGTCTCGGCAAATCGACAGGGCTATCGAATAGATGAGTCTTTCGTAACGCCGGACGAGCTGTCTCCAGGCGTCTTCTTCACCTCGAATGCATTGTTGAATGAGGTTGCTGTCGACAACGGCGAGCGAATCTGAGGATCCGCGTTTGCTTTTCAGCATCATTGCTTTCTCCGACCGGCACGGGCCGGCCGACCTCCCGTCCTGGGAAATTGGCTGAGGACAGATTCCGATGTGGACTTCGACCGGGCAAGGGAAATCGGGCATCGGCCTCTGTCCTACATCAACGTTGTTGTATTAATTTCAACGAGTTAGCCGAATGCCTGTCGGAATTCGACTGTCGAATTCCGGAATTCCGACGGACGATTTGGATCCTTTTTACTCGAACGCGATCTTGACGTGCCGTAGAACGCTCGTCTGATCGATGCCCATCTCTCGAACCTGATACTGAAATGACCGGCCATCCTGAAGTTTTCCAAAGGCTACGAACTCGATCTTGCCGTTCCCAAGACCCTGAGGCCTCAATTCTCCGGGTTGCTGCGTCAACTGGAAGAAGCTCGCGGAGCCGATTTGCAGGGATGGTAAAGACTGAAGTTCCGGAACGGTTAGAACATTGTCGTTGAGCGCCGTCTGAAGCTCGCTCCAGCGCACAAACCAAACAGGCACGGCTCCTAAACCGCGCATATCCACTTTCACAGGTGTATTGTCCACAGGCGGTGGTCCGTTCTTCCACAGTGCAAAGCCGTCCACCAACAACGGCTTGCAGAAGAAGGCGCCGGGGATGTCCACAACATTTAAGAGGTTGAAACCGCCCGGAATGCATGAGGGCGACCGGACAAAAACGATGCCGGCCCAATCGTCGGTGTGGGGAAGAAAGTCCCTTTGAATGATCGAGTAGTAAGGTGGTTCGGATTGGGAGAAGTCGGTCCGTTGGTTGGCGTACACGACACCGACAATCAAAAGTCCGGCAAGGCAAATCGTCTTGGTGAGAGTCTTTACGCACTTCATAATGTTCTCCTCTGTTTGGGTGTGATGTCTGAAAACAGCGAGAACCGTAGCGGCAGTTGCCGTTAGATGTCGTTAGAGCGGGTCCTAGAATTCCTTAGATCTGCTTTGAAAGATCTCTATGACGTTTGAAACAAGCCGGTTTCTTGATTTCGGCCCCTTTCGCATCGATGTGCAAAAGCGTCTTCTTTTCCGCGATGGGGAATCGGTTCAGATCGCTCCCAAGACATTCGAAATGCTGCTCGTGCTCGTAGAAGGTAATGGTGAGGTTGTTTCCAAAGACGACCTGATGAAGCGTCTGTGGCCGGATACGTTCGTCGAAGAAGGCAACCTGACGTACAACGTGTCGACGCTCCGGAAGATCCTTGGTGAAAGTGCCAATCAGCACGACTACATCGTGACTGTTCCCGGTAAGGGATACCAGTTTGTCGCGCGTGTCCGCCCATCGGCGGCGGAGGACAAAACAGTAATTGAAGAACCGACGGTCGTTTCTGGCGGAAGGTTGCGTCTATATGCCCTGACGGCATTTGTCTTGATGGCTACGGTCGCATTCGCAACCTATTACCGGCCGAAAGACGTCCTGACGTCGTCCACGCCAAAGCTAACTTCGATTGCTGTTCTACCGTTCAAGCCGCTGTTGCCCGATCATCGCGATGAAGCTCTCGAATTGGGTATGGCGGACACGTTGATAACCCGGCTCAGTAACATTCAGGAAATCGTGGTTCGACCGATCAACTCGGTGCGGCAGTACACGAGCCTCGATCAGAATCCGGTGACTGCAGGCCTTGCTTTGCGTGTCGATTCGGTATTGGACGGAAGCATCCATCGGGTTGGCGATCGCATTCGCGTTACCGTTCGATTAACAAGAGTGCACGACGAAGCATCGTTGTGGGCAGATCAGTTTGACGACCAATTTACCGACATTTTCACCATCGAAGACCGAATTTCAGAAAGAGTCGCGGCGGCCTTTGCTTTGCACTTGAGCGGGGCTGAACATGAGCGCGTCGTCAAGCGATACACGGATAACGCAGAAGCCTACGAGCTTTATTTGAAAGGGCGACTCGAGTGGAACAAACGAGATCCCGACAGCCTGAGGAGGGGTCTCGCGTATTTTCAGAAGGCTCTCGAGAAGGATAACCGCTTCGCTTTGGCTTATGCGGGTATGGCTGATTCCTACAATTTGCTGGGCAGCATAGGCGAGTTGCCTATGAAGGAATCTCATCCGCGTGCGAGGGAAGCGGCGACGCACGCCCTGGAAATAGATGACAGCCTCGCCGACGCGCACGCATCCCTCGGCGCTATTATTTCCGATTACTACTGGGAGTGGCCGGAGGCAGAGCGTCAGTTCAGGCGTGCGTTGGAACTGAATCCGAATTACGTAATCGCCAGATACTGGTACTCAGGATTCCTTTCACAGATGGGAAGATTCGATGAGGCTGTCGCAGAAGGGAAACGAGCGATCGAAATCGATCCAGCCTCGACCATTGCAAACGCGCACCTCGGCTTGGTCCTGCACCGGGCTCGACGACCGGGCGAGGCGATCCAACAGTTAAAGCGGGCATTGGAAATTGACCCCGACAACTGGCCGGCTCTGGTGAACATGGGTCTCGTGAAGATCCAGACGCACCAGTACGACGAAGCGCTCGAGAACATCCGGAAGGCCGACACGCAGGCAGGGGGGCCCGCAAGCACGCGATCTTTGCTTGGGCTTATCTACGGCAAGATGGGTGAAAAGAAGAACGCCACAGCGATTTTGAATGACTTCAAAAAGGGTTCCTCGTTCGACCTTGCAGTGCTTCATCTCGGACTCGGCCAAAAGGACCAGACGCTAACCTTGTTGCAGAAGGCATGTGAGGAAAGGGTCTGGCTCATGGGGCTACTCAAAGTCGAGCCGATGTTCGACGAACTGCGTTCCGACGCGCGCTTCGTCAATCTACTGAAGTGTGTCAATCTCGAGTAATCAAGGCTAGGTGAGGTACTCATGTTTCCTTATCGAGACGAAAACGAAACCCAGCGGACACCCATCGTTACCCTGGCCATAATCGGCTTAAACGTCTTCGTCTGGATCTTTATACAGGGCGCAGGTCAGCCGCTCTCGGTGGCGGCGTCAGTGTGTAATCTCGGCTTGATTCCCGGCGAACTCACCCAGGCGGTGCCTCCGAACACGGAGATGCCGATGGGAGACGATCTGGTTTGTGTTACCGATTCCGGCCGCCAGTGGTCACATCTGCTGACCTCAATGTTTTTGCATGGCTCATGGATGCATTTGATCGGCAACATGTGGTTCTTCTGGATATTCGGCAACAATGTTGAAGATTCGATGGGACGCATGCGTTTTGTCGCCTTTTATCTGTTGTGCGGATTGGCGGCCGCGCTGCTCCAGGTCATGCTCAATCCGGCGTCGAATATTCCGATGGTCGGGGCCTCGGGCGCGATCAGCGGAGTCATGGGAGCGTACCTCGTTCTGTTCCCGCGCGTCCGTGTGTTCGCCATGGTCCCGCTTGGCTTCCTTTTGACTTCGATCGCTCTGCCGGCTTGGGTGATGCTCCTGTACTGGATGGCGCTGCAGTTCTTCGGTGGCCTGTCCAGCTTCGGACGCGAGGGCGGCGGCGTCGCATTCTGGGCTCACGTTGGCGGCTTCGTTGCCGGCGTCGTCCTGGTTAAATTATTCGCGCGCCGAGACTACCTGGATGCGCATCAATCGCATCACTGGCAACCTCGGCGTCTCGGAATGCACGATCGCGGGTCGGACTGGTAATTTGCAGGAGGATTAGTGTGTAGGCAGTGGATGAAAATCAGAATGTTGATGTTCGTTCTCGTCCTGACAGTTTCTTCAACTGTCGTGTTTGGGGCCGATATGTTTTCCGGCACGTGGAAGGTCAACGTTGCCAAATCAAAGTTTGATCCCGGACCTGGTCTTAAGGAACAAATCGTCACGTTTCAGGTTGTGGGTACAGACTGGAAAGTCGTTGTCGATAGCACCAGCGCGGATGGCAAGACCACTCATAGCGAGTGGATCGGCAAGTTCGATGGCAAGGATTACCCGATGAAGGGAGATCCGAATATCGACACGCGATCCTTCAAGAAAGTCGACGACTACACGCTCGACATTATTGCCAAGAAGGGCAGCAAGGTCTTAACCACGACACGGACCGTCTACAACAAAGACGGAAAGACTCGCGTGAGTACACAAACAGGAGTCGATGCGCAGGGCCGGCAGATCCACAATACGATCGTCTCGGAGAAACAATAGATACGATCAGCACTCCAACGAGACTACAATGCGCGCATGCCGCGCTGGATTGCATTGATCTTTGCCGCGCTGGTTTTGGGCCAGGGCGATGCGCGCTCGTATGTTCGCGAGCAGAGCATTGCCGACGGCTGTGCCGTGGACTCTTCAACCTCATCCGGCGACGCCGATCTCTACTGCATCGAACTGCTTCCAGCCGGCGACCTTCAAGGACCTTCGGGCACGGCGCGACTACTTCCACCCTCGTCGCCATTCGGAATCGCTGTAACACCTGCAGGCGAGCATTTGTTCGACGTAGGTTTCGCGCTTCGGAATTTGCCGGATCCGGCGACGCTCGGCCCATACACGACGTATGTTGCGTGGGCCACGACACCACAACTGGACCCCACCATCAAACTCGGCGAAGTGCGAAATGGCGAGACGAAGCTCGGCCGTCTGGCATTCGACCGCATTTTGATTCTTATCACCGCGGAAGCTTCTGCGACGTCGGCGCAACGCAGTGGACGGCTTATCTTGCGAGGCACGTCGGCGAGTATGCGTATGCAACCGCACGATCTGGCATTCTTTCTTGCGGGAATGTTGGATCAGCGATCACCGGACGCTGCAGCTATGCCGGAACACTCGCACGATGCGCATGCAGATGCGGCTCCCGGATCGTGGACGCCACCGCCGATGCATCCGAATGTGATCATGCCCCCGGCCATGATGACTCTCCGTCCCGACGTCTCGCCGTACGTGCCTTCGAAGTCCGGCTCGATACCGCTTGCCCGCCCGCGCGAATTGCTGCGTCTTGCCGATGGCGCAAGAATCACTCTTGATGCAGCACCAGTGCGACGAGTGTTGTTTGGTCGCACGGTGACGATGCTGGGATTCAATGGCCAATATCCAGGACCGCTGATTCAGGTCACCGAGAAGGCGACCATCACTGTGCGATTCATCAACCATACAGATTTTCCAACTGCCATTCACTGGCACGGCGTGCGCCTCGACAACCGGTATGACGGCGCTGCTCACGTCACGCAGGATCCGGTAGAGCCCGGCGGTTCATTTGAATACCGCGTCTACTTCCGTGACGCCGGTATCTATTGGTATCACCCGCATCATCGCGAAGACGTTCTTCAGGATTTAGGACTGTACGGAAATCTCCTCGTGCGTTCGCGCGATCCAAAATTCTACGGTCCCGCCAACCGTGAGGAGATCTTGATGCTGGATGATTTTCTCGCAGGAGATGCCGGTCCGATAGGTTATGGCAAAGAATCGCCGACTCACGCTCTGATGGGACGCTTCGGCAACGTTCTGTTGATCAACGGCGAACCTAAATGGGAAACGCGCGTTCGGCGCGGTGATGTGGTTCGGTTGTTCTTAACGAACGTTTCGAGCACGCGGGTCTTTAACCTGTCGTTCCAGGGCGCCGCGCGAATGAAGGTTGTTGCCTCGGATCTCAGCAGATATGAGCGCGAAGCGTGGATCGATAACGTCACGATTGCGCCGGCTGAGCGATATGTCGTCGACGTTCGATTCGATCGCGCCGGCGATGTGCAGTTGGTGAATCGGGTCCGCGCCATCGATCACATTCAAGCGAGATTCTTCGAAGATCCGACGGTAATGGGGATCGTGCACGTGTCGAACACGGTTTCATCGCCGGACCATCGCGCGGAGTTCGAACGTCTGCGGCAAAACGCGGAGGTTGCCAATGAGATCGAACGATATCGCGGCTCGTTCAACCGTCCGATCGATCACGAGCTCATCGTGACGCTGCGTGCGGGCGATTTGCCTTTCCCGCTGCGCCCGCTCCTGAATTTCGAGTCGGTGTACCGGAATCCGGTCGAGTGGAGCGGCACGATGCCGGAAATGGATTGGATCGTATCCGGCAGAAATGCGCAATGGCTGCTGCGCGATCCCGCGACGGGACGCGAAAACATGGACATCGACTGGCGGTTCCGTGTCGGCGACATTGTGAAGCTTCGCGTGGTCAATGATCGCAGTGCGCTCCACGCCATGCAGCATCCGATTCACATCCATGGACAGCGATTTCTTGTGCTGTCCGTGAACGGCGTCGCGAACGAAAATCTGGTGTGGAAGGACACGGTACTGCTTCCCACGGGGTTCGTTGCGGAGATATTGTTGGAGCTGTCAAATCCCGGGAAATGGATGTTGCACTGCCACATCGCCGAACACATCGAGTCCGGCATGCGCATGGTATTCGACGTAACGAATTAGAGTGAGGAGGAGGGTTTCATGAGACGAATCGCGTTGCTTCTTGCAATCCTGATTACGCCTGTGGCTGCTTTCGCGCAGGCGGCCACCGCTCTATCGCAGGATGTGCGGCAATTCGTGACGGTTTCCGAGCCGGTTGTTGCTCTCACGAATGTGCGCGTGGTGGACGGAACTGGAGGAGCTCCGCTGGAGAATCGCACTATCGTCATCGAGAATGGGCGAATCACTGCCGTCACAGCCGCTGCCCAGGCGAGGATCCCTCAAGGCGCACGCGTCCTCGATCTCAATGGCCACACCGTGATTCCGGGACTTGTCGGAATGCACAATCACACGTTTTACACGACGCGTGGACGGAGCGTGCAGCTTCAGTTTTCTTCACCGCGTCTCTATCTCGCAAACGGTGTCACGACAATCCGAACGACGGGTGGGACGTCGCCGTATCACGAGATCAACATGAAGAAGTCCATCGAGCGTGGTGAGGTGCCGGGGCCGCGAATGCATTTGACCGGACCGTATCTCACAGGCCCGGGAGGCGCCGCCACGATGGCGCAGGTCGCCGGCCCGGAAGAAGCTCGGCGCATCGTGCTGTACTGGGCAGATGAAGGCATCACGTGGTTCAAGGCCTACACCGATATCAGTCGCGCAGCGCTCGGCGCTGCGATCGAAGCGGCTCACAGCCGAGGACTGAAGTTCACAGGGCACCTGTGTTCCGTTTCGTTTCGCGAAGCCGTCGATCTCGGTATCGACAGTCTCGAACACGGGTTCTTTACCAACAGCGATTACGTTCCGAACCGAACGCCGGACCGCTGCGCATCCAACATGCGAGACAGTCTGTTGACGGTTCCGCTCGATGGTCCCGAAGTAAGGCAGACGATTGCTGACATGGTGAAGCGGAAGGTGGCGATGACGTCCACGCTCGCAGTGTACGAGTTGTCGTATCCCGATCGGCCGCCGCTCGAAACGAGAGTCCTCGATGCGCTGGCGCCCGAAGCGCGCGATGAGTATCTCAGCACGCGCGCCGAGACATCGGCCCGCGCCGCGCAATCGACAATGCCCGATCTGTTTAAACGCGCGCAGTCGTTCGAACGTGCATTCGTGAAAGCCGGCGGCTTGCTTGCCGCGGGCGTCGATCCGACGGGAATGGGAGGCGCGCTGCCGGGCTTCGGCGATCAACGCAATTTCGAACTGCTCATCGAAGCCGGATTCTCGCCGGTCGAAGCGATCCAGGTCATGTCGTTGAACGGAGCAAAGGTCCTCGGTGTTGATGATCGGCTGGGATCGATCGCCACCGGAAAGCTTGCGGACCTCGTGGTGATCAAGGGAAACCCTGTCGCCACGCCGGCCGAAATCCGCAACGTGACGATCGTGTTCAAAGATGGCGTCGGTTATGACTCGCCGAAGCTTTTGGGCGCGGTTAAGGGACTCGTTGGGATCCGTTGAGAAACATCACTTTTGAGAACTTCCGGGTTGGATGGTGATCATCCAGAGTTCCGACGAGGACTTGATGATTCTTCCGTAAATTTGACGGTCATCCTTTGAGATGCCACCCAGGATGAAATTATTGTCGGGAAGTTGCAAATCCAGCGCATCTTGGCCCGGACGTACTAGGAATAAACGCCCGCCAAACGAGCGGAGAAATCTCCGGCTATCGCTAAGCCATCGCGCCAGACCGGGAGCCCCAGGAATCTTGGTGTAAGTTCGGGCTTGGACATCGTAGACGACAGCAGATCCCAGGCTCGCGGGTATTTGTTCGACTCCTGAAACGAATCGTCCGTCTGATGACCACGATGATGGGCGCATCCAGTGTCCCGGCTCGATCATTGGGATCGCCGCCGAAGATATATCTTTCCAAGTCTTGTTGACTTCGACGATGTACGTTTGACCATTGGACTCGAAAATGATGCGCGTTCCATCCGCTGACCAGACTGGATACGCGGATGCCGTCTGGACATCCGTGATAGCCCGTAGCCCGCTGCCATCAGGTTTGATCGTATAAATCTGATAGGCACCGCTTCGATTCGAATAAAAAGCAAGCTGGCTGCTGTCGGGCGACCACTGCGGCGCGCGATCTCGCGCTTCATCATCGGTCACTTGCCGCAGGCCGGTTCCATCCGAACGTACGACGTAGATGTCCTCACGCTTGACTCCCCCGGTGAATGCCACGAACTGTCCGTCGGGAGATGGCATCGGCCCGCCAAAATTACCGAAGGAATGTGTGCCGGTCGTGATTGCAACCATGGCGCCATCGATCTTCTCCGCTTTTGGGTCGAAGCCAATCTTCTGAATGTTACTGGCCGAAAGCTGCTCCACGTAAACCATGCGGCTGCCATCGCGAGAAATCGACAGGTGCTGACGCGCGGCTGAGCCGCCCATCGTGATCGGTTCCATTTCACCGGTGGCCCGCCCGGTTTTTTCGTCGATCGGAATTCGCCAAAGGTTCAAACTCCCGCTGCGATCGCTCGAGAAGTACAGATACTTCCCATCCGGTGACCATACAGGGTTCCAATCCACATCGGCATCGTTGGTAATTGAAACGGCGTCTGATCCGTCGGGACGTACGGTCCAAATGTCGCGTTGGCTGTTGCGGACGCCATTCCGCTCGAGACTCCAATATGCGATCCGATGGTTGTGCGGAGACCAAGCAGGCTGCAGGATATCCAGGTCGGCAATCTGCCGTTTCGTTCCCGTTTCGACGTCAACAATCCATCCGGAGCCGCGAATCGTGGCACCGTTGTAGGGATCGCTCGTCACGGCCTGGGCGGCAAAGACGACCTGTTTGCCGTCGGGAGACCATGATGGATTAAAACCGGAGTCCGTCAGCCGCTTTACGGCCTCTCCGGTTGCGCCCATGATGAAGATTCCGCCGCCGTTGCGTGCGGACCGGAATGCGATCCGTTCTCCGTCTGGTGAAAAGACGGGCTGCGTGTTGCCCGACGGTTCTTTTGTCAGGTTCAGAGGGTTTTGCCCGCCGAAGCGCATGAAATGTATATCGCCGGCACTCGAATATACGACGGATTTACCGTCGGGCGACAGACTTGGAAAAAGGGGAAGACCGGGGAGACTGGTCATCTGAGTGAATGTCGCATTCTCAATGAAAAAGCCACGTCTGGTGCTCGACACCACACTCATGCCCACAGCGATACCGGCGGCAATTGCAACAACGATCGCACAAATCGCCATCCACTTGAACGTTCCGTGTCGTGTTGCGGGTTTGCCCTCGGAATCAATTAGCGCGGCCGTGATTTTCCGGGATTCTGTGTCACGCTTCAAACGTTTCAGGTCGCCTCGCAATTCGGCCGCGGTTTGGAAACGGAGATCGCGATCCTTTTCAAGCGACTTGGTAATGATTTCGTCGAGTTTTGCGGGCAAATCCGGATTGATGCGTGAGGCACGTTCGGGCGGCTTTTCAAGGATCGCATTGAAGATGACGGCCGAGGTTGCGCCAGTGAACGCCTGAGTTCCCGTCGCCATTTCGTAGAGAACCGCACCAAATGAAAACAGGTCCGACCGGGGGTCGAGCTCTTCTCCTCGCGCCTGCTCGGGCGACATGTAAGCGACGGTCCCAACGGCACTGCCAGGACTCGTGAGATCGTTGTCTTGAGCGCGTATGCCGTCGTTCGTCATGGCCGAATCCGGAGTGGAGTCCG
>Ga0209382_10011516_pt1 | contig 10984 bp, 16 predicted proteins | sample SoiMetdeltSBSDD5_FD_187599 | JGI IMG/M metagenome (GOLD analysis project Ga0209382, IMG submission 187599) | Bulk soil microbial communities from a Populus tree surrounding site in Tennessee, USA - Soil MetaG P. deltoides SBSDD5 (SPAdes) (version 2) | ecosystem: Environmental > Terrestrial >...
GAGATAGACGCCAGCTCCCAAAAGAACGGCCAGGACCAGAAAGATGCCAGCGGCGGCGATGCTAATCGTCGATTGCTTCACGGCCATTGTGAGCTCGTAGCCCCCTGCCTTCAGGCGTGCAAACTGAGGAGAGCGGATGGGTGCCGGCGGCCCAGAGTGGCTCCCCCACCGGACTATCCGCGCGTTCCCCCGTTCGGTTCTAACGACGGAAGATGAACGAGAGGGTCGGCATTCTTGTGCGACTTCGCGAAGTCGCCGTCAGTACCGGTCCGTTTGCGCGACGCCTGACGTGCCCCCTCGGAAACCGGTCGGCCTGCTGGTATCCTCTGGCGACTCGGCGGGCCGAGTCGGGTGGTGAGCATGCGGTCGTACCTGCCGTTTCTCGCGGTGTCCCTGGGCGGCATCCTCGGGGCCAACGCGCGCTACCTGGTCGGCGTTTACGTGGCCGAGCGTCTCGGCACGGCGTTCCCGTACGGCACGTTCCTGATCAACGTCAGCGGCAGCCTCGTGATCGGGTTCTTCCTGACGCTTGCCGCCGAGCGGTTCTCGATCGATCCGGTCTGGCGCCTCTTCTTCGCGACCGGGTTCCTGGGTGCCTACACCACGTTCTCCAGCTACACGTTCGAGGCGGCCCAGTTGATCCGGGATGGTGCCTACGGCCTGGCGCTTCTGTACCTGTTCGGCAGCGTCCTGGCCGGCATGATCGGCGTGTTCGCGGGGATCGTCGCCGCCGAGCGCCTATGAGCAAGACAGAGAAGCAGCCGAGGAGCCTCTTCAGCGGCCTGAGGCCGTTCAGCTCGCGGGCGTACCGCTACCTGTTCGTCGGCACCATGCTGACGATGACCGGCAACTTCATGCAGATGGTCGCCCAGGGGTGGCTGATCTACGACCTGACCAGCTCGCCTACCTGGCTGGGGATCGTCTCGTTCGCGCGGGGCCTCCCGATGCTGATCCTGGCGCTGGCCGCCGGCGTCGTCGTCGACCGCTTCGATCGGCGCACGGTGCTGATTGTGGCCCAGGGGTTAACGGCGCTGATCGCGGTGATCCTGGCGCTGCTGATCGTGACAGACCTGGTCCAGCCCTGGCACGTCGCCGTCACCGCGTTCCTGTCCGGCTGCCTGTTCGTGCTGATCATCCCGGCCCGCCAGGCCTTGCTCTCGTCAACGATCGAGCGATCCCAGCTTGGCCCGGCCATCGCCCTGATGTCGACGGGCCAGAACTCTGGGCGGATCATCGGCCCGGCGCTGGCCGGGCTGCTGATCGCCGTGGTCGGCGTGGCGACGTCGTTCGCCGTCCAGGCGATGGGCTTCGTGCTGGCGTTGCTCTGCGCCTTCATGCTCGGCCCGCAACCGTCCGCGCAGGCGGCTCGCCGAGGATCGGCGCTCAGCAGTCTGACGGCGGGGCTCCGGTACGTCCGGGGCGATCCGACGGTGCTGGCGCTGACCTCGCTCCAGGCGATCCCGGCCTTCCTGATCATGCCGTACACCCAGCTGCTGCCGATCTTCGCGCGGGACATCCTGCACACCGGCCCGGACGGCCTCGGCACGCTGATGATGGCGAACGGCATCGGGTCGGTGCTCGGTTCGGTCGTCATCGTGCTGCTGCCGTTCCGGCGCCAGGGGTTGTTCCTGTTTACCTCGCTCGCGGCGCTAGGGCTGCTGCTGGCGGCGTTCGCGGCGAGCACCTGGCTGCCGCTCTCGATCGGGATCATGGGACTGATCGGGACGGCCCAGGCGATCTACCTGGCCTCGAACAACACCCTGGTGCAGGTTGCCACGCCGGACGAGCTGCGAGGCCGGGTGATGAGCGTCTACATGATGTCCTGGGGACTGATGCCGCTCGGATCGCTGCCGCAGGGCGTCCTGGCGGACTGGCTGGGCGCGCCGATCGTGGTGGCCGGGACCGGGCTGCTGGCCTGCCTGGTGGTCATCCTGTTCGCCGTCCGCGCCCCGAACATCCGCCGCCTCTGAGTGCGCCCGATGAAAACGGTAGCGCACATATGACTTGATTCCGTGCCGCGAGCGGCTACCATCAGTCTGGCCGTGTGAAGGGTGAAGGCGTATCCATGTCAATGTCCGAAGTCGAGCAGCCGCTGTGTATTTCGCTGTTCCGCGTCGTTCAGAACAATCCGGCCGCCAGATACGACATGCTGTCGCGGGAAGCGCTGGGGATGCGGCCACGTCATCCGACGGCGAAGGCGCTTCGTCTCTGGAGCGGCCTGTCGATGAACAGAACCCGCGAACAAGCGGCTCAACTCGCGAACGTCTCACCCTGGCTTGGTGAGTACATTGCAGAGCTACGCATCCCGACGGATGGCTCGATCCGCTACGAGCTTGACAATGGCCGAAACGGGCATTGCACAGTTTGGGGAGATCCGGACGAGCTGCTCGCGCTCGTGGTGTCAGTCACACGGCGTTGAGAGGTACACTATACATATGACGTACCAGCTTTGGGATCTTGCGAGCCGTAACCTGATCGACGAATTCCCCGTCGAGGCCGAGGCGCTTGACGCTGCCAGGGCGTACCTGACGCCTGACGATGACGGTGTCGCCGTTGACGTCGCGCTGGTCGTCTACGGTGATGACGACCAGCCGATGCGCTCTATCCACGGCGATGAGCTCACCGCGGCGGCGTTTGGCGCAGACGGTGGCAGGGCGAGGCGGCTGGCGTAGCCCGAATCCGCCAGCCGTGTCGTCATCCTGTTCGCCGTGCGCGCCCCGAACATCCGCCGACTCTGAAGCGCGCCGCCGCTCACTCGCCGATCTGGCCGCGGACCGGCGTGTCCTCGATGCGGAAGTAGCGCTCGATCTCCTGCTCGATGTAGAGCGCCTGCTCGCTCGAATCGAGGCCGCTCACCAGTTTCTCATTCCGACCGTTCGCGGTGAGGGCGTGAACTTCGTAGGTGATCGTCGTGGAGTTACGCCCCTGGGAGATCTTCTCCTTCGAGTACAACTGCTTCAGGTTCGAGCCGTCAAGATCCTTGTTGCCCAGCCAGGGCAGCGGGCCATGACGGACCGAGAGCCGACCCTGGTCCACCGCGATGCGTGTCGTGTTGACCCAGCCGGCCAGCGCCCGATACGCCAGCCCGATGCCGACCGCGACGTGGATCAGCGGAAAGAGCGTCATGAACGTATCGCCCATCGGGAGCGCGATCGAGTACCAGAAGAAGAGGAACCCGCACCAGAACACCGCGAACGCCGTCAAGACCAGGGTCTGCCATCCAAGCCATTTCCTGACGATTTCGATGCCCGATCCACGATGGTGCAGCTCGAGCTTGTCCGGCAGACCGAGATCCATCCTCTCCGACACCGTAGCCCCCTCGCTCATCCACACGTGAACGTGTGCGAGACCGCAGTGTACGTCACGTCGCGCTGGCAAATCGAACCGGCTCCACGCCAGGGGTCAGGGGTTTCAACCCACGGCTCCGGCAATGCGGCATGCACCGACGACCCCCTGACGAGCACTGACGAACGGAGGGCGGCCGAGGTGCCAGGCCGGTCGTGCTCGCCCCCGAACGAGCACGAAGCCCGGCACCTCGACCGCCCTCTGTCAGGCGACCTCTCGCGGTATGCACCGCGCCCCAGACGAGGACGCTGCTGGTACATGTGCCAGCGTGTACCTACGCTCAGTCTACGGATCGCCTGCCCCGGAGGCGTGTCGGCGGGCACACAGCCGGCCTGTCGTCGTGCCAACACCCCCTGGGCCGGCCGTGGCTGATTTCCTCCCCCCGGCCCATCAGTAGACGGTATCCTTTGAATGCGCTGAACCACGAGGCCGTCCCCGACAGCCGATCGGCGTGGGGAACGGCGCGGTTTCTCAGGGAGACTCCGAAGCATCATGTCGCGGCTCGATCGAGAGGTCAACGACGCGCTCCAGCGCGCGCAGGCGGACGATCTAGGTCGGCCGCGCGCCCGCTTTGCCCGTGAGCCGGAGCCGCTGCCCGATCCTGTCGGCTGGGGCCCGCTCAGCTTCCTCCAGCCGGCTACGCCGTGGCACCTGGTCGGGATCGGCGTCGCCCTGGCGATCGTCGGCCGGCTGCTCGGGCGGATGCCGCTGGCGACCCCGCTGATCTACCTCGGCATCCTGCTCCTGGCGATCGGCCTGGTCTCGCTGATCCTGCTCCCGCGCGAGCAACCGAAGCGCTGGCGCGGGCGCCTGATCACCCTGGACGATTCCTGGCGCGCCCGGCTCTACCGCCGCATCTACCGCCGCTGACCAGTTCGAAGCAGGCCAGCAGATGAGTTCGAAGCGGTTTCTTCAAACTCGTCTGCTTCGAACTGGCTTGCTACGTTAGCCGCGGCGGGCGCTCGGCCAGCTCACGTCGCTGGCCTGGAGCCGCCAGAGATCGCCCCAGCCGCTCGACGTCAGACTCCGTGCGACCTGATCGCCACGATACCGCCTGACCACCCGGTACGGCCGCAGAAGCTGCTCCGCGCACTGGGGGCAGCCATCGTGTGGGCCTCGATCGGACGACGCACACGAGCGGGGTGTATCACGCTGACCGAATCGCCCGAAACGGGGCCGGTCCTCCGGCATGGTTCGCTCCTGGTATCGCGCCTCTCGCTACTCCCGTAGCCTAGCAGACGCGGATGGCCGGATCAACGTTCAACCGTGCGCCTCAGCCGACGGTACGGGCCGGTCTCTTCGAGATACCACCGGGCCGTAAGCGATCGTGCCATCGTTTACCCCGGTTAACAGGGCGTTCACCTGTGGGGTGCTAGACTCGGCTTGGATTCCCGTTAGGCGCTGTTTCGAGCGTCGTTCAAGCAAGGAGCGCGCCATGCCCGGCCGCTGGAGTGAAGCCTACGGTGGGCAGCACGGTCGACGTCACGAGCATACGCCCCACACCCATGGGGCGACGCGCGGCCCGTGCCTCTACGAGGTCGTGCTGCGCCAGGCGATCGCCACACAGCACGGTCTGACCCCCTCCGATCGGCTCGAGTTGCGGGCCTGCGAGGGTTGCGGGAAGCCGTACCTCCTCACCAGCATCTGGCTGCCACACAGCGAGGACGGCGCCATCGCCTGCCCCCGCTGCGGCGCCGAAGCCGTCGAGTGGGATGGTGCGCGCGGCTACGTGGCGTACTGGCAGCGCGAAACCGAGCCCCGCGAGCGCGTCGGCTCCACCCTGGGAGCGCGGCCATCCTGGCCGCACCGTTGACGACGAAGCGGCGAAAATCGCCGCGCTCCCAGGAAGCCCATCCCTAGCTGCTGGCGAGCCGCTCGATCGTCGCGAGCTGCGCGTCCTCCAGCGGCATCACCGAGAGCCGCGAGATCCGGATCAGCGGGCTCGTCGCGAAGCCAGGATCGGCCTTCAGCTCGGCCAGCGTCACCGGCCGGTGCAGCCGCCGCTCGGCCTGGAAGTCCACCCAGACCCGCTTGCCGGCCGGATCGGTCGGGTCAGGGTACGGCGCCCTGACCACCCGCGCGATCCCGACGGCCGCGCGCTCGCTCATCGAGTGGTACACCACCACCGAGTCGCCCACCTGCATCGCCCGGAGGTGGATCTGGGCCTGGGCGTTCTTCACCCCGTCCCACTCAGCCGTCCCATCCCGCTCCAGGTCGGCGTAGCTGTACTCGCTCGGCTCACTCTTCACCAGCCAGGCCGGCATCACCCCTCCTCGCGGCGTTTAACCTCACTGCCATTCAGCTAGCGCGCTTCCGCACCGCGAGTCCCTCCTTCGTCGGGATAAACTCCGCGAGCCGGACCTTTCGCCCGGAGGTCCCCTCGCTCACGCTCGGGGTGAGGAACACTGCACTCACCAGACGCCTCGCGCCGCGGACCCCGGACTGAACGACATAGGGCGTTCAACCCGCCGGGTGATGAGTGTACGGCGAACGGCGCGCCTGCAACGACGTCAGAGCTCGCCCTCGTAGCCGGCCCAGGCGTTCGGCGATTCCACCAGCGTCACCCGCAGGCGGGCCCCCAGGCGTGGCCCGAGCCGCCGGCGGAGCGCCTGGTGAATCCAGCGACAGAGAAACTCCGTCGTCGTGTTCTCGCCGGCAAGCGGCGGCAGCTCATCCAGGTTCTGGTAGTCCAGCGGGGCCAGCGTCTCGCGCAGCACCGCGCGCAGCAGCCCGATGTCTACCACGATCCCGTCCGCGTCCAGCTCCTGGGCCAGCACCTCGACTTTCACCTCGTAGGTGGCGCCGTGCAGCCGCTGGGCCGGCCCGAACGTCTCGCCGCGCAGGCTGTGCGCGACCATGATGTGGTCCGAGACGCCGACGACGAACATCTACGCCGCCTCGCCGTCGGCTGCCGCTGCTTCCTCGGCCTCGTCCGGCTCCATCAGCAGCCCGACCACCAGCGTGACCCCCGCTCCGAGCGACACCAGCGCCGTCAGCCACCACGGCACCTTGATTCTGAACAGGCGGTCCAGCGAGTAGCGGCCCGGCCCGGTCAACATCAATGCCGTCCCAACCGCCGAGTTGACCATCGGCAGCTCGGCGCCGCCGGCCGTCGCCCAGATCGGCTTGCCAGAGTGCGCCTTAAAGGTCGCCATCTTCATCGACGTGCCGGTCACGATCGAGCCGAGCGGCCCGCCAAGCCCGAGGACGGTCAGCAGGCCGCCGCCCAGCTCCCCGAGACCGGCCATCGTGGCCCAGAGGAACCCAGGCCGCAACCCCATCGATTCGAGCCAGGAGGCCGTCCCGCCCAGGCCGCTCCCGCCGAACGCTCCGAACAGCTTCTGCGCGCCGTGCCCAACCAGCAGACCACCGGTCACGACGCGCAACACCAGCAGCGCGAGATCGGTCATGCCGTCCTCCACCACCATCACGGGGTCGTGTCGAGCGCGGCTGCGCAGGGTGCGCTCGCTCGCCTGAATCGTACCAGCTTCGTCAGTGGGCGCCGTCTGCGATTTTTCACCAACTGTTGACCCAGGCGCGCCGCCGCGACCATCCCAACACCTTCTGTTCGCCCGTTCCCATTCCCAGGCACTACACGTGGTGGAGTGCGATGCGTGAGCCGAGGGAGAGCGAGGCCGGCGTGATCGGTGCTCGCGGCGGTGGGCCATCAGCCAGCGGAATCGCCGCCGCCCCAAGATGGGCCGGGCGCGGCGTCCTGCTCGCGGCCCTCGCCGTTGTCACGGTCAGTTCCGTCGGCTGGGCGCTGCTCCTCGGACAGGGGCAGCCAGCCTGGACGATGACCGTCGCCAGCGTCGCCATCCTGATGGTGCAAGAGCCCTGACCCTGATCTGGCCGGCCGACGAGCCGGTGGCCCGCGCCTTCCTGGCCGATGCGATGGCCCGGCCCGGCGCGACCGTCGAGACGGACGTCCGCCTGGCCCACGCCGACGGCAGCGTCCGCGACTGCGAGCTGATCGCGATCAACCTGCTGGACGACGCCAGCCTGCGCGGCGTCGTCCTGACCTGCCACGACATGACGGAGCGCCGAGCGTTCGAGCGCGAGTTGACCGAGCTGGCCGTCAACGATCGGCTGACCGGCCTGCCGAACCGGACGCTGCCTCTGGATCAGGTCAGCCGGGCCATCGCCAGGGCACACCGTCGGCAGGCCTGCGCGGCGATTCTGTTCGTGGACCTGGACAACTTCAAGCTGATCAACGACAGCCTCGGTCACCAGATGGGCGACGAGCTGCTGATCCTCGTCGCCGAGCGCCTTCGCTCCTGCCTGCGCACCGAGGACACGCTCGCCAGGATGGGCGGCGATGAGCTGGCGATGCTCGTCGAGGACGTGACGGACGAGGCCGAGGTGATCGTCATCGCCGAGCGGATCCTCGCGACGCTCGGGGCGCCGTTCCAGATCGGCCGGCAGTCCCTGTTCAGCACCGCCAGCATCGGGATCGCCCTGAGCGGGCCAGGCGTCGACCAGCCGTCGAGCCTGCTTCGCAACGCCGACCTCGCGCTGTACCAGGCAAAGGCCCAGGGCAAGGCGCGCTGGTCCCTGTTCGACCCGGGCATGAATCACGCGGCCGACGAGCGCTTGGAGCTGGAGACGGCCTTGCGCGGCGTGGTCGAGCAGTCCGACGCCAGGCATGGTGAGCTGTAGGTCGCCTACCAGCCGATCGTCGATCTGGAGACGGGGATGATCCGCGAGGTCGAGGCGCTGCTCCGCTGGCAGCACCCCGCCCGTGGCCCGATCCCGCCGGCGCGCTTCATTCCGCTGGCCGAGGAGACCGGCCTGATCGTCCAGGTCGGCAACTGGGTCCTGCGCGAGGCGTGCGAACAGGCGGTCCGCTGGCAGCCCCAGCACCCGTCGAGCGAGCCGCTGGTCGTCGGCGTCAACCTGTCCGGGCGGCAGCTCCAGGATCCGGGCCTCGTCGAGACGGTCGCCGGGGTGCTCGCGGAGACCGGCCTGGACGGTGCCTCGCTCAAGCTCGAACTGACCGAGAGTGTGGTGATGGAGTCCGCCGAAGCGACCAGCGAGACGCTCGGCCGGCTCAAAGCGCTCGGGGTACGGCTCGCGATCGACGATTTCGGGACCGGCTACTCGTCGCTGGCGTACCTCAAGCGGTTCCCGGTCGACGTGCTCAAGATCGACCGCTCCTTCGTGGCCGGCATCGGCCGCGATCCACGGGACACCGCGATCGTCCAGGGCGTGATCACGCTGGCGCGCGGCCTCGGGCTGCGCGTGACCGGCGAAGGCGTCGAGACCGCCGAGCAGGCGATCTGCCTGAAGCAGCTTGGCTGTGACCTGGCGCAGGGGTTCTTCTACGCCATGCCGCTCGGGCCGGACACGGTGGCGCCGCTGCTGGCGGAGGCGTTCGCGCCGGTCGGGGCGCAAGGCTTGCGCCCACAGGGGAGCGAGGTCCTTATTCTCGGGGTGAAGTGAGCGCCAGCCGTATCATCCCAGCGTGGTCGGTCCCCTTGCGCGCTTGCCGCGCTCCTTCTTCTGGCTCGGCGGTGCGTTCGTGCTGCTCGTCGTCTTCGTCGCGACGGGCCTGCATCGACCGCTGGACCGCGCCCTCGCGGCCATCCTCTGGCAGGACGTTCCGTGCTGGGGGCGCCTCCTGGGCGAGCGTGCCAGCATCGCGTTCGCGGCCGAGCTCAGCCTGCTGTATGCGCTCGCGCTCGGCTTCATCTGCCTGCGAGCGCGCCGGCCGTTCGTCGCCGGCTGGGTCCTCTTCCTGCTGCTGGCCGGGGTCGGCCTGGAGATCACCTTCAAGTACAACTTCACCCACCCCGCGCCAACCGCCTTTCTGGAGACGCTGAGCCGGGCCTCCTGCGGCGGGCCGGGGCCAGCCTACCCGTTTACCACCGTGCCGACCCCGAGCACGTTGCCGAGCGGCTACTCGATCCGCGCCACCTACTTCTGCCTGCTGGTGGCGGCGATGCTCGGCGCGCGCTGGCCGGCCCTTCGAGTCCCGGCCTGGGTCGGTCTGAGCATCCTGGCGCTGGCTGCCGCGGCGTCGCGCGTCACCGTCGGCTGGCACTGGCCGTCAGACGTGATCGCGGGGGTGTTGATCGGCGCCTGCGCCGCCATCCTGGTGACGGCGCAGGCGGACGGCTTCGTCTGGCTCGGGGCGCGCGGGGCCTCGCGGGGCGGCCGAGCGTCCCGAGGCTCCAGCTCTAGCGGACGGCGCGGGAGCGCGAGCCGATCGCCAGCTCGGCGACTACGGCGATAGCCGCCGCGCCGATGAAGGCCGGGATCAGGTTGATGTCGAAGACGGTCGGCCCGATCTTGCCGAGCGCCAGCGTGCCGATGAACCCGCCGACGATGCCGGCCAGCACGGCGCCGATCCAGCCGCCCGGCAGCCGGCCCGGCACGACGGCGTCCGCGGCCCAGCCGACCAGCCCGGCCACGAGCAAGGTCAGCAGGAACCCGACGAGGGTAAAGGTGAGCCAGGTCATCGCGCCGAGCACGATGGCCAGAAGCAGCAGTCCGAGGAAGAGATAGGTCACGTCCGATCCTCCCGTGAGGGTCTCTGCACTGTAGGACGCATCAGCCGTGCCGGCAGATCCATTTTCCGTTTAGCAGGCCGTCACGATCGGCCGCTCAGGCGGGTGTGGCGGCCATGCGGAGGCGAAGCAGCGTGATCACCGTGGCGTGCTTGCGCGGCGGCAGGATCTCGTGGCTCACCAGCTCGAGCCCTGCCGCCGCTGCCAGGTCCGGGAATGGCCCGGCCTGGGGGCGCCCCGGATCGGCGATCCAGGCCTCGGCGCCGGGCTTCAGGTGCCGCGCCAGGAACGCCGCCACGGCAGGGGCGTTGCGCCGCTCGTAGAGCACGTCCGCCCCGAGGATCAGGTCGAACGGGCCGAACGGCGGCGGCCGGCGCCAGTCCCCGACCACGAGCTCAAACGGCCCGGCGGGCGCCGGCTGCTTGCCGGCGCTCGCCGCCACGATCTCCAGTGCTCTAGGTTCCCAGTCGAAGAACGTCACGTGAGCGCCCTGCCGGGCTGCCGCGAAGCCGCACGCCCCGAGCCCACAGCCGAGGTCGAGCACGTGCTGGCCGTCCAGGCGCGGCCCGCTCAACACCTTCGCCACCAGCGACTCCGCCGATGTCCAGACCATCGCGAAGTACGGCATCCGCTCGTCCGTCCGGTCGTACTCCTCCTGAGTGATGGCGTCCAGCGTGGCGTCCGGATCGTCCAGCACCCAGAGCCCGAAGGCGGGCTCGCCGCCCGGCTCGGCGATCGTCCGCCAGGTCAGCGGCAGCCCCGCGATGACCGTCTGCTGGTCGTTCATCCTCTGGCAGCGGTAGCGAGTTGAAGCCCATGTCTCACCGAGGCCGTGGGTTGAAACCCACGTCTACCATCGTCGGTCCCTACGGGACCGGGCACGGGGCATGCGGCGACACGCCTCTCCCGGGTGCGTCCCGTAGGGACGCTGCGACGGTAGAGCCTGTACGCAAAGTGACCAGATGGGTGGGCCGGAATTTGCTCCACCATCGGCATGAGACAGCGAGGAGAGCTCACCGACTCGGAGTGGGAGCGGCTGGAACCGCTGCTGCCGCCCGAGAAGCCGGAGACGGGCCGGACGAACAAGGACCATCGGCAGATCATCAATGGCATCCTCTGGCGGGAGCGGA
>Ga0209382_10011517_pt1 | contig 10984 bp, 9 predicted proteins | sample SoiMetdeltSBSDD5_FD_187599 | JGI IMG/M metagenome (GOLD analysis project Ga0209382, IMG submission 187599) | Bulk soil microbial communities from a Populus tree surrounding site in Tennessee, USA - Soil MetaG P. deltoides SBSDD5 (SPAdes) (version 2) | ecosystem: Environmental > Terrestrial >...
ACGTCCTCTCGGGCGGCCGCCTGATCGTGGGCGCCGCGATCGGCTGGCTCGAGGGCGAGTTCGAGGCGCTGGGCGTGCCGTTCAAGGAGCGCGCGAGCCGGAGCGACGAGGCACTCGAGCTCATGCGCACGGTGTGGACGCAGGAGCACCCGAAGATCCAGACCAAACGCCATCGCGTGCAGGACGTCGTGGCCTCGCCGATGCCGCTGCAGAAGCCGCGCCCGCCGCTCTACATCGGCGGCTCGAGTGAAGCCGCCTACCGCCGCGTCGCGCGGCTCGGCGACGGCTGGCACGCGAGCTCGACGACCCACGACGCGTTCCGCCAGGGCGCCGATGCCGTGCGCCGCTTCTGGAAGGAAGCCGGCCGCGAGGGGGCGCCGTACCTGTCGCTCCGCATCCCGATCCTGATCGACGGCGTGCACCGGCCGGCGGTCGACATGGCGCTCATGCGCGGTCGTCACACACTCCACGGCACGCCGAAGCAGATCGCCGAGGAGCTCGCGGGCTTCGAGGCGCTCGGCTGCGGCCACGTCGCCCTCGAGGTGTCGTACTCGACGTATCCGGCGATCCTCGAGACGATCGACCTGGTCGCCGACAAGATTCGCCCGCAGCTCGACGGGTGAGGGTTCCGTTCGTTCGGCGGCCTCCGGCTCCGATGACCGGGTGGTGATTCACCGGTCAAGAACAGAGCAGAGACTGGAGCACCCCGCGGGGCGTCGGCCAGCCAACCTACGCAGTCGCAGTCGACCCGATCGATTCAGTAATAGGGATTTATGGGTTTTGGTCCTATCGTTCCAGACTTGGCATCGGGCGTGCGTAGTGAGTTGAGGGGTGAAGCTTTGCACGCCTAGCTCCGGGGAACTGGGAAAGGCAAGTCGGACCAGTCCGAGGTCCTCGGTAGGGGTGAGTTATGGAACATGAAGACGGAGCGTTTGACCTTGCGGGATACCTCAAGCTTCTGGACGAGGTGATGCCCGACCACGGTACAGGCGTGGTGAGCGCGCGAATCCATATCAGGGACGGCATACCGTGGGCCGTGTACGTCCAGTTCCACAACACGGACGAGGAGGCCGCATAACCGACCATCTAACGGCCCGCCGCGGTATCGCAATGGCCGTGCGGCCGGCCGCGATCACGCGACGGGAGGCGGCAGGCTCGGCGTGATCCCGGTAATTCTGAGAAAGTGTCGCTGCGTACGCTCGGTGTACCCCGACTCGAACAGCGGGTTGGCGGCGCTCGCTTCCCCGGAAGCGCCGCGCAGCTCGCCGGCGCGGACGAGCGCCTTCATGCACGCGGCGGCCTCGTAGTACTCGAGCTTCCCCCGATCGAGCGCGCGGCGTCGGCGGTAGCGGCGCAGATAGGCCGAGACCAGCAGCGGCCGCGCCGCGTTCGCGAGCCAGCGCAGCGGCGTCGCGAGCCCCGCGAGCTCCATCGGGACCAGCTTCAAGATCACCAGGGTCGACGCGACGTCGAAAGCGGGATCGGCGACGAGCGCGTTGGGCCAGTCGAGCACGCCGGTGACCCGGCCACCCGCCATCAAAATGTTGTAGGGGTGAAAGTCGCCGTGACAGACCGCGCGCGGCTCGGGGCGCGGCGGCCGGCGGCGGGCAAGCCACTCGAGTCCGGGCGCGAGCCCGTCGAGCCCGCGGCGGTTGGCCCGCTCCGTGAGCTGCGCCAGGTACGCGTCGAACGTGAGAGTTCTCGGCTCGAGCCCCTCGTGAGTGACCGCGCGCAGGAACGCGACGGGGTCGAGATCGTGCAGACGCGCCTGGAAATCGGCGACGACGCTCCCCATCGCACGGGCGTTGACCTTCGGCAAGGGCTCGCCGGCAACACGCTCCATGATCAAGAACGCGCCGCCGAGCATGGTCGGGTCGGCGCTCGCGGCCCAGACGCGCGGCGCCGGATAGCCGAGATCAGCCAGCGCGTTCTGGATCGCGCGCTCGCGAAGGGCCCGCGCCGGATCGTGGTGGGCCTCGAGGAGCCGGAGGATCGACGGACCGCCGAACGCCGTCGGCGCCCCGGCCAGCCGGAACGCGAAGATCTGCGTGTCGAAGCCGCCCGTCACACGGCTCGGGCGCTCGGCGAACTCTAGACGAGGCTGGGCCAGCGACGTACGAAGATGCTCGAGGAGCCGTGTTTCGAGCTCTACCACCTCGGACGTCACGCCCTCAGCGGCCGACGCCGGCCGTCTCGTCGACCTTCGCGTCCTCACGAAAGTGAGGCATGACCTCCTCGGCGAAGAGCTGCATCATCTCGAGCGTCTGCTCGTGGCTCGGGCCCGTCATCCCCGAGCACAGGATGCCGGCCTTGAGCTCGTCGGAGAACACGCGGAGCTTGTCACGCACGGTGGCCGGGCTGCCGTAGATCAGATAGCCCTCGCGCTCCGCCTCGTCGAAGTCGAGCTCGCTCGGCAGCTTGGGCGGATTCGCCAGCAGGCGCCGCAAGGACGCCTCGGTCATGTAGCCCGGCGGCCGCCAGAACGGCGGGTGCATCCGGAGCCCCGTGTTGTACACCCACATCACGTGCTTCCTGGCGAGCTCGCGTGCCTTCGCGTCGTTCTCGGCGACGACGATCGGCACGTTGACCGTGAGCTGATAGCGGCTGGCCTTGTAGCCGTTCCGCTCGCACGCCTCGCGGTACTCGCCGTAGATCTGGGCGATGCGCTTGATCGGCGTGAACACCATCAAGTACGGGAAGCGCCGCTTCGCCGCCCACTCGACGGTCTCGCTCGAGCCCTGCGACGGGCACCACACCGGCGGATGCGGCTTCTGGATCGGCCGCGGCCACGGATTCACGTAGTGGTAGCGATAGAACCGGCCGTCGAACGGAAACGGCCCTTCCTCGGTCCATGCGCGCAGGATGAGCTCGGCGGCCTCGTAGAAGCGGTCGCGCGAGTGCGTGGGATTGATCCCGGTCGAGAAATACTCGGCGCTGATGCCGCGCACGAACCCGGAGATCACGCGGCCGCCCGAGGCGACGTCGAGCATCGCGATCTCCTCCGCGATGCGCAGCGGATTCTCGCGCAGTGGCAGCCCGTTGCCGAGGATCGCGATCTTGGCCTTCGTCGTGCGGCGCACCAGCATCGCCGCCATCACGTTGGGGCTCGGCATCGTGCCGTAGCAGTTCTGGTGGTGCTCGTTGACGCAGAGCCCGTCCCAGCCCAGCCGCTCGGCGTACTCGAGCTGATCGAGATACTGGTTGTAGAGCGTGTGGCCAACCGCCGGATCGTAGTGGCGGTTGGAGAGCGTCACCCACGACGACGACTCGTCGTGCTCCATGTGGTAGGGCATCAGGTGGAAGTAGTAGAACTTCACCTGGCCCCCTGCCGGATTCGACAGAACTCGCCGATCGCCTCGGCCACCGCTTCGGGCTCTTCCAGGTGCGGCACGTGGCCAGACTCCTCGAAGACACGCAGGCGCGAGCCCAGGATCTCCTGTGCCCACGCCTCGCCGCACGGCTTCAGCGGCGCCAGACGATCGTGAGCGCCCCAGCACAGCAAGGTCGGCGAGCTGATGCGGCCGAGCCGCCGACGCAAGAGCGGGTTGTAGAGGTAGGGATTCCAGCTCACGCGCGCGAGCGCGGTCCCCTGGCGGTACTGCAGCGCCAAGGTATCGATCGACTGATCGGGCGGCGCCAGCGCGAGGGCCGCCATCGGGTTCTGGAAGATCGTCCCGACGATCTCCGGGATGTCCATCCCGAACAGGAACGGATAGATCCAGCCGTCGACGCGAATTCCGACCGGATCGATCAGCACGAGCGACTCTAGCCGGTGCGACGCCATCGTCGCGATCTCCGCGGCGATCCAGCCACCGAAGGAGGCGCCGACGAGATGCACGCGCTCGAGCCCGAGCCGGTCGAGCAGGTCGAGATAGTGAAACGCCAGGTCCGAGATGTGCTCGATCCACTCCGCGGCCGGCGAGCCGCCGTGGCCGGGATGGCTCGGGAAGTACACCGTGTAGTCCTTCGCCAGGCGCTCCTGGAAGGCAAGCCACCGGCCGGCCCCGCCGGCGCCGTGCAGGAACAGGAGCGGCGGCCCCGCGCCGTCTCGCAGCATCTGGACTTGCGTGCCGCGAACGGACAGCTCCTGCGAATCCGGCATGTCAGGCGATGAAGAGACCGCCGTTCGGCGACAGCCACTGCCCCGTGAAGAACGAGCTGTCGTCGGAGGCGAGGAACAGCGCGGTCGCGGCCACCTCGTGCGGCTCGCCGGTGCGGTGCAGCGGCGTGCGCGCGATCACCGCCGCGCGGACCAGCGGCGACATGCGCTCGGTCATCGGCGTGTCGATGTAGCCCGGGCAGATCGCGTTCACGCGGATCCCGCGCGAGGCGACGTCGCGCGCCACCGCGCGCGTGAACGCGAGGATCGCGCCCTTGGCCGCGCTGTAGTGGGGCACCACCTCCAGCCCGGTCAGCGCCGCGACGCTCGAGATGTTGACGATCACGCCGCGGTTCTTCGGGCTCATCAGCCTGAGCGCCTCGCGCGTGCAGAAGAACGTCCCGTCGACGTGCACCGCGAGCATCCGGCGCCACGACTCGTCGGACAGGTTCTGAGTGATGTCGAGATGCGTCTGGCCGTGCTGGCCGCTCATGAGCTCCATGATCAAGGTGTCGGACTTCTTGCTGATCTCCAAGCGATCGTCACCCGGCCCCGCGGCGATCCCGGCGTTGTTGACGAGGATGTCGAGCCGACCGAGCTCGCGCTCGATCGTCGCGAACATGGCCTTCACCTGCGCGCCGTCGGCGACGTCGGCCTGGATGGCCCGGCCGCCGGCCGGCCCCTTCATCGACGCGACGGTCTGCTCCGCGGCTTCGCGGCGCACCTCGTTCACGACGACGTGCGCGCCCTCCTCGGCGAACAAGAGCGAGATCGCCCGCCCGAGCCCCGAGCCGCCACCCGTCACCAGCGCGACCTTGTCCTTGAGCTTCATCGGCCCCTCACCCTAGGCGGAACCCGCCACGCGGTCAAGGACTCGTGGTAGGGTCGCTCGGATCGGATCGTATGCCCAGCTACTCGCTCGGGATCGACATCGGCGGCACGTTCACCGACGTCGTGGTGTACGACCACGACACCGGGCGTCAGTGGAGCCGCAAGGTCCTGACGACCCACGACGATCCGGTCCGTGCCGTGGTCTCGGGCGTCGCCGGGATCCTGAGCGCCGGCCTGCTCCCGCCTCGGCACTTCACGCGTGTCGTGCACGCGACCACGCTCTTCACCAACGCGCTCATCGAGCGCAAGGGCGCCGTCGCCGGGCTCATCACGACGGCCGGGTTCGGCGACACGCTCGAGATCGGGCGCGAGCGCAAGTTCGAGCTCTACGATCTGAACATCGCCAAGCCCGAGCCGCTCGTCCCGCGCAATCTGCGGCTCGAGGTCGCCGAGCGCACCAACGCCGATGGCCGTATCAGGCTCCCGCTCGATCGCGCCGAGCTCGTGGCCGCTGCCGGGCGGCTGGCCGCCGGCGGCGTGAGCTCGATCGCGGTGATGTTCCTGCACGCCTACGCGAACCCGAGCCACGAGGCCGAAGCCGTGAGGCTCATCGCCGAGCGCCATCCGGAGATCTTCACCACGGCGTCGCACGAGGTAGCCCCCGAGATCCGCGAGTTCGAGCGCGCCTCGACCACGGTCGCCAACGCTTACATCAAGCCGCTCGCGCATCAGTATCTCGGCCGCATGGCGCGCCAGCTTGCCGAGCAGAAGATCCCGGCGCCGCTCTTGCTGATGCTCTCGAGCGGCGGCCTCACGCACGTCGCCGAGGCGCAGCGCGCGCCGGTGCAGATGCTCGAGTCCGGCCCCGCGGCCGGAGCCATCGCCGCCGCGTTCTTCGGCCGCGCGGACAGCGGCGGCGACCTGCTCGCGTTCGACATGGGCGGCACCACTGCCAAGCTCTCGCTGGTCGACGGCGGCGAGCCGCGCACTGCCTACAGCTTCGAGGCCGCGCGCCAGAAGCGATTCATCGAGGGTAGCGGCCTGCCGATCCGCATCTCGACCATCGAGCTGATCGAGATCGGCGCGGGCGGCGGCTCGATCGCTCACGTCGACGAGATCGGGCTCTTGAAGGTCGGGCCGCGCAGCGCCGGCTCTCAGCCCGGCCCGGCCTGCTACGGCCTGGGCGGCGCGGAGCCAACCGTCACCGACGCCGATCTGCTCCTCGGCTACTTGAACCCCGAGTACTTCGCCGGCGGCACGATCGCGATCGACCTCGCGGCCGCGCGCGCGGCGGTGACTCGGCTGGCCGAGGCCGTGAGCTTGCCGCCGATCGCGGTGGCGTGGGGTATTCACGACGTCGTCGACGAGAGTATGGCGAGCGCGGCGCGCGTGCACATCGCCGAGCGCGGGCGCGACCCGCGCGACTACGCGCTCCTGTGCACGGGCGGCGCCGGACCGGTCCACGCCTGCCACGTCGCGCGCAAGCTCGGCATCGGCCGGGTGATCTGCCCGCCATCGGCCGGCGTCGCCTCGGCGCTGGGCCTCCTGGTCGCTCCCGCGCGTGTAGACCGGGTGGCGACGGTCGGCATCCGGCTCGACCGCGGCGATCTCGGCGCGCTCGAGCGGGCGTTCCGCGCGCTGGAGGACGAGGCGCGCGCGGTCATGGGCGACACGGGGCTCAAGCTCGAGACCGCGCGCTTTCAGCGGCTGGCCGACGGCCGCTTCCTGGGCCAGGGATTCGATCTCGTGGTCGACCTGCCCGATGGTCCATACGACGGGCGCGATCAGGACGCCGTCCGCCGCGCGCTCACGCAAGCCTTCGAGGCGGCCTACCGCGAGAAGTTCTCGCTCACGCCGCCCGACGTGCCGGTCGAGTTCATCAACATCCGCGTCGCCGTCCGCGCGCCGGTCGCGGGGAGCGAGGTGGTCCTTCAGGGACGCGCGCGAGGGGCCGAATCGCCCGTCAAGGGGCGCCGCCCGGTCTGGTTTCCCGAGGCCGGCAACTTCGTCGAGACGACCGTGTACGACCGCGCGCGGCTGGCCGTCGGCAATCGATTCGCCGGCCCGGCGGTCATCGAGGAAGAGGGCTCCACGCTCGTGGTGGGTCCGCGCGCCGGCTTCACGGTAGCCCCGACCGGCAACGTGATCGTGACGCTCGAGCCATGAGCCGCTTCGACGCGATCACACTCGAGGTCCTGTGGACGCGCCTCATCTCGGTGGTCGACGAGGCGGCCAAGGCCATCGTGCGCACGTCGTTCTCCACCTTGTCGAACGAGGCCAACGACTTCGCCTGCATGCTGACCGACGCCCGCGGCTACTCGCTGACCCAGAACACCGGCAGCATCCCCTCGTTCATCGGCACCTTGCCCGCCACCGTTCGCCACTTCCTGCGCGCGATGGGACCGGCCGCGATGCGGCCCGGCGACGTCCTCATCACCAACGACGCGTGGATGGGCACCGGGCACATGAGCGACGTCAGCGTCCTCAAGCCGATCTTCCGCGCCGGCCGCCTCGTCGCGTTCTCGGCGACGACCTCGCACATGCCCGACATCGGCGGGCGCTTGCGCGCGATCGAGGCGCGCGAGGTGTTCGAGGAAGGGCTGCACATTCCGCTGATGAAGTTCATCCGCGAGGGACGGCCCGACGAGACCCTGATCGAGATGATCCGCGCGAACGTGCGCACGCCGGATCAGACCGTGGGCGACATCTGGGCGCAGGTCGGCGCGAACGAGCTCATGGAGAAGCGTCTGCTCGCGCTGATGGACGCCGCGCGCCTCGATTCGCTGGACGAGCTCGCCGACGAGCTGTTCTCGCGGGCGGAGCGCGCGATGCGCGAGGCGATCCGCGCCGTCCCGGACGGGACCTATCGCTACGCGATGCGCACCGACGGCGTGGACGAGCCGCTCGACTACAAGGTGGCGCTCACGATCGCCGGCGACGAGATCACCGCCGACTACGCCGGCACCTCACCGCAGCAGCCGCGCGCGATCAACTGCGTCTTGGCGTACACCTATGCAATGACCGCGTACGCGATCAAGTGCGCGCTCCTGCCCGGCCTGGCGAACAACGAGGGCATGTACCGCCCGATGCGGGTGACCGCGCCCGAGGGTTGTCTCCTCAACCCGCGCTTCCCCGCCGCGGTCGTGAGCCGCGCGGTGACGGGCCACTACGTGCCGGTGCTGCTCTTCGGCGCGCTGCACCAGGTGATCCCCGATCGCGTGATGGCCGGGGCGGGCTCACCGCTCTGGGCCGTTCAGCAGACGGGACTGCGACCGGACGGGCGGCCCTACACGAACATCTTCTTCTTCAACGGCGGCATGGGCGCCACGCCCATCAAGGACGGCGAGCACGTGCTGTCGTGGCCGAGCAACATCTCGTCGACGCCGATCGAGGTGGCCGAGCGCAACAGCCCGCTCTTCTTTCGCGAGAAGAAGCTGACGGCGGGCTCCGGCGGCGCCGGCCGGTTCCGCGGCGGGCTCGGCCAGGACATCGTGTTCGTGTGCGAGTCGGACGTGCCGATCGTCGCCTCGTTCATGGCCGAGCGCACGAAGTTCGCGGCGCCGGGCTTCGCGGGCGGCGGCGACGGTGGGCTCGGCGACGTGCAGATCAACGGCGTGTCGATCGACAACCGACGCCAGCACGTGCTCAAGCGCGGCGACGTCGTGCTGGTGCGAACGCCGGGCGCCGGCGGCTACGGTCCGGCCGCCGAGCGTGACCCGGCAGCGGCCGAGCGCGATCGCGCGCTCGGGTACCGCTGATCGACACTGTCTCCGAGGCCCTAACCCTGTTCGCAGAGAGGAGACGTCCATGAGGCTCCGACTGGTTGGCAAGGTGGTCGTGGCGGTGTCCGTGCTCGCGGTGGCCGGCTTCGCGGTTGCGCAGACGCTGAAGGGGCCGGTGTCCGACAAACCGTTCGACGAGAAGTGGGCGCCGACGAAGTGGGGCGCCAACGACCGGGCCGGCTCGGCCAATCACACGAAGAACTCGGCGAACATCGTGCGGGCGCTTGCCACGATCAAGCAGAACAAGGCCATCACGATCGGCAAGTACTACCATCGTGAGGCGCCGGCCTTCGGCCCGCGCGGCTGGCAGATGTCCATCCCCGGCACGCCGACCGGCGGGCCTTTCGGCAACAACGCGCTCATCTACCACGACGAGCTCGTCACGACGGAGATCGGGCAGATCCAGACGCAGTTCGACGGCCCGGGCCATATCGGCGTGAACACGTCGAAGGGCCCGTTCATGTACAACGGCGTGATGGCCTGGGACGCGTACGAGCACGGCGCCGGCGGCCGGGTGGTCGGCATGGGGCCGCTAGGTGTGGAGCACGTGGGCGAGCTCGGCTTCGTCTGCCGGCTGGTGGTGCTCGATGCGGTCGCCTACAAGAAGTCCAAGGGGCAGATTCCGGCGAACGCCGAGATGCTGCCGATTCCCGACAAGCCCGGCAACCCTGGGATCGTCACCGCCGACGACGTGCGGGGCATCATGCAGATGCAGGGGCTCCGCGAGATCGCCGCGGGTGATTGCGTGGCGTTGCACACGGGCGCGGGCAACAGCTGGAGCAACGATCGCTACAAGACGATGAAACCGGAGGAGCGCAAGGCCGCACGCGATCTCTTCGACAAGGGCGAGCCCGGCTTCGGCATCAGCGCGTGCGAATACCTGGCTTCACGCGACATCGCGCTGACCCTGTGCGACACGTCCGCCTGCGATGCTCAGCCCTCGGGCGAGAAGGGACCGGACTTCGCGGTGCCCTGTCACACCGAGATGCAGACGCGCCGTGGCATCTGGAATCTCGAGAACGTCGACACCAAGTCGCTCGTCACCAACAAGGTGCTCGAAGGCGCGTTCATCTGGGCGCCGCTCCGGATCATCGGCGGCACCGGCTCGCCCGCCAACCCGATTGTGCTCTACTAACGCTGCAAGTCGCACGGGCGAGGCGCGCGGTCAGGCCTTGCGGAACCGGTGGACGCCGTCGGCGTCCACGAGGCGGACCGCGCGCCCTTCGTCCTCGAGGAATCTGAGGTGCGCGAGCGCCTCGCCGATCGCGAAGCTCAGCTGATGGCTGTCGAGCTCGCGACGAAATAGCACCGGCACCAGCTCGGCCGCGGTCCGCGGCTCCACGAGCGCATCGAGCGCCTCGTTCAGGCGCGCCGCGTGATGCTCGCGCAAGAAGTCGAGGCGCTCGTGAAGGCCCCGGAACGGCAGGCCGTGCGAGGGCAGCACGAGCGTATCCTCCGGCATCGGCTGGAAGCGATCGAGTGAGTCGAGATAGAGCCGGAGCGGATTGAGCCGGGGCTGCTCGGACCAGACGCTCACGTTGGTCGTGATCTTCGGCAGCACCTGATCGCCGGCGATCAGGACACGGTTGGCCTCGTCCCACAGGCACGCGTGCTCCGGCGCGTGGCCCAGCGCGACCAGCACGCGAAACGTCCGGCGGCCGATCGTGATCGAATCGCCTTCGCGGATGCGCCGGAACTCGCTCGTCACCTCGGGCACGAGGGTCGGATAGTGATTGCCCCGCCGCCCGAGCTGCACGAGCGCCTCGGGCCCGCAGCCGTGACGCTTGAAGTGCGCCAGCCGCGGCTCGAAGTCGGCGGCCCCGCGGCTGCGCCAGGAGTACTGGGCGTACAGCCACTCCGCCTGCGTGCACCAGAGCTCGGTCTTCCAGCGCGCGGTGAGCCAGCCCGCGTTGCCCATGTGGTCCGGGTGGAAGTGCGTGACGAGCACGCGCTGCACGGGACGGCCGTCGAGGTGGCTCGCGAAGATGCGCTCCCACAGGGCGCGCGTGTCGTCGAGCCCCACGCCCGTGTCGACGATCGTCCACCCGTCGCCGTCCTCGCAGAGCCACAGGTTGATGTGGTTGAGCTGGAACGGCAGCGGCATGCGCAGCCAGGCGATGCCGGGCGCGACGTCGATGACGTCGCCGGGCGCGGGCGGAGTGGTCCACGGATGATCGAGAGCCATGCAATGCAGTGTACCTTGCGTTCGCCGACCGAACCTGATCTTCTATGCGCCGCCGAATCACGACGCGACGCCGATCGATGACCTGGA
>Ga0209382_10011519_pt1 | contig 10981 bp, 9 predicted proteins | sample SoiMetdeltSBSDD5_FD_187599 | JGI IMG/M metagenome (GOLD analysis project Ga0209382, IMG submission 187599) | Bulk soil microbial communities from a Populus tree surrounding site in Tennessee, USA - Soil MetaG P. deltoides SBSDD5 (SPAdes) (version 2) | ecosystem: Environmental > Terrestrial >...
AGAAGATGATGAAGCAGAACGTCGGCGCGGTCGTCGTCAAGGACTTCGGCCGCATGATCGGGATCCTCACCGAGCGCGACATGCTGCGGGCGATGGCGTCGCGGATGCACACGAGCGAGGCGCGCGTCCGCCAGTGGATGACGCCCGACCCGATCACCGCGTCGACGGACATGGCGCTCGACGACGCCGCCAAGGTGATGCTCGACCACGGATTCCGGCATCTCCCCGTGATGGACGGCGACACCGTGCTCGGCGTCGTCAGCCTCCGCCGCGTCCTCGGCGGCCGCCGCCAGCCGGCGCCCGAAGCGGCCTAGCGACCGACGCTCGTCAGTCGCAGGCGGAGACGACGCCGGAGACGAGCGCCTTCGCCGCCACCACCGCGGTGACCCCGCGCTTCGCGAGCTGCGCCCGCAGCTTGCGATTCGCGAGGATCTCGGTCTTCGCCTGCTGACGCGCCGCGTCCTGGCCGATGAGCGTGAGCCCGCACTGCCCGCGGTTCCGCATCCCGCCGATCCAGCCCATCGCGTACAGGTACTTGAGCACGGGCTTCGCGTACGGCGCGCGCTTGTACGCGCCCTTTGCGCCCGTCTGCGACACGTGCTGGGCGCGGGCAGCCTTGCCGACGGCCGCGACGCCGGCGCCGCTCGAGACGAGCACCGCGGTCACGTTCTGCCCGTACGCCCCGGTCAGCGTGGCCGCCAGCAGCGCGAGCCCCGCGACGATGCCTGCGTACTCGCCGATCACGGCTCACATCGTCCGCCTCCACGGACGGTCCGTCAATCGCGGCTCACCAGATCGCTCGGAGGAGCGCCTCGGCGTCGGCCGCCGTCACCGGCCGCGGGTTGGCCCGCGACCCGGGCCGCGCGGCGGCCTCCTCCCCGAGGGACGCGAGGTCCTCCTCGGGGACGCCGAAGTCGCGAAGCCGTTCGAAGCCCGCGAGGCGCGCGAGGTCCTCGACCCGCGCCGGCGCGTCGTCAGTGCCGAGGGCTCTCGCGAGGGTCGCGATCGCCTCCGGTACGGCACGCTCGTTGAAGCGCAGTGCGGGCGGCAGCGAGAGCGCGTTCATCGCTCCGTGCGGGAGGCCGTAGCGACCGCCGAGCGTCTGCGCGAGGGCGTGCCCGAGGAAGAGGCCGCGCTCGCCGAGCGCTCGACCCGCGTGCATCGCACCCTCGAGCAGCGCCGTCCGCGCTTCGAGGTCGTGCCCGTCCCGAACGACCGTCGCCAGGGTGCCGCCGATGAGACGTGCGCCTGCGGTGGCGTCCTCGCAGTCGCCGCCGTAGAGGGCCTCGGCCGCGTGGGCGAGCGCGTTCATCGCCGTCCCCACGGTCTCGCCGACCGGCAGCCCGAGCGTGAGTCGCGGCTCGTAGACGACCGCCGCCGTGTGCGCTCCCGAGCCCCCCGTCTTCAGCCCACGCACCTCGTCGCGCATCCCGAAGTAGAACGTCCACTCGGCCCCGGAGTACGTCGTCGGGATCGCCACGAGAGGCAGCGAGGTCGCAGCGGAGACCGCCTTCGCGGTGTCGATCGCGCTGCCGCCTCCCAGCCCGACGAGCCCGTCCGCGCCCGCCGCCGCCGCGGTCGCGGCGGAGACCGTGTCGAGCGGCGAGTGCCTGCGGACGCCGCTGAAGCGCGCGGCGACTGGGAGATCGAGTTCGCCGAAGCGCGGGCTCGTGACGAGCAGCGGGCGGGCGCTGCCGAGGTCACGCAGGAGCGGGTCGAGCTCGCCGAGCCCCCAGCGGACGATCACGCGGACAGCCTGTCACGCGCGAACTCGACGAACGCGTCCGCGACGCGAGACCGCGTCCGACCGGTTGCCGAGGCGAGCGAGATCTCACGCGAGGCGGCCATGCCCTCCACCTGCGCCTCGGCGAGGGTCCCTGCCTCGAGGCCGGCCTCGACCGCGGTCCTGGAGATGAACGTAACGCCATAGCCGGCTTCGACGGCCGCCCGTACCGACTCCTGGAGCCCGAGCTCGAGCCGGACGTCGAGGTCGCGCAGCCGGACGCCCTGGCGGCGCAGCGCGTCCTCGACCACCTGGCGCACGCCGGCCCCCTCCTGCATCAGGACGAGCGACTCCTCGCGCAGCTCCGCGAGCGAGATCGTGCGCCCCGCGAAGCGGTGGCCCGGAGGGCAGGCGAGGATGACCTGGTCCGAGAACAAGGGCTCGAAACGCACGCCGCGGTGCCTGCGAGCAGCGCCGACGATCCCGAGCTCGAGCTCGCGCGCTGCGACCCGCTCGACCACGGCGTGCGTGTCGGAGACCGTGAGGAAGACGCGCACGGCAGGGCTCTCGCGCTGGAACTCGCAGAGGAGGAGCGGTACCGCGATCGCCGCAGGTCCCGTAGACGCCCCCAGCACGAGATCGCCGGAGAGGTCGCCCTCGCTGGAGGTGGTGACGTCGGCGACGATCTGGTCCTCGAGCGCCAGGATCCGCTGCGCGCCCCGATACAGGCGCAACCCCGCCTCGGTTGGCTCCACCCGCCTCCCCGAGCGGTCGAGGAGTTGCGTCCCGAGCCGCTTCTCGAGCGCACGAACCTGCAGCGACACGGCCGGCTGCGTCACCCCGAGGCGCTCCGCCGCCTGCGAGAAGCTCCGGCGCTCGACGACCGCGCAAAAGGCGGCAAGCTGTCGCGTGTCCATAAGCGAACGTTATACGCTGCTTGGCGAGACAGGACCCCTTGTGACAACTTGTAACTTGGCGTCTGACTCTCGCCTTTGGCGTCGTGGAGCCAAGCCGGACGGCCTTCGTGACAAGTTGTAACGTGGGATTCGGCGGGGTCAGAAGAGGCCGCGCTCGGCCAGCCAGTGCTCGAGGAGCGGGTCGGTGAGCTCCGGCCCGGCCGGGGTCAGCCGCGCCTCCGCCTTGCCCACGAGGCCGGCGAGGGCGCGGTCGACGCTCCCCTTCTTCAGCCCCAGGAAGCGCACGGTCTCTTCCGCGTAGAGGTTGCGCGCACGCGTCGCGAGGGCGAGGCTCACGCGCTGCTCGTTCACGGAGAGAGAGCCCCAGCGCGCGCGGAGCGCCGGCTCGGCCTGCGCGAGAGCCCGGTCGCGGCCGTCTACCCAGGCTGACTCGTCGGCGACCGAGCCGCGCGGCACGAGGTCCCACAGGTGGTGCGCCAGGAGCATCGTCCGCTGCGGGTGGCCGCGCGCGAACGCGAGGAGCGGATCGAGCGCGTTCCCGATGTCCCTCTCCGTGCGGCGGAAGCGCTCGTCGAGAAATGCTGCCGTCGGCCCGGGCGGGAGCGGCAGGAGCTCGACCGAGACCGCATGCTCGAGCAGCGGCCTTGACGGGTCCTCGAAGAGGCGCTCCATCAGCGTCGGCGCGGAGCCCGAGAACGCGTACGACGCGACCGGGGTCTGGTGCTGGAGCACGCTGCGGAGGATCCCGTCAGCGCCGTCCACCCGCAGCAGGTCCTGGAACTCGTCGAAGGCGACGAGACTCCGGACGCCGGTCCGCTCGTGCAGCTTCGCCGGCAAGTCGAGCAGGCGGAGGAGGACGCTCTCGACATCGATGCGCGGGTTCGACTGGAGCGACGCCGTGAACCCGCCCGCGCCGAGGGAGAGGCCGACCTGCCACGCGCGGAAGAGCCCGTCGACGGTGCGGCGGATCGCACCCCGCAGCTCGCGGTCGTAGGCCCGCTCGATCCGAACCACCATGCTCGACAGGGACAGCACGCCCTCGAGGTCGACGAGCGCCGTCGCCCACCCCGCGTCCGAGGCCTCCGCGAGGACGCGGCGGAGGAGGCTCGTCTTCCCGTACCGCCGAGGCGCGACGAGCCGTGACGCATGCCCGCCGACGGCGAGCGAGAACAGTCTCGCCGCCTCCTCGTCCCGGTCGATCATCTCGCCCGGGAGGAGCTGGCCGGCGATGCGGAACGGGTTCGGGTCCGGCTCGGGCACCGTCCTAGTCTGCATGAACGATGGTCTTTTGTCTACTTGAAGTAGGCAGATCGGTCTGCATCGCGCAGACAAGCTGGTACGCTCCGCCGCGTGCGGGTCTGGATCGACGTCTCGAACTCGCCCCAGGTGCCGTTCTTCCGTCCGCTGATCGCGCTCCTCGAGGCGCGGGGTCACGAGGTCGAGGTCACCGCTCGCGAGTACGCACAGACCCTCCAGCTCCTGGCGCTCCACGGGGTCCCGCACGAGGTCGTCGGGCCGCGACACGGCGGCGCCGGAGCCGTCGGCAAGGCGCGGGCCATGGCCGGCCGGCTCCGCGCACTCCGGCGATACGCACGCGGTCGAGGCTTCGAGCTCGCGCTCTCTCATGCCTCGCACGAGCTCCCGCTCGCCGCGCGTTCCCTCGGGATTCCGTCCGCCTACACGTTCGACTACGAGTTCGCGCGGGTGCAGCACGGCCTCGGCTGTCGGGCCGCGACACGCGTCGTCGTGCCGGACGCGATCCCGCAGGAGCGCCTGGATACGCTCGGCGCCCGCGCCCGCAAGACCCGTAGCTATCCGGGCTTGAAGGAGGAGTACTACCTCGCAGGGTTCACGCCGGCTCCGGGCACGCTCGAGTCGCTCGGACTCGACCGTGCCCGCGTCCTCGTCGTCGTCCGGACGCCCCCGGAGGTCTCCCTCTACCACCGGCACGGCAACCCGCTCTTCGCCGACGTGCTGCGTCGCCTCGGCACGGACCCCGCCGCGCAGGCGGTCGTCCTCCCCCGCACCGCCGAGCAGCGCGCCGAGCTCGAACGGCTCGCGCTCCCGTCCCTCGTCGTGCCCGAGCGCGCCATCGACGCGCGAAGCCTCGTCGCCCTCGCCGACCTCGTCGTCTCCGCCGGCGGCACGATGAACCGCGAGGCGGTCGCGCTCGGCGTCCCTGTCTACACCACGTTTGCAGGTCGCGTCGGCGCGGTAGACGAGATGGTCGTCCATGCAGGAAGGCTCGGGGTCCTGACATCGCCGGACGACCTGGCGCTCCGCAAGCGAGAGCATCGCGCAGAGCGCGTGGAGCGCGATCCGGCGGTGCTGCTCGATCTGCTGCTCGGCGCGCTCGAGCGGTAACGCCGGGTGTCACGAGCGCGTTAGGGTCCCCGCGTCAGACCAAGGGAGGGGAGATGAGAAAGCTCGCACCAGCACTCGCTGTCGGCGCGCTCGCGCTCCTGGCTGTCCTCGCGACCGGGGCGGCGGCAGGAAACAACGACAGCGGTTTCAAGACGTCGGCCGCGAAGATGCTCGACGGCCGGAACGGCTGGTCGACGGAGGCGATCATCTCCGTCGGCGACACGCTTCCGGGCGGCTACACGTTCGAGGCGATCCCCGACGGCATCGCGATCGGGAACGTGAACGGCCAGGGCACCGTCGACATCCTCGTCAACCACGAGCTGTCGCCTGTCCCGTTCCCGGCGACGAGACAGGACGGCCTCAACGCGACCGTCAGCCAGCTGCGCCTGAACCAGCACAGCGCCGGCGTGCTCAAGGGCGACTACGTGATCCCGCAGAGCGCCGGCTACCAGCGCTTCTGCTCGAACTTCGTCGTCGGCGCGGAGCACGGGTTCGACCGCACCCTGCTCTTCACGAACGAGGAGGCGCGCGACATCGTCCTCCGCCAGGCCGACCCGTGGCATCAGCCCGGCGTGCAGCTGAGCGAGCCGGGCGCCGAGCAGGCGGGCGTCGTCGTCGCGTACGACGTCAAGAGCGGCGCGTTCCGGTCCATCTACGGCATGGGACGCCACAACCACGAGAACTCGGTAGGGGTCCCGGGATACGGGTATCCGGTCGTCCTCTCGGGCGACGACACGTTCGACGCACCGGCGTCGCAGCTCTACCTGTACAAGGCAGCGAGCGGGACGGACGTGTGGAACGACAACGGCGCGCTGTACGCGTTCATCGCGGACGATCCGGCGATCAACGACTACGGGGACGTCACCGAGGCGATGGGCGCCGTGCCCGGCCACTTCATCCCGGTTCCCCGGGACATCGCGACCGGCAAGCTGGGCGGAGACCTCTCCGCCCGCGACATAACGTCGCTCGACTTCCCGGACCCGGATTACCCCACGCCGCCGGCCGGGATCCCCGATGGCCCGCAGTGGGTCCTCGAGCGCTGGAGCAACCTCAACAACGCGTTCCAGTTCATCCGGATCGAGGACACCGCCTATGACCGGAACAACCCGCGCGTCCAGTATCTCGCGGACAGCGGTGAGCCCCGTGCGCTCCCGGATGCGACCACGGGCCGGCTCCGCCGCGGGCCGTCCGGAACCGAGGGGCCGTACCCGAACGGGCGCATCTGGAAGCTGACGCTCGGATCGAACCCGCTCCAGGGCGCAACGCTCGACATCCTGCCGGGCGCGAACTTCGACGCTCTCGGCTACCGGAACCCGAACGCCGTGCACCAGCCGGACAACGTGGAGACGACGAGCGAGGGGCTCTACATCCAGGAGGACACGGGCGGCCACAACGCGCAGTCGCCGTCGTTTCCCACCGCGACGAACGCCCGGGTGTGGCGCTACGGCCTGCCCGCCGGAGGCCTGACGACCGTCGCGGAGGTCAACCAGGCGGTGCCCGGCGCGCCGGCCCTGAACCGGGGATCGTGGGAGTCGAGCGGGATCGTCGACGTCTCGTCGGTCTTCGGCCGGGGCGCGTTCCTGCTCGACGTGCAGGCGCACGGGTGGGACGAGACGCTGAGCGGAGGAAACGACGCTCCGGCGGTCCCGAAGCGGGAGCACGGCCAGCTCCTGCTCCTGCGCGCGCCGAGCTCGTAGCGCGCGGGGTCAGGCAGGCTCGGATGCGGGCGCCGTCTCCACGGCGCCCGCGCCGACCTGTGGCGCGGTCGTCCGCCGTGGGGCGCCGACAAGCGAGTGCAGCCGGCCGACGAGCTCGAGCGTCTCCCCCGCCTCGACGAGGCCCCGGAGAGCGTCCAGCTCCTCCTCGAGCCAGGGCGCATCGATCGGCGGGCGCGTCAGCAGCAGGATCGCCTCGTGGACCGTCGGCGTGACGGTCTCGGTGTCCGACCACAGCTCCTCGTGGAGCTTCTCGCCGGGGCGCGCCCCGACGAACTCGATGTCGACGTCCGTCCCCGGCTCCTTGCCGGAGAGGCGGATCATCGTGTCGGCGAGGTCGACGATCCGCACGGGCTCGCCCATGTCCAGGACGTAGACCTGGCCGCGGCCTCCGATCGCGCCCGCCTGGATGACGAGCTGGACGGCCTCCGGGATCGTCATGAAGTAGCGCGTCATCTCCGGATGGGTCACGGTGACCGGCCCGCCGCGCGCGATCTGCTTGCGGAAGATCGGGATGACGCTGCCCGAGGATCCGAGGACGTTTCCGAAGCGAACCGCGCAGAAGCGCGTGCCCGTGTCCTCGCGATGCCCCCACGCCTCGACGATCCACTCGCAGAGCGCCTTCGACTGGCCCATGACGGTCTTGGCGTTCACGGCCTTGTCCGTGGACACGAGGACGAACCGCTCGGCGCCGAACTCGACGGCGACGTCGGCGACCGTTCTCGTCACGAGCGCGTTGTTGCGGACGGCCTCGAGCGGGTTCGCCTCCATCAGCGGCACGTGCTTGTAGGCCGCGGCGTGGAACACGACTCCCGGGCGGTACTTCTCGAAGACCTGGCGCATCTTCGCCGCGTTGCCCGCGTCGGCGAGCACGGCGGCGGTCGCGTGGAAGCCGCGCTCGTCCACGAGCTCGCGCTCGATCTCGAAGAGGCCCGGCTCGCCGTTGTCGACGAGGACGAGGCGCGTCGGCCCGACGCGCGCCAGCTGGCGGCAGAGCTCCGAGCCGATCGAGCCGCCCGCGCCGGTGACGAGGACGACCTGGCCCGTGACGTAGCCGGCAATGGCATCGATGTCCACGTCGACCGGCTCGCGACCGAGGAGGTCCTCGACCTCGACCGGGCGGATCTGCCCAGCGAGGTTGTAGTCGCCCGCGATCAGCTCGGGGAGGCCGGGCAGCGTCTTCACGGGGACCCGCTCGGCGCGGGCGACCTCGACGATCCGCTCACGCACCTCGCCCGCCGCAGAGGGGATCGCGATCAGCAGCTCGTCCGGACGCAGGTCGCGGAGAAGGTGCCGGAGCTCGCGGGTCGTCCCCAGCACGCGAACGCCGTGGAGCCGGAGGTTCTTCTTCCGCGGGTCGTCGTCGACGAGCCCGATCGGCGTGTAGCCGAGCGCCGGGTTCTTCTGCATCTCGCGCAGGATCAGCTGCGCGGCGTCGCCGGCGCCGACGATGATCACCTCCTTGCCTCGGGCGACGAAGGCACCAGCGGACGGGCGCTCGATCAGCGTGCGCGCGAGAAAGCGCGAGCCGGTGACGAAGGCGAGCAGGAGGAGCGCGTCGACGATCCAGATCCCGCGCGGAACGGACGCGGGGTGGAAGTCGAGCAGCGTGAACACGAGGAAGGTCGCGACGACCGCGACGAACACGCCGCGCACGGCACTCCACATGTCGCTCGTCGAGACGTACCGCCACCAGCGGTTGTAGAAGCCGAACGCGACGAAGACCGGGAGGGCGACGCCAACGACCAGGACGACGACGTCCCACTCGAGGTAGCGGTCGTAGTAGACGGGCCCGGTGTCGCCGTCGAAGCGCACGTACCAGGAGAGCATCCAGGCGGCCGCGATGAGGACCGCGTCGACGACGACCTGCCAGAGCCTGTGTCTCGTGACGGGCGACCGCATCGCTACGCGGGGACGCCGAGCGCCGAGCGCACCGTCTCGACGACCCGCTCCTGCTCCTCGGGCCCGATGCCGCCCCACATCGGGAGCGCGAGGTTCTCGGCGGCCGCGCGCTCGGTCTCCGGCAGCGAGCCGCGCTCCCACCCGAGGTGCGCGAGAGCAGGCTGGAGATGGAGCGGGGTCACGTAGTACGAGGCCGACGCGATGCCTGCGGCCGTGAGCGCGGCGGCGATCTCGGCCCGCTGCGCCGAGCGCACGACGTACATGTGGTAGACGTGTCCGGGATCCTCGGGCGGCAGGTCGACGAGGTCGCCGAGGCCGAGGTCCGCATACCGGGCGGCAGCTTCGCGCCGGGCCGCATTCCAGCCGGTGAGGCGTGGCAGGAAGACGCGCAACGCGGCCGCCTGGATCGCGTCGAGGCGCGAGTTCGTCCCGATCAGCTCGAACGTGACCTTGTCGCGGGACCCGTGGAAGCGGAGCATGCGCACGCGCTCCGCGACGTCGTCGTCGAGCGAGGTCACGAGGCCGCCGTCGCCGAGCGCGAACAGGTTCTTCGTGGGGAAGAAGCTGAACGTCGAGCAAACGCCCGTCGTCGCGACGCCGTCGGCACCGAAGGCCTGCGCTGCGTCCTCGACGAGCGGGAGCCCGAGCGATGCGAGCTCCTGGAGGGGCGCCGGCCGGCCGAAGAGATGGACCGCGAGGATCGCCTTCGTGCTGGGCGTGATCCGCGCGGCGACATCCTCGGGATCGAGATTGAGGGAGCCCGGATCGATGTCCGCGAACACGGGGGTCGCGCCGGCGCGGGCGACCGCCTCGGCGGTCGCGAAGAAGGTGAACGCGGGGCAGATCACCTCGTCCCCGCGGCCGACGTCCAGCGCCTCGAGCGCGAGAACGAGTGCGTCCGTCCCGTTCGCCACACCGATCGCGTGCGGCACACCGAGGAACGCCGCGGCCTCGTGCTCGAAGGCCTCGACCTCCGGCCCGAAGATGAAGCGTCCGGACTCGAGGACGGAGTCGAAGCGCTCCCGGAGCTCCGGGATGAGCGGCGCGTACTGCGCCTTGACGTCCACGAGTGGGATCGGTCGAGTCACGGGGGCGAGTGTAGCTCCGGCACGTCCGGCCTCCCCATACATCAGGAGGCTCTTCCTTCGTTCCTCAGCCGCCCTGAGTCTCCTCGGCGAGGCGCCGGCGCTTCCGTATGCGCCGCACGACGAGCCACGCGACCGCGGCCACGATCGCGGCGCCCACGAGGTAGTCGAGGTAGCGGAAGGCGTGGTGGAAGTCCTCCCAGTTGTCGCCGGCGAGGTACCCGGCCCCGGCGAACGCGAAGCACCAGATCGCCGACCCGGCGAGCGTCAGCAGCGTGTAGCGGACGAAGCGGGCCTCGAGCACGCCCGCGGGGACCGAGACGAACGAACGGACGACCGGCGTGAGGCGCCCGAGGAAGACCGCCCAGTCCTCCCAGCGCTCGAACCAGCGCTCGGCCCGGTCGAGCTTCTCCGCGTCGAGGTGGAGCCAACGACCGTGACGCTCGAGGTAGGGGCGACCTCCGTACAGCCCGATCGCCCAGCCGATGACCGCGCCGATCGTGTACCCGATCGTCCCGGCGAGCGCGATCGCGAGGTACGCGGGGAGGCCCTCCTCGATCGTGCTCCCGAAGAGCACGACCTCGTGGTCCGCGAACGCGCCCGCCGCGAGCGCGCCCCCGTAGACCATCACGAGCTCGCTCGCTGCGGGGAACACCGCGTCGACGAGCATCAGCGCGAAGACGGCGTAGAGGCCGTAGTCGCCGATCGCGGAGGTGACGACCTCCGTGATCCCGCTCAGGATCGAGGCGACGAGCACGCGGAGACTGTAGTCGGGGCCCCTGCTACCGCTTCGGCTTCGCCGTTCGCCGGACGGTGAGCGGGCCGCTCAGGTCGACGGTCCCCACCTCGTTCGTCGCAGTCACCCTGACGACGTACCGCCCGCCCGGAGCGAGCTTCCCGCTCGGAAGCCTGCCGTTCCAGGCCACGGCCGGGGTCCCCGCCTCGAATCGCCGCGCCGCGACCGTGCGGAGCACGACTCCCTCGGGCGTCTCCACCGTGACGCGCACGCGTGCCGCCCGGGACTGCGTCCAGCCGACCGTCGCGCTCGCGCCGGCGGGGGGAAGCAGGAGCCGTGCCGGTGCGACCCGCAGGAAGCCGAGCGTCGAGTTGACCCAGAACCGCCGGGTCGCGGAGGACGGCAGGCCCTGGTCGTCGGTCGCGGAGACGGTCAGCGTCCAGCGCCCTTCGGGGGTCTGGCCCGGCTCGGCGGGCGGCGCCTGGGCCGGGCTCGCCCCGGGTGGCGGGAAGGCGACGCCATAGCTCCCGGGCTCGCGC
>Ga0209382_10011520_pt1 | contig 10981 bp, 8 predicted proteins | sample SoiMetdeltSBSDD5_FD_187599 | JGI IMG/M metagenome (GOLD analysis project Ga0209382, IMG submission 187599) | Bulk soil microbial communities from a Populus tree surrounding site in Tennessee, USA - Soil MetaG P. deltoides SBSDD5 (SPAdes) (version 2) | ecosystem: Environmental > Terrestrial >...
ACTTCCGCGTCCTCATGCGGAACGCGCCGACGCAGGTGCTGGCCGTCCATCCACAGGCGATCGACTTCGAACGGCTGCCCTTCGCCAACGTCGCGCGGCTGTATAGCGCCATGCCGGTGCCGGTGCCGCAGATCCTCGGCCATTCCGATCCGCTCGGCATCATCGCCCTGCAGGACCTCGGCGACGTCACGCTGCAGGCGCATCTCGGTGCGGCGTCGTTCGCCGAGCACAAGGCGCTGTATCGCGAAGCGGTGACCCTCATCGAGACGCTGCAGCGTCGCGGCGCGGAGCTGGCCTCGCCCGACTACATCCCGTACGGGATCGCCTTCGACGTTGAGAAGCTGACGTGGGAGCTGCAGTTCTTCACCAAGCACTTTCTCGAAGGCTATCGCGGGGCGACCTTGACGCCGGCGGCGCGCGAGGCGCTCGCCGCCGAATACGGGGTCATCGTCGAGGAGCTCGCCGGCGAGCCTCGCGTGCTCTGCCACCGCGACTATCACAGCCGCAACCTGATGCTGCATGAGGGTCGCCTCTACATCATCGATTTCCAGGACACGCGGATGGGCCCTGACACTTACGACCTGGTATCGCTGCTGCGCGATTCGTACATGGACTTCACCGACCAGCAGGTCGAGGATCTCATTGCGTTCTTCCTGGCATTGCGCGGCACGCAGGCCGGCGGTCCCTCGTCAGTCGAGGCGCGCGAGTTCCGCCGCCGCTTCGATCTGATGGCGCTGCAACGCAATCTGAAAGCGCTCGGGACGTTCGGTTTCCAGACGATTTCACGTGGCAACCCCGTTTACATCCAATACATCCCCCGCACACTAAACTACGTACGCGGGAACATGGAGCGCGACACCCGCTTTTCCCGTCTACGCGGCCTGCTCGCCGAGCATCTGGAGGAACTACGATAGAGGCAGGTTCACCGTATGAACCGCTTTGGTATCTCCACGCATCTGTTCCACGAGCATCGGCTGAGCCGAGAGCATCTCGTCGACATCGCGGCACACGGCTTCGAAGCGATTGAGCTGTTCGCCACACGTTCGCACTTCGACTATCACGACGAACAGGCGATTGCCTCGCTCGCGGAATGGCTCTCCGATACGCGTCTCGAAGTCCATTCCGTGCATGCGCCGATCGTCCAGTCGATGAAGGGAAGCAAGTGGATCGACCCATTCTCGAACGCGTCACGAGACGAGGCGAATCGGAAGACTGCACTGCAGGAGACTGAGGCGGCGATCGCGCTCGCCAGACATATTCCCTATCGTCATCTCGTCGTCCACCTCGGAACGCCGACAACGGAACGTGTAGCGCCGAATGACAATCAACCGGAGCTCGCGAGACGAACCGTCGGGGAGCTGTTCGAGAAAGCCAGTCGCGAGAATATCCGGGTGGCGCTCGAAGTGATTCCGAATGCGCTGTCCAAACCTGAGGCGCTGGTGCATCTCATCGAGGAGGAGCTCGACGGGATCGATGTCGGCGTCTGTCTCGATTACGGGCACGCGCACTTGATGGGCGATCTGGGTGAAGCGATAGAAACGTTGTCGGGCCACTTGTGGACGACGCACGTGCACGACAACGGCGGAAAGCGCGACGATCACCTCGTTCCCTACGCCGGCACGATCGACTGGGATGCGGCGATGATGGAAACGCAGAAGATCGGCTACGAAGGAACGTTGATATTCGAAGTCGCCGACACTGGCGATCCGGTGACCGTGCTCGAGCGCTGCGTCAAGGCGCGCGCCCGACTCGAGCAGACCTTCGTGACGTTCGAGCCCGAGCTTTAGTGTCTAGAACGTTGCGTGGCCCGGCGTACGCGGGAACGGAATCACATCGCGGATATTGGCCATCCCCGTTGCATAAATGATCGTCCGTTCCAGGCCCAGGCCGAAGCCGGCGTGCGGCACGGTGCCGTAGCGACGCAGATCCCGATACCACCAGTACGCCTTCGCATCGAGGCCGAGCTCGGCGAGCCGGCGATCCAGCGCGTCGAGGCGCTCCTCGCGCTGCGAGCCACCGATGATCTCGCCGATGCCCGGAGCCAGGACGTCCATCGCGGCGACGGTCTTGCCGTCGTCGTTCATGCGCATGTAGAAGGCCTTGATCTCCTTCGGATAGTTCATCACGACGACCGGCCCCTTCACGTGCTCTTCGGTGAGCCATCGCTCGTGTTCCGACTGCAGGTCCATGCCCCAGCGCACCGGGAACTCGAACGTCTTCCCGCTCGTCTCGAGCGCTGCGATCGCATCCGTGTACGACATGCGCTCGAATGGTGATTTCACGAACGCTTCGACGCGGGCGAGGCACGTTTTATCGACGCGCTCGACAAAGAACTTCAGATCATCGCCGCGCTCGTTCAACAGAGCGGTCAAAATGTACTTGAGAAACGACTCGGCCAGGTCGGCGTCGGCATTCAGATCGGCAAATGCGATCTCGGGCTCGACCATCCAGAATTCCGCGAGATGGCGGCTGGTGTTGCTGTTCTCGGCGCGGAACGTCGGTCCGAACGTGTAGACCTTCGAAAGCGCCAGACAATAGGTTTCGACGTTGAGCTGACCGCTGACGGTGAGGAACGCCTCGCGGCCGAAGAAGTCCTGGCTGAAGTCGGTGTGCCCATCGGACGTCCGCGGGATCGCTGACAGGTTGGCGAGGTCGAGCGTGCTGACGCGGAACATCTCGCCTGCGCCCTCCGCGTCGCTGGCCGTCACGATCGGCGTGTGCACCCAGAAGAACCCGTGCTCGTGAAAGTAGCGATGAATCGCCATGCTGAGGCAATGGCGCACGCGCGCGATCGCCCCAAGTGTGTTCGTACGCGGCCGCAGATGCGCGACCTCGCGAAGGTACTCGAACGACGCCTTCTTCGGCTGGATCGGATAGGTATCGGGGTCGTCCACCCAGCCGACCACGTCAACGGCGTCGGCCTGCACTTCCACCGCCTGCCCCTGGCCCTGACTCTGCACGAGGACGCCGCTCGCGATCACCGCGCACCCCGAGGTCAGCTTCTTGACTTCGCTCTCGTAGTTTGGCAGTTGGGCCGGCGCCACCACCTGAATGGGGTCGAAGCCCGAGCCGTCGTGCACGTGGATGAACGACAGTCCGGCCTTGGAGTCGCGGCGGGTGCGAACCCAGCCGCGGACGGTCACACGGCTGCCTACTGGCAGTTGTCCCTTCAGAAGCGCGGAGATTTCGGCGTGATCGGCTGTAGGCATGGCGGTATGTGTATCCTAGATCCTTACCGCCGCTCACGAGAAAGCCGCTGAATGAAGATTGGAATGGTGTCGCTCGGCTGCCCGAAGAACCTCGTCGACTCCGAGGTGATGCTGGGTCTCGCCCAGAACGAGGGCCATCGACTGACACGCGATGCCGCCGATGCTGAAGTGCTCGTCGTGAACACGTGCGCGTTCATCGACAAGGCCAAGCAGGAATCGATTGACACGATCCTCGAGATGGCCGAGCACAAGAAGACGGGCGCGTGCCGGCGGCTGATCGTCACCGGCTGCATGGCCGAGCGTTATCGCGACGAACTACGGGAACAGATTCCGGAGATCGACGCGATTCTCGGCACCGGTGAAGTTCCGAAGATCATCGATGCCATCGGCGGCGGGCCGGGGTTGATTCCGCTCCTGCGCTCGAATGGCGAACCTGTGAACCCAACCGGAGACCGGAGACCGAAGACTGTAGACCTCCCGGATTACCTCTACGACGCGAACACACCTCGCTTACTCGCCACTCCGCGTCACTACGCCTACATCAAGATCGCCGAAGGCTGCGATTACAAGTGCGCTTTCTGCATCATCCCGACGCTGCGCGGCAAGTACCGCAGCCGCTCGATTGAATCCGTAGTGCAGGAGGGCGAACGGCTGGCGGCCTCGGGCGTGAAAGAGCTCCTGCTCATATCGCAGGACACCAGCTTCTACGGTGTGGACCAGGGTGAACGCGGCTCGCTGGCGCGTCTGCTGCGTGCGCTCAATCGCATCGACGGCCTCGAGTGGATCCGCATGCTCTACCTCTACCCCACCACGATCACCGACGACGTGCTGGACGCAATGGCCGAGAGCGAGAAGGTCTGCCGGTATATCGATCTGCCACTGCAGCACGCCTCGGATCCGTTACTCAAGCGCATGAAGCGGCCGGGCACGCGCGCCACGTACGAGCGGCTCCTCGATCGCATCCGGACACGAGTCCCTGGAGTCACGCTCCGCACGACGTTCATCGTCGGCTTTCCCGGGGAAACCGCCGATGACCATGCCGAACTGCTGTCGTTCGTGAAGGCGATGGAGTTCGACCACGTCGGCGTGTTCACGTATTCCCATGAGGAAGGCACCTCGGCGCATGCTCTCGCCGACGATGTGCCGGCGGCGACCAAACGGACACGTCAGGCCGGCGTGATGCGTCTCCAAAAGCAGGTCGTCCGCCGCGCCCATCGCCGGCGAATCGGCCAGCAGGTCAGGGTGCTGGTCGACGGGGCTGCCGCCGAGCACGACCTCGTGCTGAGGGGCCGACTCGAGGGCCAGGCCCCCGATATCGACCCGCTCGTGTACTTCACCGATTGCGACCCATCGGGGTTGTCACCCGGGCAGTTCGTCCAGGCGGAAATCGTCGCCAGCCGCGGTTACGACCTGGTGGTCCGGCCCGCCTCCGCTTAAGCCGGTCAGCAGGCACCGCCGTAGCGACAGCGAAGGCGGACGTGATAGGCTTGTGTGTTACCTATTCGGAGGAAGACTCCCGGTGGGCTGGTGCCCACTTTTTTTGTTTAGAGCGGGCGATGCAGCCGCTGGAGCAGATTCGGGCCATAGCTGAGCGCGTTGCGCGGTCGCGGGGACTGGAGATCTGGGACATCCAGAGCCGTCGTGAGACGAGCGGACACGTCGTCCGCGTGTTCATCGATCGGCCCGGTCCGGCAGCAACGCCCGAGGACAGTGTGAGCATCGAGGACTGCGAACAGGTCAATCGCGAGATCGGCACGATCCTCGACGTGGAGGATCCGCTGCCCTTCACGTACACCTTGGAGGTGTCGTCGCCCGGGCTGGATCGGCCGTTGCGTGACGTGGTTGACTACCGGCGGTTCGCCGGGCGCCTGGCGAAGATCGTCGTGAGCGAGCCGGTAGACAACCAGAAGGCGTTCGAAGGCCGCCTGCGCGGTGTCGATCAGGACGATGTGCTGCTCGAAGGACCGAATGGACGCAGGCACCGGCTGCCGTTGCGATTGATCACGCGGGGCCGGCTGGAAGTGGAGTTCTAGGACACGACCATGCAAAACCCGTTGATGCAGACGATCGAGGCGCTCGCCAAGGAAAAAGGCATCGAGGCCGAGACGATCATCACCGCGATCGAGGATGCCGTGCTGACGGCGTCGCGCAAGTACTACAAGACGAACGAGAACCTGAAGACGCGCTTCAACCAGGAGACGGGCCAGGTCGATCTGTTCGCCATCAAGCACATCGTGTCGGAAGTCACCAACGATGCAATCGAGATCTCGCTGAAGGAAGCGCAGGAGCTCTACGGCGAGGAAGCGGAAGTCGACATGGAGATCGAGTTCCCAAAGCGCACCGATGTGCTCGGAAGGATCGCCGCGCAGACGGCCAAGCAGGTGATCTTCCAGAAGGTCCGCGAGGCCGAGCGCGACAACGTTTTCGCTGAATACAACGATCGCGTCGGCGAGGTCATCAACAGCACGGTCAAGCGATTCGAGAACGGCGACCTGATCGTCGAGATCGGACGCGTCGAGGCGGTGCTGCCGCGCAAGGAGCAGTCGCGCGCCGAAAGCTACACGCCCGGCGAGCGCATCCGCGCGGTGATCAAGGGCGTCAATCGCAGCGCGAAGGGACCGCAGATCCTGCTGTCGCGCACCGACCCGGCGCTGCTCATCAAGCTGTTCGAGCAGGAAGTACCGGAGATCTACGACGGCACGGTGATGATTCGCGGCGCCGTGCGCGAGGCCGGCGATCGCGCCAAGGTCGCGGTGTATTCGCGCGAGCGCGACGTCGACCCGGTGGGTGCCTGCGTCGGCATGAAGGGCACGCGCGTGCAGGCGATCATTCGCGAGCTGCGCGGCGAGAAGATCGACATCGTCGAGTGGTCCGAGGACCCGGTGGTGTTCGTGACCAACGCGCTCAGTCCGGCGAAAGTGCAGCGCGTCTCGATCGTCGACGACAAGGAACGCGTGATGGAAGTGGTCGTCGAGGACAAGCAGCTGTCGCTGGCCATCGGCAAGAAGGGGCAGAACGTGCGTCTGGCGGCGAAGCTCACCGGCTGGCGTATCGACATCAAGAGCGAGGAGGAGAAGCGGCGGGAGGTTGAGGCGCAGTTCGGTGCGCTCGAGGTCGGCGAGGGCGACAGCACGCCCGCGCCGGACGTGGGCACGGCGGAGGCGAATGAACCCGGCGAATCGCCCGCGGCGGACGAGTCGACGGAGGTCAATCGCGAAGAAGTGTAGAGGGCAGGGGAAACAAATTTGTCAACGGTTCGGATTTACAAAGTTGCGGAATTGCTCGACACGACGAGCCAGGAAGTGCTCGCGCTGCTCAAGCGCGACCACGGCATTGAGCTGAAGAGCGCGTCGAGCACCATTGAGGAAGTCGTGGCGCGATCGTTCGTCGAGCGCGTCGCCCGTCAGCGCAGCATCTCGCTGCCGAGCGGCGACATGTTTGCCGAACATCCGGTGCCGGCTAAGGGTGCGAAGAAGGCGCCGGCCCCGAAGAAGGCCGAGCCGGCAAAGCCGACGGCTCCGGTCCTCGGTCCACCGCGTCTCGTCAAGACCGTCAAGCCAGCCGCACCGCCATCCGCCGAGCCGGCTGCGCCACCTGTCGCACCACCGCCTGCACCCGAACCCCAAGTCATCGAGCCAACGCCGCCTGCCGCTGTCGTGCATCCGCCGGCGCCTGAGCCCGAGCCCGTTCAACCGGTCGTCGCGGTTCCGGAAGTTGTCATCGAAGAGCCGCCTCCGCCGCCGGCTCCTGAAGAAGAAGACGCGCCGATTGAGGAGCCCGCTCCTGCCGAAGCCGCTCCAATCGCCGCACAAGCGCCGCCGGCCGCGTCGTCTGCTGGCCGCTTCGTGCCGCCGACGATTCGACTGCGCATCGAAGAGCCCGGCAGGGCCCCGCAACCGGCGCGTCCACTCACGCCCGCGAAGCGTCCGCAGGTCTCGCAGCCGAAGATCGTTCAGCCACCCGCAGCGCAGGCGCCCGGCGCGGCGAAGCCGCCGCTCGCAGCGAAGCCTGGTGGTGGCGGCGCTCGGCCGGGCGCGCCCGGTCAGATGCGGCAGCCTTACTCGCCGCCGCGTCCGACGACGCCCGGCATGCTTGGCGGTCCTCGTCCACTCCCCTCGCAGCCGGTACGCACGCAGCAGCCACAACAAGCGCGCCCGGGCATGCCGACTGCACCGGGTCAGCGCCCGCCGTTCGGTCAGCAGCAACGGCCGCCTTTCGGACAGCAGCGGCCGCCCACGGGGCAGACGCGACCGGTCCAGACCAAGCGCGAGCGTCCTTCGGCGCCGAGCATGCCGTCAGCGCCTGCGGCACCACCGCCGATTACCCGCACGATTACGCTCGCCGAAGGCATGACGGTGAAGGATCTCGCCGACAAGCTCGACGTGCGTGTGAAGGACGTGCTCGCGAAGCTGTTGATGAAGCGCATGATGATGACCATCAACAGCACGCTCGATATCGAGAACGCCAAGGAGATTGCTCGCGAGTTCGGCGCCGAGATCGAGATGCGAAGCTTCGAGCAAGAGCTCGTCTCGGCCGAAGGCGACGAGTCACGTCCCGAGGACATGAAGCCGCGCGCGCCGGTGGTCACTGTGATGGGCCACGTCGATCACGGCAAGACTTCGCTGCTCGACGCCATCCGCGAAACCAAGGTCGCCGAACGCGAAGCTGGGGGCATCACGCAGCACATCGGCGCGTATCACGTCGATGTCGGCGACAGCCGAAGCGTCGTCTTCCTCGACACGCCCGGCCACGAAGCGTTCACCTTGATGCGCGCCCGCGGTGCGAAGGTGACCGACGTGGTCGTCCTCGTCGTCGCGGCCGATGACGGCGTCATGCCGCAGACCCGCGAGGCGATCGACCACGCCAAGGCGGCCAATGTGCCGATCGTCGTGGCGATCAACAAGATCGACAAGCCGGGGGTCAACCCCGACAACGTCAAGCGTCAGCTCGCGGAGTTGAGTCTCGTGCCCGAGGACTGGGGCGGCCAGACGGTCATGGTCCCGGTGTCCGCGAAGAAGCGGCAGAACCTCGATCAGCTGCTCGAGATGATTCTGCTGTCGACCGACATCCTCGAGCTGCGCGCCAACCCGAAGCGCAGTGCCTCGGGCACGGTGCTCGAAGCCAAGCTCGATCGCGGCCGCGGTCCGGTGGCGACGGTGCTCGTGCAGGACGGCACGCTCAGCGTCGGCGACAACTTCATTGCCGGCCCGGTGGTCGGCAGGGTGCGGGCGCTCATCGACGATCGCGGACGTCCGACAAAGGCGGCCGGACCGGCGACGCCAGTAGAAGTGCTCGGCCTGACCAGCCTGCCGCAGCCCGGCGATCCGTTCCAGACCGTCGCCGATGCCGCGAAGGCGCGGCAGATTGCCACGTTCCGTCAGGCACAGGCCAAGGAGCGCGCGCTCGGCGCCAAAGGCGGCCGCCTCACGCTCGAATCGCTCAAGGAGCAGATCGCCGAAGGCGGCGTGAAGGAGCTTCCGCTCATCGTCAAGGCCGACGTGCAGGGCTCTGCCGAGGTGCTGGCCGATACGCTGACCAAGCTGTCGGACGAGAAGGTCAAGATTCGCATCATCCGCTCGGGCGTCGGCGCGATCAACGAATCGGACGTGCTGCTCGCCTCGGCGTCGAACGCGATCATCATCGGCTTCAATGTCCGCCCCGATCGGAACGCGCAGGACATGGCCGAGCGCGAGGAAGTGGATATTCGCATGCACTCGGTGATCTACAACGTCACCGAGGAGATCAAGAAGGGCATGGCCGGCCTCCTCGAGCCGACCTTCAAGGAAGTCCGTATCGGCACTGCCGAAGTGCGCGAAGTCTTCCGCGTGCCGAAGGTCGGCGCGATCGCCGGCTGCATGGTGGTCGACGGCCGCATCACCCGCGCCGGCGAAACCCAGGCGCGGCTGCTGCGCGACAACGTCGTGGTCTTCGAAGGCAAGATCGCCTCGCTGCGCCGCTTCAAGGACGACGTCAGCGAGGTGAAGTCCGGATTCGAGTGCGGCATCGGCCTGCAGAACTACAACGACGTGAAAATCGGCGACATGATCGAAGTGTTCTCGATGGAGCGCGTCGCGGTCACAGCATAAATGGGGTCGGGGGTCATTTAAAGAGGACACCTGCGCCACCGATAGCTCCAATCGCAGGTGTCCTCTTTAAATGACCCCCGACACCGTTTTATGCGCATCGCGGTACTCCACGTCGAGATGCACCTGCCCTACTCGCAGTCGCTGAAGGACAAGCGCATGGTGCTTCGGCGCGTGAAGGATCGCCTGCAGAAGTTCAACGTCACCGTTGCCGAGGTCGAGCACCAGGATCTCTGGCAACGCTCCACGCTTGGCATCGTGGCCATCTCGACGACCGACGAGCACGTCGAACAAGCGCTGGCCGCAGCGGCAGATGAAATCGATCGCGTCGAGCCAGGACTCGTCACGCGAACAGAAATCGAGTTTCTCAAGTAATGGCACAGGGGTATCGGCCGGATCGAGTCGGCGATCAGATTCGCCAGGAGCTCAGCGAGCTGCTCAGCCGCGGCGAGGTCCACGATCCAGGGATCGGTTTCATCACTCTGACTCGCGTGCAGGTCACCCCCGACCTGCAGTTGGCCCGCGTCTACTACACGACGATGGGCGACGAGAACGCGCGGAAGGATACGGCGAAGGCGTTGAAGCGCGCGACACCGTTCTTCCGGCGTCACGTCGGTGGACGTCTGCAACTGCGGCGCGTCCCGGAACTGGAGTTTCGCTTCGACGAATCCGTCGCCCACCAGGACCGCATCGAGCAGATCATCCGCGATCTGCACGAGGAAGAAGCGAAACGAAGTGTCGCCGGGTCCACACCCCTCGACGAGGCTCGGGGTGCCCTGAGCGATAGTCGAAGGGCAGAACAGGACCCGGCCTACGACGCCAAGCAGGATACGGCGCCCCTCGCCGAGCAGGATCCGGCCTACACGGACAATGACGATCGCGAGCGCTGAAGCGACGCGGGCGCAGGTGGCGGAGGCGATCCGCCAGCGGCAGCGGTTCGTCGTCATGTCTCACGCGCGGCCGGATGGCGACGCGGTCGGCTCGTCGCTGGCGATGGCGTATGCGCTGCGGCAGCTCGGCAAAGATGTGCGGGTGGTCAGTCGCGATGCGCCGCCACCGCCGCTGATGGTGTTCCCCGGCGTGCCGGAGATCGAGATCGTCAGCGAAATCGACGATCCCGCCGACGCGATGATCGTCATGGAGTGCGGCGACGTCAAGCGGCCGGGCATCGACGGTCTCGAGCGCGGCTACGTGATCAACATCGATCACCATCCCGGGAACGTCCTGTATGGCGCGCTGAACTGGATGGACTTGTCGGCGGCGGCGTGCGGCGAGATGGTGTTTGATCTGGTGCGCGAGCTCGGCGTGCCGCTCACGTATGAGATCGCGGTGCATGTCTACATCGCGATTCTCACCGACACCGGATCGTTCCACTACTCCAACATCACGCCGCGGACGTTCGACATCTGCCGGCGATGCATGGAAGCGGGAGTGAGCCCGCCGGCGGTCGCGCGCAGCATTTTCGATGCGAACAACCTGGGCCGGCTCCGGCTGTTCGGCGCGGTGCTCAACCGGATGCAGTTGGATCCGACCGGCCGCATTGCCGCGCTCGCGGTGGACCGGCAGCTGGCGCAGGACTGCGGCGGCACGTACGAGGACACCGAAGGACTGATCAACCTGCCGCTGACGGTCAAAGAGATCATGGCCGTCGTCTTTTTCAAGGAGATCGGTCCCGGGGACTGGCGTGTC
>Ga0209382_10011521_pt1 | contig 10980 bp, 9 predicted proteins | sample SoiMetdeltSBSDD5_FD_187599 | JGI IMG/M metagenome (GOLD analysis project Ga0209382, IMG submission 187599) | Bulk soil microbial communities from a Populus tree surrounding site in Tennessee, USA - Soil MetaG P. deltoides SBSDD5 (SPAdes) (version 2) | ecosystem: Environmental > Terrestrial >...
AGCAAACGTACGATGTGATCGACATTCTTAAAATCACACTGGAAGGTGCCTGGATAGCATATGTTCGGTATCGAACGGAGACCTCAGAACCGGGAGAGGATCATATTCGCATGAACACCTGGCCGAACGCATAAAAGACGATCGAGCTGCAACGCCTGGCCCCTTACGGCGACAGGATCTTCATTCACGTCGATGCAAAGCTGCGCGAGCTGGTTCGGATCGATTCATCGGTGTTCCATTTGATCCTGGAGTGACGGCCCCGTCTCTCCCCGCTGTGTGCGTTGGCGAGCTATACCTGAAGGCGATGGCCGGCTCGTCACCGCGGCGTTTGATATCGATCAAACGACTATGTTCGCTACCGAACGGAGGTGTGGCGCGGAGCGATCTATGATGTTGTCGTTTCGATGATACGTAGCCAATTCTGAAGGAGCATCGCCATGAGACCTGTCCAATAGCGCGTCCGTCGCAATGCCGAATACACGAAGGGTCTTCAAAGAACTGCGGGACCAATGGGTCAATGGTTAGGATCGGCGCTCTTTAGCGCTGCTGTTGCACTGGTCTCGACGCCGGCGCGTCGCGTGGGTCGGCGCAACATCATGGGATGCCTTGCGGCGGGATTACTTGCCGCCCTTGGAGGCTGTGGTTCGCTGCCGACTATCGTTCCCGACATGGGAATGCGCCCGGATCGGCCGGTGCAACTCGATGGCGCGTCCGGCCCCCTTACCCGCGAGAGAAGCAAAGCGATCCTCGAACGGCTCAAGAGCGGTGGCGAAGAGACCAGCATCTTCGACCGGCATCTTGCGCTCGAACAAAGCATCTCCGGGAGCCCGTTGGTAGTAGGCAACAAGGTGGTGCTGCTGCAGGACGGCCCGGCTACCTTTGAGGCCTTCCTCACCGCTATCCGCGATGCGAAAGACCATATCAACATGGAAACCTACACCATCGAGGACGATGAGGTGGGAAATCGCTTTGCGGACGCGTTGATCGAGAAGCAATACCAGGGCGTGCAGGTAAATTTCATTTATGACAGCGTGGGGGCGATAAACACATCGAAGACATTCTTCAAGCGCCTCACCGACAGCGGCATCAAGGTACTGGAATTCAATCCCATCAACCCGCTGACGGCTAGGACGGGCTGGGACGTAAATCAGCGCGACCATCGCAAGCTGCTGATCGTCGACGGACAGACCGCGTTCCTCGGCGGGATAAACATCAGCAGTGTGTATTCCGGCGGGTCTTTCACTCGGCGATCCAGCGGACGCCCCGAGGCGAAGGCTCCCTGGCGTGATACCCATATGCAAGTGGACGGACCCGTGGTCGGCGAGTTTCAGAAGCTGTTTATCGCGACCTGGGAGAAGCAAAAGGGGGAGCCGCTCGCGCCGCGAAATTATTTGCCGCAGCTCCGCAACAAAGGCAAGGAGGTCGTGCGCGCGATCGGCAGCTCGCCGGATGAGCCCTACAGCCTGATCTACGCGACGCTGATTTCGGCAATCGGCAGCGCCGAAACCAGCGTGGATCTGACGAACGCCTATTTCGTGCCCGATCCGCAGTTGCTGGCCGCGCTCAAGGATGCCGCGCAACGTGGCGTGGACGTGAAAATCATCCTGCCGAGCTACAGCGATTTCTGGCTGGTGTTCCAGGCCGGCCGTTCCTACTACGAGGAGCTGCTGAGCGCGGGAGTGAAAGTTTACGAGCGGCGCGATGCGCTGCTGCACGCCAAGACCGCGCTCATCGACGGCGTGTGGTCGACCATCGGATCGACCAACCTCGACTGGCGCAGCTTCCTGCACAACGACGAGGTCAACGCCGTCATCCTGGGACAGGAATTCGGCTCGCAGATGCAGACCATGTTCGAGAAGGACCTGGCCTCTTCCAACCCGATCACGCTTGAAGAGTGGAACCAGCGTCCGATCGGCATGCGCGTGAAAGAGTTGGTCGCGCGACTGTGGCAACGCGCGCTTTAGGCGCGATGTAGCAACTTTCGCCTTCCTTCGCAGACAGCACCAGCAGCAATCCGGGAATCTCTAGCGCTTGGAAAACACCTCGTTCTTCCGCGTAATGCCACGCATTTTCATTGGTCAAACGCGCAGCTTGATGTCTCGACAGGCCCCCATCCTTGTATTGCCACTCCGAGAGCGCCGTAAACGAGTCCGCGATGGTTGATGACAACCGCATCGACTTTGATAATGCAAACATGCCTTCGCAGCGCGCCCGCCCGGAAAGGCAGGCCGAAGAGGTCGCAGAATTGGCGTTACGCGATTGGCAAGGCTTGGCCGATCGCCTTTCGCCCATCATCGGTGAGCGGGGATTCGGCGCGCTCTACGCGCGCAGCCTGCATCTCACCCAGGACGCGTATCCCTGGCTGTCACTCCCGCCACCGCAGTCTCCCGCATCGGAACCGTTTTTCGCGACCTTGAGGCGCAGTCTCGAGCTCCAGGATCCCACCGTGGCTGCAGACGCCCATCGCGCGCTTCTGCATACGTTCACCAACTTGCTCAATTCGTTGATCGGGAAAGTATTGACAGCCCGTCTTGTCCAGGAGGCGCCGCCCGACGGCAGCACCGACGGACGCTCGCAGGAGTTCAGAAATGACCGATAAAGTGGCCATCCATCGCCTTGAGACGGGCGTGCCGGGACTCGACCTGCTACTGGGTGGCGGACTGCCGGAGTGTTCCTTCAACCTGATCGCGGGCTCGCCGGGCTCGGGCAAGACGACGCTTGCCCACCAGATCATGTTCGCCCTGGCGAAACCGGACCGGCGCGCGCTCTACTTCACGGTCCTCGGCGAACCGCCGTTGAAAATGCTGCGATATCAGCAGCAGTTCACGTTCTTCGATGTCGATAAGGTCAACGGGTCGATCCGCTTCGTCAATCTTGCGGACGAAGCTCTGCACGGCGATTTCGATCGGATTCTGGGACGCATCCAGCGCGAGATTGAAACGGACTCGCCTGCGCTCGTGGTCGTCGACTCGTTTCGGTCTGTCATGCTGAGCGCGAGAAACGAGTCGGACGGCGCGGTCGCGCTGCAGCACTTCGTGCAGCAGCTCGGTATGTATCTCACGAGCTGGCAGGCGACGACTTTCCTCGTCGGCGAGTACGAGTTATCCGTGAGCGAGACCAATCCGGTTCTTACCGTGGCGGACGGTCTGATCTGGCTCACTCAGCATGTCTACCGCGAGTCGATGGTACGCAAGATCGAAGTGAAGAAAATGCGTGGGCAACGAACGCTCCCGGGCCTGCACACGTTCCGCATCAACGACGACGGCGTAGACGTCTTTCCGCGCGCGATCATAGGTGCAGGCATCCCACCGGAGCGTCCGGTGGACGGAGGGCGGCGTGCGCTCAAACGGCTGAGCCTCGGCGTGCCGCGACTGGATACGATGCTGGGTGGCGGCCTGCCCGAGGGCTATTCGCTGCTTGTCGCCGGGCCGGCGGGCTCCGGCAAGACCATACTCGCAACCCATTTTCTCGCTGAAGGCGTGCGTCAGGGAGAACGCGGGGTCATCGCGGCGTTCGAGAAAAACCCGAGTCAGTCTCAGAACCCGGTGCTGGACCAATTGGTGCGGGCAGGCGATGTCGGCGTCATCGATACCCGCTCGCTCGATTTGTCCATAGACGTGACCCTGAACGATCTGAGCCACATGATCCGACGGCTGCAGGCGAAGCGGGTCGTAATCGATTCGCTGTCCGGCTACGAGCTCGCCCTGGCGCCGACCGATAGTGCGAATTTTCGTGATTCCCTGTATCGCATGGTGGCCGTGTTGACCAGTATGGGCGTGACGGTCCTCATGACCTCGGAGCTGGAAGACCGCTATACCGATCTGCGGTTCAGCCCCCACGGCACGGCGTTCCTCACCGATGCGATCATCGTGCAGCGTTACATCGAGGTGGAGAGTCGGTTGAAACGCATCATGGCGGTCGTGAAAGTACGCGGCAGTGCGCACAGCGACGAGTTACATTTGTTCGAGATTACCGGCGAGGGTATCGTGATCGGCGAACCGCTCGCTGAGTACCAGGGCCTGCTGAGTGGGCAGCCGGCAATGCGGGCGATGAAGCGACCGACGGGCCGCGGCGGAGGGACAAAGCGATGAAAACTCCTGCTCCAGGCGATGACCCCGCGCTCACCGGTGGTGAGTCGACTCACCTCAGTGTGGAGGTCACCCCGGTGCAAGAAGAGGGCCACGCGCGCGACAAGGCCGTGGAAGCACGAAGCGAGCGCGAAGGAACCATGGATGAACTGCGCGACGCGAATGAACACCTCGTGATCGCGACAATGAATGCGCAGGCGCTGACGGAAGCCGCGGAGCGCGGCAATCGGCACCGGGAGCAGTTTCTCGCGATGCTTGCCCATGAATTGCGCAATCCGCTGGCGCCGATCGTCAATGCACTGGCCGTTCTGCACCGCGTCGCGACACCGGAGCCGCTGGTGCCGTGGGCTCATGACGTCATCAAGCGTCAGGTAAATCACATGACGCGGCTCTTGAACGACCTGCTCGACGTTTCCCGGGTGACCAGCGGCAAGATTACGCTCCAAAAGCGGCCCACTGCGCTCTCGGAGCTCATGCAGCATGCGATCGAAACCTGTGCTCCTCCTATCAGAGACCGCAACCAGAATCTGAAAGTCGTTATCCCTCCGCAGTTACTCACCCTCGATGGCGACCCGGCACGCCTGGCGCAGGTGTTCTCCAATCTCCTCAACAACGCGTCAAAGTACACCCAGGAAGGCGGCGCGATTACGTTTTCGGCGGAACAGCAGGGGGACGCCGTGGTGCTGCGCGTCGCGGACAACGGCTTCGGCATCGCTGCCGACGCGCTGCCGTTGATCTTCGACCTCTTCGCACAGGAAGACCGATCGCTCGCCCGCGCCCATGGCGGCCTTGGGATCGGACTCACGGTGGTCCGCGCAATCGTGCAAATGCACGGCGGTACCGTGACGGTGAAAAGCCCGGGGCCCGGCGCAGGCAGCGAGTTCACGGTGACGCTTCCGCTGATGACGAGCGCTCTACCCGAAGTTGCTGCCAAGGTGGAGGTGGAACCGGCCTCGAGCAAAGTGCCTTACCGCATCGTGCTCATCGAAGACAATGTCGACGCCAGTGAGAGCCTTAAAACGCTTCTGCAGCTGATGGGCTACAAGGTCGCCACCGCCTTCGATGGCGTGACGGGAGTGCAGCTGGTGAAGGCGGACCGGCCGCAGATCGTGCTGTGCGATATCGGCTTGCCCGGAATGGACGGATACGCGGTCATCGCGCAACTGCGGGCGGAAATGAAACCGCCGCTCCCTATCATGATCGCGCTCACCGGCTACGGCCAGCCGGAAGATCGCGCGCGTGCATTGGAGGCAGGCTTCCACCATCACCTGGTGAAGCCGGTCAACGCCGACGACCTGCTGCGCCTGATCGCTGCCCAGGGCGATTCCATTCCTGAGATGCGCGGCGGCTGAACAGGGTTGTCGACGACGATAAGACCTCGCGGGGAACGCGAACAAACAGTCGACCATGCCGTGAGTTTAAAGGATCACTGACGGTGAGGCGCGAGCGCGCAGCCTGCGTGCGTTCGCCGTGCTGCTATCATCCTTGTCATCCCGAGACATTCCAGCAAGACATAGTCTCGACCTCAGGAGGAGCGCATGAGCGGGGTTTACGCAGACCTCACGGTCGTGGAGCTTGCCGATCGCCGTAACCAATGGGCAGGGAAGCTCCTCGCGGACGGCGGCGCGCGTGTCATCCAGATCGAGCCGATCGCGGGCAGTCCCGGTCGCTGGTGCGGCCCTTTCGTGAAAGACAACACCGACCCGGACCGCTGTCTCGACTACTGGTGGAACAATACGGGTAAGGAGAGCGTGGCCCTCGACCTCAAGCGCAAGCCCGCTCAGGATCTCCTGCGGAAGCTCCTCGCGCACGCCGACGTTTTTCTCGAGAGCACCCGGCCCGGTACGCTGGCGAAGCTCGGTCTCGACTACGACGCCGTCGCGACGAACCGCGCGCTGATCTACGCCTCTCTCACCGACTTCGGTCAGGACGGGCCGTGGCGCGATTACCAGATGAACAGCGCCGCCCATCTCGCGCTCGGCGGGCAGATGTCGAGCTCGGGTTACTCGGACCCGAAGGTCACCCCAATCGGCGGACAGGGCCATCACGCGTGGCAGATGGGCTGCGCGTTCGTCCTCCACGGCATCACCGTTGCGCTCTTCGACCGCATGACGTCCGGTGAAGGGCAATACATCGACGTCTCGATCCACGACGCCTGCGCGATCGGCACCGAGGCCGCGGTTCCGCAGTGGATGTACTACGGCCAGACGATGTACCGCCAGACCGGCATGCACGCCAATCCCAGGCGGCAGCCTCCCCTGCAGCTGCCCACCGCCGACGGCAAGTACATGATCGCCGTGATGCAGAACTTCGGTCCGCGGGTGTGGGAGAGGCTCATCAAGTGGATGGACGAGAAAGGCGTAACGGGCGAGCTGCACGACGCGAAGTACCAAGACGAGGCGTTCCGCATGTCCGAGTACCGTACGGGCACCGTCATACGCGACGCCATCGCGCGTCTGATCGCCGCCAGCAACGGCGAAGAATGCTTCCATCGCGCGCAGTCGTACGGCATCTCGTGGGGCCTCGTGCATGCCGCTGAAGAGAACTACGCCATCCCGCATTACCAGCAACGCAACTACTGGCGCTCGATCGAGCATCCGGAGATCGACCGCGCCATTCCCTATCCGCGCGGGCCGGTCGCGTGCGATGCGCTTCAGATAGAGCCGCGAGGCCGTGCGCCCCGCCTCGGCGAGCACACGAAGCAAGTGCTTCAGCAGGATCTCGGCCTCAGCGATCAGGACATCGCGTCATTGACCGAGTCGGGAGCGATACGATGAACGCGCAATCGCCTGTGCGTCCGGGCGTCCTCACCGGCGTGCGCGTTCTCGACTTCAGCTGGAAAACCGTGGGCCCGTGGGCGCCGCGGCTTCTCACGCATTACGGCGCCGAGGTGATACACGTCGAACGCGCCGGTGGCTACGACGACCATCGCTACAACGCGACGCCGAGCATCGTCAGCGACGAGCCGAAGGTGGCGGCGTTGCCGGGCACGAAAAAAGTTTACTCGGACCCTCAATTCAACACGCTCCGCGAGGAAAAGGCCGAGGCGCCGGGACAGAAGAAGCTCTACGCCGCGCCGTACTTCAACACGCTGCATCACGGCAAGCTCGCGATCAGTCTCAATACGAGGAATCCGGAAGGCCTGAAGATCGTCGAGCGCCTGATCGGCATGTGCGACGCGCTCGTCGAGAATTTCAGTGCCGAGGTCCTGCCGAACTGGGGCCTGACATGGGAGCGCATCCATGAGCTCAATCCGCGGCTCGTCTACATGAGCTTGTCCGGGTTCGGGCACACGGGCGACTGGAAGGGTTATCGCAGCTTCGGACCAACCGCTGCCGCGCAGTCGGGCCTCTCCCTTGCGTCAGGCTTGCCCGGCAAGCCGCCCGCCGGCTGGGGCTTCTCCTATCTCGACGTGATGGGGGGCTGGATGGGCGGCCTCGCGCTGATGCAGGGCCTGCTGCAGGCGAAAAAAACCGGCAAGGGCTTCTACATCGACTATGCGGTGACCGAAGGTGCGATGTCGATGCTGGGCACCTATATGCTCGACTATCAGGTGAACGGCCGGCGCACGCGCCGACCGGATTTCCCGCCCGGCAACCGATCGATCTTTCCAGCGATAGCGCCGCACAACACGTATCGCTGCGCCGGCAATGACCGCAACGGGCAGTACTGGTGGGTGTTCATCGCGTGCGAGACGCAGCCTCAATTCGAGTCGCTGTGCACGCTCATGGGCCAGCCTGGGCTCGCGCTCGATCCGAAGTTCGCGACCAATGAGGCGCGTGTTGCGAATCAGGACGAGCTCGACTCGATCGTCGGCCGCTGGACGCGCGCGAGACGGCGCTACGACATCATGCGTCAATGCCAGGCCGCCGGCATCATCTCGGCCGTGGTGCAGAGCGCCGAAGACCGCGTCGAGTACGACAGCCAACTGCAACATCGCGAGATGCACCCGATCATCAATCATCCCGAGCTCGGCGACTGCGCGTACGAAGGCTATCCGGTGAAGATGTCGCGCACACCGGCATTCGTGCACGGGCGCGCACCGATGCTCGGCGAGCACAACAGTTACGTCTACGGCGAGCTCCTCGGGATGAGCGCAGCGGAGATCGCCGGGCTTCGTGAACGCGAAGTGATCTGAAGGGAGACCACAACTTATGGCGGTTCGCTTTGACCGGGAGCGGCTGGGCTCCCTGAAAGACACCGTGGCGATCGTCGGCGTCGGCGAGACCGACTATGGCGCCGATTATCGCGGTGCAGGCGGCCAAGCCGCGAAGAAAGGGGAAGCCCGTTACGACCATTACACGCTCGCCTCGCAGGCGCTGAAGCGCGCGCTCGACGACGCGGGGCTTGCCAAGGACGACATCGACGGGCTCTGCACGGGGCCGACTTTGTCGGGTGAGCGCGCGTGCGAGCTCTGGGGCCTGAATCCGCGTTGGAGCGGCAGCGGTGATGCGGCCCAATGCATCATCGAAGCGGCGATGGCCATCAACTGCGGCTTGTGCACGACTGTGGCGCTGGTTTACGGAAACGCCCAGCGCTCGATGAACACGGCGTACGGCGGCGCGCGGGTCACCGGCGGCGGCATCACCTCGTACTTCTATTACGCGCCGTGGGGTCTCACGTCGCAGGGCGCGCTCTACGCCCTCTTCTTCCAGCGCCACAAACTCCTCTATGGGACCACTGAAGAGCAGCTCGGCGCGATCGCCGTCGCCTTCCGCAAGCACGCGTGCATGAACCCCAACGCGGTGATGCAGAAGCCGCTCACGATCGACGACTACATGAATGCACCGTATGTCGCGGAACCGCTGCGTCTCTTCGATTACTGCCTCATCAATGACGGCGGCGTTGCGATCATCGTGCGACGCGCCGATATGGCGAAGGATCTGAAGCAGAAGCCCATCATGGTGAGCGGCTTCGGCTGGTCCGAGGAGAACGTCGACGCGACGCAGCTGCGGCCGCGTCTGAAGGACTTCTATCACACGGCCCATCGCGACGTGGCCGCGCAGGTCTATCCGATGGCAGGGGTCACGCCGAGAGACATCGACGTGTTCGCGACGTACGACAGCTTCAGCGTGCACCTGCTCGCGTCACTGGAGGGCTTCGGCTTCTGCAAGGAAGGCGAAGGCGGGGCGTTCGTGCAGAACGGGCGCATCGAGATCGGCGGCGAGCTCCCCTGCAACACGAGCGGCGGCATGCTATCCGAGAGCTACATGCAGAGCTGGAACCACCAGCCCGAGCTCGTCCGTCAGTTACGCGGCGGCCTGGGTGCGCGTCAGGTGCAGGGTGCGGAAGTCGCGCAGTACGTGCACGACGTCGCCGGCAAGTGCAAGAGCATCATCTATACGAAGGGGAGCTGAAGCGATGGCGACAGCACGTCCGATCCGCTCGATGGATCCATACGCCGAGCAGTTCTGGGCTTTCACGCAGAAGAAGGAGCTCCGGCTCCAGAAGTGTTCGGCGTGCGGCAAGTTTCGATGGCCACCCGGGCCTACGTGCGACAAGTGTCTCTCGGACGAAGCCGAGTGGGCGCCGATCGCCGGACGGGGAAAGGTCCTCTCCTGGACGACGTTCCGCCGCAAGTACTTCGAGGAATATCCCGCGCCGCACACGGTGATCGTCCTCGAGCTCGACGAGGGGCCCCTCTTCGTCTCTTATCCGGTCGATATCGACGTGGGAAGTCTGCGTGAGAGCATGGTCCTCACGCTCCGCTGGACGGATGGGCAGGACCGCTTCGGCGAATATAACCTGCCGGTGTTCGGCCCACCGTCCGTCTAGCGGGTCTAAGCGGACGCCTCCGCCGCCTGCGCGACGGACATCTCCCTCAGGAAGAACGCCGCGATCGGGTCGTGCGACGCATTGCTCATGCGCGCCGCCTGGTCGATGTACACGAGCTCGATCTTGCCGCCCGCCTTGCGGTACGCCGCCGTGAAGCGCTCGGGCTCGTTCAGCGCGACGGGCGACTCGGGATCGCGATAGTCATGCACGGGATCGGGCTTCCCCTGGACCCACAGCGCGGGCGGCATCGTAACTTTTTCGCCACGTTCGAGCATGAGCACTGGATTGCCGTCGATCATGTTCTCGTCGTTCTTCCAGAAGGAGCCCTGCCGCTCGGGGATGTCGCCGACCCAGGCAGTGTCTTTCTCGCGCTCGCGAAGCGCATTGCGATAACGCGAAAGAGGATTGATCACCGGCCACGCCATCGCGACGCTGCGCACCGTCGCATCGACTGCGGGGGAGCCGGCCGGCAGCGGGATCGCGGTGTAGCGCGGATCGTTCGGCCGCATTGCCGCCAGCATGGCGAGATGTCCGCCACTCGACTGGCCGCAGATACCGACGAGGTCGGGGCGCGTCTGCAACTGCGCCGCGCGCGCTTTCAACCAGCGGATCGCGTAATTGATATCGACGAGCGCAGTCGGGTAACCGTCGCTTCCGTCACGAAAGTCGATCCCCACGGCCAGCAGTCCCGCCTTCGCGAGCGCCTCGTCGCGGTTCTTGCATTCTTCCAGGCTGCCTTTGCCCCAGGCGCCGCCGTGCACATCGACGACAACGGGGAAGGGGCCAACCCCGCGCGGCTTGTAGAGGCGGAGCTTTAGTCCACGCGCGCCGTGGCGCAGGTACTCGACATCTTCAGTGGTGAACTCGTAGGGCTTGGTCATCGCAATTCCTCCGGGGGATTTATGGGGCGTCGCTATTCTGGTCCGCCCATAGCGTGTCACATCGAGAGCGAAGCGTCATCAGGCCTGGGCTACCCTCGGCCGCTCTCGACACGACAGCGCGTGCCCCGGCATCGTCACCGCAGCGCCGCGAGTTCCGCCTGAGACGCGGTCAGCGCCCGCCAAACGAGGGTCGCTGCCGCGCGCGCAGCCGACACAAGATCGGCGTGCCGCACCCT
>Ga0209382_10011522_pt1 | contig 10980 bp, 7 predicted proteins | sample SoiMetdeltSBSDD5_FD_187599 | JGI IMG/M metagenome (GOLD analysis project Ga0209382, IMG submission 187599) | Bulk soil microbial communities from a Populus tree surrounding site in Tennessee, USA - Soil MetaG P. deltoides SBSDD5 (SPAdes) (version 2) | ecosystem: Environmental > Terrestrial >...
CTGAATCCGGTGACGAGAACGCGGCGCCGGTCGACGGCGTACTCTTTCATCACATTCTGCAGAAGAGCCATCACCGCCTGCTCCGCGGCAGGATCGCTCCACGACCTTGTCGGGCAATCGGGCGCGACGATGATCGCATTGAGATCCTTCAACGCCGGCGACACGATGCCGCGCATGAACGAGAGACCGTAGTAAGGCGTTCCCTGGCCACCGCCCGGGTGCAGCGCGAGGATGAGAGGCCGCGGCTCACCTTTGGCATAGCCCGCAGGCACGGAGATGCCGTACAGGATTCTCCCGGATTCCGGCGCGACAAACGTGCGCTGAAGCACTGCCGGCGCGGTGGACTGGCTGAGGAGCGCTAAGAGTGCTGACGCCAGAAGGATCATGTCTGCCTCTCGCTGATCGACAAAAATCCAAAGTGCCTGCGGTGCACGGTGCCTGGGGTGCCTGAGGTGCCTGGGATTTTACTGCGCCAACTGTGGAATCGAGTTCACGGCCGGCGGCCGCGGCCGGGTTTGGACGAACGCATAGATATCTGCCAGTTCCTGGTTCGACAACACCTTCTCGGTATACGGCGGCATGTCGCCCGTCGGGTTCCGCACGTATTGTGAGAAACGGGCGAACGGGATCGGGTCGGGTCCGAGGCGTGGCCCCGCCTGTCCGCCCTGCGCCTGATTCGAGTGGCACTGGTAGCAGCCGATCTTTGCGTACAGCGCGGCGCCGGCCTCGGCGCGTCCCGCCGAAGCTTCAGCGGAGCCTGGGGGGACCTTGCTCGCGGACGCCGATCGCACGAACGCAAAAATGTCGGCCAGTGCCCGGTCAGAAACAACCTGCGCACTTTGCGGCGGCATAGTGCCGGTGGGCTTGCGGACGTACGCGACAAAGGCAGGCAGTTGCCGCGTCGTGCCGGCTATGCGAGGACCTGCCGCCGTTCCCTGTCCGTTGGGTCCGTGGCACGCCTCACAGCCCGCTTTCGCGTACATGGCCTGACCTGCGCCGACATTAGCGCCCGCAGTTTCTTGCACCACGTAGGCCGGGTCCTTTCTGCCTTCGCCAAGGCTACGGCGGACCGCCGAGGCTTGAGCGGAGGCTGGTTGGACCCGGTTCGCCTGCGCGGCCAAGAGGACCCGCCCTACGGCATCCACACCCGGTGTCGCTGCGAAGACCGCGAAGATGAACACGAACGGAGAACCAAGAACCGAGAACCGTGAACGACGCCTGTTCATCTACCGCACCTGCGTGACGACGTCGACGAGCGCGGGTTCGCCGCGTTTGACGACGGCGATGGCGCGCCGCAGTGCGGGCGCGAGATCGTTCGGATTCGTGATCGGTCCCTCCGCGTAGACGCCCATCGACTGCGCGAGCTTGGCGTAATCGATGTTCGGATCGGTCAGCTGACTGCCGATGATGCCGCGATCGACGCCCCGGTTCCGCGCGTTGCACATCCTCTGCACGTGCATCAGCTCCATGTGATACGCACGGTTGTTGTTCATGACGCTGAGAATGGGAATCTTGTGGTGCGCGGCCGTCCAGAGCACACCCGGTGCGTACATCATGTCGCCGTCGGTCTGAATCGCGACGGAGAGCCGGCCGTACTTGCGGTTCGCGAGAGCGCCGCCGACCGATGCGGGCGCGCCGTATCCGATTCCGCCGCCGCCCGCGTGTCCAAGCCACTGGTACGACCTGTCGAAGTTCCAGAGTCGCCGCGGCCAGTTCGTTTGATCGCTGCTGTAGTAGCTCGACACGAGCGACCAGTCTTCGTTCTTGATCTGTGCCCAGATCTCGGCGCTCAGGCGTCCGGTGCTCACCGGACTCGCGTCCCAGGCGTACGAGGCCGCGGTGCGCGACGCCTCGGCTGCGGCGCGGCTCGCCTGCGCGAGATGGATGCCTCGCTCCTCGTACACGCGCCGCCGATCCGCCGTTGTCAGGCGCTTCACTGCCTCGATCAGCGCCGGCAGGGTGGCTTCGCCATCGGCTGCGATCGCGAGATCGACTTCCTGCAGGCGCCTGAAGTCCTGATAGTTTGCGCGAATGTAGAGGTCACCCGTTGAAATGGAGATCAATTTCGCAGCGGGTTTCGCCACTCTGCGTGTGGATCGGTGCAGCTGATCCCGCAGTGCATTGACGGTGCCCCAGAAGTCCACGGGCTCGAGCCCCACGATGACGTCGGCTTCGGCGACGGCCGCGCGAGCCCGCTGCGTCTGGTTGAGCGGGTGGCGCGAGGGGAAGTTCATGCGGCTACCCTGATCGATGACGGCCGCCTGCAGCGCCTCGGCGAGCTCGACGAGCAGCTTCATCCCGTTGGGTGTTCGTGCGAGCCTGTCCGCTACGAGCACCGGATATTCGGCTGCGACCAGCATTCGCGCCGCCTGCTCCACGGCGCCACGCTCGCCCTGCGGCGGGACGGGCATCGACAGCTTCGGAATCGCGAGTCGCTCGTCTTTGGAGACCGGATGCTCTTGAAGTCCTCCGTCGAGCACCATGACGACGGGTGCCATCGGAGGCGTGAGCGCGATCTGATACGCGCGTACCGCCGATTCGGCGAAGTGCCCCAGGGACCATGGGAAGTCGTCCCACTTCGTATAATCGCGGACCATCGCGGCCGCGTCCTGGACGCCGTGGTACCACTCTGCGCCCCGCCGGAGTGCCGCATCGGCGTGATTTCCGAGGATCACGTACACGGGCACGCGATCGCACCAGGCGTTGTAGATGGCCATCGACGCGTGCTGCAGGCCCACGGTTCCGTGCGCCATGACGGCGAGCGGCTTGCCCTCCGCTTTGAAATAGGCGTGTGCCATGGCCACTGACGATTCTTCGTGACAGCAGGTGATGAGCTCCGGCCCTTTGTTGCCGCCATGGTTCACGAACGACTCGTGCAGTCCGCGGAAGCTCGAGCCCGGGTTGGCGCAGACGTATTCGAAGCCGAGCGACCTGAACACATCCACCATGTAGTCGGAGCCGCAGCGCTCGTTGTCGGCCAGCACCTGGACGTCGGCCGGGGGAGCGGTCTCGGCGGCCAACGTGAGCGGCGGGGGCGGCGATTGCGCTGGCGCTGCAGCGACCTGGCCGGCCTGCGCCGCAGCGACGGCCGGCGTGCCCACCAGCGCGGCGCCGGCGAGCGCGCCTTTCTGCAGAAACTTTCGACGCTCGAGTAAGGTTCCGCCTTGGCCGGGGCTACGGCGGACAGGGTGTTTCGAAGCCTTCGATCGGGGCATTCGGAGGGCTCCTTCAATGGGGCTCTGGGCCCAGAGCCTAAAGCCTAAAGCCCAATGGCTCAGAACGCCAGCCGAAACCCCAGCCGGAGCACCCGGCGCTTCGCGTAAACACGTGCGTTAACTTCGCGGGATGACTTGAATCTCGAAAAGCCTGGGCCACAGCTTGCCGGTAACGAACAGCCGGTTATTCGGCGTGTCGTACGCAATTCCGTTGAGAACGGCCTCAGGTTCGAGCTTGTACGCGACTGACATAAGACCACTCAAGTCGATCCATCCAACGACCTGTCCCGATTGCGGTGCAATCCTGGCGATTCTATCGGTGTGCCAGATATTCGCGTAGATTTCTCCACGCACGTACTCGAGCTCGTTCAGATCCTTGATAGGAGTCTTGCCGTCCCTCACCGTCACGCGCCTCGTTTCGCGCGAGGTATTTGGATTGATGAAGCGAAGAGTGTCCGTCCCATCGCTGAGGATGAATTCGCGCTGATCGTGAGTGAGACCCCACCCTTCCCCCGAATAACCGAACATGCGCAGCGGCTTGAAGCTGACCAGATCGTAGACAAAGGCGACTTGGGACCGCCAGGTCAACTGGACCAATTGCCCGTTCCACTCCGCCAGGCCTTCCCCAAAGTAAACAGCATCAAGACGATGCTGTTGGACCACACGGCCGGTTTTCAATTCGACTTTGCGGAGCGTTGATCGTCCGTACTGACCCGTACTCTCAAACAGAAACCCGTCTCGGAAGATCAAACCTTGTGTGAACGCCTCGGCGTCGTGCGGGTAGACATTCACCACTCGATAGCCATGGGTTGTAGCAGTCTGTGCAGTCGGTGCAGGGGCAAGTGCAGCAAACGATGAGGCAACCGCCAGAGTCACTGCAACCGCCGAAAAGTTAAGTTCCATACGAGACGAATCCATTCGCCACGGAAGCTGATACTCCGCGGGCTGCCCCTCGTCAAGCGCCGAAGACTTCAAAGTACGTTGGAAGCAGCAACCGCGTCTCGCGGAGTTCAGCGAAAACGGTGCCGATGTACACTCGTGCGGCAATGAAAGCGCTTTCGATCCTGTCCATCGCCGCAGCGCTCGTTTTGTTGACGCTGTCCGCCGATGTGCGGAGCCAGACAGGACAGGTCCCGCTTCCCGACGGTCCGGGCAGGGACCTCGTCATGGTGACGTGTGGCGAGTGCCACAGCGTGAATCTGATCCGGAACTCCTGGGGATACTCGAGGGAGGGCTGGCAGGCATTGTTTTCGTCAATGGTGGCGATGCCAGACATCCAGGCCTCGGCGGTGGCTGACTATCTGGCCACGAACTTCCCCGAGAAACCGTCGACGCCTCAGGCTGTCCTCATTTCTGGCCCGGTGCAGGTGAACATCCGGGAGTGGCTGCTGCCGACGCTCGGTCAACGGCCGCACGATCCTCTGGCGATGCACGACGGGTCGATATGGTGGACGGGCCAGTACGCGAACAGGCTCGGGCGTCTCGATCCGACGACAAGCGCTGCGCACGAGTACCCGCTGCAGACGGGCAACTCAGGACCACACGGTTTGGTGCACGATGCCGACGGCAACATCTGGTACACCGCGATGAGCGTGAATCGAATCGGCCGCTTCGATTCAACGACGGGCATCGTCACGGAGTATCCGATGCCCGATCCACAGGCGCGCGGCCCGCACACGCCAATCTTCGACCAGCGAGGCGTCCTCTTCTTCACGCTGCAATCCGGTCATGTCGGACGTCTCAATCCCGCCACGGGTGAGGTGACCGTGGCGAGGACGCCGACGGCCAACACGTACCCTTACGGGATCCAGGTGAATTCGAAAGGCATCCCCTGGTACGTCGACTTCAACGGCAACCGCGTGGGCAGCATCGACCCGATGACGATGGAGATCAGAGAGTACCCGTTGCCGAATGCCGAGTCGCGTCCACGCCGAATCGCGCTGACACCGGACGATGCGGTCTGGTACACAGACTATCCACGGGGCTACCTCGGGCGGTTCGATCCGGTGACGGGCGAGGTTCGCGAGTGGCGTTCGCCGGGAGGTCCGCGGTCCCAACCTATGGCATCGCGTCCGTCGGCGACGTCCTCTGGTACAGCGAGTCGGGTGTCAAACCGAACACGCTTGTGCGCTTCGATTCCCGGTCCGAGACCTTCCAGACCTGGACGATCCCTTCAGGCGGCGGTGTCGTGCGTCACATGATGGCTACGCACGACGGCAACCTCGTTCTCGCCTGCAGCGGCGTGAACCGGGTTGCTTTGGTAGAAGTTAGGAGTCATGCAGCGCCGCCGCCGCCCCACGCTCACTGAGCTAGTGGATAGATCTTCAGGTCGTCCTTTCGTGCGTGCGGTTGTCACGTGCGCGTTGCTTTTGGCAGCCGTAGTTGGCGGGACCAGCGTTCACGCCCAGCCACAGGGCACCACAGGTACGCTGATTGTCTTCGTTCACGGCGAAGACGGACCCATCGTCCAAGCGGAAGTGCAGGCAGGTCCGGCCAGCGGTGTCACAGGGGAAGATGGCCGCGTCACTCTGACGGTTCCCGTGGGGCGAGTGGACGTGATCGCAACCCGCACGGGATTCGATCCGGGCGCAGCGCCTATCCAGATCGTGGCGGGTGTCGAATCCAGGATGGAAATCGAGCTGCAGCCACAATCCGCGATTGAAGAGACCATCGTCGTCACCAGCACTCGTGCCGAGCGGCGCATCGAGGATGAGCCGTTGCGCGTCGAGGTTGTTCCGGCCGAAGAGGTGGAGGAAAAAATCGCGATGGCTCCCGGGGATGTCTCGATGCTCCTCGCCGAGACGAACGGGTTGCGCGTGCAGGCAACGTCGCCGTCGCTCGGCGGTGCGACCGTTCGAATTCAAGGGCTCAGCGGTCGTTACACGCAGGTGCTCGCTGATGGCCTGCCTCTGTACGGCGGTCAGTCAGGGTCAGTGGGCATTCTTCAAATCCCGCCTATGGATCTCGCGCAAGTGGAAGTCATCAAAGGCGTCGCGTCCGCGCTCTATGGCATGTCCGCTATCGGCGGCGTCGTCAATCTCGTATCGCGCCGGCCGGTGCAGGGTGCTCCTGTGCGAGAGTTTCTCATCAATCGCACAAGTCACGACGGCACCGACGGCGCGATCTGGATTGCACAGGCACTGAACGAGCGGTGGGGTTTCACGACGCTCGGTGGCCTACACATGCAGAACCGTTCAGATCTCGATGGTGACGGGTGGACGGACTTACCGATGTTTCGACGGGTGCAGGCGCGACCGCGGCTGCTATGGGACAACCACAACGGCCGCTCTGCGTTATTCACGCTGGGCGGAATGAGCGAGCAGCGGCGCGGAGGTTCGGTGCCCGGTGCTACGCTCCGCGATGGAACCACCCAGAGCGAGAACCTGGATACGACGCGGATTGATGCAGGCTTCGTCGGGCGGTTTCTCACGAGCGGCGGTCGAATACTGGCAGTGCGCGCAAGCGCCGTGACACAGCACTACGACCATACCTTCGGCACGGTTCGCGAACGGAGTCGGCGAGGCACCTGGTTCGGTGAAACATCGATGACCGCCACGAATGGAAAAAATACCTGGGTCGGCGGTGCTGCGGTTCAGCGGGACAGCCTGCGTTCCACGGAACTGAACCGGTTCGACTATGGCTACACGACGGCGGGGGTATTCGGACAGGATGATCTCGCCGTCAATCAGCGAATCATCCTGTCCGCGAGCGGTCGGGTGGATGTGCACAGCGAGTTTGGGACGTTCGCGAGCCCGAAGCTGTCGGCACTGCTGCGACTCGGCGGCGGATTCACGACGCGCGTATCGGGCGGTGGCGGCCATATCGCGCCCTCGCCGTTTACGGACGAGACGGAAGCGACCGGGCTGACGCCGCTTGCGCCGCTCGGAAGGCTCGAACCCGAGGACGCGTTCAACGTGTCGGGCGACGTGACCTGGAGCAGAGCTCCCATCGAGGTGACTGCGACAATGTTCAGATCGCGCATCCGAAACGCGCTGATGTTTGAGGAACTGGAAAGCGGCCCGTTTGCCGGACGGATTGTGAACGCAAGGCAACCTACCCGAACGACCGGCACTGAGTTGATCGCGCGTCTTCATCAAGAAGACTTCGACGTCATCGTGACGCATATGTTCATCTGGTCGACCGAGTCAAATCTCGAGGGGGGCGGTCGGCGCGAAGTGCCGCTGAATCCCCGCCACACCGCGTCCTTCGACCTGCTGTGGGAATTCGGATCGTCGCAGATTGGAGTGGAGGCGTTCTACTCGGGCCGGCAGGCACTCGAGGACAATCCGTATCGAACGCGAAGTAACGATTACATCTTGCTGGGCTTCCTCTTCATGCATCGATTAGGCGCTGCGATTCTCTATGTAAACACTGAGGATCTCAGCGACGTTCGACAGACGCGCCACGACCCGTTGCTGCGCCCACAACCGCTACGCGACGGCCGCTGGTCGACCGACGTCTGGGCGCCGCTGGAAGGCCGGACGATCAATGCGGGGTTGCGGTTCCGATTCTAAAGTCACGTACTTTGAACTTACCTTGAACTTTGAAGTTTGCACTTTGTACTTATTTGACATTCTTCCCCTGGGGACCTACCGTATCGCCCAACCTGCCTCATCGGCAGCCACATCTCGGACGGAGGCTTTCGCGATGTGAACGGCACCCAGACGCATTCGCGCTGAGTCTTGATTGGAGGAGCACATGTCATTGCGTGTGAATCCGAGGATTGCTTCGTTGACTCTGACGGTCGGACTCGCAGGCTCACTCACGTGGGTCAGCGCACAGCAGGGCACCACCGGCACTGTCGCGATCGACGCCGACGACATCGGTGGGGTCGTCACCAGCTCCAAAGGTCCTGAGGCTGGCGTCTGGGTCATTGCCGAAACTACCGAGCTGCCGGCCAAGTTCGCGAAGATCGTCGTCACCGACGACCAGGGGCGCTACGTGCTGCCGGATCTGCCGCGAGCCAACTACGAGGTATTCGTTCGCGGCTATGGGTTGGTAGATTCCCCACGAGTTCGCACCGCAATTGGACAGCGCCTCGATCTCAAAGCGGTTGTCGCGCCGGACGGCCGCGCCGCCGCGCAGGTGTATCCGGCAAATTACTGGCTCGGTCTCCTGGAGATCCCGCAAGGTGAGCACCCGGCGAAAGAGATCGCGCTCGAAACGAAGGCGTGCTTCTCGTGCCACCAGGTCGGCACCCGTGCAACCCGTGAGTTGACGAAGGGCGTTGGCTCGTACGCCTCGAGCCTCGAAGCGTGGGATCGGCACGTGATGATGGGGCCCAACGGGGTCAATATGAGCGGCGTCTTCAAGGGCCTCGGCGCGCAGCGCAAGGCGTTCGCCGACTGGACCGATCGGATCGCCGCCGGCGCGTTTCCCGAAGCGCCACCTCGTCCGACAGGTGTCGAGCGCAATCTCGTCATCTCCATGTGGGACTGGGCGCTGCCCACCAGCCGACGGAGCGATGCAGCCGGCACCGATGAGCGCAATCCAACGCTGAACGCCAACGGGTTGATCTACGGCGCGATCCAGACCTCCGACATTCTCGCGGTGCTCGATCCGAAGACGAACTCGACGACCGAGATCAAGATTCCGTCGAATGGACCGGTGCTCGATGGGAATACGCCGCGCTCGCCTGTGTGGGGAGACGAGAAGATTTGGCAGCGCCAGGCCGACCCTCGCAGCGTGGTGATGGACTCCAAGAGTCGCGTGTGGGTGACCGCACGGATTCGCGCCCCCCAGCAGCAGCCGGCGTTCTGCAAGGACGGCGCGACGAACAAGTTCGCCAAGTACTTCCCGCTGCCAGGCCCGAGCAACAGGCAGATCCAGCTGTACGACCCGAAATCGAAGCAGTTCACGCCGATCGACAGCTGTTTCGCCGCGGACCACAACATGTTCGACGAGCACGACGCGCTCGTCTTCGGTCAGGAGAACGCAATCGGCTGGGTGGATACGGTAGCGTTCGACAAAACCCGCGACGGCGCCGCCTCGCAGGCGTGGTGCCCGGGGGTGATCGATACCAACGGCGACGGCAAGATCTCCACCGGCTGGACCGAGCCCAAGGAGCCGGTCGATCCGAAACGAGACCACCGGATCGAATTTGGATGCTACTCGATCGGCATCAGCCCGACCGATGGCAGCATCTGGTGCTCAGGCATCGAGCACGAGGACACGACGCTCGTCCGCATCGAGCGCGGGGCCAACCCGCCGCTCTCGTGCAAGGCCGAGGTGTATCAGCCGCCCCCGTCGACGATCCCGTTGCCATACTCGGGAGGCCTTGCCGTCGACAGCCATGGCGTCGTGTGGCAGAACTGGCGCGGCGTCCACGAAATCTTCAGCTTCGACCGCCGCAAGTGCAAGGTTCTGAACGGACCGACGGCTACCGGTCAGCAGTGCCCCGAAGGATGGACCGTGTACAAGAAGCCCGGCCCCACATTTAAGGGCCAGCCGGATCTCAGCACGGACATGTTGTACCTGACGAACATCGATCATCACAACGCGCTCGGTCTCGGCGAGGACGTCGTGCTCGGTGGCGACTTCAATGCTGATTCGTTCTTCGTGCTGATGCCCGAGAAAGGCCAGATGAAGGCGCTTACTCTGCGCGTGCCTTATCCGCTCGGATTCTCGCCGCGTCATGTGGCCGGTCGGATAGACGATCCGAAAGCGGGGTGGAAGGGCCGCGGGCTCTGGTCGAGCTATTCGATGTACACGCCGTGGCATCAGGAAGGCGGCAAGGGCACCAGGCCGAAGGTCGTGAAGCTTCAGATGCGACCGACGCCGCTCGCGAAGTAGCCGACGGACGTCGTCGCCTGGTGCCGGTCAGTGGGCGGCCGCGGCCGCAGAGGCCGCGGCTGCCCCAGTTGCGCATTGCCGATGTGTCCGGCTGGTGCGTCTCGGCGCTGCACGCCGGAAATCTCAATGCGGCTTTCGCCGTGTCGCAGCCGTAGAGCGCAGGCTTTAGCCTGCGCGGCCAGAGATTGACGATCGCGAGGGATCGCGCACGCTGAAGCGTGCGCTCTACCTGAGACATCACGGATCGCGAGACACTGATTCGCCCGACAGTCCGGCTAAAGCCGGACACTACGGACGCCACTCACACGCTCGACGAAGCGCGCGCCGCGACGGTGATTTCAATCGGCGTGGACTGCCGGAGCGTGTTCGTCACCTGACACGCCCGCTCGGCGATCGATACGAGCTTCTCGAGCAGCTCGCCGTCGGCACAGATCGCTTCGACCGACAGCGTGAATGACGTAAAGCGTTCGGGCGAGCCGTCCATCGTCCCGCTCACGGCCACACGGAGCTGGCTGATCGGAGCCTCGCGCGCGCGAATCGCCGCGAGCAGATGGCTCGAGAAACAGCCGCCCAGCGCCACGAGCTGGTATTCGCCGCCGAGCGGTCCTCGGTCCGCTCCTCCTTTGGCTGTCGGACGATCGACGAACACGGTATGCGACCGAGCCGTAACTCTCGTCGTGGATGGGCCGTCCTGTTCCAAATCTACGCGCAGGGTGGTGGGCATCGTGGGATTTTCGGACAGACATGCACCGGGCACAAGCCCCGAATCCCCGAAGACATCGCGCCTTCGTTCGTACGCGACTTGCATCAGCTATGTCTAGTTGAACTTTGCTCTGTCGAGCCCACCGGTGGCGACTGCGCAGGCTGAAGCCTGCGCGTTACGGCGGGACGCCACGGCAGGGTTGCCCACGCTTGTCCTTGGAGACCCCGCGGAGGTGACATCGTGCCCCAGCTAAACATTTCCGATCAGGAC
>Ga0209382_10011523_pt1 | contig 10980 bp, 14 predicted proteins | sample SoiMetdeltSBSDD5_FD_187599 | JGI IMG/M metagenome (GOLD analysis project Ga0209382, IMG submission 187599) | Bulk soil microbial communities from a Populus tree surrounding site in Tennessee, USA - Soil MetaG P. deltoides SBSDD5 (SPAdes) (version 2) | ecosystem: Environmental > Terrestrial >...
TGGTGTGGGTGGGGGTTGGCGGCGGCGCACCAGAGGTGACGATGCTGCAGCGCGAGATGGCGTCGCGTGTCCGCGGGCTCGGCCTCGCGCTCGAGGATCGGCCGTTCTCGCCGCACCTCACGATCGGCCGGTGGCGTGAATCGCGCCCGCCGGATCGCGACCGCGCGATCGGCGCCGGCAGCCAGGGGGTGCTGGCGCGCGTGCGCGTCGAATCGGCGACGCTTTACGAAAGCCTGCTCTCATCGGCCGGCCCCGCTTACAGGACGCTGGCGCATGCTAATCTGACGCGCTGAGACGGTCCGCCTGCCAGCCTTCGCGCTGCGCGCTATGGCTCGGTCTCGCCGAAGCGCCGCTGAAAACCAGTCGGAGCGGAGGGGGAAAGGCGGCCACCTACGATTGCTCCTAGATGGCGATCATCATCCTTGCGTATCTGATCGGATCGATCCCGTTCGCGCTGCTGCTCGCGCGCGGTTTCGGCGCGGCTGACCTGCGGCGCGTCGGCAGCGGCAACCTCGGCGCGGCGAACGTGATGCGCGCGTCGGGCGTCACCGCGGGCCTGCTCGTCGCCGCCCTCGACATGACCAAAGGGGCGGCGAGCGTGTGGCTCGCGGCGCGGGGGAGCGGCGGCGCGGCGCTGCCGGCGGCGGCGGGATTCGCGGCGATCATCGGGCACATCTATCCCCTGTGGCTCTGGTTCCGAGGCGGCAAGGGCGTGGCCACCGCCTGCGGCGTCTTTGCCGTGCTGACGCCGCTGGCTTTGCCGCCTGCGCTCGCGGTGTTCGTCGCCGTCGTCTGGCTGACGAAGTACATCTCGCTCGGTTCGGTGGTCGCGACGATGGCGTTGCCGCCGCTTGCCTACGCGCTCGGCAGCCCGGCGCCAAGCGTCCTCACGGCCGTCGCCGCCGCAATCGTCATCGTCTTCAGGCATCGCTCGAACGTCTGGCGCCTGCGAACAGGCACCGAGCGCCGGCTCGGCATGCGGGCGTGATGCGGACCGTTACTGTCCTTGGCGCGGGCAGCTGGGGCACCGGGCTCGCGGTGCATCTCGGCCGGGTCGGCCACGATGTCCGGCTCTGGGCGCGCGATCGTGTGCTTGTCGACGACATGGCCGCGCGCCGTGCGAACGCCGTGTATCTTCCCGACGTCCGCCTGCCCGACAGCGTCTCGGTGACCAAAGGGATGCGCGAGGCGCTGGCGGACGCCGAGCTCGTCGTCTCCGCGATTCCGTCGCATGGCTGCAGAGGCGTGATGCAATCGGCCGCGCCGCTGCTTGCCGCGCGCGCCGTCATCGTCAGCGCGACGAAGGGGCTCGAGGCGGGGTCGCTGTTGCGCATGTCGCAGGTAATCGAGCAGGAGGCCGGGCCGAGCCACCCGGTCGTCGTGCTGTCGGGACCGAGCTTCGCGATCGAGGTTGCGCGCGAGCTTCCGACCGCTGTCCTTGCCGCCTCCGCCGATCCGGCGGCCATCGAGCAGGTCCAGGGGGAATTCCGCGGACCGTACTTCCGCCTCTACGGCAGCGACGATGTGATTGGGGTCGAGATCGGCGCGGCGATGAAGAACATCATCGCGATCGCCGCCGGTGTCGTCGAGGGGCTCGGCCTCGGGCACAACGCGCTGGCGGCGCTGATTACGCGCGGGCTCGCCGAGTTGACCCGCCTCGCCTGTGCGGCCGGGGGACGGCGCGAAACACTCGCCGGCCTGAGCGGCCTCGGTGATCTCGTCCTGACCTGCACCGGAAATCTGAGCCGCAACCGCCACGTCGGTATCGAGCTGGCGCGCGGCCGCGCGCTCGACGACATCCTGGCGTCGACCAAGATGGTGGCCGAAGGCGTGATCACGACCGGTGCAGCGCTCGAGCTCGGCGCGCGCTATCACGTCGAGCTGCCGATCGTCACGCAGATGGCCGAAGTGCTCAGCGGCCGCGCTGACGTGCGTACGGCGCTCGACGCCCTGATGCTTCGGCGGCAGCGCGCGGAAGCCGATCCTGGCCGCGATGTAAGATCCGGATAGATGGGATTTTTCGACCGCCTGCGCGAAGGGCTCTCCCGCACTACCCAGCAGATTGTCGAGCGGTTCGACGAGATTGTCCGGCAGGCGGATGCCCCCGAACAGCGTTCGCGGCCGATTGACGTCGAGACGGTCGAGGCGCTCGAAGAGCTCCTCATTTCCGCGGACATCGGCGTTGCCGCCACCGACCGGATCCTCGAGGCGGTCAGCGCGCGGCAGCGCAACGGCGCGAGCCTGCGCGACCTGGTCAAGCAGGAGATCCGCGCGGTGTTCGCCGCCGCCGAGCAGCCGATTTCCGCGACGGCCGTCCCTCGCGTCACCCTGATTGTCGGCGTCAATGGCACCGGCAAGACGACGACGGTCGGCAAGCTCGCGAACCTGCTCAAGAGCCAGGGACGGACGCCGCTCATCTGCGCCGCCGACACCTTTCGTGCTGCCGCGGTGGAGCAGCTCGAGATCTGGGCGCGGCGCGCGGGCGTCGACATGGTGCGCGCGCGTGAAGGTGCCGACCCGGCGGCGGTCGTCTTCGACGCGATCTCGTCGGGCAAGGCCAAAGGCCGCGACCCGATCCTCGTCGACACCGCCGGCCGGCTGCACACGCGCGTCAACCTGATGAACGAACTCGAGAAGATCCGGCGGATCGCATCGCGCGAGGTGCCGGGAGCGCCGCAGGAAGTGCTGCTCGTGCTCGACGCGACGGTCGGGCAGAACGGCGTCGCGCAGGCGCGCGAGTTCATGGGGGTGGCCGGCGTCAACGGCATCGTGCTGACCAAGCTCGATGGCACGGCGAAGGGCGGCGTGGCGGTCGCCATCGCCAACGATCTGAAGCTGCCGATTCGCTACGTCGGCGTCGGCGAAGGGATTGACGATCTGATCCCGTTCTCGGCGGACGACTACGTCGACGGGCTGTTCCAGGAGAAGTGGTGACGCCGCAGGCGCTGGTCGACGAACGGATGATGGAGCGGGCGCTCTTTCATGCCTCGCGCGGCCGCGGCCGCACCAGTCCCAATCCTCTCGTCGGCGCGGTCGTCGTGTCCGCCGACGGAGTGGTCGTCGGCCAGGGCTTTCACGAGCGTGCCGGAGAACCTCACGCCGAAGTGCACGCCCTCGCGGCCGCGGGTGGACGCGCGCGCGGCGCGACGCTGTACTGCACGCTCGAACCCTGTTGCCATCAGGGACGCACCGGTCCGTGCGTCAGCCGTATCGTCGACGCCGGCATCGTCCGTGTCGTCGCCGCGGTCGAAGATCCGAATCCCGCCGTGCGCGGGCGCGGCTTCGCGATCCTTCGTGCCCGCGGGGTGGCGGTCGAGGTCGGTTTGTCGGCAGAAACGGCGATCGCGCTGAACCTGCCGTTCTTCACGTTGATGCGCGAGCGGCGGCCGTTCGTCATCCTCAAGGCGGCGACCAGTCTGGACGGCCGGATTGCCGAAGCCGCGGGCCGCCGGACGCCGCTGACGTCGGCGGCTGCCAACCGCCATGCGCACCGGGTCCGGGCCGAGATCGACGCGATTGGCGTGGGCAGCGGCACGATCCTGTGCGACGACCCCGACCTGACGCCTCGCGGCGCGTTTCGCGAACGGCCGCTGGTTCGCGTCGTCTTCGATCGGCGATTGCGCACGCCGCCGGCCGCGCGAGTGCTCTCGACACCCGACGCCGGGCCTGTCATCATCGTGACGACGGCGGAGGGCGCGCAGCAGGCCGACGCGCGCAGGCGCCTCGAGTCACGCGGCGCGCAGATCGAGGTGATGGCCGGCGACACGTTTCGCGCCGCCCTTGAATGCCTCGCCGCGCGGCAGGTCGGATCGCTGCTGCTCGAAGGCGGCGCGGCGGTGCACGCGGCGGCGTGGGACGAGGGACTGGTCGACTACGTCCGCCTGTATGTCACGCCGCGGGTGCTCGGCGACGGCGCCGTGCCGCTGCTGCCCGACCGATCGTTTTCGCCGGCTGAATTGCGCGAGCGCCGAATCGCGTCGCTCGGTCCAGACGTCCTTATCGAGGGGTATGTTCACCGGTCTAGTTGAGAGCGTCGGCGAAGTAATCGCGCGCAAGCCGACCGGCGGCGGCTTCCGGCTGCGCATCGCGTCGCCGCTCGCGCCCGAGCTCGTGCCCGGCGACAGCCTGGCGGTCAACGGCGTGTGCCTGACGGTCATCCTCGCCGAGGAAAACGAAATCCACGCCGACATCGGCCCGGAAACGAGCCGGGTGACGACGCTCGGCGCGCTCGAACGCGGCGCGGTGGTGAACCTGGAGCGGCCGCTGCGGGCCGACGGGCGGATCGGCGGCCATTTCGTCCAGGGCCACGTCGATGCGATCGGCTGGGTGCAGGAGCTGCGGCAGGAAGCCGAGTTTCACTGGCTCACCGTCAGCTTCCCGCCGGAGCTGGCGCGTTACATCGTGCACAAGGGATCGATCGCGGTGGACGGCATCAGCCTGACGGTCGCCGGCCTCGGCGCCGATCGCTTCGACATCATGGTGATCCCGTTCACGATGACGCACACCAACCTGGGACGGATTCAGCTCCGCGATCGCGTCAACCTCGAATGCGACATGGTCGGCAAGTACGTGATTCGCGCCGCCGAACTGGCTGGCCTGACGTTCAACAGCGTCCGGCCGGGGGAAGTGACACATTGAAAGCCAAACCGCGCAAGCCCAGGAGCCAGCCGCGGCTCGAGATCGCGAAGACGAAGGGCTCGCCGTTCGCGCGCATCGAGGACGCCGTCGACGCCATCCGCGAGGGGCAGATGGTGATCGTCGTCGACGACGAGGATCGGGAGAACGAAGGCGATCTGACGATTGCCGCCGAGAAGATCACGCCCGACGCGATCAACTTCATGGCGCGGTACGGCCGCGGCCTGATCTGCCTGTCGATGACGCCGGAGCGGCTCGACGAGCTCGAGATTCCGCTGATGGTGTCGCAGAACAGCTCGCGGTTCGACACCGGCTTCTGCGTCACGATCGAAGCCAAGCACCGCACCAGCACCGGCATCTCGGCGGCGGATCGCGCCGCCACGGTGCTCGCGGCGATCGATCCCGAGACCAAGCCCGCCGACCTGGCGCGGCCAGGGCACATGTTCCCGCTGCGATCGCGCACCGGCGGCGTGCTCGCGCGCACCGGCCAGACCGAGGCCTCGGTCGATCTCGCCCGCATCGCCGGCCTCTACCCCGCCGGCGTCATCTGCGAGGTGATGAACGAGGACGGGACGATGGCGCGGGTGCCGCAGCTGGCGCGGTTCGCGAAACGCCACGGCCTGCTGATGGTCACGGTCGCCGATCTCATCAAGTACCGGATGCACACCGAGTCTTTGGTCAAGCGGGTGGCGTCGGCGAAGATGCCGACCGATCGCGGCGACTTCCGCGTCCACGCGTTCGAGAACCAGGTGGATCATCAGACGCACGTGGCGCTGGTCTGCGGCGACATCGCCGACGGCAAGGACGTACTGGTGCGCGTCCACTCGTCGTGCCTCACCGGCGACGGCCTGCACTCGATCCGCTGCGACTGCGGCGCCCAGCTCGATGCCGCGCTGCAGAAAATCTCCGACGAAGGGCGCGGCGTGCTCTTGTATCTCAACCAGGAAGGGCGCGGTATCGGCCTCGCCAACAAGATTCGCGCCTACGAGCTCCAGGACGAGGGCTTCGACACGGTCGAAGCCAACGAGGCGCTGGGGTTCAAGGCCGATCAGCGCGACTACGGGATGGGCGTCCAGATTCTGCGCGAGCTCGGCGTGCGCAGCATGCGCCTGCTCAGCAACAACCCGCGCAAGTTGGTTGGCGTCGAAGGCTACGGGCTGACCATCACCGAGTGGCTGCCGCTCGAGATTCCGGCGTCCGATTCGACGCGGCGCTACCTGAAGACGAAGAAAGAGAAACTCGGACACAAGCTGTCTTCGGTCTAGTGAGTGAAATCGTGAATTGGTGAGTTGGCGAGTTGGTGAATGAGTGATTCGTGAGCCAGGCATCCGATCATGAACGCTGCGCAGCGAGTCTCCAAGGGTCCCATTCACCAAGTCTCCAAATCACCGGGTCACCAATTCTCGTCCGTGATTCTCTTTGACGGCGTCTGCAACCTGTGCAACGGCGGCGTCCAGTTCGTCGTCGCGCGGGATCCCTCGGGACGCTTTCACTTCGCCCCACTGCAGTCGGCCGCGGCCTCCCGGCTCATCGCATCGAGCGGCGTGACGTCGCTCCCTGACAGCATCGTGCTGGTCGAAGAGGGAAAGGTGTGGACGCGGTCCACTGCGGTGCTGCGGATCGCGCGGCGGCTGAAATTTCCGTGGCCGGCGGCGTACGCGATGATCATCGTGCCGCGGCCGCTGCGCGACTGGATCTACAATCTCGTGGCGCGCAACCGGTATCGCTGGTTCGGCAAGCGTGAGGTGTGCATGGTTCCCACCCCAGCCCTTCGCGCACGGTTTCTCGACTGAGGTCCGCGCCGCGGATCACGATCTCGGCCATTGACACTCCGCGGCCGCGTCATTTACGATAACGGTTTGTGCTGCTGCTAATTAGCGGCTTCATACTGCACCGCCTGCACACCATTCTTCATGAGCGTCAAAGGTCAACTCCACGCGTGCCGAGACTCGCTGATGGCCGGCATGCGCGCAACATCCCGCGCCGCCGTCCCCAACCCCAAGGCCGAGCAGTTGCTTCGGGCCTGCATGGATCTCGTCGAGCACCTCGTCCGCCAGTCGCTCGACGTGACCACGGCCGAGGTCGAGACGACCCTCAGCGTGGTCGAGAACGCCTATAGCGAGATGGAAGCCGAGGTCGGCGCCGGCAACGCGGCCACGGCGGCGCTCAAGAACGCCATTGGCCGCCTGCGGGCGCTCCGCCTCGAGATCGAGGCCAAGTAGTAGCGGCGGGCCGACCTCGGCCGCGTTGACAGCTGCAAGCTGGTCCGCTACGATAAGGGTTTACGGTAGAGTGGGTTAGCGGTCCATGTTCGACTCCCTCAGCACACGGCTCCAGGACGTTTTCAAGTCGCTTCGCGGCGAATCGAGGCTGACGCCCGAGAACATCGAGGCCGCGCTCCGGGAAATCCGGCTCGCCCTGCTCGAAGCTGACGTCAACTTCAAGGTCGTCAAGGCGTTCGTCGATCGGGTGCGCGATCGGGCGATGGACGCGGTCACCAGCAAGGACGTGCTGCGGGGCCTGGCGCCGTCGCAGGAAGTCGTCCGCATCGTCCGCGACGAGATGGTGGCGCTCTTCGGCACGGCTGAAGGGGGCCTCACGCAGAGTAGCAAGCGGCCGCGGGTCATCCTGATGCTCGGGCTGCAGGGCGCGGGCAAGACGACGACCTCGGGCAAGCTGGCAATGTGGCTGACGCGGCAGGGAAAGCACCCCATGCTGGTGTCAACCGACGTCAAGCGCCCGGCGGCGATCCAGCAGCTGAACCTCGTCGCGGAGAAGGCCGGCGTTCGCGTGCACGATCCGGCCGGGGTGATGGATCCGGTCGCCCGCGCGAAGAGCGCGGTCGCCGAGGCGACCACCCTGGGGTTCGATGCGGTCATCGTCGACACCGCGGGCCGCCTGCACATCGACGACGAGCTGATGACCGAGCTGGTCGCGATCAAGTCGGTCACCGACCCGTCGGACCTGCTGTTTGTCGCCGACGCGATGACCGGGCAGGACGCGATCAAGAGCGCGGGCGAGTTCAACGCCCGCGTCGGCGTCACCGGCGTGGTGATGACCAAGCTCGATGGCGATGCGCGCGGCGGCGCGGCGCTGTCGGTCGTCTCGGTGGTCGGCGTACCGATCGCGTTCGCCGGCAGCGGCGAGCGGCTGGAAGACCTGGAGCCGTTCCACCCCGAGCGCGTGGTTTCGCGCGTGCTGGGGATGGGTGACGTGCTCTCGCTCATCGAGCGCGCCGAGGCGGCGATCGATGTCGAGGACGCGGAGCGGCTCGAAGAGAAGATCCGGGCGAACGACTTCACGCTCGAGGATTTTCGCGATCAGCTCAAGACCATCAAGAAGATGGGTCCGCTCGAGCAGATCATGGGGATGCTGCCCGGGATGGGCAACTTGAAGGCGCTGGCGGAGAACAAGCCGGACGACAGGCAGATTGCGCGGGTCGAGGCGATCATCAACTCGATGACGCCGGAAGAGCGGCGCAAGCAGCACATCATCAACGGCAGCCGGCGCAAGCGGATCGCCAAGGGAAGCGGCACGTCGGTCGAGGACGTGAATCGTCTGTTGAAGCAGTTCGTGCAGATGCAGAAGATGTTGAAATCGCTCGGCGGGATGGCCGGGATGGCCGGCGGCGGGAAGAAAGCCCGCCGCCAGGCGATGCAGATGCTTCGCAACCGCCAGTAGGCGGCGCTCGAGAGAGGTTGGCAGGTGAAGGCCTGCCCTACATGCGTAGGGCGGCCCTTCAGGGCCGCCACCTGAGCGAAGCGTAACCAGCGTTCGGGTCGAGCCCCGAAGGCTACTCAGGAGTCAGTGAAAATGGTCGCCATTCGTCTGCGCCGCGCCGGATCCAAGAAACGCCCCTTCTTCCGCGTCGTCGTCACCGATTCGCGCACCGCGCGCGACAGCTCGTTCGTCGAAATCCTCGGACATTACAACCCGCGCACCAAGCCGGCGGTCGTGCAGGTCGACACCGAGCGCGTCGCTTTCTGGATGAAGCAGGGCGCGCAGCCGTCGAGCTCGGTGCGGACGCTGATCAAGAACCATCTGACGCCGGCGCCACCGGCTGCCGTCAGTGCGGCTGCCGCGGCGGCTCCCGAGGCCCAGTGAGCGCCGAGCCGGGAAGCGCCGCCGCGACCGGCGTGCGCGCCGTCGTCGAGGTGCTGGCCCGGGCGCTGGCCGATCGACCCGATGCCGTGCGCGTGACCGAATCGCAGCACAAGCACGTGACGCTGATCGAGCTGTTCGTGTCGGCGCAGGATCTGCCCAAGTTGATCGGGCGGCAGGGGCGGACCGCGGCGGCGCTGCGCACGCTGGCGGCGACCGCCGGCGAGCGTGAGGGCAAGCAGGTGACGCTCGAAATCCGCGAGACGCGGTGAAGTGGGAAGAGATGGCGCTGGTCGGCCGGATTGCGCGGGCGCACGGCATTCGGGGCCAGGTCATCGTCAACCCGGAGACTGATTTTCCGGAAGATCGATTCCAGCCCGGCGCCGAGCTGTTCATCGAGCGCGGCGGGCGGATCGACGTGCTGAGGGTGACCAGCGCGCGCTTTCACGGCGTGCGGCCGGTCATCGGGATCGACGGCGTCGAGACGATGAACGACGCCGAGACGCTGGCCGGCCGCGAGCTGCGCATACCGGTCGAGCATCTGGCGGCGCTGCCGGCCGACACGTTCTACCGGCACGATCTCGTCGGCTGCGTGGTCGAGATGCGCGATGGGCGGCGGATCGGGCCGGTCACCGATGTCGAAGGCACGATGACCGGCAGCCGGCTGGTCGTCGACGGCGCCGCGGGCGAGGTGCTGATTCCGCTGGTGGCGGCGATCTGCACGGTGGTCGATCCGGCGGGCAAGCGGATCGTGATCGACCCGCCGGAGGGGCTGATCGAGGCGAACGAAGGGGCGCGATGACCTTCGACATCGTCACGATCTTCCCGGCGATGCTCGAGCAGCCGCTGGCGGCCGGGGTGCTGGGACGGGCGATCGAGCGCGGCGCGCTCGACGTGAAAGTCCGCGACCTGCGCGACTTCACGACCGATCGGCACCGGGTCGTCGACGATGTGCCGTATGGCGGCGGGCCGGGGATGGTGCTGAAGCCCGACCCGATCTTCCGAGCGCTCGACACCATCGAGGCCGAGCGCGGGACGCCGCTGACGGTGGTGATGATGTCGCCGCAGGGGCGGCGGTTCACGCAGGCCGAGGCGCAGCGGCTGAGCGGCCTGGCGCACGTGGTGCTGCTGTGCGGGCGCTACGAAGGGTTCGACGATCGCGTGCGCGAGCGCGTGACCGAGGAGATGTCGATCGGCGACTACGTGCTGACCGGCGGCGAACTGCCGGCGCTGGTGATTCTGGACGCGGTCGCGCGCTTCGTGCCGGGCGTGGTTGGCGACGGGCAGTCGGTGGTGGAGGATTCGTTCAACCGCGGGCTGCTGGATTTTCCACAGTTCACGCGGCCGCCTGAGATCGGCGATCTGCGCGTCCCCGAGGTGCTGCTGTCGGGCAATCACGCCGAGATCCGGCGATGGCGCAAGCGCGAGGCGCTGAGCCGCACGCTCGAACGGCGGCCGGATCTACTGGACGAGGCGGCGCTCGACGACGAAGAACGACAGATGCTGCGAGAGCTTAAAGGAGCGAGACATGGGCGCGATTGAGCTGGTGGAAAAATCACAACTGGCCGAGCGGCCGGCGATCAAGGCGGGCGACACCGTCAAGGTGCACGTCAAGGTGCGCGAGGGCGACAAGGAGCGCATCCAGATTTTCGAAGGGGTGGTGATCGGCATGCATCGCGGCGGCACGCGGGCATCGTTCACGGTCCGCAAGGTGTCGTTCGGCCAGGGCGTCGAGCGCATCTTCCCGCTGCACTCGCCGACGATCTCGAAGGTGGAAGTGACGCGCTCGGCCAAGGTGCGCCGCGCCAAGCTCTACTACCTGCGCGATCTGAAGGGCAAGGCGGCGCGCATGAAGGACAGCGTCAAGGGCTAGGCAGGACCTCCGCCTCCACACGCCTTATGAGCCGCGTTCCCGCGATGCGCACGCTGGAGAACGCACTGCGCCGTCTCGGGTTCGTGCACGTGGCCGGTGTCGACGAAGTAGGCCGCGGCTGTCTGGCCGGCCCGGTCGTCGCGGCGGCGGTGGTGCTGCACCCGGAGCGGCACATCCCCGGCGTCTGCGATTCGAAGACAGTCCCCGCGGTCGAGCGCGAACGCCTCTACGACCGCATCCTCCGCCATGCGATCGCCTGGGCCGTGGCCGCGGCCGATCCGTCCGAGATCGATCGCATCAACATCCATCAGGCGTCGCTGCGGGCAATGCAGCGGGCGGTGCTCGCGCTCGCGCCGCTGCCCGACATCGTG